>R18__coassemble_2024_pt1 | contig 15442 bp, 9 predicted proteins | sample R18__metabat2_high_PE_032 | metagenome-assembled genome bin R18
GATAAAACCCGCCATCGACAGCCCTCACCGCCGCCGCCCCCCAGTCGAGGAAGCCGTACTTCAAAAAATCGACGTCAAGCATTTGCTATAAAAACTATAACCCCGGCGGGGTGGTTGAAGCTGAGGGTCACGCGGTTGGAGGAGGCTTCGTTGAGGGTGGCCTTCCACAGGGCGTCGAAAACAACGCCGGAAGTCTGATACACAAGCCCCTCGCTATGCAAGCGTAGCGTAGGGTCAAAGGCAAACAACGACACTTGCGACCCCGGTAACACCGAAAAAGTTCCGCTGCCGAGAAGCGCAAAGAACCGCCCCGTCTCGGTGACCATCTCCACCGGGCACGAAGCCTCGCGGGTGAAATCCACGAGATGGCCGATATTCCCCATAGTATGGTCTTCCCGCCTGCCTGTAGCCCCAAGAATCACAATCCTCTCCGGCGCAAGGGTGAGCGCAAAGTGGAATGCCTTTGTCAAATCGTTGTCGTCCTGCTCTGTAACCTTATGAATAATAGACGAATAGCGGATAGCCAGCTCTTGGGGCAGCGAATCCATATCCCCCACGATGTGGTCGGGCTCCCCGCCTCGACGCACAAGTTCGGCGGCAGCCCCGTCGCAACACACCACAAGCGATGCGTGCCGGAGTTCGTACAAAGATTCGGGAGCGACGGGAAAATCTCCGCCGGCGAGTATGGCGACAGTCGGCCTCATACTTATTCAAAGCGGCAGTTACCGGGATCGCGGAATCCGAGAAGGAAAGCCCCGATGTCCATACGTTTCTTGCCGGCAACCTGCAGGGAAGTGATACGGAGCGCGCCGCCACCGCACTTGACCTCCAGGAAGGTCTTGCCGTCGGAAGTGATTGTGCCGGCAGGTATCGAGAAGTCGGAATTGCTGACCGGATATGCCTCGAAAATCTTGACGCTCTGGGCCACGCCGTCGCGCACAATCGAGGTGTAGGCGGCGGGATAAGGGCTCAATCCTCTGATAAGCAGGCTGATGACACGCGCGCTGCCGGTCCAGTCTATGTGTCCGGTCTCGCGCGAGAGCTTCGGCGCCACACGCAGGGCCTTGTTGAAAGGCATAACCTGATCGTGAGGCTTGACTGAATGGTTTTCCAAAGCGTCCACGGTCTTGAGCACGAGGGCAGAGCCCATCTTCATAAGTTTGTCGTGGAGGGTTCCGGCATCGTCGTAGTCCTCTATGTTGCAGGATTCCTGGAAAAGCACCTTGCCGGTATCTATCTGCTCGTCGAGCATAAATGTCGTGACACCCGTGAATTTCTCGCCGTTGATTATGGCCCAGTTGATAGGCGCGGCGCCGCGATACTGGGGAAGCAGCGAGGCGTGGAGATTGAATGTGCCTATGGCAGGCATAGACCAGACCTCCTTGGGCAGCATTCTGAAGGCCACAACCACAAACAGATTGGCCTTGAACGACGCGAGCTGCTCCAGAAATTCGGGATCCTTGAGCTTGACAGGCTGCAACACCGGGATATTGTGGGCCACAGCATATTTCTTGACGGCGCTCTCGTTCATAGTGAGCCCTCTGCCGCTGGGCTTGTCGGCCACTGTGACAACTGCAGCAACCTCGTACTCACTGTTTACAAGGGCATCGAGAGGAGCCACTGCGAACTCCGGAGTGCCCATATATACTATGCGGATGCGTCCGCCCTGCTTTCTGAACATATTTATAAAACGGTTGACGGTCTTTCTTATCTTCTTGAATACCAGATTGCTATAGTATTTGTAGCTGTCGAGGTTGAAGAGGTTGGAATCCTGGGTGGCCTTGCGGGTAAGGAAAACTCCTATCGGCAGAAGCACGAGGGTCGCCACAATGGTGCCTTCGAAAGGAGTGATGGAGCCGTTGCGTGCCAGTCGCTTGCCGATTGTGTCTATGATATAGTAGATTATGAAGAAGAACACCGATATTATGACAGGCGTTCCGAGACCTCCCTTACGGATAATGGCTCCAAGCGGCGCTCCCACAAAGAAAAACAACAGGCAGGCCAGCGAGAGGGTGAACTTGCGGTAGCTTTCTATGTCGATTCTTCTCAAAGGGTCAACATATCTGGCGTCTTCCCTCTTGAAAGCCGAGACCTCCTCGATTGAGTTGTCCATCTTGTCTATGGCCTTTCGCACGGTTTCCTTCCGGGCGTTGGTGTCCATAAGGGCGCAAAGCGAATCTATGGCCATCACTCCCTTGAGTTTTTCGGCGGCCACCATAGACGTGTCCAGCTGACGCAGGTACGCTATGCCGGAATTCATCATATGCCTGCGGTATTGCACGCTATGAAGGGTGTCGAGCTTGAGCGCAAGCGAATCGCGGTCGGCACGGAGTGTGCCCAGACCCTTCGACATCACCTCGTCTCCATACTGGTCGCTCTCGCTGCGGGTGAAGCCGTAGTTCTCCAGAGGAATTATGAGATTCTGGTGATCGAAAGCCATCCTGCTGAGTTTCAGCGAGGTGTCGCGGTAGGCCATATTGTTTTCCTCGTCGTAGGTGCATCCGTGATAGAGCTCGAAGATAAGGTTCTTCTTGTCTTCGGTTATGCGTATCGAACCCGAGTCGGCAAGGGTCATCGTTTTGTTGCCCTTGTTTGAAGTGTGGTCGTAGATTATGAGGTCTTCCATCAGGCCGGTCTCGTCGTCGATGGAGTCAATTCTGAGGATATAGCCCTCGATGCCGTCGTAGAATGTTCCGGCAGGAATCTTTATCTCGTCCTTGGTCTTGGCTATGTCCTCTCTCAAGGTGTATATCTTGTTGTAGGACAGCGGCACGAGGTCGTTCGAGACAAAGAACGCTCCTATGCTTATGAACACCGAAAGCACGATGACGGGCCTCAGGATTCGTCCGAGAGATATGCCGGCCGCCTTCATAGCCAGAAGCTCGTTGTGCTCGCCGAGACCTCCGAGAGTCATAATCGAGGCCAGGAGCGACGCCAGAGGCATCGAAAGGGGCAGAAGGGTGCAGGCGCCCCAGCCCAGAAACTCCATTATGACACCAAGTCCCAGACCCTTGCCCACAAGCTCGTCGATATATCTCCAGAGGAACTGGAGCGAGAGGGCGAAGGTCACCACGAACAGGATCGCGAAGAACGGTCCTATGAACGAGAGGATAAGGTGTTTGTCGAGTTTCTTCACTGCGGCGGAAGGCTATTTCGTGGCTATTTCTATGAGTTTTGCACGCGCCTCGGCGAGGCCTGCGACGTTCTTGCCGCCGGCTGTTGCAAGGCCCGGCTGTCCGCCGCCACCGCCCTGGATGAACTTGGAGACTTCCTTGATTGCGGCCTGGGCGTTCTTGCCTGCGGCCACAAGGTCTGCGGAGAACATCACCAGAAGCTGGGGCTTGCCGTCAACCTCGGCTGCCACAACGAGAGCGAGGTTCTGAGCCACCTTCTGAAGCATAAATGCGGCGTTGCGCAGCATTCCGAAGTCCTCTACGCTGTCGATCACGACAAGACCGTCCTTCGCGGCGGCAAGAAGTTCTTTCTTGAGGCTGAGGGTCTTTTCCTTTACAATCTCTTCCATCTTCTTCTTGTAGTCTTCGTTCTCCTGCACCATCTTGGCAATTGCTGCGGCAAGGTCCGGAGCGTTGTTGAAGAATGCGCGCGATGCGGCGATTGTCTTCTGCATCTCTGAAACTGCATTTTCGGCGGCTGCGCCTGTGACTGCTTCGATTCGGCGGATGCCGGCAGCCACTGCCGATTCGCCCGTAATCTTGAAGAAGCCGATGTTGCCGGTGGCGCTTGCGTGGCAACCGCCGCAGAGCTCGATGCTCTCGCCGAAGCGCACGACGCGCACCTTGTCGCCGTACTTCTCTCCGAAGAGGGCCATTGCACCCATTGCGCGCGCCTCGTCCATAGTGGCGTCACGTTTCTCGTCGAGAGGATTGTTGGCGCGGATGAGCTCATTGACGCGGGCCTCGACCTGTGCAATCTGCTCGTCCGAAAGTTTCTCGAAATGCGAGAAGTCGAAGCGGAAATATTTGTCGCACACGAACGAACCTTTCTGCTCCACGTGTGTTCCGAGAATTTCTCGCAAAGCCTTGTGCAGCAGGTGGGTACAGCTGTGGTTGTTCTCAATGCTGTGGCGGAGGGCGCTATCAACGCAAAGCGTGAATTCACCTTCGGGAGAAGCGGGAAGATGCTCTGCGATATGCACCGTAAGGTTGTTCTCCTTGACTGTATTGATTATGTTGATCTTCTCTCCGTCGGAGGCCACGATGAAGCCTTTGTCTCCGACCTCGCCGCCCATCTCGCCGTAGAAAGGAGTCTTGTCGAAGACGAGTTGGAGCATTTCCTTGTTCTTGGCCTTGACCGTGCGGTATTTCATCAGCTGAGCCTTGCACTCGAGGGTGTCGTAGCCCACGAACTGGCAGGAAGTGAAGGGGTGGAGTTCCACCCAGTCGCCGTTCTCCACGGCGGTGGCGTTGCGGGCGCGCTCTTTCTGCTTGCCGAGCTCCACACCAAAACTGTCCATATCCACGGTGAAACCGTTCTCCGAGGCGATGAGCTCCGTAAGGTCGATGGGGAAGCCGTAGGTGTCGTAGAGCACGAATGCGTCTTCGCCTGCAATGAGCTTGGTGGCCTTGGATTTCTCCATTATGCTGTCCATCAGCTTGATGCCTTTGTCCAGAGTGCGCAGGAAGGCTTCTTCCTCCTCCTTGATGACCTTCTCCACGAGGGCCTGCTGGTCCTTGAGCTCGGGGTAGGCCTCGCCCATATCGGCGATGAGCTGCGGCACGAGGCGGCACAGGAAGGGCTCCTTGAAGCCGAGGAAGGTGTAGCCGTAGCGCACTGCACGGCGCAGGATGCGGCGGATTACGTAGCCCGCCTTGACATTGCCGGGCAGCTGTCCGTCGGTGATGGAGAAGCTGATGGCGCGGATGTGGTCGGCGATTACACGCATTGCCACACCTATCTGAGTCTCAGGCTCATATGCCTTGCCGGAGAGCTCTGCAATCCTGGCAATCATTCCGGTGAAGACGTCGGTGTCGTAGTTGCTCTTCTTGCCCTGCAGTGCCATACAGAGGCGCTCCAGGCCCATTCCGGTGTCCACGTGCTTTGCGGGGAGAAGCTCCAGCGAGCCGTTCGCCTTGCGGTTGTACTGCATAAAGACGAGGTTCCATATCTCGATTACGAGGTGATGTCCTTTGTTGACCATCTCGGCTCCGGGAACCCTTGCAATCTCCTCTTCGCTGCGAAGGTCGATATGGATCTCGCTGCAAGGACCGCAGGGGCCTGTATCGCCCATTTCCCAGAAGTTGTCGTGCTTGTCGCCGAGGATGATGTGGTCTGCGGGAAGATACTGGAGCCAGTACTCCTTGGCTTCTTCGTCCATTTTGAGGCCGTCGGGCTCGTAGCCTTCAAAGACTGTTGCATAGAGTCTGTCCTTGGGAAGCTTGTAAACTTCTGTAAGGAGTTCCCATCCCCAGGAGATCGCCTCTTTCTTGAAATAGTCGCCGAAGCTCCAGTTGCCGAGCATCTCGAACATTGTGTGGTGATAGGTGTCGTGGCCGACCTCTTCGAGGTCGTTGTGTTTGCCGCTGACTCTGAGGCATTTCTGGCTGTCGGCCACTCTCTTGCTTGAGGCCGGGGCGTTGCCCAGGAAGATGTCCTTGAACTGGTTCATTCCGGCGTTGGTGAACATAAGCGTGGGGTCGTTCTTGACAACCATAGGAGCTGAGGGGACTATCATATGTCCCTTTGAAGCGAAAAAGTCCGTGAAGGTCTTTCTTATCTCTTTACAAGTCATATTCTTATTTTGTGGAAGGTTCGTGTTTGTATTTGAAGACTATTGCAAAAACTATTGCGAGGATGAAGGCGAATGATGCGAAGATGTACCAGGATGTGCTCCAGCCCTGCATAAGGGGCTCGAAATCTGTGATTCCGGCTGTGAAGTGGTTGACGACCGCTCCGGCGCAGTAGGCTCCGAGGGTCGAGCCCAGACCGTTTGTCATCATCATAAAGACTCCCTGGGCGCTCGAGCGTATGCCTTCGTCGGTGTTCTGCTCCACAAAGAGCGAACCGCTGATATTGAAAAAGTCGAATGCAACGCCGTAAACAATCATCGAGAGGATGAAGAGCACGAGGCCGAATCCTGTGGGGCTGCCCGCTCCGAGGAATGCAAATCTCAAAGCCCAGGCTATGAACGATATTATCATAACCTTCTTGATGCCGAATCTCTTGAGGAAGAACGGGATGAGAAGTATGCAGAGGGTCTCTGAAACCTGGGAGAGAGACGACAGGAACACGGGATTCTCGACAGCGAACTTGCCGGCGAACTCGGGCGAAGCGCCGAATGCGCTAAGATACGGGCTTGCAAAACCGTTTGTCACCTGGAGACACATTCCAAGGAGGAACGAGAAGATGAAGAAAACGCACATCTTGCTGTCCTTGAAGAGAGTGAAGGCTCTCAGACCGAATGCGTCGACAAAGGATTTTGTCTTGGGATTCTTGTCAACGGGGCAGTTCGGCAGAGTGAACGAATAGACTGCCAGGATAAGGCCCCACGCGGCCGATACGAAAAGCTGCATATAGCTTGTCATAAAGCCCGTGAAGTTGACAATCCACATCGAGACTATGAATCCGATTGTGCCGAATACCCTGATTGGAGGGAAATCCTTGACAATATCCATATCGGCCCTGGTCAATGCGTTGTATGACACTGAGTTGCCAAGGGCGATGGTAGGCATGAAGAACGCCACGCCTACAGCATAGAAGGGGAAAATCCGGCCGAAGGTTACGTTCGCGCCATACTTGAAGCCCATAAAGCCGGCGAGAGCCATAAAGATTGCCGACAACAGGTGGCAAAGTCCCAGAAGTTTCTGGGCGGGAATCCAGCGGTCGGCCACGATGCCCATAAGGGCGGGCATAAAGAGGGAGACTATTCCCTGGATTGCGAAGAACGACCCTATCTTCTCTCCCATTCCAACTCCGCCGAGGTAGATGCCGAGAGACGTGAGATATGCTCCCCAGACCGCGAAGATCAGGAAGTTCATCACTATGAGCCGGATTTTGATGTTGGTTTTTGGATTCATATGTTTTTTATCTTGATTACTTGGGTGCTATGCGATAAAGTACTGCCGCGACCACGGCGAAGACCATATTCGGGAGCCAGATTGCGATTATCGGAGGCAAAGTGCCTGTATGCACGAACATCTGACTGCATCTCATAAAGAGAATGTAGATGAAACTCAGCGCTATGCCTATACCGATGTTGATGCCGAGTCCTCCCCTCTTCTTCTTCGACGAGAGGGCTACGGCTATGATTGTGAGGATGAATGCCGAAAAAGGCGTGGCTATCCTCGTATGTTTCTCTATGAGAGCGAATTTGACACTTTCATCGCCCCTCATTCGCTGCATCGCTATAAGGTCGTTGAGGTCGCCCTGCGAGAGCGACTCTATCATCTTCTGCCTGCGGTAGAAGTCTTCTATCCTGAGGTCTATGATTGTGTCTGTGGCCTTGCCGTACTTCATCATCTCGCTCTGGCCGTAGAAGTCCCTCTGGTAATAGTTTCTCAGCCTCCAGCCCTGGAAAGTGGTGTCCCACTGGGCGGACTCGGCCGAAAGTTTGGACTCGAGCACTCCGTCCTTGATTGTCTCGAGAGTGAATTTGTAGGCGGTGTTGGACCACTGGCTGAACTGCTCGACATAGACGAATTCGCCGGGTTTTATCTGGTAATGGATGTTGCGCTGGTTGTTGGTCGTGGCCTGCGGCTTGATGTATTTGTTCTCGAACTCGAGCCGTTTGTGGTCGGCCGGAGGAATTATATAGAGTGCGAGGACGAGAGAGAATGCGCACATAAATGCCGCCGAAAGCATATAAGGCACCATCAGGCGGCGGAAACTTATGCCGCTCGAGAGCATTGCCACGAACTCGCTGTTCTGTGTGAGTTTCGAAGTGAAGAAGATAGCCGAGACAAACACGAAGAGCGGAGCGAAACTGTTGAGAATCCAGGGGATGAATCCGCCGAAGTAATCAAAGATTATCTCGTGCATCGAGACATTGTGCTCCACGAACTTGTCAACCTTCTCGCTCAGGTCGAAGACTATGACGATTATGACAGCTATGAGGATGGTAAAGAAGAACGTGCCCACGAACTTCTTTATCAGATACCAGTCCAATGTGTTGAGCCTGAACTTTTTCATAGCTTGTTGTCCAATTTTTTGACGGTTTCGTCCTTCCACTTCTTGAAGTCGCCGGCCTTTATGTGTTCGCGGGCGAGTCTGACCAGATTGAGGTAGAACGCTATGTTGTGCTGGCTGGCGATTTCGGCTGCGAGCATCTCTCCTGCTATGAAAAGATGTCTGACGTATGCTTTGGTGTATGTGCGGTCCACAAAAGACGTGCCCTCCGGATCGAGCGGGCTGAAGTCGTCGGCCCACTTGAGATTGCGAAGGTGGATCTTGCCCTGCATCGTGAATATCATCGAGTTGCGACCGTTGCGCGTGGGCATCACGCAGTCGAACATATCGACTCCGCGCTCTATTGCTTCGAGCAGATTGGCCGGGGTGCCGACACCCATCAGATATCTCGGCTTGTCTTGGGGAAGCACCGGATGAAGGACTTCGAGCATCTCGTACATCTTCTCGGTGGGTTCGCCCACTGCGAGGCCTCCGATGGCGTAGCCCTCCCTGTCGAGCCCCGCCGCGTGCTCTGCGGCCTTGACCCTGAGGTCGGGATAGACACAACCCTGGACTATCGGGAAGAAAGTCTGGTCATAGTCATATAGCGGCTCGGTCTCGTCGAAATGTTTGACGCAGCGTTCGAGCCATCTTTGGGTGAGTTTGAGCGACTTCTCGGCGTATTTGCGGTCGGCGTCGCCGGGACAGCACTCGTCGAGGGCCATTATTATGTCTGCGCCTATAACTCTCTGAGTATCAACATTGTTCTCGGGAGTAAAGATATGCTTGGAACCGTCGATGTGCGACTGGAATATGCAGCCGTCTTCCGTGAGTTTGCGGCTCTGGGCCAGAGAGAAGACCTGGAATCCGCCGCTGTCTGTCAGAATCGGACGGTCCCAGGAGGTGAACTTGTGAAGTCCGCCGGCTTTTCTGAGGATTTCCAGTCCGGGCCTAAGATAGAGATGATATGTGTTGCCAAGAATTATCTGCGCCTTGGCATCTTCCTTCAAGTCCTTGTGATACACGCCCTTGACCGACCCCACAGTCCCCACCGGCATAAAAATGGGAGTCTCCACCACCCCGTGGTCGGTGGTGATGAGTCCGCATCGTGCATTGCTCTCCGGGTCCTTTGTCAAAAGCCTGAAATCCATAACCTGCAAAGATAAGCAAATTTTTCGATTCTGTCAGAACAGCAGGCCAGGGTGTGGGTTGCGGAGTTTGAGGCCCTCGAGGAGGAATTTCTCGAAAGCGTCGGCCTCCCCGGAGGTCAGCATTTCCATCTCGACGGGGATATAGAAGAGTCTGCGACGGACCTCATCGGGCACTTTGGAGAGAGTGGCCAGCCGCTGGGCGTCCTTCTCGGTTGTCAGCAGCAGAACACGCGGATTGCGCTTTGCCACAGAGTACAGCGAACGGATGTCCATAGAACTGTATGCGTGATGGTCACCATACTTCTTGTGATATATGGTGTCGTACGAATCGGTGAGATGCAGCACCAGCTGCCTGTCGTCTGCTATGCCGGTGAAGAGATAGACCTCCTTCGAATAGATATAGCGCCTGTCGCCGTCGGCCGGGAACACTGCCTTGGCCGGGCAATATTTTATCTTCGAGAAGAAAATCGGCTGTTCCGGACGAAGGCGCGAGCCCGAGCGCATCTTGCCACGCTCCCATTCGTCGAGGTAGTCCGGACATTTGGTCACCACAACGGCATCGGCGCGTTTTATCTGGGCGGGGTCGTCGCGAAGGCGGCCCAGCGGCAGAAGCTGGTCCTTGAAAGCCGGACGGCCATATTCTTCCATAATTATATCCTTGCTGTGGCCGAGCCTTCTGTACTGGAGTCCGTCGTCGAGCAGAATCACTTCAGGGCGAACGTCTTCGGGCATCGCCAGCAACTGCCGGACAGCCCTCTCCCTTTTGGAATCGACAGCTACGATTGCATCGGGGAATTTCCGTTTTATCTGGAGGGGTTCGTCGCCCACATTTCTGGCTGTGTCTGAGGCACTTACCAGCAGAAAACCTTTGGAGTGGCGCTTGTATCCGGCAGAAACCACCGCCACACGGCAGCGGTCCTTCAAGATACGGATGGCCATTTCCGTCATAGGAGTCTTGCCGGTGCCTCCCACGGCTACGTTCCCGATGGAGATTATCGGGACATCAAACGAATATGTTTTCTTGTGCCCCTTGTCGTACAGACGGTTACGGAGCTTCAGAGTCAAATAGTACGGAAAGAGTATGGCTTTGCTTATCATCCCCAAGTTTCATTTATGAAATCCAGCAGGGCGAAGAGCTCCGAAGGATCGTTCAAAGTTACTAATTTAAGACGGGTTTCCTTGAAATTTTCCAGACCTTTGAAGTAGCAGCTCAAGTGTCGTCTCATTTCGAGAACCCCGACTCTCTCGCCCTTGACCTCCAGTGATTTGGCAAGATGTTTCTTGGCGAGCTCCACGCGCTCGGAAACACTCATCGGAGGAAGCAGCTCTCCTGTAGCGAGATAGTGCTTGACCTCGCGGAAAATCCAGGGGTGTCCGAAGCTGGCGCGGCCTATCATTATGCCGTCAACGCCGTATTTCTCGAACGCTTCGAGAGCTTTCTCGGGAGTAGTGATGTCGCCGTTACCTATTATGGGTATGTGCATTCGCGGATTGCGTTTGATTTCGCCTATGAGGGTCCAGTCGGCTTCGCCTTTGTAGAGCTGTGCGCGGGTTCGGCCGTGGACGGTAAGCGCCTCGATGCCCACATCTTGCAGTCGCTCAGCGAGTTCCACTATGATTTTGCTCTCATCGTCCCAGCCCAGGCGGGTCTTGACGGTGACGGGAAGCTTGACTGCATCGACGACGCTGCGGGTGATTTCGACCATCTTGTCGGGGTAGCGCATCATTCCGCTGCCGGCACCCCTCTTGGCGATTTTGTTCACGGGGCAACCGAAGTTTATGTCGATGAAGTCGGGCCCGGCGGCTTCGGCTCTGACAGCTGCCTCCACCAGGGCCTCGGGAATATGGCCGTAAATCTGGATGCCGATGGGACGTTCGTAGTCGTAGATACGCATCTTGGCCAGGGTCTTGGCCGCGTCGCGGATGAGTCCGTCTGACGAAATGAACTCGGTGTACATAAGGTCAGCGCCAAAATCCTTGCAGATGTAGCGGAACGAGATGTCCGTCACATCCTCCATCGGCGCCAGCGCCACCGGCCTCGGGCCCAGATCTATGTCCCTTATCTTCATTTCGGCCGCAAAGATAATGAAAAATGCTCTAACGGTGGTGGTTTTGGGTACCGTTAGAGCAAAATTTGCCGTGAGTGGTAGCGGTCAGCGGACGGAGACGGTCACGGGACCGAGGAGGCCGGAGGAGACTGGCTCGGCGTCGGCAGAGGGGCCGGCTATCGTCCAGGTCTTGCGGGCTGACTCTTCCAAAGAGGCGTCGTAGGCCAGGCGGTTGAACCAGGTGCCGCAGACTTCCACCCGGATTTCGTTCTTGCCCTTGTGCAATGCGGAAGTGATGTCGCAGGAATAAGGCTCTGCCCAAAGAGAAGCGACCTCACGCCCGTTGACAAAGACACGGGCCGCCACATCTACCTGTCCCAGAGAGAGTTCGTAGCGCTTCGACGCATCGGACGACTTCAAGACAAGCTTATGCGTATAGACAGCCGTCCCCGAGAAAGAGCGGGCCTCGCGAGACAAAGGAAGATCTTTCCAGGCAGCCAGAACAGGAAGCGAAACCTTGGAGGGAGCGCCCCATCCCGAAGGGAACGAGAGAGTCCAGTCGCGGCTCAAATCCAGAACGTCGGCTTCGGCAGGCGCAGCACAGGCAGCAAGAGGCTGAGACGCACGGTCGAACACCACAAAACGGCATTCGCCTTGAGCCAGATCGAGTTCCAAAGAAGAACGTCCGCCGCTCTGCGAAGCATAAACTGCTGTAACAGAGCCGTCTGTAGGATTCCAGATCTCCACCCGGCCGGAGCTTCTCACATCGAGCGAACCAGAAAATCCGCTGCCCTCGGGAGCCGCCACAAAATACCAGTCCTCGCCGTCGGAGCATCGGTGCATCCAGTCCACGCGGCCGCCGCTGGCCAGCAGGTCCTCCTCAAATCCCTGAGCCTTCAGAGCCGAAACTATATCGGTGTCGAGATAGACCTTGCCAAGCCCGACAGAACGGACCGACGAGCCGGAACCGGAGGGCCCATAAAGTTCATCCATCTCGGCCTCAAACAACGCCTTGTCATAAGCCATAAGAGTCGAAACATCCTTGGGCCGCGAAGTCACAAGCACAGCGCCGGCGCGGACCAAAGACAAAAGCCGCGACACCGTTGCAGGATTGATGACCTCAACGCGGGGATACCATAATATATTGTAGGATAGGCCCTCGGGAGTCACCAGACAGCCGTCAGACACTGACAGACGGTTATAGAGCACATCCGGATTGCAATAATCATAATTATATCCCGGCATATAATCCACCCTCTGGTCGGGCTTGTGGTCCATGTCGTCGCCTATATACCACAAGACATCAAAGGCGGGACGACCCTTCTCGAGCATATAGGTGCAGCGGGCCAGATGCGCCGTGAACGACGGCATAAAGCTCCACCAGGTCTGATTGCGCAGGAAAGGAGTTCCGATGCCCGAACCGAAAGAGGTTCCGGGAACATATTCGTCGGCCTTGGGATTGTGGGTATAGGTATGGAACACCGGATGGGTGATGCCCTGGGCGAAATGGCGGTTGGCGTTCTCCTTGAGCTGGCGCAGCGACTCGTTCCAGGTGAACCAGAACGAAGTGAAGGCCTCGGAAGCTATGCGCGGTTTGCCATAGATATGGCCTGCCGAAGCGGTCGGACGCACAGGCTTGAAGTTGATGGAGCCCACATAATTGGCGGAAGTCGAGTTGTGCCAGAACTCTGCCATCGGTACATCCGCGTGTTTGAAATACTCCATAAAGTCGCAGGGATAGACGTCGCCGCCGGCAGTCTCGTACTGGACCGACAGCCCCAAAGACTTGGCGTTCTCGGCCATACGGCCATAGAAATTATTGACCATCAGACTATTGACAACATTTCTCCAGTCAAGCAAAAACTTGGCTGTAGTCCTCTGGTCTTCAATGACATAGCCAAACAGGGCGGGAATCATCAGTCGCAATTCGTATCCTGTAAATTCGCGGAAGCGTGACTCCATTGAAGAAGTCCAAGTCTGAGTCTCGGCCTCCCAGCTGTCCATAAGCATTCCGTCGAGAAGGCCGTCAACAGGACCGCCGGAGGCAGCATATTTTCCTATATATCCCTGAAAATGAGCATCAACCCCTTCGGGAGAGAATTTGTCGCACTCCCAGCCGCGGGCCTCTGCAGGCGCGGGGCCGTTCTCCTTGCGGGTGTTGATGTGGCCTATGCGTAGCACTGTCCAGTCGCCGGCGGGGGCATCCCAGCGTAGCAGGCCGTCGGCATCCACAAAGGCGCTGATGTCGCGCACCGAGCCTTTGGCGATATAGGCCGCCGCATCCTGCTCGGGATACTCGCTGCCGTAGGGAATGGCGCGCAGAGCCCATCCGGCCTCCATCTCCCAGCTGTTCTTGCGGGCTGCGGACCAGAGCTCCACGGTGTTCATATTCATCTCGTGCTGATGGTCGAGGGTTATCACGGCACGGCGCGAGGTCACCTCGTCCAGCGCGAAGCTGAAGGTCTCGGCGGCGTCCTGCCAGGCGCCCATCGGCATAGGGATGTCGAGAGCGGTGCGAAGCTCGCCGGAGGCTGCGTCCTCGGCCTCAACCTTGATGTTGATGCCGGGCTCGTAGCTGTAGGAATGGTTGATTGCCGAAGGGTTGCTCAGCACCAGGGTCCTCAGGGGCGTGGGTCCCTCGAACTCCATCTCGATGACAACGCGCGTGTCGCTGACGGTGTCGCGCTTTTCGCGCAGGGGCTCGAGAGCGCTGCCGCTGTCGTCCTTGCAGCGCGGGAAGGCGAGGGTGAAGAGCTCGCGGTAGTCGCAATCGGGCTCGTCGGTGGCTTGCGGGAGCTGCACCTCAACCTGCCCGCCGCCGGTGATGTCCGTGCGTGTCCAGGCCAGAGCGCGCATAGCGTTTTCCTTGGCAATCCACGGGCCGCCGGCCATAGACCAGCCGGGGCAGTTCTGCATTGTGAAGCGAAGGCCCAGCCTGCGGGCTTCAGATGCGGTGTGGGTCAGAATGTCCTCCCAGTTGTCGCTGAGGCAATAGACGGGGTCAGTGACGCCCGGCCACGAGCCGCCGAAGCTTCCGCCGTGGAAGAACTGCACGCCCGAAATGCCGGAGGCGGCTATGGCCTCGAGGTCTTTGGTGATGCCGTCTTTGTCCACGTTGCCGTCCACGAAGTGGAACCAGGTCTCGGGGTAGCAACTCTTTGCAGGCGAGGCGAACTCGGCCTTGGAGGGGTCTGAAAAAGCGGAGCCCTGCGCCCCCGCCTGAAGGCTCAGGCAAAGCAGGAGCAGGGCTGAAAGTCCTAAATGTTTCATAATAAGGCTTTTAGAACATATAATCCCAGGCAGGAAGCTGTACGGGTTTGGTCTTAAGGGCCTTCAAAGCCTTGTCGCTCAAGTACTTCTTCTCGATTACGATACGGAAGAGATATTCGTCGAACCAGCGGTCGGTGAAGGTGAGGTAGCCGTTGTGGCCCGAAGATGCGCCCCAGCTGTTCTCGAATTCCCATTTTACGGGAACATCGTTCTCGTCCGTGTCGCAGCCAATCAGGGTCATAGCGTGCGTAGAGCCGCTCTGGTGGGTGAGGATCCGCGCTTTCTTGTCCATAGTCATATCCACTCCGAAGAGAGATTCGTAGTCGTAGAGACCCATATCCATAACACCCTTCTTGGTGTCGCTCTGCTTTCCTACGTCGCAAGAGACATACATAGGAGTGTCGGCCTTGATCGAAGCGAGGGCGCAGGGCTTGATTTCTTCGTTGGGAAGGTTCAGATAGATCCAGTTGATGCCTTCGTAGGTGTTGCGGTACTCGGCAATCTCGTAAACTTTGTAGTATTCACGGGTGGGATCGTTCATTATCATCACATAAGTGTCGGGATTGTAGTTCTCGGGAACTATGCTCTTGTAGAAATCCTTGGGAGTGGTGGTGAGAGTCTTGACCTCGCCTTTGGCGTCCTTGTATTTCCAGCTGAACTCTGTGGGAGGCACTCCGAGGCAGAGAGCGAGCACGCGATAGACTTCCTTGAGGGCGTCAATCTTCTGAGCCTCAACGGCTTTCTTGGATGCGCCGCCGGCAATGGCCTCGCGGATTTTCCAGCCTTTGGAGCGGAGAAGTTCGTTGAGAACGCCTCTCATCTGGCTTGTGTTGTTGGAGTGCTCGGTCTCGG
>R18__coassemble_2127_pt1 | contig 14252 bp, 6 predicted proteins | sample R18__metabat2_high_PE_032 | metagenome-assembled genome bin R18
GGTCTACACTATGCCGGTCGCCGGCGGCGAGCCTCGCCGCATCACCTATACCGCCAAGGTGGACCGCGACAACATCGGCGAGCGTATGGGCCCCAACAACATCGTGATGTGCTGGAGCCCGGACGGCAAGAACATTGTCTTCCGCAACAAGCAGTGGTGCTTCAGCGGCCTGCGCGCGCAGCTCCAGAGCGTCCCTGCCGAAGGCGGCCTGCCGGTGGATATCCCCACCACAGAAGGCGGCTTCTGCAGCTATTCGCCCGACGGCAAGTACCTGGCCCTCAACCGCATGTTCCGCGAATTCCGCACCTGGAAGTACTACAAGGGCGGCCAGGCGGACGACATCTGGATCCACAAGGTGGGTACCACCGAGTGCGAGCGCATAGAGGGCTGCAGCCCCGAAAGCCAGGACATCTTCCCGATGTGGATAGGCGACGAAATCTTCTATCTCTCCGACCGCGACCGCACGATGAACCTGTTTGTCTATAACACAAAGAGCCGCAAAACGGAAAAGGTCACCGATTTTACCGAATATGACTGTAAATTTCCTTCATACTCAAAGGATTACATAGTTTTTGAAAACGGCGGATACATCTATAAATTCTCGGTCGGCGACCGTTCGTGCCGGAAGTTACACATAACCCTGTCAGACGACAACGTGGCCGGCCGGAGCGAAATCCGCGAACTCGGTTCGTCCTACGAGTCCTACAGTCTGAGTCCCGACGGACAGCAGGTTCTGCTTGTTGCCCGCGGCGACATCTTTCTTCTCCCCGCTTCCAAGGGCGCAGTCAAGAACCTGACCCGCTCGAGCGGCGCTCACGAAAGGGAGATCGAATGGGCTCCCGACGGCAAACGATACGCCTATTTCTCCGACAAGGACGGTGAATATCAAGTGTATGTGGCTTCGCCCGAGACTGCCTCGTCGCCTGTGCAACTCACATCTTTTGCATCCGGCTACCCCTCGGGGCTTGTATGGGCTCCCGACAGCAAGACCATATATTTCGGCAGCGAAAAGAGAGACATTTATTCGGTAAATGCCGACACCAAGTCTCTTAAGAGGCTGATGGTCAGCGAGACTAGCGGCATCCGCGGTCTCAAGGTCTCGTCCGACGGAGCGTGGATTGCATATACCGAGACTCTCGGAAACAACGTTTCGGCGGTTTTCCTCTACGAAGTGGCCACCGGCAAGAAATTCCAGGCTTCCAACAAGTGGTACGACGCTTCGAGCCCTCTTTTCTCCGAAGACGGCAAGTATCTGTTCTACACCTCTTCACGCGATTTCCAGTCGCAGTATTCCCGCGTGGAATGGAATGCTTCCTACAACGTGAGCGACTATATTTTTATGGTCGATATCACAGAGAAAGAATGCTTTGAGAAGCACACCAAAGCCCTTCCGGTCGATGCCGGACGCTATCGCCTTGTTTATGCCGACAAGGAGAAACTCTATTATACGACTTTCGGCGGGTTTGCCCGGAGAGGCCCCGAAGGTCCTTCAACTGCCGGTCTCAAGACTTATGAATACAAGACCGAGAAGATAGGCGACGGCCCGAAGAATGCGCCGCTGACATTCTCCTCCGACCACAAAAAGATGCTCGTACGCGAGAAGGGAAAGCTCTATGTCACTGATTTCAAGGGAGGTGGAAAGCTTGAAGACGCTGTTCCCACCGACCAGATTTCAATGGTCATAGACCATCAGGCCGAATGGCGTCAGATTTTCGACGAGAGCTGGCGCATCACCCGCGACTATTTCTATGTGGAAAATATGCACGGGGTTGACTGGCAGGCCGTTCACGACAAATACGCCCAGATGTTGCCTTATGTCAAACATCGCCACGACCTTACTTACCTCATAGGCGAGATGATTGCGGAACTCTCTGTGGGTCACGCATATATCACATCGGGCGAGACTCCCGAAGTCCCGGTGGTCCGCACAGGCCTTCTCGGAGCAAAATCTTCCAAAGTGAAGAACGGATTCAAGATAGACTATATATATAAAGGTGCAGACTGGGACAAAACCTTGATATCGCCTCTCGACAAGGGCAAGGCGGAAGTCGGTGATGTGATCACTGCTATAAATGGGGTTCCGGCTACTTCGTATGTGTCTGTGGGAGAGGCTCTTGTTGGCAAAGTCGGCAAGTCTGTCGAACTCGTGCTACAGAAGAAATCCAAGACCGACACAATAGTTGTCGAACCCATCGGCAGCGAATCGGAACTGGCATACTACAACTGGGTTCAGAACAATATCAAGAAAGTCGAGAAAGCATCCGGCGGCGAAATCGGTTACATACATATTCCCGATATGAGCACCGAGGGCCTGGATATGTTCACCAAACTCTTCTACGCCCAGCTCGACAAGAAGGCCTTGATTATCGACGACCGTATGAACGGCGGCGGAAACGTCTCCCCGATGATTCTGGAACGTCTCCAGAGAGAAGTCTATCGTATGAATATGCACCGCAACGGCATCAACCAGACAGTCCCCAACGAAGCCTTCTACGGTCCGATGGTCTGCCTCATCGACAAATATTCGTCGAGCGACGGCGACCTCTTCCCCTACGGATTCCGTCAGCTGGGCCTCGGCAAACTCATCGGCAAGCGCAGCTGGGGCGGCATCGTCGGCATCTCCGGCTCGAAGAGATTTATAGACGGCCAGGATATGAGGACTCCTTTCTTCACCTCGTATAGTACTGATGGAGAATGGATTATCGAAGGCCACGGAGTGGATCCCGACATCGACGTAGATATCAATCCCTTCGAGGACTACAAAGGCTCGGATGCCCAGCTCGACAAAGCCATCGAGGTCCTAAGACAGGAAATGAAGTCCTGGAAATCCCTCCCCGGCACCCCCAAGGCCCCTGTCAAGAACGCCGACACCTGGAAATAAAAACAAAGCCACTGCTACGGTGGCTTTGAACAGGTGGGAGCAGATTGGACCATTTGGCCTTCACGGGTTATTTCTTATGACAGAAATGACCGCGAACGTAAATCTTTTTGCCATTGACTACCCGAAAGTGGCCTCTGACATAGTAGGATTTACGTTGAGGATGCTCTTCATCAGCTTCACGAAGACGCTCCACTACGCATTTAATAAGTATTTTGTCCTTCATATTCAGGAGTTTTTAAGCGAACGAAGCGTTTGGGCGGCTTGTGTAAACTACGTCCACCGGTTTTTAAAAATACAGAGTATCAAATTCATAAGAATAAGATACTCTGTAAGGTTTATCTCAGCGTAATGGAGGCGCTTATCTCTCCTCTGAGGACAAAATACTGATGCAAAGGTAAATGATTATTTTGAATCTGCAATAAATTATTTCTTAAATTTATAGTTTGAAAAATTTCAAGAACAATACTATGGAAAAAATCAAAGGACTGATAGATGCTCCGTTCACGCCGATGATGGCAAATGGAGACATAAATCTTGAACCAATACCGGCTTATGCCGCAATGCTGGATAGGAACGGCCTCAAGGGAGTCTTTATAAACGGCTCATCCGGAGAGGGTTATATGTTGACAACCGACGAACGCAAGGCTCTTGCCGAAAAATGGATTGCCAGCGTTCCGGAAGGCTTCAAAGTCATAGTCCACGTGGGCAGCTGCTGCCTTCGGGAGAGCGTGGAGCTTGCCCGCCACGCTTCTGAAATCGGCGCCTGGGGCGTAGGCTCGATGGCCCCGCCATTTCCGAAGACAGGCCGCATCGAAGAACTTGTAAAGTATTGTGAGGCAATAGCCGCCGCGGCTCCCGACCTTCCGTTCTATTTCTATCACATTCCCGCTTTCAATGGATGCAACCTTCCGATGGTTGACTTCCTGAAGGCGGTCGATGGCCGCATACCCAACTTCGCAGGCATAAAATATACTTTCGAGAGTATGTACGAGTACAATCAGTGCAGGCTTTACGGCGGAGGCAAATTCGATATGCTTCACGGTCAGGACGAGACCTATCTTCCAAGTCTGGCTATGGGCGGGGCGCAAGGCGGCATCTGCGGCACAACCAACTACAACGGCCGCGTGCAGGTGGCCATCGGCGAGGCCTGGGCTGCCGGCGACCTCGAGAAGGCCCGTGAACTCCAGAATTTCAGCCAGGAAGTCATCAACGTCATCTGCCACTTCCGTGGAAACATAGTCGGCGGCAAGAGGATTATGAAACTCATAGGTCTGGACCTCGGGCCCAATCGTGTGCCCTGGCGAAATATGACAGACGAAGAGGAAGCTGCAATGAAGGCCGAACTCGAGGCGATAGGATTCTTCGAGCGCTGCAACATATTATGAGACAGCGACTTTGCATATTCATCCCCGTTTTTTTGACTATGATATCTTGCGATAACATAAAACCCTTGCCCCCTCTTGACGGCAAAGGCCTTTCGGGGCATTATGCCGGAGTCGTGGACGGCAGGCTTCTTGTCGCCGGCGGATGCAATTTCCCGGACAAGGCCCTGACAGATGGCGGAGCCAAAAAATTTTATGATGAAATATTGGCGTTGGAAGATGGCGTCTGGACAGTCGTCGGCCATCTCCCCGAGCCATCGGCCTATGCTATTTATGCGGCCATAGACAGCGGACTTCTCGTTATGGGCGGAGCCAATGCGTCGGGGCCGAAAGACAATGTCTGGCTTATAACTGACGGAGGCTCGAAAGTCAAGACTTTGCCCTCGCTTCCCAAACCTTTGGAGCAGGCAGCCGCCATAAATTATAATGGTACAATCTATCTGGCCGGAGGACTTTCAGCCGGAGCGCCTTCGCAGGAGGTTTTCGCTTTCGACGGCGAGTCGTGGAAGACTATGGGAACGCTGCCGCGTCCTGTGGTCCAGGGCATCGCCACTGCCCGCGGCGAAGAAATCACAATCTGGGGAGGATTTGACCCTTTGACTTGCGAGGCTCTTACAGAAGGATTTGTGCTGAATTTCTCCACCGGTGAATGGTCCGAAGGCCCAAAGACAGAAGTTACCTTCGTGGGCTCGTCGTGTCTCGACGGCTATGCAGCGGGCGGTTGCGACAAAGAAGTCTTCACCAATGCAATAAGGCTTCCCCAAGAGAAGATAAGGGAATATCAGCTTCAGCCGGTAGAATATTATAAATTCAGAGGCGAAGTGCTCGCCCTTGACGGCCCGACTCAAAAATGGAGGAGTGTGGCGCAGTACCCCGCATTCGCCCGTGCCGGAGCTGCAATCGCTTCATACAATGGAGGCTATGCCATAATAGGCGGCGAACTCAAGCCCGGAATCCGCGCCACCGAAGCCACATTCATCAAATTCTGAACCCAGGTCCGCTATGAACGCGAAATTCTCCAAAATCTATCCCTGGATAGTCGTCGGCCTGCTTTGGGTCGTCGCCCTTTTGAACTATATGGACCGCCAGATGCTCTCCACGATGAGAGAATCAATGCAGATAGACATTTCAGAGCTGGAGTCCGCTGTCAATTTTGGCCGTCTGATGGCCATATTTCTCTGGATTTACGGCTGCGTAAGCCCGTTTGCCGGGGCGGTTGCCGACAGGGTTAGCCGTAAGTGGCTGATTATCGGCTCTTTGGGTGTGTGGTCAACTGTCACTTTGCTGATGGGCCACTGCACAACATTTGGTCAGATTTATTGGCTCAGGGCCCTTATGGGAGTCAGCGAAGCTCTCTATATTCCTGCCGGTCTGTCGCTTATAGCCGACTATTTTACCGGCTCGGCCCGCAGCCTCGCAATCGGAATCCATATGACGGGCCTATATCTTGGTCAGGCTATCGGCGGATTCGGAGCGCGTCTGGCCGAGGCGTACTCCTGGCAGCAGACTTTCCACTGGTTCGGACTCATCGGAGTGGCTTATGCTGTGGTGCTGGTTTTTGCCCTCAATGACAAGAGACGCGAGAGCGTGCAGCCCGACCCCGAAGCCATAAAGGTGAATAAGGAACCCCTGTGGAGAAGTTTTGCTCTAATTTTTTCCAATGTCGCATTCTGGGTAATTCTATTCTTCTTTGCATCGTCGTCACTTCCGGGATGGGCTACAAAGAACTGGCTCCCGACTCTCTTTGCCGGCAGCCTCGGTATCCCTATGTCTCAGGCAGGCCCGATATCCACTATTACAATTGCGGCATCGTCGTTCATCGGCGTGCTGATAGGCGGTTCGCTCTCGGACAAATGGGTCAGGAAGAATCTTAAAGGCCGCATCTATACCAGCGCCATAGGTCTGGGACTTATGGTTCCGGCTCTCATCTTCATAGGCCTCGGCCACGGAATGGCCGCGGCTGTTGGAGCAGGAGTCTGCTTCGGAGTCGGCTACGGAATGTTCGATACCAACAATATGCCCATCCTCTGCCAGTTTGTCTCGGCGAAGCATCGCGCCACGGCTTACGGTCTTATGAATATGACAGGAGTCTTTGCGGGAGCCGTCATCACCAAGGTTCTCGGACAGTGGGCCGACAAAGGCAATCTCGGACTGGGCTTTGCGCTGATGGCCGGCATAACCCTGCTCGCAATGGTGCTCCAACTCACTGTGCTTAAACCTGTTACAGACAATCAAGAATAGACGTATATGAATAGATTTTTAAGTTTCAACCTGCCTTTGGCTTTGGCGGCGCTGTTAATCTGCCTGCCTTCGTTTGCTGACGGACCTTTCAGGTCTCATCGCTACGACGCCATAAACGTTATGCCCGTGCACGAGGGCGACATAGTCTTTGTGGGCAACAGCATCACCAATATGCACGAATGGTGGGAGGCCTTCGGTTGCCGGCAGAACATCCTCAACCGCGGTGTGTCGGGCTGCTTTGCCGAAGAGACTCTCCGCAATATCGGCCCCATTGTCGCAGGCCATCCGTCCAAGGTATTCCTGATGGTCGGAACAAACGACATAGCCGAAAAGAAAGAGGCTGCCCTGGAGGAAGTTATGAACAATGTCTCGGAAATAGTGAGGCGTTTCAAGACTGAAAGTCCCCAGACCGAAATTTATATAGAGAGCATCCTGCCTGTCGCCGAGGGTAATGCCCGTCCGGCACAGCTCATTATCGAGCTCAATTCGCGCTTTCGAAAGCTTAGCGAGTCGGAAGGCCTGACATATGTGGACATCTGGTCCGCTTTTGTCGAGCCCGGAACAACCCATATCAATCCTGCATACACGGCCGACGGCCTTCATCCTTATCCTTCGGGCTATAAGGCCTGGTGCGACATTGTCTCGCAATACATTGACGCTGAGTGTGTTTATAAGGATTTCTCTTTCGACGACCGTGGCCTTGGCGGAAGTTTCGCAATGCGTTGCGCGGCTTTCAGCAGACTGCCTCTGGCCTCCGACGACATAGTTCTGATCGGCGACGAGATGATTAACAGCGGCGAGTGGCACGAACTTCTGGGAAGCCCCCGGGTCAAGAACCGCGGTTCGTGGTGGGGCTTCGGCGGGCCGTCGATAGACCAGACTGCTGCTGAGATTCCAGCTATTTTCGCTTCGGGAGCCTCTCCGGAGCAGATCTATCTTCACGTCGGAGCGGCTGAGGTCTCCAGAAACACTCCGGTCGATACGATAATTGCACATTATCGTGGTCTTGTTTCTGCCGTCAAAGCCGCGGCTCCCTCAAGCCGGCTCTTTTTGATGACTCCCCAGCCTGTATATCCGTCGCACAATGTGATTACTCCACAGAAAGAAGTGAATGCGGCTCTCTCCGGTCTTGCCGATGAGGTAGGGGCGACCTTTGTGGATATCTTCACTCCCTTGTGCGCCGGCGGCGAATATGGCAACACCCGCTATGTCAAGGGAAATTATGTTTATGGCGAAGGCTATCTTGTTGTGAGCCGTGTGCTTGCATCATATATGGGCCTGGAATGCGTGCCTGTCCTGAAAGCATCTCGCGACAATGCTTTCACAGGGCGCGGCAACAAGGCGGAGAAGCTTATGACGCTTTCGGTTTCGCCCTCGGGGAAGTTCCGCCTTCGTAAGATGGAAGTCGCTCTCTCGGCCGATGCCGGCGATGTGACTGCCTTGAAAGTGGTCGCCGGCGGCAAGGTTGTCGGCTCGGCCAAAGTCCGTGACGGAAAGAAGATTTATAAGATAAGATGCCGCAGGAATATTTCTGATTTTGAAGATATTGATCTTTGTGCCGATATAGCTCCGGATGCTGCTGAAGGCGCTTTTGTCAGTGCCGACATCACCCGCGTGCGCAAAGGATGGAAGTGGTGTGTTGTCGAAATTCCTGCTCCCGGCGGACGGGAAATACTTCTCGCGCGAACCAAAATTCTCGGGGCGGGGGACTATGGGTCAGTGGGTTACAGAATCCCTGCGATAATCACCCTCGGCGACGGCTCGCTGCTTATAACCAGCGACAAGCGCAAGCACAACGACCTCGATTTGCCCGAAGATATAGATGTCATTGCCCAGAAGAGCACTGATGGCGGCCGCAGCTGGACCGACCCCGTGACCATTGTCGAGGGCCGGGGCTTTAACAAAGGCTACGGCGATGCGGCTCTCGTCGAGACGGAGTCGGGCGATGTTTTCTGCGCCTTCAGCGGCGGCACGGGGATTTGGGCTTCGACGCTCGAGCATCCTCAGCGCAACTACATCTGCAAGAGTTCCGACGGCGGCCTCACCTGGTCGGAACCTTTCGACTGCACCTTCGACCTTTGGGGCCCTTCGGCCGCCAATCCCGAGTGCCGCGACTTCCACAGCGCATTCTTTGCTTCGGGCAGGGGCCTGCGTCTGGAAAGAGGTGTGCACAAAGGGCGCATAATGTTTGTGGCAGCCGTGCATTCGCTCTCCAAGGGCCGCTTCGACAACTATGTCTATTACTCTGATGATGAGGGTGTTTCGTGGAAGGTCTCCAAATGCGCTTTCGAGGGCGGAGACGAGGCCAAGGTCGTGGAACTTCCCGACGGCAGGGTGCTTCTGAGCGTACGCCGCAGCGGCGAGAGGGGGTGGAACATTTCCGAAGACGGCGGAGAGACCTGGGGAAAGCAGGGCCTTTGGAAAGACATCTGCGTCAACGCCTGCGACGGCGACATCCTGGCCCTGGGCGATTCGCTGCTGATACATTCCGTGCCCAATGCGATGACCCGCAGAAATGTCAGCATCTTCATAAGCCGCGACGGCGGCAGCTCCTGGCCCGAGTCCAAGAGTCTTTGCCACTACGAGTCGGTGTACTCAGCCCTGACCATTCTCCCCGACGGCACCATCGGCGCCTACATCGAAGAGAATCCCAACGTCGAGTTCGATATGTACTTCCTCAACTTCTCCGTCGACTGGCTGCTCAAATAACCAACTTGATACGTCACACCCGACCTGTTCGGGGGTCTTCGTCACGATTGCCGCAGAAGAGATGCCCGAACGCTGTCGGGCATGACGTGGAGTGACGCTGTCGGGTATGACGTAGCGGTGAGCAAAAAGGGCTGTTCTGCTCACGGGAGCCACCAAAAACCGCCCCCGGTGAGCAAAAACACCGATTTTGCTCACCGGGGCCGGCTATCATTGACGTCACCCACAGCCGACGATACCAAGCGCCGCCGGGCGCTAGCGGAGGGCGGGCAGGGTTGGCCTGCGGGATAGCAAGCCCGGAGCGGCGGGGTTTGGGGCAGCGCCCCAGTATTAACAAGCGCCGTAGCCGAAGAGGGCGAAGTCGCCCTTGCAGGGGTCGTCGGGGAAGATATGCCGGAAGAATTCCGTTATTTCGTCGGCAGTCCGGAAGTCTGTCTGACGGCGCTCGGTTATGCCCATCTCGAGAGCCTGGGTATGGACGTGTGTGTCGAGAGGAATCGTCAATTCTCTCGGGTCGGTGCAGGACCATAGTCCGAGATCGACCTTGCCGTCGCGCCTCACAAACCAGCGGCGCATCATATGGATCTTCTTGTTGGCGGCCTTGAGGTCGCTTTTCTGGCCGTAGATGGCGGTGCGGAAATTGTCCGGGGAGAGCCCCTCCAACGAATCGCGCGTCAGATATATCTCCCGAAGCCTCCCGCAGATAGCCGCAAACTCGCTCCACTTGACAGTGCGATGGAGCGATGACGGATCGTCGCGATAGCTGCCCTTCATTACGTAATCGTATGGTTTCCAGCCCATTTCGTCGAGGGCGCGGGAGCTGTCGCGAACTATCATCGCGCGTCTGCCCCAAGCCAGATGGGCCGCTATGACTGCGGTCACCTCGACATCTTTCTTGTCGGCACGGCCCTCGCGGCGAAACTCCTCCATCCGCCGGGGAAACGCAATGGGGTCCTCCTCGAAATAGACCGGGTCGTTGTATTTTTCGGCATAAGCCCTGAGTTTATCTTCCAATGTTTCCATCCTTGCAAAGTTAGAATAATTTTGCGTAACTTCGTGCTTATGAAAAAGACAGTCTGCATAATCACGGCAATGGCGCTGGCCTTGGGTCTCGCGGCTCAAAACAGCGAAATCCCTCCCTACAAGAACCCGGAACTCCCTACTGACCAAAGGGTTGCAGATCTTCTCCAGAGAATGACCCTCAAGGAGAAGTTCTGGCAGATGTTTATGATTCCCGGCGACCTCAGCCACCCCGACGCCAAGGAGATGTACAAATACGGCATCTTCGGCTTCCAGACCCAGGCTGCCGCCGCGTCGGGAGGCAATGTGACTGAGCAGATGATACAATACGACGGCGGCGCAAATGGCACTGCGGCACAGACTGCGAAGAAAATCAACGAAATACAGAAATATTTCGTGGAGGAGACCCGCCTGGGCATCCCCATAATAGCCTTCGACGAGGCTCTGCACGGCCTCATCCGCAGCGGAGCCACAGCGTTCCCGCAGTCGATAGCCCTTGCCGCCACCTGGGACACGACACTTATGAAAAAAGTGGGCACTGCAGTGGCTCTCGAGACCAAATCCAGAGGCATACGCGACATCCTCTCGCCCGTGGTCAACGTTGCCACCGACCCCCGCTGGGGCAGGACCGAAGAAACCTACGGCGAAGACCCGTATCTCTCTGCGCGAATGGGAGTTGCATACGTGAAGCCTTTCGAGCAGATGGGAGTAATCACCACCCCCAAGCATTTCATAGCCAACGAAGGCACGGGCGGGCGCGACTCCTACCCCATCTACGCCAACGAAAGGCTCCTGCAGGAAATCTATCTTCCTCCGTTCGAGGCGCTTGTCAAGGAAGGCGGCTCGCGCTCGGTGATGACCGCCTACAATTCGTGGGACGCAACTGCCTGCACTTCAAACAGCTACCTCCTCAGGGACGTGCTCAAGCACCGCTTGGGATTCGAAGGGTTCGTGATTTCCGACGCGGGAGCCACCGGCGGAGCCTGCGTGCTGCACAACACCGCCTCCGGCTACCGTGAGTCCACGACCCAGGCCGTGAACGGCGGCCTCGACGTCATTTTCCAGACCGCCTACGAGCACTGGACTCTCTTCTGGGAGGCATTCGAGAAGGGCGAAGTGGATATGGCGGCTGTTGACGAGGCTGTGGGGCGCATCCTCAAGGCCAAATTCGACCTCGGGCTCTTCGAAAATCCTTATGTGGATGAGGATTGGGCTGCACGCGAGAACAATTCTGACGACAAGAGGGAACTCTGCCGCGAGGCCGCGCGCGAATCGTTCGTGCTTCTGAAGAACGAAGGCGATGTGCTGCCCCTGGACGCAAACCGCATCAAGTCTCTGGCGCTCATAGGAGGCGAAATCAAGGCTGCCCGTCTTGGCGGCTACAGCGGTCCCGGATGCAGAAAGATTTCGATTTACGACGGTGTCTGCGAGTATCTCAAGGGGACCTCAGTCAAGGTCAATTATGCCGAAGGCTCTGATTACAAATGGTCTGCGTATTCTCCCGTCAGCGGCGAATATCTTTCTTACGGCGGCAGGTCCGGAGTCCACGCGGAGTATTACGACAACAACAGTTTCTCGGGTGACCCCGTCACCATAAGGCAGGACGGCAACATAAATTTCGGCTGGACACTCTATTCTCCCGATCCCGACAAGATTAAATTCGACTGTTACTCAGCAGTTTGGACAGGTAAACTCAAGTCTCCTGCGGGCGGTGGACGCTTCGCCTTAGGCATCGAGGGCAACGACGGCTATCGCCTGTGGATAGACGGCAAACTGTTTATAGACAATTTCGGCAAACAGTCCTACAGAACAATCGTGAAGCCTTTCGATTTCGCAGCCGGCAAAGAATACGATATCAAGCTGGAGTTCTACGAAAGTGCAGGCAGCGCCAGACTCAAGCTCGTCTGGAATGCCGAAAAGCAGGGTCCTTCCTGGCAGGAAAAAATTGACGAAGCTGTCAGGGTGGCAGCCGCAAGCGACGTGGCAGTCGTGGCGGTCGGCATCCACGAGGGAGAGTTCCAGGACCGGGCGCTGCTCTCGCTTCCCGGCCGCCAAGAAGAGCTCATCAATGCAGTCAAGGCTACCGGCAAGCCGGTGGTTGTGCTTCTGGTCGGCGGCAGCGCCATCACCACTTCCGGTTGGGAGGACGGCGTGCCTGCGATTATGGATATATGGTATCCCGGAGAGACCGGCGGCCAGGCAGTTGCAGACGTGCTCTTCGGAGACTTCAGCCCCTCGGGCAAGCTTCCTCTGACCTTCCCGATTCACGAAGGCCAGCTTCCGCTTGTTTATAATCACAGGTCCACTGGTCGCGGAGACGACTATCACAATCTCACCGGCCAGCCGCTCTATCCCTTCGGCTATGGCTTGAGCTACACCACTTTCGAGTACTCCGACCTCAAATTCTCCAAGAGCGAAATCGTGGCCGACGAGCCGTTCGAAGTGTCGTTCACTCTCGCCAACACCGGCCGGCGCAGCGGGACTGAAGTGGTCCAGTTGTATGTCCGCGATGTGCTGACCTCTGTCTCCCAGCCGATTATCCGGCTCGCAGACTTTCAAAGAGTTTCTCTCGCCCCGGGAGAATCCGCCCGCGTGAGTTTCCTCGTCACCCCCGACAAACTCAAATATCTCGACGGCAATATGCAGTGGAGAGTCGAGCCCGGCGAATTCCGCATAATGATAGGATCCTCCTCCAAAGACATCCGCCTCAGAGACAATATTCTGGTGAGATAAAACAATTTAATATCTGAAACAATATGCGACTTTCGAACATCATTCTGACGTGCGCGGCTGTGCTTGCCGGCGCGAGCGCCTTTGCTCAAAGCGGGGCAGTCATCACGGACAAGACTCCTTCGCGCAGCGAATATTTCTCCTGGATTGACAACACCAACGAAGGTTCCACCGAGGCCCAGACTCTCATAAATCTGGACTTTTTCCGCTATCTTAAAGACACTTACGGAATGCAGCTCGACATCTATGCATTCGACGCCGGCAACATCGACGGCAGCAAGCGCTACGGCTCCACAAAGTCTGCCGACTTCAAGCGGAACTTCCCCCGCGGCTTCGGCCCGGTGAGCGAATTTGCGGCTCACGACGGCACCCGCCTCGGTGTGTGGTGCGGTCCCGACGGCTTCGGCGACACCCCCGAGGAAGCCGGTGAGCGCAGCGATATGATGGTAGGTCTGGTGCGCGACTACAATTTCGGACTCTTCAAGATGGACGCCGTCTGCGGCCAGCTCAGGCCTTCCAAATACGGATACTTCAACGATATGATGGGCCGGATACGCGCTCTCTCGCCCGACTTTATCCTTCTGAACCACCGCCTGGACCTGGGCGAAGGCACAAAATACTCCACCACATATCTTTATGGCGGAGCCGAGACCTATATCGACATCCATATGACCAATTCTATGACAGCTCCGCACCATCGCGCCCAGGCCCTCGCCCGCGACATTCCGCCGACACGCCTGACCGAAGACCACGGAGTCTGCCTCTCGTCGTGTCTCGATTTCTGGGAAGACGACCTCATCCTCCAGGCCTTCAACCGCTGCCTGATTCTGGCCCCCGAACTCTACGGCAGCCCCTGGTTCCTGAAGGACGAAGAACTCCCGAAACTTGCCTTCATCTTCAATCTGCACCGCGACTACCGCGACATCCTTGTCGACGGAAAGCAGCTTCCCGAAGATAAATACGGCCCCAACGCAATGAGCCGCGGAGATGGAGCGACAAGGTTTATAACATTGAGAAACCTCAGTTGGGACCCCGTCAAATACAATGTCCATCTCGGCGAGGAAGCCGGCCTCGACAAATCTTCGAAGAAAGTCCGCGTCAGACAGTACCATCCTTACTGCTACGATCTGGGTTCCTTCAACTACGGTTCTGATGTCGAAATCGAGGTTCTGCCCTTCCGCAGCTGCCTTGTGAAAATCACGACTGCTCCCGAGACCGACCCCGTGCTGGTGAGCGGCATCCCCTACGAGATAATCAACGACCGCATCGGCGACAGCCGCACAGTCAAGCTT
>R18__coassemble_2134_pt1 | contig 14199 bp, 10 predicted proteins | sample R18__metabat2_high_PE_032 | metagenome-assembled genome bin R18
AGTCATATACGACCAGCTCCCACTGAACTCCCCCAGGGTCGGAAGGCAGCAAGGGCAGGTGGTTGTAGCGGTGCGATATATCAAGCTTACCCTTTTTCTTTTTTTGCACACACAAAGGTAGCAAGAGAATTTATGGAACGCAAGAGCACGGCAAGAATTTCGATACTCGCAGTCATAGCGCTGATGTGCCTGCCGGTCTCAGCATTCACTCCCCGCGCCTCCCGCGCAGAATATATAGCCAAATACAAAGACCTGGCCATCAGCCAGATGATTGAATACGGCATACCCGCGAGCATCACCCTGGCCCAGGGCTGCCTCGAGAGCGGAGACGGCAACAGCACCCTCGCCCGCGAAGCCAACAACCATTTCGGCATAAAATGCCACGGCTGGAGCGGACCGTCCATAAGGCAGGACGACGACGAGAAAAACGAATGCTTCCGCAAATACGATTCTCCCGAGCAGTCGTTCAAGGACCACAGCGATTTTCTGCGCTACCGCGACCGCTACGCCAAACTTTTCGAACTCGAGCGCACCGACTACAAAGGATGGGCATACGGCCTGAAGGCCGCCGGCTATGCCACAGCCCCCTCCTACGCCCAGAGTCTCATAAAGATAATAGAGGAATACAATCTCAGCCAATACGATGTCCTGACGAGTGAAGCGGCAGCGGAACTTCCGCCCACTCCATCCCAAGCCGCGGCGAGCATCACGCTCAAACCCCGAAGTGACTCCCCCCTGTACCGCATCTCCCTCTATCGCGAAGTCCTTGAGCAGAACGGAGTTGCATATATCGTTTCAAACGGTATGGACACCTTCGGGGCCCTGGCCAAAGAATATAATCTTTTCAAGCGCGAGCTCCTTGTCTTCAACGACCTCAAAAGGGACGGCAAGATCGAGGCAGGCACCCGCATCTATCTGGAAAAGAAAAAGAAGGAAAGCGCCAGACATCTCGACAAACACGTCTTTGAGGAAGGCGAGACAATGTACGGCATCGCCCAGCGCTACGCAGTGCAGCTCAAATGCCTCTACAAATACAACAACATAAAAGAAGGCTCCGAGCCGCAGCCCGGAGACATCATCCTTCTGAGAAATCCCGCAAAATGAAACGCGCGCTGACAATAATATTTTCCGCAATAGTTCTGACCGCCGGCGTAGCCGCCGCAGACTATTGGAACACCTTCCACAGGAACAATGTCGTGGAGGGCGCCTCCGACTCCCTCTATGTCAAAATCTATCACGACTACTCTCTTGACGACATCTGCCGGGCAGTTGCCGGGAGCGGAGCCCTGAGGGACAGCGCCACCTTCGCCCGCGCGGCAAAGCACCTCCGCCTCGGGGAGTCCTTCAAGAGCGGCTACTACCGCTACAGCTCCGAAATGAACAACAAAGCGATAGTGAGGATGATAGCCAACGGATGGCAGAAACCCATAAACGTCTCATTCTCAGGATACATCAGAACTTTTGAGAAATTCGCCAAGATTCTCTCCGACAGGTTCGAAGCCGACTCGGCGAGTTTCGTCAAAGTCCTGACAGACACCACGGTGATGCACAAATACGGCTTCGAGCCCGTAAGTTTCCTCGGAATGTTCATCCCCAACACCTACGAATTCTACTGGACAGTCAGGCCCGAAGACTTTGTGGAGAGAATGCACAAGGAATACGAAGCATTCTGGACGGAAGAACGCAAGGCCAAAGCCAAGGCCGCAGGACTGACGCAGAAAGAAGTCAGCACCCTCGCCGCGATTGTCATAGAAGAGACCAAATACGAACCCGAAATGCCGCGCATAGCCGGCGTCTATATCAACCGTCTCAATCAGGGAATACTCCTGCAGGCCGACCCGACAGTGAAATATGCCTTGAATATGAAGGGCATAACCAGAATCCTCAACAAGCATCTGAAGGTGGAATCGCCCTACAACACCTATATTCATAAAGGCCTCCCTCCCGGCCCCATCACAATGCCTCCAATTGTGGCGCTCGATGCAGTCCTGAACTACGAGCACCACAAATACATATTTTTCTGCGCAAAGGAGACATTCAACGGGCAGCACAATTTCGCCGTGACCCTGTCACAACATCTGGCCAACGCCCGTGCGTATCACAAAGCTCTGAATATCAGAGAGAGGGAAAAGTCCCGGTCCAAGAGCGGACAATCTTCATAGCCTCCTCGAATTCGGGGTCTTCCTCCATATTTATGACTCTGTAGTAGCCGGTGGTGCCGTATTGTGTGCGGGCGGCAAGAGCCTTCAGACGAGTTTTGAGAAGTTTTTCGCAGCCGGCTATCTGAGTTTCGTCGCGCTCCACTCCGTGTTCCTGACAATAAGCTAGCAGCCCCTCGAATGCTTCAGACTCAAGCTCAGAATTATAATATTCATAGAAATCTTCGAACGAGCGACCTTCCACAGAGATCCTCTCCCTGTTCTTGTCGCAGAAATCGTTGGCATAGGCAGTGAGATGGCCGCGCCTAATGACCTTCGAGAAATAGTCGTTGATGCCGGAGGTGTCGCGCGGGACAAATACGTCGGGCATTATGCCGCCGCCGCCATAGACCGTGCGGCCCAGGCGCAAAGTGCTGAATTTCAGGGAATCGGGGAAGGATATGGAGTCGCGGCTGTACATCTCGCCGTTGGTGTAGCGCTCGTAGAGCCTTCCATAGTATTCATCTTTGTGGCCATTTTCGTAGGGAGACTGGATTACGCGGCCAGAAGGAGTGTGGTAGCGGGCCACTGTAAGACGCATCTGGGAGCCGTCGGGCAGATTGAACTGCTGCTGGACAAGGCCTTTTCCGAAGGTTCTGCGGCCCACAATCACTCCACGGTCCCAGTCCTGGACTGCGCCGGAGAGAATCTCGCTTGCCGAAGCGCTGTCCTCATCTACAAGAATCACCAGCGGGCCGTTGGGATAGAAGCCCATACCATTGGCGTACTCCTTCTGCAGCGGACTGTTGAGACCTTCGGTGTAGAGTATCATCTGACCTCGCTCGAGGAATATGTTGGCCATCATAAGAGCTATCTGAAGATATCCTCCGACATTCCCCCTGAGGTCGATTATCATTCCCTTGGGATATACGTCGAGCATTTTCATAGACTCGAAAAACTCCTGCACCGTGCTTTGCGCAAAGCGGCTTATCTTGGTGTACAGGATGCCGGGAGCGGGGCAATATGCCGCGTCTATGCTGTTCAAAGGAATCTTGCCTCTGACAATCGAAAACTCGAGAGGCTCCGGGCAATCGCGGCGGAGGACCGACAGATTCACCGTGGAACCCTTGGGACCGCGCAGATATCTGTAAACATCCGAATTTGCGATGCCCTTGCCGGCGATGTCCTCTCCATCGACCTTGACTATCTTGTCGCCGGCGGCAAGGCCGACGTGTTCTGAAGGCCCCCCGACGACGACCGCCTGGACCGTAAGCGTATCCGCGATTATGGCGAACTCGATGCCGATGCCCTCGAACGAGCCTTCGAGAGGCTCGTTTGTGGACTTCACTTCATCTTTGGGAATAAAAGTGGAATGGGGGTCGAGTTTCGACATCACCTCCTTTATCGAAGCGTCTGTCAGAGCATCGAAATTTACGGTGTCGATATAGTTGTTGTGGATGTAAACCATAGCGCGGCCGAAGCGCTCCACATTGCCAAGGACATCGGTCTGGGCAATGGCAGACTCACCGACCATCAGAACCAAAAGGCTGAAAATCAGAAATTTAATATGTCTCATATTTCAAAAATTTTACCTTCCTCGGCCAGATAGGCCTCGGGAAAAACCTCGCGTGCCTCTGCAAGAAGCCCGCCAAGGTCTTTGTAGCGCGAAGAAAAATGCCCGAGAACAAGTTTCCCCGCCCCGGCCTCGAGAGCGACACGCGCCGCATCACGGGCAGTGGAATGAAACATCCTGCCGGCCAGTTCGGCGTGCTCGTCGGCGAAGGTGGCCTCGTGAAAGATGAGGTCGGCTCCCCTCACCCACTCCGCCTCCCGCGGAAACGGAGCGGTATCGGAGCAGAAGGCGAACTCCTTGTGTATCAGCTGTTCACCTTCGTGACGCGGCTGCCTGTCATAGACTATCTTAAATCCGAAGCAGTCTATGCGGTGCTGCAGAGGGAAAGCCCACACCTTGCAATTACGGAACTCGGCAACAACCTCCGGAGAGGACATCTTCAAGGGAATATGATGAATCTCGTACTTGACTCCCTCGCCGAAATGCCCCATAAAGAAATTGAGCACAGACGAGAAATCGCGGGGCGCATATATATAAAGAGGTGCGGTCCGGCCATTGAGCGCCATAGTCGAAAGCAGGCCGAATATGCCGAAGACGTGGTCGCCGTGGAGATGGGACAAAAGTATGTTGTCGAGGTGCGCCTTGGAAATTCCGAAGCGCGCGAGCTGCACCTGGGTACCCTCTCCGCAGTCTATCAAAAACAAGCGCCCGTGCAGGTTCACTACGTGGGCGCTGTGATGATTGCCAACTGTCGGACGGGCTGATGCCGTGCCTAGAGTTGTAAGAGTGAAGTTCACTATTCTTTGTTTGCTTTTTCTTCAGCTTCGAGCTTGCTCTTGAGTTCTGCAAGGCCCGAGATGTCGCCGAGAGTGGTCTTCTCGAGGTTGTCCTTGAGCTTCTTGACAGCCTTGTGGGTGGAAGTTGCTTCGTCGTCGCGCTCTTTGGCTACCTTAGCGGCCTCTTCTCTGCGAGCCTCTTCGAAAAGCCTTGAGTGAGAGAGGATTATCTTCTTGCTTGATTTGTTGAACTCGACAATCTTGAACTGGAGAGTCTCGCCTTCCTTAGCGGAAGTGCCGTCTTCTTTGACAAGATTCTTGTTCGAGCAGAAGCCTTCTACGCCTTCCTGGAGAGAAACTGTTGCGCCTTTCTCCATTACAGCGACTACTGTGCCTTCGTGAACTGAACCTACGGGATACTGAGCTTCGTAGCCCTCCCAAGGATTCTCTTCGAGCTGTTTGTGGCCGAGGCTGAGGCGGCGGTTCTCCTGATCGACTTCGAGAACTACAACCTCGATGGGCTCACCGATAGAAGTGAACTCTGAAGGATGTTTGATCTTCTTGGTCCAGCTGAGGTCGCTGATGTGAACCAGACCGTCAACGCCTTCTTCGAGCTCAACAAATACGCCGAAGTTGGTGAAGTTGCGGACAGTAGCGGTATGTTTGCTGTTGACGGGATATTTTTCTGCGATGGTTGCCCAGGGATCGGGTTTGAGCTGTTTGATACCGAGGCTCATCTTGCGCTCGTCGCGGTCGAGGGTGAGGACGACTGCCTCGACTTCCTGTCCGACCTTGAGGAAATCCTGTGCGCTGCGAAGGTGCAGGCTCCAGCTCATTTCTGAAACGTGGATGAGGCCTTCGACACCGGGCTGTACCTCGATGAATGCGCCGTAGTCAGCGATGACCACAACTTTGCCTTTGACAACATCTCCGACCTTGATCGATGCGTCGAGAGCGTCCCAAGGGTGAGGAGTGAGCTGTTTGAGACCCAGAGCGATGCGCTTCTTGGTGTCGTCGAAGTCGAGGATGACGACGTTGATCTTCTGATCGAGAGCGACAATCTCTTCGGGGTGGTTGATGCGGCCCCAGCTGAGGTCGGTGATGTGGATGAGACCGTCAACACCGCCGAGATCGACGAATACGCCGTAGGAAGTGATGTTCTTGACCGTACCTTCAAGAATCTGGCCTTTTTCGAGTTTGGCGATGATGTCAGCCTTCTGGGCTTCGATTTCAGCCTCGATGAGGGCTTTGTGTGAAACCACTACGTTGTGGAACTCCTGATTGATCTTGACAATCTTGAATTCCATAGTCTTGTTTACGAATACGTCGTAATCGCGGATGGGTTTGACATCGATCTGGCTGCCGGGAAGGAATGCTTCGATGCCGAATACATCGACAATCATACCGCCCTTTGTGCGGCACTTGATGTAACCCTTTACTATTTCGTCTTTTTCGCAAGCCTCGTTTACTCTGTCCCAAGATTTCATTGCGCGTGCGCGTTTGTGGGAAAGGATGAGCTGGCCTTTCTTGTCTTCAGCGTTCTCGACATAGACCTCGACTTTCTGGCCGGGTGCAAGGTCGGGATCGTAACGGAATTCGTTGATGCTGATGACGCCTTCGCTCTTGTAACCGATGTTTACAATGACTTCGCGTTTGTTGAGTGCGACTACTGTGCCCTCGACAACTTCGTTCTCGCTTACGCGGTTGAGAGTCTGGGTGTAGCTTTCTTCGGTGGCAGCTTTGTCCTCTGCGCCGAAACCGTCGTTTTCAAATGCTTCCCAATCGAACTGGTCGTTGGCTACCGAAGCATTGCTTTTCTTGCTTTTTGCAGGAGTGAAAACCTCCTCCATTTGTTCTTCAAATTTTTCTTCCATAAATGTAATTAATTAAACAACAAGTTGTTAGACATTATTTATAGTCCGTGTACCCACACGGGACCGCAAAAGTACAAATTATTTAACAAAAAACAAACTTTTATTATAAGTGTAAAATGCGTAACTTTGAGAGATTAAATCGTATTTAATATGGACACGGACAAAAGACTTGCATCGCTCGACGCCCTGAGGGGCTTCGATATGCTGTTCATATCGGGGCTGGGATGGCTCATAGTGGCTGTCTGTTCGCTCTTTCCGGGCGGCGTCGACTGCTGGCTCGCCGGAGAGATGGGGCACGTCGAATGGAACGGATGGACACATCACGACACCATCTTTCCGCTCTTCCTCTTCATCGCTGGCATATCCTTTCCTTTCTCCTACGCCAAGCAGCAGGCGGCCGGCGCTTCCCGCGGCCGCATCTACCGCAAGATCGTTTTCCGTGCTCTGGCTCTCTTCGGCCTCGGCCTTCTCTACAACGGCATTCTGAGGCTGCACCTCGACTCCGTCCGCTTCTACAGCGTTCTGGCCCGCATCGGCTTTGCCTGGATGTTCGCGGCGCTGCTTTTCATAAACTTCAAGCCGCGCACACGCGCCGTCATCGCGGTGGCCATCCTCATCGGCTACAATCTGCTGTGCACGATTCCCGCCCCGGACGTTCCGGGCGCCGACCCTTTGTCCAAGGACGGCTGTCTGGCGGGCTACATAGACCGCTGCCTGATGAGCGGCCACCTCTGCTACGGCAACTTCGACCCCGAAGGGCTCCTGAGCCTTCTGCCCTCCATAGTCACCGCAATGCTCGGAATGTTCACCGGCGAATGGGTACGCAAGCAAAATGTCAGCGGCGGCCGCAAGACCGCCTGTATGCTGGCAGCGGCGGCGGTGCTCTTTGTCCTCGGCTACATCTGGAGCATATGGTTCCCCATCAACAAAAAGCTCTGGACCAGTTCTTTCGTGCTCGTGGTCGGAGGCTTCTCGCTTGCATCTTTCGCCCTCTTCTACTGGATTATAGATGTCAAGGGTCACAGCAAGTGGGCTTTCCCTCTCAGGGTTGTGGGAATGAATTCGATAGCGATCTATATGCTCCCCAGCATCATAGACGTGGGCTACACCAAGGACTTCTTTTTCGGCGGCTTCATCGCTCTTTGCTCTCCCCAGTGGGCATCCGTGCTCTCCGCCGCGACCTACCTCATAGTGATATGGTCGATGATGTATTTCCTTTACAAACAGAAAATATTCTTAAAAGTATAGTTTAATATGGATAGAAGAAACTTTTTGAAAAAGACGGCTGTGGGTGCCGCGGCCGTCACCATCCTGCCCCGCGAAGTGTTCGGCAAGATGGGCGGCGACAACAACTTCATCGCCCCGAGCGACCAGCTCACCCACGGCATCATCGGCGTAGGCGGCATCGGCCGTTCGTCGAACCACTGGTTCAGCAATCAGGAATGCAGGCTCACAGCTGTCTGCGACGTTGACAAAAACCACCTTCAGTCGGCTCTTGACGCCGCTCCCGGCAAGTTCGGGCACAACATCAAAGGCTACGACGACTGGCGCGAGCTCGCGTGGGACCCCGACGTTGACATAGTGCACATCGCCACCCCGCCCCACTGGCACGGAATTATGGCTATGGAAGCCGCAAAGGCCGGAAAGGACATCTGGTGCGAAAAGCCGATGACCCGCACAATCGGCGAAGGCAAGAGAGTGATGGAGGCCGTCAAACGTAACGGCAGCATCTTCCGCCTCAACACCTGGTTCCGCTTCAAGGACACCTTCTACGGTCTGGGCACCACCGTCGAGCCGCTCAAGAAGCTGGTGGACAGCGGAAAGCTCGGCTGGCCGCTGACAGTGCGCATCTCGGGCGCCACAGGCTTCGCCTGGAAATTCTACTGGGTGGGCAAGGAGAACCTCAAGCCCGAACCCGTGCCCGAAGTCCTCAACTACGATATGTGGCTGGGCCCCGCTCCGTACAAGCCCTACAATGTCCACCGCACCCACGCCACCTTCCGCGGCTACTGGGACTACGACGGCGGCGGCCTTGCAGATATGGGCCAGCACTACATCGACCCCGTGCAGTATATCCTGGGCAAGGACGACGAATTCCCCGTAAAGGTGGAAGTTGACGCTCCACAGCAGCACCCCGACGCAGTGGGCACCTGGCGCAGCATCACCTATACTTACGAAGACGGCTGCAAGATCATCCTCGAGGGAGAAGGCTTCGAGTCGGCCGGCAAAGTGCCGTATATCGAAGGCCCCAAAGGCAAGGTGTTCAAAGGTTTCGAATGCACCATCCCCAATGTGATGAACGTCATCAACGAACTCCCCGACCCCGCTCCGCAGGAGACCGATTTCCACAAGTGTGTACGCGAGCGCAAACGCTTCGCACTCAACGAGATAAACGGCCATCACAGCGCCACCATAGTCAATATGGGCGTCTGCGCCCTGCGCTTGGGCCGCACCCTCAATTTCGATCCCAAGACCCAGATGTTCATCGGCGACGACGCCGCAAACCTGCTCATCGACCAGCCTATGAGAGGCGAATGGGCCAAGTATCAAATCTAAAACCGTGTTCAGTATGAAAAAGATATTATTCAGTTTTCTGGCAGTCCTTGCCCTCACCGCATCATTGTATGCACAGGACTCCCGCGGCAGGGTTGTCACCACAGTCGTAAGCGATGTCCTGGCGCAGATGCCGGCAGCCAATGCAGAAGCTCTCGAAGCCCAGATGGCAGACCTCGCAGCTTCGGCCCCCGCATCGGTCGAAGTTCTCTGCTCGATGTTCCAACCCGCTGAAAATCAAGCAAACAACAAATTCGAATATGCCCTCTCGGGAGTTGTCCGCTATGTCACAACCCCCGACGGCGAGAAATACAAATCCCTGGTTGAATATGGATTGAAGAAAGCCATCGGCGACTGCTCCGACAGCGTGGCCAAAGCATTCTTCGAGTCTGAGCTCAGACTCCTTGGGGCTTTTGAACCCGCTGTCTGCGAGGTTCCTTCGCAGGCTCAGCTTCTCTCCGAAGCCAAGACTCTCGCCAAATCAGGCAAGACCAACGAGCGGATACAGTCTATGTGGCTCTACCACGACGCTCTCGGCAGCAAGAACGCCTCGAATGTCATTGCAGCTATGAAAGACCCTGTGCGCGCTTACCGTTGGGCAGCTCTTGAGACTGCCGGTTCCTATGCCGACAATGCATTCTACAAGAAACTCGGAAAGGCCTTCGCCGGTGTTTCGGCCCAAGCCAAGGACGACATTCTCTACTGGCTGGGAGAGCAAGGTGCTGAAAGCCAGATAGACCTGATTATCAAACAGTTTGGCGGAGCCAACGCTGTAGAGGCCATTGCAGCTGCCGGCAAGATCGGCGGAGCCAAGGCTTCAGCAGCCCTTCTGGGGGCTCTTGACGGAGCACACTCTGACGCAGCTGTCGCAGCTCTCGAAAGATTCAACGGAGACATTTCGGGCGACATTCTCGAAGCTTTGAAAACCGCTTCCGGCGAGAAACTCGGCATTCTTATGTCTCTGGCTTCCAAGCGCCATATCACTGACGCGGCAGACCAGTTCCTCACTCTTGCCGCTTCGGGAGACGCCAAAGCCGTTTCCACTCTCGCAGGAGTCGTTTCAGAAGACAATATCAAGGCTGTTGCAGAGCTTCTCGACAAAGCTTCTTCCGAGGGCGACATTGCTGCCTTCAGCGATGCCCTTGTAGCAAGTGTAGCTTCGTACGACTCCGAGGGTCAGTTCGATGCCATTGTCGATGCAATGCTTGCTTCTTCCAACAAGAGCAAATTCTACAACGCCATTGCCGCCACAGGCACAGGCACCGCAGTCAATCTGCTGGCAGGCGCGGCTCTTTCCGGCTCTGAAGAAGCTTCCAAAGCTCTCGCTTTGACAGACAATGCCGACGCGACCAAATTCATGCTTGCATTTGCCGGCAAGGACGAAGCTTATCTCGGACGCTACATCGACCTTGTCAACAAATACGAAGGCGATGTGACCGACAGGTCGCTCAAACTCATCGACGCCCTCGCTCTGGCATCCTCTTCAGATATGAAGAAGAAAGTCATCGGCAATCTTTCCGACGCTCCCAGCGTGGAAGCATTCTACGCAGTGGTTCCCTATCTGGAAGACAAAGCAGTGATTTGGGAAGCATCCCACGCAGTCAAGAACATCTCCGGCAAGGTTGGAGCTTTCATTCCCTACGAAGACCTCGAGAAAGCCGCTGCCAAGGCTATGGAATATCTCAAGTCAACCGGCGATGCAGACGACGGCTATGCTGTTGACGCTCTGAAGAATACACTCTCAGACAACAAGCCTTATCCCGTGAGCGAACTCACTCCCGAAGAGAAAGAGGCCGGATTCATTATGCTCTACGACGGCACAAATCTCGACAACTGGACCGGCGACAAGAACGGCTACCAGAGTTATAATGGAGTCATCAATGTAACAGCCAATTACGGTGGCTCGGGCAATCTCTACACCAAGGACGAATACCGCAACTTCATCTATCGTTTCGAATTCCGCTTCCTCGTCAATGCGGCCAACAACGGAGTAGGTCTCCGCGGTCCCGCAACCGGAGTCGATGCAGCATACGACGCAATGTGCGAAGTCCAGATTCTCGACCACGACGACCCAGTCTATGCCAACCTCCGTCCCTACCAGGTTCACGGTTCGGTCTATGGAGTGATTCCCGCCAAACGCATAGTCCACAAGCCCCTGGGCGAATGGGGCTATGAGGAAATCAAAGTTGTAGGCGACCACATCACTGTGACCGTCAACGGAGAAGTAGTTGTTGACGGAGACATCCGCGAGGCCTGCCAGGGCCACAATGTCGATCCCGACGGAGGCGACCGCAATCCCTACACAGCCGACCACAACAACCATCCCGGAATGTTCAACGAGCGCGGCCACATCAGCTTCTGCGGCCACGGTCGCGGACTCCAGATGCGCAACGTCCGTATCCTCCCTCTTCCCGACGAGAAATAATCCCGACCTTAAATGACACGAAATGCACTTCTTGCGGCGGCGGCCGCCATCCTGCTGAGTTTCAGCGTTAACGCGCAACCTTGCGATGTCGAACTCCCCGACCCCGACCCGGGTTCTCCTGCGCTGTGGGCATCCCTCAGCACCGCCACTTTCGGCTGGGGAGACATCGACACCCGCTATTCCAAAACCGCTCCGGCGCTGAACACTTCGGCCAAAGCACTCACCCTCAATGCGTGGAAGGGCGAGAGAGTCTCCGCGCAGGCAGTGCTTTCCACACCGGTTACGGTCGGGGCGGCCAGACTTGTCGCCACCGACCTCAAATGCGGCAAAAATGTGATTCCGGCAGAATCCTGGAGCAAGTATTTCGTGCGTTACGTCCTTGCCGAAGCAAATATCCGCAAGGAAGGCATAATTCTTTCCGCCGACCGTCTCGACCCCGCCGAAACCCTTGAGATAGAGGCCAATACCTCGCGTCCCTGCTGGTTCGAGCTGAAAGTTCCCTCCGATGCCGCGCCGGGCCTCTACAAGGGCACGGTCGGCATCGAGTGCGACGGAGTGCTCCACTTTCTTCCCGTCCGAGTGCAAGTCTCCGACAATCTTCTTCCCGAACCCTCCGAGTGGGCATTCCATCTGGACCTCTGGCAGAATCCATACGCCGTGGCCCGGTACTATCAGGTCCCGCTCTGGAGCAAGGAGCATTTCGACCTTATGCGTCCGATGATGACTATGCTCGCCAACGCCGGAGGCGAAGTCATCACCACATCCATAATCCGGCGTCCCTGGGCAGGCCAGACTTTCGACCCATTCGAGAGTATGATAGCCAAGTTCAAGCGATTGGACGGTTCGTGGTCATACGACTACACCGTCTTCGACAAATGGGTCGAGTTCGCTATGAGCTGCGGCATCGACAGTCAGATTGACTGCTACACGCTTGTACCCTGGAGCTACGAGTTCGACTACTACGACTGCGCCACCAACAGCACGAAGATTGTGGCTTGCGAGCCTTCCAGCCCTGCATACCGCGACCTCATCCTTCCCTTCCTCAAGGATTTTGCGGCGCATCTCAAGACCAAAGGATGGTGGGAGAGAACCTGCATAGCAATGGACGAACGCCCTATGGAGCAGATGAACGCCGCTCTCGCAGTGGTGAGGGAGGCCGACCCCGGCTACCGCATCAAAGGCGCCGCCAACTACAATGTGGTCTCGAAAGAGGCAAGCGGCATCTACGATATGAGCGTCTGCTACGAATTCGACCTGCTGAGCCCCGAGACTCTGGAGGAAAGACACTCCGCCGGGCAGAAACTCACTTTCTACACCTGCTGCGGCCCCGTGCGCCCCAACACCTTCACCTTCTCCGACCCTGCCGAGTCCGCATTCCTGGGCTGGCACGCCGCAGCCGTGGGCTACGACGGATACCTCCGCTGGGCCTACTGCAGCTGGGTGGAGCAGCCCAATCAGGACAGCCGCTACTTCGAGCGTGAATGGGCTTCCGGCGACTGCTACCTTGTCTATCCGGGATGCTCCAGCATACGCTTCGAGCGTCTTGTCGAGGGCATCCAGGATTTCGAGAAGATTCGGATTCTCAAGGCCAAAGCCACTCCGGCTCAGCGGGCCGCATTGGACAAAGTTCTCGCAGAGTGCTTTGCATCAAACAGTTACGACCATTCCGAGAAAGCAGAAGACCTTCTTGCCAAAGGGCGTGCGGTCCTGATGTCGATTCAGAACAAATAGTTTGATTGGGCATCAGATGCCGATGGCTATCGCCACGACGGCCACTATGGCCAGCAGTGCAAGAACAAACAGCAGGCAGATGAGCAGAAGATAGACCAGGGCTGTCCTTATGGTCAGCCGCAGACTCCTTTTCCAGCTGATGCCGAACATCTGCCGGAAATCCACCAACAGCAGCACACCCATAAGCAGCCCGCTGATATGCTCGTTTTCGCCCAGACTCACAAGCACGGCAAACAGCATAAAGAAACAGAACTGGCATAGAATGTAGGAAGCCGCGGTGGCCGAAGCCGATAACGAGAGACGATATTTCTTCCTGAAAACCAGCCAGATACAGATAGTCAGCATTATGAGGCCGCTAAGAAAGCGCGGGACGCCCTGACTTCGGAGATTCGATTCAAGAGCCGCCACGGACTGCTCGAGCCGGGTGTCCACCTCCTCGGGCATAGTGTCGAGATGCATCCAGATGTAAGCATTTGAGAGTGCCGATCCGACTTTCGTCATCCGGTTGTGCAGCATCCGGAAGTTTGAAGTGCTGTCGGACGTGGCGCCTATTGCGATGCCGGGTGTGTCGTTCGCGACGCTGCTGAAGATTTGTTCTATTCGGTCGGCCTTGGTTTGGCCTGCACCGTCTTCGGAGAGGGGCGCGGCCACAGACGAAACCAGAGCAAGGAAAGCGTAGAAGATTATCAGCGCCGTGAGGGGAGCCAGATACGAACTGCTCATACCGCGTATGTAGTCGCGTATCATATAGCCGGGGCGGAGTATCAGATGGACGAAAGTGCGTTTCGCGTCTTCGTTGAGAAACGGGATGCTGTCGAAGGAACCCTTGTAGAATTCGTCACGCCGTCTCTCCGCATAAGGCTGCCCGCACTCCGGACAATACGGAGTGTCGAACCTGGTGCCGCAATACGGACAAGTCTTGGGTTCGAGAGCCCCCCGCCTGGCCGCGAAAGGCCGTCTTCCCGCGACCTGCCACATATGGAACAGCCGTATCCTTGCCTTTAGTCTTGACCTGCTCATCGGCTGCAAAGATACGTGGCAATGGCGATTTTCTCGCAGACTTCCATCTTCCATGAGCGGAAGACTATGATTATGCCGTGGTAGTTCCAGCCGTGGCGGGTGACCAGAG
>R18__coassemble_2137_pt1 | contig 14166 bp, 12 predicted proteins | sample R18__metabat2_high_PE_032 | metagenome-assembled genome bin R18
GGGCCCAACCCCCGATTTTAGGCCCTTGGGCGCAGCGGAACGCAGATATACGCCGTCTGGGGCCATTCATCGTGGCCCACCGCCGCGGAAATCGCAGTGAGCCACTCAGCGAGTTGCCCGCCGCGGCCCACCGCCGCGGAAATCGCAGTGAGCCACTCAGCTAATTGCCCGCCGTGACCCGCCTCCGCGAGGCTGCGGAAATCCGCTGCCGCGAGAAACCGCCTCCGCGAGAAACCGCTACCGCGAGGAGACAGCCTAGACCTTCTCGGCAAAGGGCTCGCGGCTGTTGACTACAAAATTGCGGATTATGCATTCTGAGCCTTCGTGGCAGCGCAATTCCAGAGAATGGCGGCCATTCGGAAGGGCATCGGCTAGCATATAGACCCAGGGAATGTAGAGTGTGCGGCTCCACTTTGTGTGGGTGTCGATGCTGAGCCATTCTCCGTCGTCGATGCGGTATTCAAGAACGCCCGAAGCGGGGCCGGCAACGCAGAAGATGCCGACTGCATCACCCTCGAAATCGAGGGAAAATGAACCTCCGCCGCGGCAGACCAGCATTGGTACGTCCACAAAACCATCTCTCACTGAGGCTTCGTCAGTGGGGTGCCACGACCTGACAATCCTGCATTTGCGGAGCTTTCGTGCGGCCTTGAGGCTGACGAATTTGCCGCCGGAGTAAGATGCTGCGTCAATTGCCTCGGGCACAGGATGATCGGCCACCTCGTAAGAGTCTGCGGGCTTTGTCTGAAGGTCAATCAGACGATTGATGGCAGCTGCATAATATTTGTGACCCTCCCAGAGGGGATGGGTGCCTCCGAACTGCTCCCAGGTGAGTTCTCCGGCAGAAATCCGGGAGTGAATCTCGCTTATATAATTTATGGAACTCAAGCCGTAGCGGTCGGCGACCCTCTCGTGATTGTAAACGACATCGGGCATACGGCCCTCGTCCATCATAGGCAGGAACGGATCGTAGATGAAGTCCAGAATCACGATGTCCATCTTGGGGTTGGCTGCAAGTGCGTGACGCACAATGCCTTCCATAGCTCTTACCTGAGCCTTGGCCGAAAATTCGTTGGTGTCGTCGTTGACGGCGGCCTCGACAAATAGAAGGTCGGGCGTGCCCTTGGAGAGCACGTCGTTCTCGAAACGCATCGCGTGGGGAGTGGAGCCCAGAGACGCTATGCCGGCTTCTATGAAATTGAATTCTGTCTCGGGAAACCTCTGGCGGAGGTCTGACTCCATCATATCGCGCCAGCCCTTCATCTCGGTTATGGAGCCTCCGAGGAATGCCACGCAGGCCTTGCGACCGACGGTCATCGCGCGGAGCGAATTGTCGAGAGTTCCTCTTCTGCGGATGTTCTGCCGCACGGTGTAGCCGGGAGCGTACCGGACAAGGAAATCCACAACAGGCTCGGGGTCGCTGAGGCTATGGGGGTGGTGGCCGCATTCGGGCTTCAAAATGAGCTCGACCGGGCCGCCCAGTTCCTGATAGCGCCGGCGCACCTTTTCGAAATTATCCTCGTAAGGCACTACCGTATCGGCGCCGCCGCACACTGCGATTATGGGAATCTTGTGCCTGGCGATGGCGGGAAGCCTCTGCAGGGCATTGCCCCTGAAGTCGTCTCCGACAGCATCGTCAGAAAGACCCCAGTTCTCCAGAAAATCTTTCCAAAGCTCGGGCTGACGCTCGCGCCCCGGCCAGGAGAAAATGTCGCAGACAGGAGCGTCGAGATACAGCGACGCAACGGTCTCGGGATATTTCTCGGCCCAGGCAAAGCAGAAATAGCCTCCGCGGCTGAAGCCCTCGACCGCGACCTTGCGATTGAGTCCGAACCTCTCCACGGCATCGTCGTAAAAATCCTTGGCCCAAGCGACGCTCGGGTCGCTGCCATAGCAATGGGTGACATCGTAATAGGCTATGTGCCATCCTTTTGCGAGAAGTGCGCTATCTACCGATGCGAAGGCGCCGAAGAACGCCGGCCTCCATATCCAGGGTTTGAGAGCCGCGCAACTGTCGGGAACAACCACTATGGCGTCGCGCCCGTCGATTTTGTAGTCGTGGCGGGTGCCGCTATGCCAGCGCGAAGTCTCCTCGGCGAAGGTGCCGACGCAAGTTGCAAAAATGACAAGGGCTGCCAGGAAAACTTTGGAGGGATTCATAGGCTAAGGATATATCCCACGCCCAGGAGGTGGCAACCGGCGGGGGCGCCTCCGCTCTGTGCGTAGAGGTGGTACATATAGAAGAAGTCGAGGGTGCTGTGGGGGCCGAGGCGGACTTCGGTGCCGGCGTAGTGCAGGGAACGTATCCAAAGCGAGCTGGCGCCGGAGCTGGTGCCGCTGCCGCTGCCGGAACTGCCTCCGCCGAACCCGTTGAAATACTCATACATAACATAGGGCGTAAGTGACACAGCATCAATCTTGTACTGGACTCTGACGCGCGAACGCAGGGTGCTGGTGCAGCTGCCGCCGCCGCTCTCGCTGCTCCCGCCGCCGCCGCTCCCGCCACTGCCGCTCGAGCCGCCGCCGGGGTAGAACGCCAGCTCGTATTTTTCGCGCAGCGAGACTGCCAGGGCGTCGCGCCGGAGGGTGCCGGTGAGGCTGGCGACTCCCTTGTGCACGGTGATGTCTCCGGCAGAAGGCACTTTCCAGAATTCGTAGCTGAGGTCGCCGCTGAGCCAGTTGCAGATGCGTCCGCCGCCGCCCGCCATAGCAAAATAGCATTCGGTGGCGCTCATCTTCCGGTAGGAGCGGTGCTCGAAGCGGGCCATCGCGTAGCCTCCGCTGCCTATGGATTTCACGGCCTGCACGCTGGCCCACGTGCCGAAGTCGTCGGCGCGGGCCGAAGTGGCGGCGATGCAGAATGTGATGCAAAGCGCAAGGAGTGCCGCGGGCCGCGAAAGTGTCCGTAAAATCTTCATCTTTTTATTTCTTTGAAGAGTCGAAGTGCCGTACGCTCTTGATGAGCATCGATTCGTCGCAGGCGGCCAGATGGGTGACAGTGAAGTGTTTGCCGCCGGGCTCGACGTCGAGCACTATGTGACTGCCCTCGAACGATGCGGTGGGGATGTCGGAGAGCCACTCCTTGCCGTCGTCTTCGGCCCTGCGCTCTGCGGGGAAGATGCCGGGGCATACTATGCGGTCGCCTTCGTATGTGCTTCTGTCTGAAATCTTGGCCATCACGGGGGCGACATCGTGGAGCTGGTCCCAGACGCAGCTTACATAGACCTGTGAATGAAGGGCTTTGATGAGTTTGGGAGTCATTGAGTAATGGCCGTGATGGTTGATCTTGGCTACATCGGCCTCTCCGCAGACGTCGGCCAGAGCGTCTTCAATCTCGAATCTGGTGCCGTCGGCGAGTGCCCACGACTCGGAGAAGTCGCCTGCCGAGAAGAGACGGAAGGGGCCGTACGAGACCACTATTCCGAGGCTCATTGCGTTTTCGTTCATTTCGGTCATATGCCCGGCCTTGATGCGCTCGGCGAAAAGGTCGGTGATTGTTCCGTCTTCGGCGCAGATTCGGCCGTTGCCGCATATGTTTCTGACAGAGAAGCCTTTGCACTGTGAGGCGTCGTGGAGCGGGACTATCTGGTCGGTGGCTCCCAGACGGAACTTCTCGACTTTCATTCCGTGATGCCGGCTCTCGTAGTCATAGAACTGCCTGATGAGGCCCACGGCTCCGCCGTCGAAGCCGTCGTGGATGGGGAGGGGGTCGTCGAATCCGGGGTACGAGCGGTCGATGGCCTTGCTGAACCTCAAGGTCTCGGCAGCCTGGGTGAAGCCGCTCAGAACGTGCTCCTTGCCGTCGCGGATCTCCTTGGCGGCATAGAATTCCAGGCATCCTGCGTGGTCGTTGTGGTAGTGCGAGAGCATTGCATAGTCGACTGCAGTGCCGCGGGGGTTGACCCGTTCGACATAGCGGGCTATCCATTCGCCGGAGTGCTTGCCGGGGTGGGGGAGCACCGGCACTGCGAGTTTGCCGCGGCCGATGGCGTTGTGGTCGCCGCAGTCAAGAAGCATAGAAGTGCCGTCGGGGAAAATATAGAATGCGGATTCGCCCACGCCAGTGTATATGAAGTGCACCTGAAAATGGCCTTTCTCCCAGCCTTGCCACTGTGTTCCGACAAGGGGGTCGTCGCAGCCCCGGAGGGTGCGGGGAAGTTTCTTCTTTGATGATTTTTTGCTTTGGTCTTCGAGGCTTGTGATGCATCCTCCCAAACTGGCTGTGACTGCCAGAGTTCCTGCCGCCGCTGCCGAACCTTTTATGAATTTTCTTCTGTCCATATTTTGCGTGTTTTTCTGCAAAGATACTATATTTGCACAATGAAAACAATCATTTCCCTTCTTTTGGCCGTGGGCCTCGGCATAGTTGTCGGGCTCTTCGCCGCGCCCGGCGTGATGTCGGTCGTTATGGCAGTCAAGCTCGTGGCGGGCCAGCTCATATTCTTTCTTATTCCTCTGATAATCATAGGATTTGTGGCTCCCAGCATTTCCCAGCAGAAGGGTAATGTCTCAAAGACTCTGCTGCTGGCCTTCGCGGCCGCATATCTTTCGTCGCTCGGCGCAGCATTCTTCGGCATAGGGATCAGCGACATTTTTGTGCCGCTTCTCAATATCGTGGACGACACCACAGGAGGCCGGGCTCTCCCCGAGCAGATTTTCAATCTGGAGATTCCGCCGGTGATGAACGTTATGACTGCTCTGGTTCTGGCCGTATGCCTGGGGCTCGGCGCGGTGTTCACCAAGGCCGACACCCTCTCCCGGCTTCTTGTCGAATTCAAGGACATTGTCCTTTGGCTTGTAAAGAAGCTTCTGATGCCGATTCTGCCTTTCTATGTGGCTGCCAACTTCGCGGCCCTGGCCTACGAAGGCAACCTTTCGCGGCTCAAGGTCTTCCTGCCCGTGATTCTGATTGTGATTGTGGCGCACTATGTCTGGATAGCAGTGCTTTATCTCATTGCCAGCATCTATTCGCGCAAGAACGGCTGGAGGGTGCTGCGGCACTATCTCCCTGCATACCTGACAGCCCTGGGCACAATGTCGTCCGCCGCAACCCTTGGCGTGGCGCTGCAGTGCGCCCACAAGTCAGATGCTCTTGATTCCGACACCATCGACTTCGCAGTGCCGCTCTTTGCCAACATCCACCTGTGCGGCTCGGTGCTGACCGAAGTGTTCTTTGTGGCTGTGACTTCGCAGCTCCTCTACGGCCATATGCCCGATTTCGGCACTTTCGCTCTCTTTGTGGTTCTGCTCTGCGTCTTTGCCGTCGGCGCTCCCGGAGTTCCGGGCGGCACCGTCCTGGCCTCGCTCGGGCTCGTGATTTCGGTGCTCGGCTTCGGAGATGCCGGCACGGCGCTCCTGATAGCCATCTATGCCTTGCAGGACTCTTTCGGCACCGCCTGCAACATCACCTCCGACGGCGCGCTCACTCTGATTGTGGATACCTTCCGGCGACGGCATTAGGTTTTCAGTATCCGAACTCGTAGTCGAACTCGGCTCCGCCGGCGCCCATACGGAATGTATGTACCTGACGCGCAGAGGGTTTGACTGCTATTATGTCGCAGCAGAGAGTTTCGTTGTAGTCGTAAACGGCGTGTCTTGTGCCGGGCATCAGCTGCTCGTCGGAGCAGATGCCGTAGCTCTGGGTGACATAGTAGTTGACTCCGCGGTCAACCTCGTGCATATTGAAATGGCTGTCGCCGGCGAAAAGACCTATGATGTTCCTCGTGGCCTTGTACTCGGCGAGAAGGTCCATCATCTTACAGTTGCTCTCGAAAGTGTAGGGCTCGGGGGTGTTGTGCCAACGTCCGTTGGGGTGGGGCATATAGTGGCTGGCTATCAGGACATTCATATCGGCGGGAGTCCCGTCGAGAAGATTGCGCAGCCAGCTGAACTGCTCCTGGTCGTAAATATAATATGTACCGCCCTGAGTCTCAGTGCCTTCGCTGTTGAGGACGATTATCCTGAAATTCTTCTCGGGGATGTCGTACCAGCAGTAAACTTTGCCGGGAACCAGATGGAGGTTGCCGTGGGCGCGCTCCAGGGCAGGCTTCTGGAAAAGGTCCGAAAGGTACTGGCTTGTGTGGAATTCGCCTTCTCCGGCGTCCCAGTCGTGGTTGCCGGCTCCGTAGAGAAAGACTCCGTCGAACTTGTCCATCTCGGCGCGGGTGAACATCTTTATAGTGTCGGAATGCGCCTTGCTTCTGCCGCTGAGGCCGAGATTCAGACCTATGTCTCCAAGGCTCAGCATAAAGTCGTAGTGGAACACTGCGTCTGTGGCGGCGATATATCCTACGTGTTTGTAGGTTTCACGCTCCTGGGCGTGGACATCGGTGAGGATAGGGAAGACTATGGCCTCGTCGGAGCCTTTCCATGCTTCGAACCGTGCGAAAGCCTCCTCGGCCTGGGGCATTACAAACGGAGGCAACTGCTCCTTGGGGGCGCAGGCGCTCAGAATTGCGAGAGATGCAGCGAGAGCCGCAGCGAGAATGAGAGATTTTTTTGTCATAATCTTCAAAGATAAGACTAAAAGAAATTAAATTTGCAAAAAATTGACTCGAGATATGAAAAAAGTTATTTTTGCGTGCGCGGCCTTGATTCTTGCCGTTCTGTCGGCTCCGGCACAGGAGCCCAATTACTCCCTTGCCGAAAGGTTCTCGGCCAAAAAGGTGAGCCGGATGGTCTTCTCCACTGCGGTGGAACCCCAGTGGTTCAAGTCCTCCGACAAGTTCTGGTATAAGTGGCAAACCCCGCAAGGTACAGAGTATTACATAGTTGACCCCGTGGCCAAGACCAAAGTCAAGGCCTTCGACATGGAATCTCTGGCCATTCAGATTTCCGAGATAACCAGGGAACCTTTCGACGCGGCGCATCTTCCGCTGGAGAAACTGAAACTCAAGGACGACGTCAAATTCACTTTTGACGTGAAGACCTCCGAGATGGTGCCCTCGAAAGAAGCCGATGATAAGGAGAATGAGAAGGGGAAGGAGAAGAAAAAAGAGAAGAAAACTTTCCATTTCGAATATATACTCGCTTCCAAGACTCTGGTCGATGTGACGGGCAAGGATGAGGAGAAGGACTATCCCCGCTGGGCGTCGATTTCTCCCGACGGCTCCAAGGCTGTATATGCCAAGAACCGCAATCTCTACTGGATGACTATGGAGGATGTCGAGAAACTTCGCGCCGACAAGAAAGATTCCACTGTCGTCGATCACCGCTTGACCTTCGACGGCACGGATGATTTCTACTACGGAGACGGCAACTATCGCGCTGCGGAGATCAAGGACACCACCGAGCGCCGCCGCGCCGATGTCGTCTGGTCGCCCGACTCCAAGCATTTTGCTGTGTATAAGTATGATATGAGCGCTGTCAAGGACCTTTGGGTCATAAATTCCGTGGCCGAGCCCCGTCCCACGCTCCAGACCTACAAATATCAGATGCCCGGCGAGCCCGGCCCCGTCAATCATCTCTATGTGTTTGATATGGAGAAGGAAACATCCAAAGAATACAGGACTTATGCTTTCAAGGAGCAGGACGAGGACCTTCTGTCGGCTCCGCGCAAGAACAGCGACGTCTATGACAAATATCGCAAGAGCGTGTGGCTCGGTGACAACGACAAATTCTATATCATCCGCCGCAGCCGCGACCTCAAGCGCACGGACCTCTGCGTCGTGGAAGTTGCAGCCGACAGCGCCAAGGCTGTGATAGAGGAGCGTCTCAACACCTATATAGAGACCAGCGAGCCCAAGGTCATCAACAAAGGTTCCGAAATTGTGTGGTGGTCCGAGCGCACAGGCTGGGCGCAGCTCTATCTTTACGGTGCAGACGGCAAGCTCAAGAATGCCATCACAAGCGGGGCATATCACGTTGACAAGGTTCTCTCTGTGGACGAGTCGGCGCGGGTTGTCTATTTCCTCGCGATGGGAGTCGGCAAGGACGAGAACCCCTACAACGGCCACGTCTATCGCATAGGCCTTGACGGCACAGGCCTCAAACAGATCGACGAGACTGACTTCAACTCATACGGCAACAGTTTCAGCGACGACTCCAAGTTCTTTGTAAGCAACTACTCGAGAGTCGATTCCACTCCGCAGAACATTCTCTTCGACAATGCGGGGCGCAAGATTATGCAGCTCGAAGACGCCGACCTCTCGCTTCTTTTTGCGGCGGGCTACAAATTCCCCGAGCCTTTCAAGGTGAAGGCCGCCGACGGAGTCACCGACCTCTATGGCTATATGTACAAGCCTTTCGACTTCGACTCCACAAAGACCTATCCCATACTCGATTACGTCTATCCCGGCCCGCAGGTTGAGGGCAACTTCGAGAACTGGTCGAAGAGTTTCACCCGCACCGACCGCCTGGCCCAGATAGGATTCATCGTCATCACAGTTGGTAACCGCGGAGGCCACCCCAACCGCTCCAAATGGTACCACAACTACGGCTACGGCAATCTGCGCGACTACGGTCTGGAAGACCAGAAATATGCAATCCAGCAGCTTGCTGCCCGCCACAAATTCATCGACATCAGCAGGGTTGGCATCCACGGCCACAGCGGCGGAGGATTTATGTCCACGGCTGCAATCCTCAAATATCCCGAGTTCTTCAAGGTGGCGGTCTCCTGTGCCGGCAACCACGACAACGGCATCTACAACCGCTGGTGGAGCGAACAGCACCACGGCATCCTAGAAGAGATAACTGCCGACGGCGACACCACCTTCAAGTACAGCATCAAGACCAACCAGGAGATAGCATCCAACCTCAAGGGCCACTTGATGCTCGTGCACGGCGACATCGACGACAACGTGAGCCCATCCAACACCATCAGGGTGGTCAATGCCCTCATCAAGGCCAACAAGCGCTTCGATATGCTGATTCTCCCCGGCCAGCGCCACGGCTTCGGCGATATGAACGAATACTTCTTCTGGCGTATGGCCGACTACTACAGCGAATGGCTCCTGGGCTCCTCCCATCGCGGCGAGGTCGATATCAAGGAGTTGGACAACGACTAGGGCCTTGTGACTTGGAGGCAAGCGATTCGTACGAGAAACGGGCTTCTCTCGTACGGAGTGGAGTTCCGAACGCGTTTGGTACGAGGAATGGCGTTTCCCCGTACGAGCCGAAGCCGCCGGTCGGAGGTCGCGGTGCCGGGGCCGGGGCCGGTGCTGGTGCTGGTGCTGGTGCTGGGCCGGTGCCGGTGCATCGTCCGAATGCTGACCTGCGTTGAGGATCCCGAGGCTCCATTGATGAAATCTGTTTATTTTGAGATAAATTTTTGGAATTTTAAAAAAAACAGTATCTTTGCGATGAATTAGGTGCTTGGGCCGGGAGGTTAGGCACTGGTCTGCAAAACCAGTTAGAGCGGTTCAATTCCGCTAGGCACCTCACACGACCGCTTCAGAACGCTTTCTGAGGCGGTTTTTGTTTGGGACCTCCCCACAACCTCCCCACATTGCGGCAAAAATCTTGTGGCACGTGTCGAATAAGCCGGCTTTTTCGACAAGGTCTTCGTTTTTGAAGGGGTATTTTGTCGATTTATGCCCTGATTTCTGCATTTGGTTGTCTCCTGATGGCTACCAAGTGTCGTTTTGGTGGGCTTTTTCGACAAGGCCATCGTTTTTGAAGGGGTATTTTGTCGAATAAACCCCTTATTTCGTCATGTCCTGCCCGACCATACCCCTTCCGTCCTGCCCGACCTGTTCTGGCATCTCAGATCTCCTCATCCTCATCTTCCTCCTCAAACGGCAGCCGAGGCCGATACTCTCCGCTCTTGGGGTCAATGTTGAGGTTGTCATCATAGAAGTCCTCGAACTCCATATCTTCGCCTACCTGGTCAAAAAAGTCGCTCATAATTATTTGGTGTTTAGTTGGTTATGATTCCAGTGCGCCAGTCGAAGCAGCGGGCCACCAGCGATTCGTCGATGGAAAGAAAGTCAGCGATGGTTTCGTCGAACCGGCCGATGGTAGGGGACTGCTCCGCGAAGGCGGCGTCGAACTGCTGCTCGCAGCCACAGCCGGCGGAGGAAACTCCGGAAGGTGGTGTAGGGGGTTGGTGTCATAAAAATACCTTTGCAAATGTTTTCGTCTGCAAAGGTACGGCGCCGTTTTGACAGGTTTTGACAGTTGGGGAAAAATCCTAAATTGCGGCCATTTCTCTTCCTATTTGGCGTATGGTGCTCATAATCTGCTCTGTACGCTGTGCTGAAGGCTTTTTGATCCCGTATATGTATCTTGAAAGCAGGCTTTTGTTTATTCCGATAGTTCTTGCTACTTCTGAGACGTTCAATTGGGGAAATCTATTGAATACATCGGCTATCGGGTTGTTTGTGTCCGGCTCGGCGGTATCGTAAAAACTGTGTATGTGAATGTCTTCGTCTATGTCATCCCAATGGATATCGTCTCCGTCTATGCCAATTTCGAATTTTTCGCGTTGATCGGGAGACGCATCTTTCAGCAATGGGAACGCCTCAAGAGGGCGGCTATATGTATTGCCTTGATTCGTGAGGATGTATATTCTTCCTTCGCTAAACCATAGTTTGACTATCGCTTCCATTTGACTAGTTTTCATCAAAATATTCGTTCCACGATTTTATCATTTCGTCTTTATACTGCTTTACAGCATCGACGGCTTTCTTCAAGTCTGCCGGCTTCAAGCCGTTGTTCTCCACAACTTCGGCGGTTTCAATGTTAATCTTGGCTTTGCCGTCTCCATTTTTGACGTGGACATGCATTGGAAGATGCTCGTCTGAATAAAAGAAGAACCTAAGGCCGAAAAGAAAGAGTATTGTAGGCATATCAAAAATATTAATGGCTCAAAGATAGGGATAATTTTTTATACCTACGCTTGTCTTCCTCAGAACTTTATCAAATTATCCTTAATATATTTCCGGACATACTCCTCAAACCCCGGCGAGTCAATAACCTTTATTTCCTTGGCCAGCCCAACATAGAACCTACAAGCCCCGGCGTAGTTGCAAATATCCGTGTCGAGGATCCAGGAGTTGCCTTTGCGTTTGAGGTCGCGCTCGGCCAGGGGAAATTCTTCCAGCAGCAGGTTCTTGGCCATCACGGTCATCTGCCAGCGGATGTGGCCGGTGAATTTGCCGTTCATCCGGAACACATCCATCGCCTGGCGGCGGTGCGACTTTTCGCATTCCCAGGGCTCATCTAGGACCTCAACCTCGCCGATGCGGTTGATTTTGAAGATTTTGTTCTGCTTGTCCTCGATGTCGTAGGCGCAGACGTCGATGTAGTCCCGGGTGAAGCCGTAGGGCTCCACGTAGCGGTCGCGAGAGGCGCAGGAGTTGCCGTTCTCTCTTGCCAGTGCGTGGCCCGGCATTTCTGTCATTCATTCCACTGATTGGCCTTGTCGGTAAAATCCGATTTTGAACGGGTTATCAATGATGCAAAAAATCTTACTTGCTGTACTTCGACAGAAGCCCGCTGTGACGATGCAGGGAGAATTAAGGTTTATTCTGGAAAGCGAAAGTGATATCATTTCATTCGGTGATGCAAGGTGCTTTCAATCCCATCTGTTCCATCTGCTTGCGCGTTGCTCCCGAGCTGACGGCACAAAACTAAGGTTATTTTTATAATTTACCTTAATTTAAAGAAAATAATTTCTTCAAATTTACATCCATTCCATTAACGCTAAACTAAAGCCTTCCGGCGGGTCGGGCAGGACGTGGTATGACCGGACCCAAACCGCAAAATCGTTTAGGGAGGCAGGGGCCGTCGGAGACGTCTCTGTGATGGGGTGCCTAACTAGGCGGGGCAAAAAGTCGTCGTCTAGAGAGGCTGGGCTCGCCGCAGGGCCTTCAGACGCAGGTGCCCTCCCTAGACGATTTTGGGGTTTGTCTTGGGGCTGATGCCAAGGACTCGTTCCGGTCGGATGATGACCGTCGGTAGCATACGGCAGGATAGACGCAAATCCGCCGCCCGGTATTCGGACGGCGGAATTTTTTGTTGTGCCGGCTGCAGTTATGATTCGAGGTAGCTGATGATCTTGCCGTTTAGCTGGGCGTAGAGGATTTCATTTCTGGTGCTTTCGCCGATGTAGCCACCTGGGTTGATGACGAAGATTTCGTCAGAGAGATCGATCTTGCGCTTGTGCATATCGTCGAGCATTGCCTTGGTTCCTTCTTTCCAGACCTCCTCATCGCCGGAATGGCCGAAGAGTCCGACGCTGATAACGATGTTGCCTTGAAGGGTGAGTTGCTTCTGAGCCTCGAGGAACTGCTCCTTGAATCGCGTGCTGCCGCAGAGGGTTATCACTTTGTATTTACCTACCATAGTTTTGCTTTATCGATGTACAAAAATACGCATTTTTCCGTCATGCCCGACCTGTTCGGGCATCTCAAATCTCATCGTCATCCTCCTCAAACGGCAACCGCGGCCGATACTCTCCGCTCTTGGGATCGATGTTGAGGTTCTCATCGTAGAAGTCCTCGAACTCCATATCTTCCCCTACCTGGTTAAAAAAGTCGCTCATAATTATTTGGTGTTTAGTTGGTTATGATTCCAGTGCGCCAGTCGAAGCAGCGGGCCACAAGCGATTCGTCGATGGAAAGAAAGTTAGCGATTGTTTCGTCGAACCGGCCGATAGTAGGGGACTGCTCCGCGAAGGCGGCGTCGAACTGCTGGTCGCAGCCGCTGCGGCGGAGGAAGCTCCGGAAGGTGGTGTAGGGGGTCTGGATCATAAAAAATACCTTTGCAAATGTTTTCGTCTGCAAAGGTAAGGTGGCGTTTTGACAGGTTTTGACAGTTGGTAAATTTTGGTAAAAAAAACTGTCAGGCACGAAGCTATGAGCAAAAGAAAGAGAGTGGCTAAGACTTTTTTATTCATCCTCATGAGGTGGCGGTGAAAAGGTCGGGCATGAGGTTGTTGTGCAGTGCTGGTATGACGAAATTAGAAGAGAAAAAATTTTGCAATTGTAAGATTTTGGATTACATTTGCATTGGAGTAGCCAAAAAGGCGCGATAACTTCAAGCCCGGCACTCTCAAAGATAACCCAAAAAGGCGCGATAACTTCAAGCCGTGGTATCAAAAATTTAAGCCGGGCATCACTGCTCGGCTTTTAAATTCTCGAGAATCTCCACAATCTCCTCTCGCTGCTTGGATTCTGCGCTAACTCTTACGGCCAGTCCTCGATATACAACATAGCACGTATGAATGGCTTCCGCTGCGAAGTCGGGTCGCCAGACAAGGTATTTTGCTATCTGGTTCGGATGCAGGAGCTGGGTTGACATATGTTTGTCGAGGTCGAGCACCAGAATACGGCAGTTTTGCTGTGAGCCGCGCCTGAATGCATCTGTGATGCCCTTTTCGCTGTGAATGCCTTTTCTGTCGCCGATTTCGTTATTGATGAGGTATTCCGGGTTTGTCCTCAAGTTCAACTTTATCCGCCTCTATACTTATGAGGAGCCTCTCGCCATAAATCACATCTGCTACATATTCTTTCTTCATTGTAAGTCTCCTATGTCAATCTTTCCAGTGCATAAAATTACAACATTTATTGTCATCAGGTTCCGGTATCTCTAAGCAACTTGCCAAAAAGTGCGATGCCACCACCAGCGTCAGAACCGACACCGTCACCAATGGCACCAACTCTTTTCCGTCATGCCCGACCTGTTCGGGCATCTCAAATCTCCTCATCCTCTTCCTCAAACGGCAATCGGGGCCGATACTCTCCGCTCTTCCGGTCAATGTTGAGGTTGTCATCATAGAAGTCCTCGAACTCCATATCTTCGCCTACCTGGTCAAAAAAGTCGCTCATAATTATTTGGTGTAACTTTCAATAAACTCACGAAATCAATTTCATAAAATCTTGAAGTTTAATAACGACAAGTTTCGGAAACGGAATTGTAGTCAACACATTGAAGTGAGTGTCATTGGTCACGATAAGTTCTGCTTCACCGCAAAATGCGCAATCAACGAATTTGTTGTCATCGGGATCAGCCTCTATCAGCTGAAGGAAATATGTGGGAGCAACTCGTTTAAGGCACGGAAAACCAAGAATCTGTTTCATCACGACCGTTGCGAATTCGGCAGACACCTTCTGCTCAAGAATTTCCTCATATTCATTCATGATCTCCGTAGAGACACAGAGGCATATGCTGCCGCTTTTCAAGTCGTTCCAAACAGAATGATATCTGCTGCCTGAAGGCAGAATT
>R18__coassemble_2161_pt1 | contig 13904 bp, 11 predicted proteins | sample R18__metabat2_high_PE_032 | metagenome-assembled genome bin R18
GGAGAGGCATACGTCGCACTTGCCGCAGGGGTGCTCCAGGGTCTCGCCGAAATAACGCAGAATCTGCGCGTTGCGGCATTCGGCCCGGTTGCACGCCACGCCTATCATCGCCTCCAGACGCGAACTCTTCATTCCCAGCCTCTCGTCGTACTCCGACTGCGGCAGTCTCAAATTCTTCTCGTAAAGCCTCTCGCCCGCAAGGTTCATCATAGGCGAACTTATTGGCGGAATGTATTTTATGACTCCCTGACGCGACAAGGTCTTGAGTTTCTCCTTGACTACCTCCACGGGATATCTGCCGGTGGCGGCAATCAAATCCAGATCGATCGGTACGAAACCCGAGAACAGCCCCGTGTACATACGCATCAGTGTCTTGACGAAAGTGTCCATCTCGGGCGAACCCAGCTGTACGCGGTAGAGTTGGTCTCGAGAGACAATGAACTGCATCTTGGCTGGAATCTCAACTGTCTCTGTCAGAGTCCAATAGCCCGAGAGTTCTATATATTTTATGGCGTAGTAAGCCGTAAGTGCGTGAAGATGGAACCTCGCGGCGAAATCCTCCAGGGAGAACTTGACGCACGCGCCGGCTCCCTCTTCGTAGGCATAGCCCAGATAGACGTAAACCTTCTGATATATATCCTTTATATAGTCCAGAGGAGGGTAGGAGGTGCGCAGGGTCTGGCGCAGGCGCTGCACGTCGGTGTCGTTCCACAGCAGCACGCAGTACGACGGCAGGCCGTCTCGCCCGGCGCGCCCCGCCTCCTGGTAGTAGTTCTCGATGGCGTCGGGCATATCGAAGTGGCAGACAAAGCGTACGTCCGGCTTGTCGATTCCCATCCCGAAGGCGTTGGTGGACACTATGATGCGAGTTTCGCCGCTCTTCCAGCGGTCCTGGATGGCGGTGCGGCCCTTCTGCGACATTCCGGCGTGGTAGCCTTCGGCGCTGATGCCGCGGGCGCGCAGAAAGGCGGAAAGGTCTTCGGCGCTCTTGCGGCGGCTGACATAGACTATGCCGCAGCCCTCCACGGCACTGCAGACCTTCAGCAGCTGGGTCATCTTGTCCTCCGCCTTGCGGAAGACATACGAAAGGTTGCTGCGCAGGAAGCTGCCCTTGATGAGGTTCGGCGCCCTGAAAGCGAGCTTTTCCATAATGTCGGAGGCCACTTTGGAGGTGGCGGTGGCGGTGAGGGCCAGGACCGGAACGCCCGGCGCGAGCTTCTGCCTCACCGCGGCAATTTCCAGATAGTCGGGGCGGAAGTCGTAGCCCCACTGCGAGATGCAGTGCGCCTCGTCCACCACCAGGAAGCTCACGTTCATCCGCGCCACGCGGGCCTTGAAAAGCTCGGTGCGGAGCCTTTCGGGCGACACGTAGAGGAACTTGATGTCGCCGTACACTACATTGTCCAGGGCGATGTCGATTTCGTGCCAGGTCATCCCCGAACAGATGGCCACGGCCTCGATGCCGCGCCGCCGGAGGTTCTCCACCTGGTCCTTCATCAGGGCGATTAGGGGCGAAACCACTATGCAGACACCCTCCCGCATCAGCGCGGGGACCTGGAAACAGATTGACTTGCCGCCGCCGGTTGGCAGAATCGCCAGAGTGTCGCGGCCCTGCAGCGCCGAGGAGATTATGTCCTCCTGCAGCGGCCTGAAACTGTCGTATCCCCAGTATCTCTTTAAAGTCTCTTTCATGGCGATGCAAAGATAGTCAATAATATGTTCACAAATCACTGAAATAATTTTCAAAATATTTTAGTTCAAATCAATATTAGTTGTATTTTTGCGGTGATTTTCCCGTACAAGGGTTTGAAAGAAAAAAGTATAACAATATAAAATTTTTAATCAACACAAATGAAAGCAACAGATCTTACAAAGTACGGCATCGAAGGTGTTACCGAAGTGCTCTACAACCCCACTTACGAAGTTCTCTACAATGAGGAAACCAAACCCGGCCTCGAAGGCTACGACAAAGGTCAGGTCACCGAACTCGGCGCCATCAACGTCATGACCGGCGAATTCACAGGCCGCAGCCCTAAAGACAAATACATCGTAATGGACGAGCAGAGCAAGAACACCGTATGGTGGAACACTCCCGAATATCCCAACGACAACCACGAACTCTCAGAGGCTAACTGGAAGATTCTCAAAGAGATGGCTCTCAAGCAGCTCTCAGGCAAGCGACTCTTCGTAGTCGATGGTTTCTGCGGCACCAACAAAGACACCCGTATGAAGGTCCGCTTCATCGTCGAGGTGGCTTGGCAGGCACACTTTGTAACCAATATGTTCATCCGTCCCCAGAACCAGGCAGAGTTCGACCAGGAGCCCGATTTCGTAGTTTACTGCGCAGCAAAGGCAAAGGTTGAGAACTACAAAGAACTCGGTCTTCGCAGCGAGACTGCAGTAGCATTCAACGTCAGCACCAAAGAGCAGGTTATCCTCAACACCTGGTACGGCGGCGAAATGAAGAAAGGCCTCTTCTCAATGATGAACTACTACTTGCCTCTGAAGGGCATCGCAGCAATGCACTGCTCGGCAAACACCGATATGAACGGCGAGAACACCGCTATCTTCTTCGGTCTCTCAGGAACCGGCAAGACCACTTTGTCAACCGACCCCAAACGCCTCCTCATCGGTGACGACGAGCATGGCTGGGACGACCACGGCGTATTCAACTTCGAAGGCGGCTGCTATGCAAAAGTCATCAAACTCGACAAAGAGTCTGAACCCGACATCTACAACGCGATCCACCGCGACGCCCTCCTCGAGAACGTTACAGTTGACGAGAAAGGCAAGATCGACTTCAACGACAAGAGCGTTACCGAGAACACCCGCGTAAGCTATCCTATCTATCACATCAACAACATCGTTCGTCCCGTTTCCGCAGGTCCCGCTGCAAAACAGGTAATCTTCCTTTCTGCCGATGCATTCGGAGTACTTCCTCCCGTCAGCATCCTGACTCCCGAGCAGACCAAGTACTACTTCCTCTCCGGCTTCACCGCTAAACTTGCCGGTACAGAGCGTGGTATCACCGAGCCTACTCCTACATTCTCAGCTTGCTTCGGCCAGGCATTCCTCGAACTCCACCCTACAAAATATGCTGAAGAACTCGTCAAGAGAATGCAGCAGAGCGGAGCCAAAGCATACCTCGTAAACACAGGTTGGAACGGAACAGGCAAACGCATCTCCATCAAGGACACCCGCGGAATCATCGACGCCATCCTCAACCACTCAATCGACGAGGCTCCCACCAAACAGATTCCTTACTTCAACTTCACTGTTCCCACAGCTCTCGAAGGCGTAGATTCAGGTATCCTCGATCCTCGCGACACTTATGCTGATGCAGCCGAGTGGGAGACCAAAGCCAAGGATCTCGCAGGCCGCTTCATCAAGAACTTCGCAAAATACGAAAGCAACGAAGCAGGCAAGGCTCTCGTAGCTGCAGGCCCTTCTTTGGACTAATTATGAAAAAAACTGTTCTGAGCTGTCTGCTGGCCTTGGTAGCCGGCAGCGCTTTGGCCCAGAGCGCAGATTTGGTCATCACCCCCCGTCTCGAGGGGTCGATGACCAAACTCGTTTCTGAGACCAAACCCTCTTTCGATATGGGGCAGTCGTCGGTCTATGTCGATCTCGACGGGGTGTTTGCCAATGAAAATTTCTCGTATTCAGTTGAAGCTCAACTCCTTAATACCGATCCTGTGAGCCTTTACAATTATGCTGCCCCCTTCGAGAACGGCACCTGGCTCAATTGGGCATATCTTTCGTACGACAATGGCTTCTTCGGAGCCGATCTGGGCAAGATTGCCCTCAATACCGGTCTTTTCGAGTACGATGCCTACGACTGGCAGTCCTATGCTAACCTCGCGTCCAACACCTGGAACAATATCACTGTCTATCAATATGGCGCAACGCTGAGGCTCACTCCCTGGGAGACCCAGGTTTTCGAGGGGCAGATTGCCACTTCGCCTTCGATGGTATCGCTCTCCAACTTCGACCTGGCTTATTCTTTCTGCTGGAAGGGTTCCTTCGGCGGATTTTCTGCCCGCGCGGCTTTGCTCCGCCACAGATTCACGGAAGAAGATGCCCGCGGCTGGTTCAGCCAGATTGGTGTAGGCCTTCGCTACGATTTCGAAAAATGCAATATCCAGATCGACGGCACCAACGGCACATTCGCCACTTTGAGTGGCTGGGAACAGTCTGAATTCACGGGCCGTTTCAACTACACCGCCGGCGAGAACAAACTTTTCCACTGCGGCGCCTTCTTCGGAATCCAGAACCTCGACCTTCCGTACTATGGCGGCTATGTGGAGTTCTATCCCCTCAAGGACGACAACTTCCGCATCCACGGCACCGTCTCGCGCCGCGCCTACGACATAGCATCAGACACTTACGGCTCCTACACCACCGCCACCGTCGGCCTGATCTACAGTTTCAACATCCATTTAGGAAAATAATTACAGGCGACGACCCCGAGGCCGAACCACGGAGAGGATTCCGCATCGGTGGGCCACACGGAATGGCCTCTGGCGGCATATTTTCGGGCTTCGCTGCGCCCAAGGGGTCAAAATAGGGGTTTGGGCGCAAGCCAGCTACCTTAAACCATCGCCAAACGCACTTACCCGTGGCCCATCGCTGCGAAGAGTCATAGAGAATGCTAGCGGCGATATTTGTCGAGGAGTTCGGCGGCGGCGGAGAAGGACTCCAGGTCGCCGCGGAGGACTGCGTCTTCGTAGTCGGGAAGCAGGCGGGCCACTTCGGGATTCTCGTAGAAGAGGTTCTTGAGGTTCTCGTTGATGCTTTCGTACATCCAGTAGCGGGCCTGTTCGCGGCGTTTCTTGTGGTAGTAGCCGTTGCCTTTGACCAGGGCGAAGTATTCTTCTATCTTTGCGAGAATCTCGGGAAGACCTTCTTTGGTAACTGCCGAGGAAGTCAAAGCAGTGGGAACCCAGGTGGATTCTGTCGGCGGGAAGAGATGAAGGGCGTTGGCGTAGAGCGCGCGGGCCATCATCGACTTGTCCACATTGTTGCCGTCTGCTTTGGTGATGGCTATGAGGTCGGACATCTCCATAATGCCTCGCTTGATGCCCTGGAGGTCGTCTCCTGCTCCGGAAAGCATCAACAGAAGGAAGAAATCGCTCATAGAGTGGACAGCTGTCTCGCTTTGGCCGACGCCAACGGTCTCGATGAACACTACATCGTAACCTGCTGCTTCACAGAGGAGTACGGTCTCGCGAGTCTTGCGGGCAACTCCTCCGAGCGAGCCTGCGCTGGGGCTGGGACGTATAAATGCTTTGGGGTCGTTGCAGAGAGTCTCCATACGGGTCTTGTCGCCCAGAATCGAGCCCTTGCTCTTCTCTGACGAAGGGTCGATGGCAAGAACTGCAAGTTTGTGTCCCTTCGAGGTGACAAACGAACCGAAGGCCTCGATGAATGTGCTCTTGCCGGCGCCCGGCACTCCCGTTATGCCGATACGCATTGTGTCCATCTTGTTGGATATGACCTGACAGCGCTGGATTATCTGCGAAGCTATGGCCCTGTGTTCTGGCAAGTAGCTCTCCACCAGAGTGATGGCTTTGCTCAGAATAGTTGTGTCGCCGCGGGTGATGCCATCCATATATTCATCGACACTCAAGAGCGAAGGCTTCTTTTTGAAGACGTTCTTGAGGTACGGATTGACAATCGGCGGCTGCGCGACGCCTTCGTTTATCACGAGCTTTGTATCCTTGTTTTCGTAGTCGGGAAAGAAATCTCCCTGATGGGTCTTGTCTATTGCCATAGTGTGAATTTATTCCAGAATTATGCCTGTCATAAAAAGATTGAGTACCGGTTTGTCGGGGGCGTTGGTCACTGCGGCGAGCACTCTGAGCGCTTCTCCTGCAGCGGCTTTGGAAGAATCGAAACGCACTTTGAGAACGGTCTGGGAGTCGGGCGCCACGGTGAGAGGGAACGACGCGAGAACCTTTGTTCCCGGCGCCTTGCAGTCAACTGCGTGGATGATCAGCGGCTCTTTGCCTCTGTTCTTTAGGGTGAAAGAAGCTTCCACCACATCGCCCCTGCGGATCTCGCCGAATTCAAAGTAGCTCTTGTCGAGATCTATCTTGGGCGCGCGAAGCTTTGAGGCTTTGTCCATAGAACTGAAATTCTCCTTGATCATTGCCTGCACCTTGAAAACGTGCTCCTGCACCTTTCCGGAGGCTTTTATCTTGAAGCCGAACGACTGCTGGCCCCAGCGCTTCTGCGAAGCTTTGGAAAGGTCGAGGCGGAAGGTCATACGCCCGACGCTGCGTGCTGGCAGGGTGGAAGGCGAAAAGCTCACCTCCAGCCCTTCGTCGAGCTCCACGGCCTCCAGCGAGACCGGCGCGGAAGTGAGGTTGGCAATCTGCACGTTGTCCTCCTTGGAGGCGCCCTGATCGACGTAGTTCAGCGACAGAAGGTCGCGCTTGAGCCCCACCGGACCCGCTTTGGCGGAGTAGAGCTCCTCGAGGTCCTTGCGGCTTTCGTGCGATTCGCCCCTGAGGCGCAGAATCACCGGGCGGTCGATGCCGGAGATATACACTGTGAGGGTCTTGTCGAAGGCCGCGGCACCCTGGTCGTTGGCGAAAGTGGCTTTGACCACGCCGGAGCGGCCGGGCTGCACCGGTTCTTTGGTCCAGTCGGGGGTCGTGCAGCCGCAGGACGAGGTGACGGTGTGCACCACAATAGGCGCAGAACTTATGTTAGTGAATGAAAATGAGCAACTTACGGGGCCTTCGCTGATAAGGATGTCGCCAAAGTCGTGCACCTTGGAGTCGAACCTGACGACTTTGTCTTCTGTCTCCGCCCAAACAGACATCGCCGAAAACATCGCCGCCAAGGCAACAACAAAAATATATCGTAAAGAATTTCTCATAGCAAAATACAAAGATACCTAAATTATGCCGTTTTTCTTGTCATAACAACTAAAATTACCGAAATTTGTAATAATATATAACGAGAGCGGAGGTGGAAGGGAGTATAGCTCCGAGCGACTTAGCCACCCTCGGCTAATAGAGGGAGGGGCCCGCGCCGTAGGCGTGGGAGGGACGGCGAAGCCGGTCGATCGGAGTTATACTCCCTGGAGCTGGAGCGATTATAAGTAATCTGATATGAGATTCAAAAGGATACAAAAACTTATCGGCTATGTGTATTACGCAGGGCTGAGTCTGAGCTGCTGGAAGTGGCCGGAAACTACTGATTATATTGAAGTTAACGGGCAGAGACTGCTCTACGCCGTGCGCGGTCCCGAAGGCGGCAGGCCGGTGGTGCTTCTCCACGGCAACGGCGGCTCGCACAAAAGCCTTCTCACACAAGCCAAACAACTCGCGAAGCAAGGCTACAGAGTCTATAGCCCCGACTCCCGCGGCCAGGGAGCCAACCCTCCTCTCGCCGAATATCACTACACCGATATGGCGGAAGACTCTTATTGCTTCATCAAAGCCCTTGGGCTGGAAAAACCCGCAGTGTATGGCTGGAGCGACGGAGGGATCCTGGCGCTGATGATAGAGATGTACCATCCCGGCACCTGCTCGTCAATAGCCATCAGCGGAGCCAATCTGTACCCGGAATGCGGCGAAGGTTTCGAGGAATTCAAGGCGTGGATACTCCAGGAAGGCACGCCTCTGGCGATGATGATGCTCAGCGAGCCTCAGATAGACCCCGTGGAACTCAGCGCCATAAAGTGCCCCGCGCTGGTCACCGCCGGCGACGAAGATCTTATAAGTGAAGAACATACGAGACTCATAGCCGACAACATCCCGAACTCCACACTCGTAATCGTAAAACACGCCACCCACGGCAGCTTCATCAAGCGCAACCCCCGAATGGGCCGTCTGCTGCTGAAGTTCCTTGCCGATTGCCAGGCCGACCGCCGCTAAAGTTTGGCGATGGCGGTCTCGGAGGCGCGGACTATCTGGCCTACTTCCACGAGGATATCGGCGTCGAGAGGGAGATACATATCTATGCGGGAGCCGAATTTGATGATGCCGCACTGGTTGCCGGCATTGACGGGCATTCCCGCCTTGGCGTAATTGACTATACGGCGTGCGAAACCTCCGGCCAACTGCTTGAAATAGACGTCTTTGCCGGCGGGAGTCTGAATGCAGGTGCAAGTGTGTTCGTTTTCTTCGGAAGCCTTGGGCTTGAAGGCGAGAAAATGCTTGCCGGGATGGTAAGCGGCATAGGTGACCGTGCCGGTCACGGGCCAGAAGTTGGCGTGGACATCCCAGAAGTCCATATAGATGGAAATCATTATCATATCCCTCTTGAGCCATTCCTTCTCATAGACCTTGTCGATGAACACAATCTTGCCGTCTGCGACAGCGGAAACAATTGATTCCGAACCGATACGCTCACGCACGGGAACCATATGGAACATAGTCTGCCAGCCGCAGAACCAAAGTATGACGAGAGTCACGATGATCTTGAGCCACACAAGACCCTGAACGCACATAAGCATCGCGCACAAAATGGCGGCGCCGATGAGATAGACCAGCAGGACGGTTCCGTAAGTATTTTTGTCGAGTTTCATAGGATTATATCAGAAAAAAGAATTTCAGGTATATGGCAAAAAGAGGGAAAAGGAAGAGGACGTCGTCGAAGCGGTCGAGAATTCCTCCGTGGCCGGGAATAACGTTACCGGAGTCCTTGACGCCGGCGTGACGTTTGAGAAGCGACTCGAAAAGATCACCGCAAACGCCTATTGAAGAGACAATTACTCCAAGAACCATCCAGTGGGCCAAGGCAAAATATTCAGCCCCGAAAGTCCGGCCGATGACAAAAGCTGCAATCAAGGTGCATAGAGTGCCGCCGGCAACTCCTATCCAGGATTTCTTGGGAGAAATCTTGGGAGCGAGTTTGAGACTGCCCGGTTTCTGGCCGAAGGCAGTGCCCAGGCAATATGCTCCGACATCGCAGCACCATATCATTATGAACATCCCGAGAACAATCTTTCCTGTGAAGAATCCGTCGGGATAAACAAGTATCAGAGAAGAAGTTACAGGAAGCGCAACGTACAGCAGCGGGAAGAACAGACCGGCATTGAACGCATAGTCGTCCGCACAATCCTTGAGCATAAAAAGCCAGGCCAGAATCACAGGCAGGAATGCGGCAAACAGATAGCGAAGCTGGAGTCCGCCCTTGAAGTGGAGGGAAGTGACGAAAAACAGCGTGAGGCAAGCCACCACAACGCAGATTTTCTCCTTACGGAAGCATTTGCCGGGAACAAGAATCTCGAAAGTCTCGTGGCAGGCAAAAACTATGACCATCATCATCAGGCCCATAAAGCCTGGCTCCCAGAAGAGGGCGCCTACGGTGACGGCCAGAAACAACGCGCCGAATATACTACGCTTCACCAGATTTGTCATCTTCGTCTTCTTTAAGGAGTTTGTTGGGGTCCACACCACCCTTGCGGGGTCCGAAAATATTTTCGAGATCTTCGGAGAACACGACCTCGCGTTCGAGGAGCAAAGCCGCAAGTTTCTCGAAACCTTCGCGATTGTCCGTAAGGACTCTCAAGGCAGTTTCGTGAGCCTGGTCTATGAGCTTTTTGACCTCGCAGTCAATGAGTTCGGCTGTTTTCTCGCTATAGGGCTTGCTCAGCGACATCTCGCTGCGGCCTGTGGAATCGTAGTAGGAAATGTTGCCCACGGCCTCGCTCATACCGAAATACGACACCATAGCATAGGCCTGGCGGGTGAGCTTTTCGAGGTCGTTGAGAGCTCCGGTGGAGATGCGTCCGTTGACTATTTCTTCTGCGACGCGGCCGCCAACCGTGGAGGCCATCTCGTCCATAATCTGCTCTTTTGTAGTGAGTTGTCTCTCTTCGGGGAGATACCACGCTGCGCCGAGAGCCTGTCCGCGGGGGATAATCGTGACTTTCAGCAGAGGATTTGCATTGGGAAGCAGCCAGCTGACTGTGGCGTGGCCGGCTTCGTGATGGGCAATGGTCTTTTTCTCTTCGGGAGTGATTATCTTGCTCTTGCGCTCCAGACCGCCGACGATGCGGTCGATGGCGTCGAGGAAATCCTGCTTGTCCACAAAATTCTTGTCGTGGCGGGCGGCTATCAGGGCCGCTTCGTTGCAGACATTGGCGATGTCGGCACCCGAGAAACCGGGAGTCTGTTTGGCAAGGAAATCTATGCCGAAGTCGGGAGCGAGCTTGATGCCTTTGAGGTGGACTTTGAAGATTTCGAGGCGCTCCTTGAGTTCGGGAAGATCGACGTGAATCTGGCGGTCGAAACGGCCGGCGCGCATCAGGGCTTTGTCCAGAATGTCTGCACGGTTGGTGGCGGCGAGAATGATGACACCAGAATTGGAGCCGAAGCCGTCCATCTCTGTAAGAAGCTGATTGAGAGTGTTTTCACGCTCGTCATTCGAAGAGAATCCGGCGTTCTTGCTGCGGGCGCGGCCCACGGCGTCGATCTCGTCTATGAACACTATGCAGGGAGCTTTCTCCTTGGCCTGGCGGAAGAGGTCGCGAACGCGCGATGCTCCGACGCCCACGAACATCTCCACGAAATCGGAACCGCTGATGGAGAAGAACGGAACATTGGCTTCGCCTGCCACTGCCTTGGCCAGCAGGGTCTTACCTGTGCCGGGAGGGCCCACGAGAAGGGCGCCCTTGGGAATCTTGCCGCCCAGGGCGGTGTATTTCTTGGGATTCTTGAGGAAATCCACTATTTCCATAATCTCGACCTTGGCTTCTTCGAGGCCGGCTACATCCTTGAATGTCACTTTGATGTCCTTGGCTTTCTCATAGAGTTTGGCCTGCGACTTTCCGACATTGAAGATTCCGCCTCCGGGACCGCCCGGGCCGCCCATCCCCCGCATCGGACGCATCATCATAATCCAGAAAATCACGAGGATGACAAGGGGGATTATCCATTCGAGGGCTCTGCCCCAATAGTTGAGATTTTCGTCTATCACAATGCGGAACTGCTTGTCGTCCGGGAGGGAATCGCGGACTGCCAAAAGCTGTTCTTCTGCATCAAATGTCTCTGACACAAGGAAATAGAAATGAGGTCCGCCCTTTGGGGCTGCTCCTCCGAAAAGAGAATTGTATTTCTCCAAAGAAGATTTGGCAATGTAGATTTCTCCTTTTTTCTCGTTGCGGACAAAGACCACCTTATCGACGTCTCCGCTCACGAGAAGTTCGTCCTTGACATCGACCCATTCTTTCTTGATGGGGTCGGCGGTGGAGGAGGTCATCCACATATAGAACAGGCCGCCGACTATCAGAAGATAGAAGATTGCAGTCCAGGAAAATCCGCGCCTGCGCTGGGGGCGCTGCTGTCCGTCCTGCGGCTGATTGCCCTGCCCGGGTTGTCTGCGCTGTTGCTGCTGCTGACCCATATCAGTCTTTGTATGAGGTTTTTACGGCATCTGCCCAAAGATCTTCAAGGCGATAGAAATCACGCTGGTCGGTCTTGAAGATATGCACAACTATGTCTGTGTAGTCGAGAATTATCCAGAAGGCATTCTCTCGGCCCTGCTGGCGCACCACGCTGCGGGAACATTCCTTTTCCATCATCTCCTCGACATTGTCGGCTATGGCGATGACCTGGGGTGCGGAATCTGCGTTGCATATCACAAAATAATCGGCTATTGCCGTGCCTATCTTTCTGAGGTCGAGGCTCACGACATCCTGAGCCTTCTTGTCGAGCATCGCGTCTGCGATTACTTTAACTTCGGTATTGTCCATTAAATTTTATTAACTTTGCGTTATTGAAACTTACAAAGATAGTGCAAAAATTTCAATTTACAATAGAATGGTTTGACAGCGTGGACTCTACGAACCGCATAATGTCAGAGAGAAAGTCCTCGCTGCCAGGTGGAGCCTGCATAGCGGCCCTCGAACAGACCGCCGGCCGTGGCCAGCAGGGCAACGGATGGACCACCCGCCCGGGAGAAAATCTCACGTTTTCGCTTCTGTATCGCCCGAAGGAAATCCCTGCGCAGCAGCAGTTCTGCATAAGCCAGGCGGTCGCCGTCGGAATAAGCAACTATCTGAAAGCCAATGGAATAGACAACAAGATAAAGTGGCCCAACGACATCTACGCCGGTGACCTCAAAATATGCGGAGTGCTGATAGAGAACTCCCTTAAAGGCGGCAACGTGGGCGACTGCATAATCGGCATAGGTCTCAACGTGGACCAGACGCAATTCCCGCCCGAAATTTTCAACCCCACGTCTATGAAGCTTCAGACAGGCGAAGAATACAACATCAGGCGGGAACTCCCCGAACTTCTTGGGCACATAGGAGAAGCACTCGAAAAGATAGAAGAGCCCTACACGCGCAACGGCCTCGACGCAGAATACCTCAGAAGACTCTATCGCAGAGGCGAATGGCACCTGTACGAAGCCCTCGAAGCATCCGACATCCCCGCAGAAAAACGCTCCGGCAAACCCTTCGAAGCAAGAATCCTCGGCATAGACAACACCGCCCGCCTGCTCCTCGAGCAAACGGACGGCACTCTCAAATACTTCTCCTTCAAGGAGATAAAGTATATCATTTAAAAGTTCCCTGCCGAGCCGGCCAAGATAAAATAAAAAAAGGCAGTCCGCTGGCGGGCTGCCTTTCTTGTTGTGAGTTCTGACAAATTATTTGCTGATGACTTTTGCCATTTCGCAAACTTTGTTTGAATAACCCCACTCGTTGTCGTACCAAGCGCAAACTTTGACGAAAGTAGGATCGAGCTGGATACCTGCTTTGACGTCGAAGATGGAAGTGCGTGCGTCGTTGCGGAAGTCGGTGGAAACGACTGCGTCTTCTGTGTAACCGAGAACGCCTTTGAGTTCGCCTTCTGAAGCTGCTTTCATAGCTGCGCAGATTTCATCGTAAGTGGCGGGTTTTGCGAGTTCGCAGGTGAGGTCAACGAATGAAACGTCAGAAGTGGGAACGCGGAGGCTCATACCGGTAAGTTTGCCGTTGAGAACGGGGAGAACTTTACCTACAGCCTTTGCAGCGCCTGTCGATGAAGGGATGATGTTCTCGAGGATACCGCGTCCGCCTCTCCAGTCTTTCTTTGAAGGACCGTCAACAGTTTTCTGAGTGGCTGTTGCAGCGTGAACTGTAGTCATAAGGCCGCGGACGATACCGAATTTGTCGTTGAGAACCTTTGAGATAGGAGCCAAGCAGTTGGTTGTGCAGGATGCGTTGGAGATGATCTGCTGACCTGCGTAAGTCTCGTGGTTTACACCATAGACGAACATAGGAGTGGCGTCTTTTGAAGGAGCTGACATAATGACCTTCTTTGCACCGGCTTTGATGTGTGCTGATGCGAGTTCTTCTGTGAGGAAGAAACCTGTTGACTCGACTACTACGTCAACGCCGAGAGCGCCCCAAGTGATGTTTGCAGGGTCTTTTTCAGCGAAAACCTGGATTTTGTTGCCGTCAACTATCATATAGTTGCCTTCAACTGCAATTTCGTGATTGAACTGGCCGTGTACTGAATCGTACTTGAGCATATAAGCCAGATAATCGGGATCGAGGAGGTCGTTGATTCCTACGACTGTGATGTCATTACCGAAGTTCTCGACTGCTGCACGGAAAACCATACGGCCGATGCGGCCGAATCCGTTAATACCAACTTTAATTTTTGCCATTGTGTTTGTGTTAATTAGATATGTTAAATTAAATTCCTGTCTTTTTAACCGCGGCAAAATTAGTAATTATTTTTAATTTTGTGATACAAATTATGAACAAAAATTATTATATTATTGCGGGCGAGGCATCGGGCGACCTTCACGGGGCGATGCTGATAGAAAGGCTGAAGGCTCAGGACAAGGATGCGCAAATCCGTTTCTGGGGAGGCGACGCCATGGCAAGGGCCGCCGGGCACAACCCCGTAAGGCATTATGCCGACACTGCCGTGATGGGTTTCACCGAAGTC
>R18__coassemble_2298_pt1 | contig 12680 bp, 9 predicted proteins | sample R18__metabat2_high_PE_032 | metagenome-assembled genome bin R18
GGAGCCCCTGGAATTAAAAGAATGTGCGGTGGGAAAAAGTTTCGCAAGGACACCGAACATTCGAATTTACAACTAATTACAACTTGCGAAACTTGAGAAAATGAATGAAGAGAAGTATGCGGTGATTGTGGCCGGCGGACGGGGCACAAGAATGGGCGGCGAACTGCCCAAACAATTCATCGAGATAGAAGGAAAACCCATCTTGCGGCATACCATAGAGCGCTTTCTCGAATACGATGCGGGCATCCATATTGTCCTGGTGCTTCCGTCAGACCAGAAAGAATATTGGAAAACATATTGCCGGGAGCACGATTTTCTGGACCGATATGTAATGGTCGGCGGCGGCATCACGCGGTTTCATTCGGTGCAGAATGCACTTGCCTGTGTCCCCGAAGGGGCTCTTGTGGCTGTCCACGACGGCGTAAGGCCTTTTGTCAACGCGCAGTTGCTCGACAGACTCTTTTCGGCGGCCGAGCGCGACGGCGCCGCCATTCCGGTTATGCCCGTCGAGGAGTCGCTCCGGGAAGTTGACCGCGAAAGAGGAATTTCGGCGCGGGCGGACCGCGACAGATTCGTTACCGTCCAGACTCCTCAGGTATTCAAGTCGTCAATCTTGAAAACGGCATACAAAAACGCCTACTCGCCAACTTTCACCGACGATGCGTCGGTTGTAGAGGCGGCAGGCGTTTCCGTGACCCTTGTTCCCGGTCTGAAGGGGAACATAAAAATCACAACCCCCGAAGATCTCAGATCAGCTGCGTTTTTTCTTGATGGCAGATGATTTCTTTTCGTAATCGTAGTCTTTGACCCAGACCTGGCGCTCGATGGGCTGGTCGAGCGAAAGGAAAGTCTCGGTGCGCTCGATGCCGGGGAGGTTCTGTATGATGTTGATGAGAACCTGCATAAGGTGGTCGTGGCTGAAGCAATAGAGCTTCAGAAGCAGGGCGTGCTTGCCTGTAATGAAGTGGCATTCAACTACTTCCGGGACTTTTTTGAGGGCTTCGATGACCTGCGCATAGGAGTTGGCCTGAGAGAGGTCCACCTCAATGAAAGCGCAGACGTTGAGGCCCAGGGCCTGCGGCTTGACCATAAGGCGCGAGCCGGTGATGATGCCGCTGCTTTCCATCTTCTTGACTCTCTGATGGATGGCCGCTCCGGAGATACCGCATTCGCGGGCTATCTCGAGAAAAGGCATACGGGCGTTCTTGACAAGGAATGAAAGTATCTTGCGATCGACGTCGTCGATTGGGAATTTTTGGGCTTCGGTCATAGTATGTTACAATTTAAAATGCGGTTCAGACACATTCTGACTGCAAAAGTAATAAAAATTACTTTCGTGCACTTACAAATTGTAACTTTTTTTAAAAATTATTTTTTCGAAGCGGCGATTATAGCGAGGCAATCCTGCTCGGTGAGGCTCTTGGGGTCCTTGCCTTTTGGAATTTTGAAGTTGTTCTTGCCTTGCTTGATGTAGGGTCCGAAACGCCCGTTAAGTATCTGTATATCAGACGACTCAAAAGCAGCTATGGTTTTGTTGGCTTCTTTCTGGGCGTGTTCGCGAATGAGCTTGCAGGCTTCTTCTTCAGTGACTGTATAGGGACTGAAGGTTTTGCCGAGAGATACGAATTTCGAACCGTATTTGACATAGGGGCCGAAGCGGCCTATGGCTGCGCTTATCTCCTGCCCTTCGAAAAATCCGACCTTGCGGGGAAGGGCAAAGAGTTTGAGGGCCTCTTCCAATGTGATGGTCTCTATGAGCTGGCCTTTGGCCATACTTGCAAACTGTTTGTCGGGGTCGTCCTTTTCGCCCTTCTGGACCATCGGGCCGTAGGGGCCTATGCGGGCTATGAGGGGCTTGCCGCTTGCGGGATCTGTGCCGATGAGGCGTTCCATACGGCTGTAGTCCTTGTCTTTGACGGCTTCGGACACCTTGGATGCAAACGGTCCGTGGAATTTGTCTATCATCTTGTTCCAGACGAGCTTCCCTTCGGCAACTTCGTCGAACTCCTCCTCGACCTTGGCTGTGAATCCGTAGTCGAGAATGTCGGGGAAATGCTTCTCGAGATAGTCTGTGACAAGAATGCCTATGTTTTCGGGATAAAGTTTCTTCTTTTCGGCTCCGACGGTCTCCTTGCTTACAGATTCGCTTATGACATCTCCCTTGAGTGTCAGGCACTTATATGTGCGGACTTCGCCGGGTTTGTCGCCTTTCGAAATGTAACCTCTGGTGGTGGTGATTGTCTTTATGGTAGGGGCGTAGGTCGAAGGGCGGCCGATTTCGAGCTCTTCGAGCTTTTTGACCAGCGAGGCTTCGCTGTAGCGCGGAGGGCGCTGGGTGAAGCGTTCGGTGGCGCTCACGACTTCGCGCAGCAGGCTCTGACCTTCGGCTGTGGCGGGGAGCACTGCGAGCTCGGAATCTTCCTCGTCGTCGCGGCTTTCCATATAGACCTTGAGGAATCCGTCGAAAATTATCTTCTCGCCTTCGGCGATGAAGCGCTCGTCAAAGCCGGTGCCGGCAATCGAAAGCACGGTGCGCTCGAGCTGGGCGTCGGCCATCTGGCAGGCTATGGTGCGCTTCCAGATGAGGTTGTAGAGGCGCTTTTCGGTGGCGGTGCCCTCGATGTCTGTGTTGCTTATGTAGGTGGGGCGGATGGCTTCGTGGGCTTCCTGCGCGCCTTTGGCTTTGGTCTTGTAGTGGCGGACCTTGGAGTAGCGCTCGCCGTAGAGTTCGCAGATTGTCTGCTTGGCGGTGTTTATGGCCAGGGACGAAAGGTTCGTGGAGTCGGTACGCATATAGGTTATGAGACCGCGCTCGTAGAGCTGCTGGGCTATGCTCATTGTCTGGTTGACGGAGAGGCCGAGCTTGCGGGCGGCTTCCTGCTGGAGCATCGAGGTGGTGAAAGGCGCCGAGGGTGTGCGGCTTGCCTTTTTGGTCTCCACCGAGGCCACCGCGAACTGCGAGCCCTTGCACTTTTCGAGGAAGGCGCGGGCCTCTTCTTCGCTCTCGAACTTGCGGTCGAGCACGGCCTTGATCTTGGATTTAGGCGCGTCTTCGGGGGCGAAAGTGCCTTCCACCCTGAAGAACCGCTGCGCCTCGAAAGCATTGATTTCCCGCTCTCTGTCCACTATAAGCTTCACTGCCACCGACTGCACGCGGCCTGCCGAGAGGCCTTTCTGCACTTTTTTCCAAAGCACCGGCGAGAGTTCGAAGCCCACCAGGCGGTCGAGCACCCTGCGGGCCTGCTGGGCCATCACAAGGTCCATATCTATTGTGCGGGGGTTCTTTATGGCCTCTTCCAGCGCTGTTTTGGTGATTTCGTGAAACGCTATGCGGCGGGTCTTGTCTGCGGGAAGCCCGAGCACCTGCGAAAGGTGCCAGGAGATGGCCTCACCCTCGCGGTCCTCATCGGATGCGAGCCAGACGGTGGAAGCCTTGTCGGCCGCCGACTTGAGCTCGGATATGAGTTTCTTCTTCGCTGTCGGGATGACATATTGCGGCGTGTAGCCGTTTTTGACATCAACACTCAGACTTTTTGCGTCGAGGTCACGGATGTGGCCGTAGCTTGCCTTGACCGTAAAGTCCTTTCCCAGAAATTTTTCGATTGTCTTGGCTTTTGCCGGAGACTCCACAATAACTAAATTCTCTGCCATAATTCTTGTCTTTCCAATCTTTCGGACTGCAAAGTAACGGATAAAGAAGGCAATAATCCAAATTTTTATTCATAAATTTGCAGGTTGTAGTTAAAAAATACAAGGTCAATATGTCCGAAAAGAAAAGCCCGAAAGGCAAAAAGATATTCTGGTTTCTGGTTATAACCCCGGTGGTCTGTCTGCTGCTGGCGCTGCTTATGGTCGGCATTTTCGCCGATATCCCTTCGTTCAAGCAGCTCGAGAATCCCGAGAGCAATCTCGCCACCCTTCTCATAAGCGAAGACGGCAAGACAATCAACACCTATCATATTGAGAACCGCTCGTATGTCGCTTTCGACGACCTCCCTCACTATGTGATCGATGCCGCGGTGGCGACCGAGGACGCCAGATTCTTCAAACATTCCGGCATAGACTTCAGAGGTCTGGCCCGTGTAGGCTTCAAGACTCTTCTTATGGGCGACTCCTCGCAGGGCGGCGGCAGCACCATAACCCAGCAGCTGGCCAAGACCCTGTATCCTCGCGAGGACATCAGCAGCCCCATCCCGGGAATGAAATACGTCAAGATGGTCGGCATCAAGCTCAAGGAGTGGATAACCGCCGTCAAGCTCGAGCGCAACTACACCAAGAACGAGATTGTGATGATGTATCTCAACGAAGTGTTCTTCGGCGGCAACGCCTACGGCATCAAAGCGGCCTCGCAGACCTTCTTCGCCAAGGATCCTTCAGACCTTCTCATAGAAGAAGGCGCCTGCCTTGTGGGTATGGTCAACAAGCCCACCCGCTACAACCCCGCAATCAATCCCGAACAGTCTCTGGCCCGCCGCAACCACGTTCTTGGCCAGATGGAGAAATACGGCTATATAAGCCGTCAGGAGTGCGACTCCCTGAGCCTTATCCCCATAGAGGTGACCTATCAGCAGCAGGACCACAATGCCGGTCTCGCTCCGTACTTCCGCGATATGCTCCGCAGGGTTATGAACGCCAAAAAGCCCAAACGCTCGTCTTACTATCAGGAAGAGGATTTCCGTGTGGACTCCCTGGCCTGGGAAGACGACCCCCTGTATGGCTGGCTCAACAAGAACAAGAAGCCCGACGGCTCGCAGTACAATCTCGACCGCGACGGCCTTCGCATCTATACAACCCTGGACTCGCGTATGCAGAAGTACGCAGAAGAGGCAGTGGTCGAGCATCTCAGCAAGGATCTGCAGAAATCCTTCAACGCCGATTTGCGCCACAAGCGTCAGTGGCCTTTCTCCGACGATGTCCCCGCGGAGGTCATTGATGTGGTGATGAAACAAGCCATCCGCTGGAGCGACCGCTATATGCAGCAGAAAAGCGACGGTGTCAAGGAATCCGAGATTCTGGCCTCGTTCGAGAAGCCTGTCAAGATGCGCGTGTTTGCCTGGAACAAGCAGCACTATGTCGATACGGTGATGACTCCTATGGACTCCATCCGCTACTACAAGTCCTTCCTTCGCAGCGCGTTCATAGCTTTCGAGCCCAACACCGGCCACGTCAAGGCCTATGTCGGAGGAGCCGACTACCGCCATTTCAAATACGACAACGCCCGCCAGGGCAAGCGCCAGGTGGGTTCCACAATGAAACCCTATCTCTACACCCTTGCGATGCAGGAGGGTATGACTCCCTGCGACAGGGTCAAGAACATATCCTATTCGTTCCCGGTGCTGGATACCGTCTGGACGCCCAAGAGCACCGACAAGGACGAATACATAGGCAAGACGGTCACTCTCAAATGGGGCCTCACCCACAGTTCCAACAACATATCCGCCTATCTTATGAAACAGTTCGGCCCGCAGGCTATGGTCGAGATGTGCCGCAAGATGGGCATCGGAAGCCATCTGGACCCCGTCTATTCATTGTGCGTCGGCTCCTGCGACCTCAATGTCTATGAGATGGTGGCCGCATACAACACTTTCCCCAGCCGCGGAGTCTATAGCTATCCTATGCTTGTCACCCGAATAGAGGACAACGCCGGGAATGTGCTCGCCAACTTCACTCCCCGCAAGCGGGAAGCCATCAGCGACAACACCGCCTATCTGATGGTCAATCTTATGCAGGGTGTCGTGAACGAGGGTACGGCAGGCCGTCTCAAATGGAAGTACGGCCTCGAGGGAGAACTTGCCGGCAAGACCGGCACCACCAACGAACAGTCCGACGGCTGGTTCATAGGCTACACTCCCAAACTCACTGCGGGAGTCTGGGTCGGCGCCGAAGACCGTCAGGTCCACTTCGAGAGCCTCGCCCTCGGTGGCGGAGCCAATATGGCGCTTCCCATCTGGGGCCTCTTTATGCAGAAAGTCTATAAAGATCCTACAATACCAATCGGCAAGGACGACCGCTTCGTGCAGCCCGCCGGGTGGAATCTCAATCTGAACTGCACGGGCTCCGACGAGGACGATATGACCTCCGGAGGGGTTTCGGCCGATGATGAATTCTTTAACTAATTGATTATGACCAAGAAAAACATAGCTTTGATTTATGGCGGAAATTCCGACGAATGGGACATTTCCGTACGCAGCGGCAAGAATGTTGCGGCCGCTCTGGATCCTTCCAAATACAATGTTTACGAGATTCTCTATCGCAATGACGTGTGGGGGCTGTGCGATGCTTCTTCTTCGGATGCCGTTGTCGTGGGTCCGGTTGACACTTCGGATTTCTCGTGCTCCGTTGATGGCGGGCGTGTCCGCTTTGACATTGCTCTGATAATGATTCACGGCACTCCGGGAGAAGACGGCATTCTTCAGGAATATTTCGAGAAGCTGGGCATTCCCTGCTCCACTTGTTCTTCCTCGGTTCTGCATACCATTTTTGACAAGCATCTCTGCAAGGAGGCTATGGCTTCGCTTGAAGGGGTGGCTTTGGCAGACGATGTATATCTCACTCCAACAGATTCTTACGATGTATCTGCGATAGTTTCGCGTCTGGGCTTGCCTCTTTTCGTGAAACCTTGCGACGGAGGCAGCAGCTATGGAGTCACCAAAGTCAAGGAGGCTTCGCAGCTTGATTCTGCAATAAAGTTTGCATTTTCTGTGGGCAAGACTGTCTTGATTGAGAAGGCGATTTCGGGCCGTGAGATGTCGGAGGGAGTTTTTTCTGTGGGCGGAAAGGTCATCACGCTGCCTGTCACCGAGATAGTTCCTCACAATGAGTATTTCGATTACGAGGCGAAATATCTGGGCAAGAGCGACGAAATCTGCCCGGCGCGGATTTCGGAAGAGGAGGCGGAACGTATAAGCGACTCAACTGCAGCTATTTATCGTCATTTCGGATGCACCGGACTGGTCCGGTTCGACTATATTCTTGATGTCTCCGGGGTTCCGTATTTTCTGGAAGCCAATACTGTTCCGGGAATGACGGGAGCAAGCATCGTTCCTGTGCAGATCCGTAAGGCCGGTCTTGAACTTGGCGACGTTATGGACGCGCTTTTGTCTGAATTATGATTTCTCTTGGCTCGCTTGGCCGTGAGGCTTGCTCGGCTCTTTCGTCGATTTATCCGCCCGAGGAGGCCCGCGCGATCGTGCTGCGGCTTGTGGAGCATTGTCTGGGGATTCCTACCTATAAATATATGGCTGAGCCGTCTATGGATGTAGATGGTTCTGATGGGTTGGCCGCGTTTCGCTCGGCTGTAGAGTCGCTGCTCACAGGCCGGCCGCTTCAGTATGTTCAGGGTTTTGCCGAATTTTGCGGACATAAGTTCAGGGTGGGGGAGGGCTGTCTCATCCCCCGACCCGAGACCGAGGAGATGGTTTCCCGTATCATCGACGAATGTTCGTCTCTCGAGATTGGCGACGAGCCGTTCAATATTCTCGACATCTGCACCGGTTCGGGCTGCATAGCCTGGTCTCTGGCGTCGGCTTTCCCTTCAGCTATGGTCTATGCCTGCGACCTGTCCCCCGACGCCCTGGCTTTCGCCTGCAAACAAAGAGTGAAGGTTCAGGGGGCGCGGCCTATATTCTTCGCGGCGGACGTGTTGGCAGAGCCGCCGGCAGGGCTGCCGCAGTTCGACATAATAGTCTCGAATCCCCCGTATGTCCTTGACAGTGAGCGCTCCCAGATGCATCGCAACGTTCTGGACTTCGAACCATCGATGGCTCTGTTTGTACCCGACGACGACCCCCTGAAGTTCTACCGCGCCATCGCTGCGTGGTCTTCGCGCCTGCTCCGTCCCGCCGGCCGCATCTACCTCGAAATCAACGAGCGCCTCGCATCCGAAACCTCCGCCCTCTTTCCCGGCTCTAAGGTGTTGGACGACTTCCGCTCCCGCCCCCGCTTCCTCCGCGCCTAGCTGCGCTACACTCCCCCGCGCTTTGGGTGGGCTACACCAGCTGGCCACAGAGAGCGCACAACCGCGACTCCCCGTGCCCACAGCGTCAGTTCGCCACGGTGGGCTACAGTGCCCATCGCCTGGGAGCGCACAACCGCGACTCCCCGCGCCCACGCCCCGAAATAGCCCCCATGGGCTACACTCACCCGCGTCTCGTGCATGTCAGTCCCCATCTCCCCGTGCCCACGGCGTCACTTCGCCACGGTGGGCTACACCAACTGGCCACAGTGAGCGCACAACCGCTACTGCCTGCGCCCACAGCGTCAGTTCGCCACGGTGGGCTACAGTGCCCATCGCCAGAGAGCGCACAACCGCGACCGCCTGCGCACACTACCCTAAACTACACGCACCCACGTCATGCCCGACCCCGATCGGGCATCTTTGGTTTTGCGAGATAGGGAAGAAATCCCAGATTTACAGGCATTATTCTCCCTAACTCGCAGCGAATTGGCGTTTTCTGGCCATTTACACACGGAGTTAGTGACAAATTCGCGCTTCTGCTAGCTTTTTCTCCCTATCTCGAGATGAAATGGGGTATAAACTGCATTTTCGCTGCGAGTTAGGGATAGAAGATGGGATTAAAGGAAGATATCTTCCCTATCTCGCAGGGGAAAAAGGCATTCGTGGCGATTTAATGTGCTGTCAGGGAAACCATTGGCTTTTGGAATGCGATTTCCTCCCTAACTCGCGATGGGAGATGGATGCCAATCAATGAAACATCGTGCTCGTGCGGGAAATGCCCGGACGAGAGGAGGGGTTTTGGGGAAAAACCGTGGTGTGGTTCGGGAAATGCCCGAAGCAGTCGGGGGGGCTTGATGGCGAGATGCCCGAACGGGGTCGGGCATGACGTGGGTGTTGGTCGGAGGTGACGGACAATAGTGCCTTCTCGCCAAAGCAGGCGGCGAGAGATTGGTCGACAACACGTATAGCGCTGCCTGACGCTGCCTGAGGCCTTGGGAACGAGCTCAGGTGACGCAACATAGTCGCACAACGCTCTCAAACAAGCATCGCCACCGCCTGATTCGCACAAAACCATATAACAGGTAGAGCAGTATAACTCTCGAATTAATTTTGTTATCTTTGCGAATATGACAAAACACTTTTCTCCTATATCTGTCGCGCTCGCTATGGCCATCGCGCTTTCAATGGCGATAATTATCTCTTGTACAAATATGAACAATACCGACAAAACTAAAAACTGGGAGGACCAGTTTGAGGAAATCCTTCCGCTTCTTGGCCATCGCAATTGGGTGGTGATAGCCGATATGGCCTATCCTCTCCAGTCCGGCGACGGCATTTTGACAATCTATGCCGACGAACCCTATCTCGATGTAATCAAAAAGGTCAAAAACGCCATTGATGCGGCTCCACACGTACGTCCCCTCATCTGGAGAGACCGCGAACTGGACTACATTGACGAATCGCTTGTGCCTGGCGTCGAAGCCCTCAAGGCCGGCATCATCGAGGCAGTCGGCCCCGAAGCCACGGCAGCCACTCACGAAGACATAATCCGCGGACTGGACGAGGCTGGCAAACTCTATAAAGTGGTCATAATCAAGACCCCGATGACAGTGCCCTATACTACGGTCTTCTTTCAGTTAGATTGTGGCTACTGGCCCGCCGACAAAGCCGCCATCCTCGCCGAACGCATCGCCTCCGCCGAGTAACTGCCATGTCCGTGAGCAAAACACCCCATTTTGCTCACGGGTGGCCGCCCTCTGCACGAAAAATTTCGTAACTTTGCCGGGTTATGACTAGAATTGCTATACAATCAAAGGGAAGGCTCAACGAAGAGAGTCTGGCGCTGCTTAGGAATCTGGGCATCGAAATCGACGATCCCAAGCGTACATTCCTTTCAAAATCAAAGAATTTCCCTCTCGAGGCGCTGTACCTCAGAGACGACGACATACCTCAGGTAGTGGCTTCAGGAACTGCCGTGTTCGGAATTGTTGGCCGCAACGAAGTCGTGGAGAAGGGTTTTGACGTCGATGTCATCGATGGTCTGGGCTTTGGCGGATGCAGAATATCTCTGGCAATCCCCAAGAACGAAGTTTACGACGGCCCGCAGTGGTTCGAAGGCAAGAGGATAGCCACTTCGTATCCCAAGATTCTCAAGGAATTTCTCGATAAAAACGGCGTCACCGCAGAAATTGCCGTCATCACAGGCAGCGTCGAGATTGCTCCCGCGGCAGGAATAGCCGACGGCATCTTCGACATAGTCTCCTCGGGAGGAACCCTGATTTCCAACGGGTTGAAAGAAGTGGAAAGAGTTTTCGAGTCCGAGGCCGTGCTCATTGCCAATAGAAATCTCGGCGAAGCAGACAAGGCAGTCCTCGACGAACTTCTTTTCCGCATCGAATCGCACAAAATCAGCAAAGGCAAGAAATATCTGCTTATGAATCTCCCCAAAGAGTCGCTCGAAGAGGCTCTGAAGATTCTCCCCTCAATGCGAAGCCCGACAATAATGCCTCTGGCATCGGATGGATGGTGCTCGCTCCACTCGGTTGTGGGCAGCTCCGAACTCTGGGATAAAGTGCATCAGCTCAAGGCGATAGGTGCAGAAGGAATACTAGTGATGGACCTCGACAAGATTATTCTATGAAAATATATCTGAATCCGCCAAGAGAAGACTGGGAGGCGCTCTCGGCCAGAGCCACAGCCGGAAATGCGGAGATTGAAGACCGCGTGCGCGGCATCCTCGAAAGGGTGCGCCGCGAGGGCGACGAGGCTCTCAAGGATCTGGCTCAGGAGATTGACGGCGTGGACCTTAGCAGCGGCCTGGAGGTGACCCCCGAGGAGTTCGCCGAGGCCGAGGCCGCTGTCAGCCCGGAGGTAAAAAAGGCCGTGGAAGAGGCCTACGCCAACATCCACAAGTTCCACAGCGCCCAGATGCCCGCCGAAATCCGCGTGGAAACCGCACCGGGAGTGGTCTGCACCCAAAGGCCGGTGCCGATTGCCAAGGTCGGCCTGTACATCCCCGGCGGCACTGCGCCGCTGTTCTCCACCGTGCTGATGCTGGCAGTGCCCGCGCTTATCGCCGGCTGCCGCGAGCGCGTGCTTTGTTCGCCCTGCGGCAAGGACGGTCGGATTGCCCCCGAGGTGCTCTATGCTGCCCGGCGCTGCGGCATCCGGAAGGTCTTCAAGGCCGGCGGCGCGCAGGCAGTGGGCGCAATGGCCTTCGGCACGGAAAGCGTTCCGCGCGTGGACAAGATTTTCGGCCCCGGCAACCGTTATGTGATGACTGCCAAGCAGATAGTGAGCGGAGAGTGCACCGCCATAGATATGCCCGCCGGGCCTTCGGAGGTGATGGTGATTGCATCGTCCGACACCAATCCGGTTTACGCCGCCGCCGACCTCCTCTCGCAGGCCGAGCACGGGCGAGACAGCCAGGTCATTCTGGTGTGCCCTTCCGCGGAGATTGCCGAGCGGGTTGTGGAAGAAGTAGGCCGCCAGGCTGCGCAGCTCTCCCGCGGAGCCTTCATAGCTTCGTCTCTCGAGAACAGCCGTGCGATAGTCTTTGACAATCAAGAAGATATCGTGGATTTTGCCAATTGTTATGCGCCGGAACATCTTATCATTTCCACTCTGGATTGCGATGCAGTCGCCGACAGGATTTACGCCGCAGGAAGCGTGTTCCTGGGAGCCTGGACCCCTGAAAGCGCCGGAGACTACGCATCGGGCACCAATCACACCCTCCCCACATCGGGCTGGGCCCGCTCTTTCAGCGGAGTCAACATCGACAGTTTCATGCGCAAGATGACTCTCCAGAAGATAAGCCGCGAGGGCTTGCAAGGCCTGTCGCAGACCATAGTGACGATGGCCGAAGCAGAAGGTCTGGAGGCTCACGCAAATGCTGTAAAAGTCAGATTATGAAAGAGATAGACAAATATGTAAGGCCTTGTATCCTGGATCTTAGTCCATACTCCACAGCCCGCGACGAATGCGAGGGCCAGCCGGAGGTGTTCATCGACGCCAACGAGAGTCCTTACGAGAACGGCTTCAATCGCTATCCGGACCCTCATCAGAAGTTGCTCAAGGCTCGAATTTCTGAGATTAAGGGTCTGCCGGTGGACAATATATTTATAGGTAACGGCAGCGACGAGGCCATAGACTTGGTTTTCAGAGTGTTCTGCGAGCCCGGCCGAAGCAATGCCGTGGCAATCCGGCCAAGTTACGGAATGTACTCCGTGGCGGCCAAGACAAATGACGTGGAACTTCGCGAAGTTTCTCTGGGCGAGGATTTCAGTCTGCCGGTCGAGGGCTTGCTCTCCGCCTGCGACGCTGACACCCGCGTGATGTTCATATGTTCTCCCAACAATCCTTCGGGAAATGCGTTTGCTCGCGCGGACCTTCTGGAAATTGCAGAGCGCTTCGACGGAATACTTGTAGTTGACGAGGCTTATGCAGATTTCTCTTCCGAGGGGAGTCTTCGCGGGATGGTTGGCTCTGTAGGCAATCTCGTTGTCCTTCAGACACTTTCAAAGGCTTATGGCATGGCCGGCTTGCGTCTGGGTCTGGCATTCGCCTGCCCTCGTATAATAGAATTGATGTCGAGGGTCAAATACCCTTATAATATAAATGTCGTGGCACAGCAGATTGCCCTCAAGGCGCTGGAAGAAGATGCTTCGTGGAAGATAAGGGAGACTTTGGAGCAGAGGGCTGTTCTCGAAGAGGCGCTTCGCGC
>R18__coassemble_2317_pt1 | contig 12500 bp, 10 predicted proteins | sample R18__metabat2_high_PE_032 | metagenome-assembled genome bin R18
TGGCTATGTCGGAAGAGCACGACGCTTAAATCGCTCGGCATCAAGCCGGCCATAATCTCGAAAGCTACAGAACTCACTCTCCAGCAGATTGAAGATCTATAGGGCGACCGGAATTTCTTGCTTTTAGCAGAATCTCGCTGAAATGATTGATGATATGGGTCGGGGAGGCGCTGCGGAGTTGCTCCGGGGTGTGATTTCCATAGGTGACTGCTATTGTCCTGCAACCTGCATTGTTTCCCATATCGATATCGAAGGTCGTGTCTCCCACCACGAAGATTTCATCTTTGGAGAGCCCCATCCTTTCCAGAAGGGTCAGCACCATATCGGGAGCCGGTTTGGAGGGGAGATTGTCGGTTGCCGTAACGGCAGTCTCAAAGCAGTCCCGAAGGCCATATCGTGAGAGGATGCTTTTCAGGGAATTTGTTCCGCGCGACGTACATATCGCAAGGCGGATGCCTCTTCGAGAAAGTTCAGCGATGGTCTGAGCCACCTCCGGGAACATCGTTATGTGAGTAAGTTCGTAGATGGAAAAGAACCTGCGATAGATCTGCACTCCCCTTTCGGTATCCTCTTCGGAAAGGTTTCCGAGAAGGCGGATGCTGGCAGTAAGCGGGAGACCTATGGTCTGCCGGATGGTTTCCTCACCGGGAACCGGAAGCCCCATCTCCCTGAATGTCTCTTGCATAGTCAGAACTATCCCGGGGGCCGTATCGGCCAGGGTACCGTCAAAGTCAAAAAAAATCGCCTTCGTCATAGGTCAATCACAACTGCCAGTCGTCGGTGCGGAAGGGGGCGGCGGGGATGCCGTAGTTGTTATAGACGGTGCCGACGCTCCAGTTGCGGAAGCAGTAGCGGACGGCTACGGGTTCGGGGACTTCGTCGGACCATACCTTGAAGGAGATTCCGTCATAAGCACGCACGGCCTTGGCGGGGTGGAAGACTTTGTCGGCGCCGGCTATCTCGAAGCCCGACACCACGCGGTCCATAGGCGACAGACCGTCCGGACCCACATTGAAAGTGACGCGGGCCTTGCCGTCGGAGAACTCGACACTCTTGTAGGTCGGGGCCACAGCATCGATGCATTTGAATCCATAGGTCTGAGTCAGAGCAAGATACGCCAGGCGGTCGCCGACTGTTTTTTTGTCGGAGGGATGTATCACATAGTTGTCGCCCACATCGACAGTCACTGCCATCCCGCTGTTGGGAATGGTCTCCAAAGTCTTCTGCTGCGCTTCATAGAAATATCCGCTGTCCCAGGCATCGGGCGCACCGTAGTTGTAAGGCGCAATCTGCACGAAATAGAAAGGCGCGTCGGGGACTTCGAACAGGCGGCGCATCATCTCCACATAGGCGGTCTGCAGGCGGACATACTGCTCGCAGCGGTCGCGGTTGCTTTCGCCCTGGTACCAGAGCATTCCGGCTATAGTGTAGGGTGCAAGCGCGCTGACCTGTCCGTTGAAGAGCAGACAGGGCATCTTCTCGCGCACTCCTTCCTGAAATTCGCTGTCGTCCGCAAGGAACGAAAGGTCGAATTCGCTGCCGAAGCCGCTGCGGAGGGTCTCTTCGTCTATCCAGGCTTCGATGGTGCTGCCGCCCCAGTCGGAAATCAGCAGGCCCACCGGAATGTCGAGAGCCGCCTGGAGCTTGAGGGCGAACCAGTAGGCTGTTGCGCTTATCTCCGCTACCTCATCGGGAGTGTTTTCCTTCCACCCGCGGGTCGGCACTTTCTCCACCGGGGTTTTGCTGGCGTTCCTGTTAATGATGCAACTGCGTATGGGAGTGGAGCTTTTGGCCGTGACAATCACATCCGCGCACCCGGCATTGGGCTGGCTGCCGTAGCCCTTGAAGGGCAGTTCCATATTGGACTGTCCGGAGCAGAACCACACCTCCCCTATCAGCACATTGCTGATTTTCAGCTCTTCACCGTCCGAGAGCACTATCTCGTAGGGGCCTCCGGCGGCAGGAGTGGCTATGCGCGCAGACCACTTGCCGGTCTTGGGGTCGGCCTTGACAACGGTGCCCGCCTCGGCCCACGAAGGTGTGATTGTCACCTTGCGGCCCGGCGTTGCAGTGCCCCATATTGCAGCGGAGGTCTGCTGCTGAAGGACCATATTGTCGCCTATGAAGGCAGGAAGTTCAATTTTTGCCGATGCGCTGAAAGTCAGCGCCATAAGGCTCAAAAGAAGTACAGTCTTTTTCATATCTTTCGTTTCTTATGATTATTCTACTACTTGCACCCCTTCCGGAGCGGAGACAGTGGAAACCACCCGGCCGTCGTACATTTTCTCGTGCCGTATGGAAATGGCTCCGTAAGGAGTGGGATAAAGGCCTTCGGCCCAATCCAGACTGCCCAGATGGGGAGTGATGCGGACTTTGCGGCATCCGGGTTCGAGAATCTCCACGCCCAGAACGTGGTTACTCATCCAGGCTGTGGGGCCCGAAGCCCAGCCGTGGCAGAGACTGTGGCGGAAACTCTTGTAGCAATATGCTCCGAAGTCGCCGTGGATGTCGTCCTTGCCTTCGGGCGTGAATTCGTCGATGCGGCCGGCATTGCGCGCCCATTCAAGGTCGAAATCCTCCCAGAAGGTGGTGGCTCCGAGGTCGAGCATACCACCCCAGAAGTCGCTGATTATCTGCAATGCTTCGTCGTAGCGGCCGGCTGCGGCGAGAGCTTCGAGCATATAGTATCCGTAGAAAGTGGAGAAGCCCTTGGCCCCGCCGACTGCCACTACATCCTCGCAGGCCTTTTCCACGGGGATTATCCCGGCGAGCCCCATAAGGGCGGCGGCCTGCTTCAGGGAATTATGGCCTTCGAAAGTGCGGAGCAGACGCTCGCGGGCCTTCAGGGCTTTGTCGGCATAAGCGCTCTCTCCCAGCAAGTTGCAAAGTTTGGAGGCATCGTCCAGAGCTATGGACAAAAGTGCGCGGCACCCCGCCGAAACCCCCGCCTCGTTGGGCGAAGAGGGCCAGTCGAGGAAAGGCCTGTCGCCGAGGTCCAGAGTGCCGTCGCGGGCGATTTTCGAGTCGAACAGATCCACAAGACCGCAGATGTAGTCGCGGTGCTTCTCCACGAACGCCTTGCCGCCGTTATGCATATACCAGTCCCAATGGATTATGAGATACCACATCGAATATGCGCACATACCGTTGAGATACATAGGCAGGGGGAACTGCTCGCAAGCGAGGTCTATACTCCTGTCTATCACGTCGTTATAGCCAAATACGGCGGCCACGGTGGACATCTCCGGATGGAGGTCGCCCAGCCACACCAGGCGGTCGCGTTTGATGCCGTCCCAGATGTAGTCCTGCATATTGAGATGGACGGTGTAGGCGCCTGTCTGCCAGATCTGATTGAGGCGCTCGTCGCTGCATTTGAATGCGCCCTCGTAAGGGATGTCCCTCCAGCGGAGCACTGCACTTATCTCCTTGATATCCAGCGACTCGCCGCTTTCAAGAAGGTCGATGCGGACAAAGCGGAAGCCGCTCTCCCCTATCTCCAGGGAGCCCATACGCGGGAGCGTCAGCTCGAAGTCGCGCATAGCGTGGTCGTTGGTGGAGTGGCCGGCTATCCAGGCGGTGTCGCACGAGGGGGCGCAGGTCTCGCTCACCGACTCTCCAAGGCGGATGCGGACCTTACGGACTCTGCTTCCGCCCAGAGTGAGCTTGAGGCCGCCGCAGAGTTCCTTTCCGAAGTCCAGGATGACAGAGGCGGTGTCGCCGGGATGGGTGGACATATAGCACCTTGCGGTGGGGGCCACATCGGCCTGTCCGTTGCCTTTGCGCAGCAGCACGTCGAGGTTCTCAACCTCGCCGCTGTGCCACACCACCCTCGCGGGAGTGATGTAGGCCCTGTCCATAATGTCCTTGCGGCCCTCGGGCACATTCTGCGCCTGAAGAGAAACGACGATGCCCGCCAGGGCGAGCATCATCTGTATTTTGGAGAATTTCATAATTATTTGAGGACTGCCACTACGGGATAGTGGTCCGAAACGAAGGGCTTGCCTGCGAACTGCTCGCTTACAACCTTGAAACTCAGGCACTCGTCGAAGCCCTGATACCAGATGTAGTCGATCTCCTGCAAGGTTCTGCCCCAGCCGTTGTATGAGCCTTGAGTGTCGGACTCCTTGGCAGTGTAGCGGGAGTTGAGCATAATGTTCTCGAGGTCGTCGAGGCAGGGATCGTCGGGAAGGACATTGAAGTCGCCGGTGAGAATCATCGGGAGGCCTTCGGGATTCATCCGGGCTATACGTTCGACTATGAGCGCCAGGCCGTTGCGGCGTGCTGCGTGGCCTACGTGGTCGAGGTGGGTGTTGCAGAAATAGAATTCCTTGCCGGAAGATTTATCGCGCACCTTGGTCCAGGTGGCGGTGCGATAGCAGGCTGCGTCCCAGCCCATCGAGGGAACTTCGGGAGTTTCGCTGAGCCAGTATGTGCCCCAGTCGAGGAGTTCGATTTTCTCGGCGTTGTAGAAGACGGACATATGTTCGCCTTCCTCAATGCCGTCTTCACGGCCTACGCCCACGCTTTTGTACTGCGGGCAGTTTTCGTTGATGTAGGCAATCTGGAAGTCGAATGCTTCCTGGACTCCGAACATCACGGGATTTACGGTGTTGAGCATTTCGGCCACAGCGGGTTTGCGGATTTCCCAGCTGTTGTCTCCGTCGTCGGCCACGCCGAGGCGGATATTGAAAGACATCACCTTGAGCTCCGGTGATGCCGCGCCGCAAGAAACCAGCGCGGGCAGAGCGGCCAAAATAGCAACTACTACGATTAATATCTTTTTCATACGTTTCAAAATATTTAAAAATTAATGCATTAAACTAACTACTGATAATAAGCGCCGTCGGGCGCTAGCGGAAGCTGGGCAGGGTTTGGCATTGTGCGATAGCAAAGCTGGAGCGGCGGGGTTTGGGGCAGCGCCCCAGTATATAAGGGCTAAGTCGGTTGGAACCATACTACCTTCCACTTCCGTTTATTATTTACGTTTTTTCTTCATCATACTGCGGACATTGCCGCCGGCGACGGATTTCATCACCTTGCGGGTGCCTTCGAACTGTTTGAGGAGGCGGTTGACCTCGACGAGGGAGGTGCCGGAGCCGGCCGCTATGCGTTTGCGGCGGCTGCCGTTGATGAGCGAGGGATTTTCCCTCTCGAAGGGGGTCATCGAGAGGATTATGGCCTCTACTCCCTTGAAGGAACTGTTGTCCAGATCGACATCCTTTATGGCCTTGCCTACTCCCGGAAGCATCGAGGCGAGGTCCTTGATGTTGCCCATCTTCTTGATCTGCTGGATCTGATTGTAGAAGTCCTGGAGATTGAACTGGTCCTTGGCTATCTTCTTGTGGAGCTTACGGGCTTCTTCTTCGTCGAACTGTTCCTGGGCTTTCTCGACGAGAGAGACGACGTCTCCCATTCCGAGGATACGGTCGGCGATGCGTTTGGGATAGAATATGTCGAGGGCTTCCATCTTCTCGCCGGCGCTGATGAACTTGATGGGTTTGTTCACGACGGCCTTGATCGAGAGGGCGGCTCCGCCGCGGGTGTCGCCGTCCATCTTGGTGAGGACCACTCCGTCGAAGTCCAGACGGTCGTTGAAGGTCTTGGCGGTCTCGACTGCGTCCTGACCTGTCATCGCATCCACAACAAACAGAGTTTCAGTGGGTTTGACGGCTTGGTGAAGGGCTGAAATCTCGTTCATCAGCTCCTCGTCCACCGCGAGACGGCCGGCGGTATCGACTATCACCACGCCGTAGCCTTCTTTCTTGGCCAGAGCTATGGCGCCTTGGGCAATCTGCTGAGGGTCCTTGACTCCGTCCTCGCTGTAGCAGCTGACTTCTATCTGCGAACAGAGGGTCTTGAGCTGCTCGATTGCGGCCGGGCGGAAGGTGTCGCAGGCCGCCACAAGGACTTTCATCCCCTTCTTGCTCTTGAGATTGAGAGCGAGCTTGCCGCAGAATGTGGTCTTTCCGGAACCGTTGAGGCCGGCCACCAGAACCACGGCGGGAGAGCCCTTGACATTGATGTCGGAGGCCTCGCTGCCCATAAGTTCGGCGAGAGAGTCGTGGACTATCTTGACCATCATCTGCTCGGGGCGGACTGCCTTGAGGACATCCTGGCCGAGGGCCTTCTGCTTGACGTCGTCGCAGAAAGTCTTGGCTATCTTGTAGCTGACGTCGGCGTCGAGGAGCGCCTTGCGGACGTCTTTCATTGTTTCGGAGATATTGATTTCCGTGATCTTGCCCTGCCCTTTTATGAGTCTGAACGAACTCTCGAGCCTGTCGGTTAAATTCTCAAACATATCTTTTTAGTCTAAATTATCTGAATAATAAGCTTTTGCGAGTTTTCTGCAATTGTATTTCATAGACATTGTCTGGCCGTATGCGCCGGCGGAGCGGATGGCGAAAAGGTCGCCCCTGCGTGCGGCGGGGATGATGCGGCCCTCGCCCCAGGTGTCGCTCGATTCGCAGACGGGGCCCACGATGTCGTAAACTTCCTCCTTGGCGCCGGGTCCGGGGGTGAGGTTCTGCACAGAATGGTATGCGCCGTAGAGCGCCGGGCGGATGAGGTCGTTCATTCCGGCGTCCAGGATGAGGAATTTCTTTTTCTGCCCTTCCTTGACGAAGACGGCGCGGGAGATGAGGCTGCCGCACTGCGCCACCACCGAACGGCCGGGCTCTATGTGAACCTGCTGACCTTCTGTCTCTTGGATGTTGGCGCGGATGGTGCGGAGCAGGCCCTCGAAATCGGGGACGGGGTGGAGGTCGGGCTCAAGATAGTCCACTCCAAGGCCGCCGCCGAGGTCTATGATGCGGGAATTGAAGCCCTGTGCGGAAAATTGCTCCACGATCTGCCCGGCTTTTTGGCACAGCAGCGCAAAGACCTCCATATCAAGGATTTGCGAGCCCACGTGGAAGTGCAGGCCCTCGAATTCAAGATTGCGCGACCGGCGCAGAGCCTGCTGCACGGCGGCGAATTCGGGGCGGCTGATGCCGAATTTGTTCTCCTCCAGGCCGGTGCTGATGTATTTGTGGGTGTGGGCGTCTATGTCGGGGTTGATGCGCAGCGCGATATGGGCTTTGGTGCCGAGCCTTGCGGCGATTGCGTCTATGGCCTGCAGTTCGGGGACGGACTCCACGTTGAAGCAGCCGATGCCGGCCTTGAGCGCAAAGCGGATTTCGGAGTCTGTCTTGCCCACTCCGGCGAAGAAGATGTCTCGCGGTTTGAAGCCGGCCTTGAGCGCCACCTTGATTTCCTCGGCACTGACGCAGTCCGCGCCCAGACCATAGCTCGCAATGGCCTCAAGCAGAGGCTTTTGCACATTGGCCTTGATGGCATAGTGAGCCTTGATGCCGTGGTTTTTCAAGCCGGTTTGGAGCTGCTTCAATGTGGCGTGCAGGAGCTCCATATCGTAGTAGTAGAACGGGGTTGCGCGCCTCTCGAAGAATGCTATGGTCCTTTGGTCAAACATATCTTGCAAAGATAGTCTTTTTTCCGATAAAATGCTTAACTCCGGTGTCAATATCAGGACACACTTCAACGTCCCGGCCCGGTCGGGCCATTGTGGGCGTTTACTTCGTGAAGCGCCAGTTGTCGGATGCGGCGGGGGTTATGTGCCGATGGACGGAGATGTAGTCGCCAATCAGCGTCTTGATGTCGGAATATCTGGCTGTGACGACCAGCGACGATGGGTCGATGCCGACGCCGCGGCTGATGTGCCCGCCTCCGCCGTTGGCTCGATAGGAGTTGATCGCCACTTTGTATGTGCGTTCCGGGTCGAAAGCCTCGCCGGAGCACATCGATTCGATACAGACTCTGCCTCCATAGCCTGCCGACCTTGAGACTGTGTAGCGTATGCCGTCTGCCGAGTCGTAATTGTACGAAGGCCCCTTGTCGCCCAGCCACAAATCGTAGGAGTACTCCAGGAAATCGCGAATCTGACTGCCGGTCATCTCCACTACATAAAGAGTGTTCTCGTAGCGGTAGAGTTCCGAAAGATTCTGATATGTGACCTTGCCGGCCTTCACTCCTCCGTGGTTAGACAATGGAGCGGTCAGCGAAATGTCTGCGCCGGTAGCCTCCAGCTGCACTTTATGAATCAGACTTATGTAAGCCGAGGGGCCGGAGAAGGCGTCTTCGAACGACAAATCTCCGTCGATATAGCCTATCTCTCTGCCAGCGAAGGCTTTGACCTCTTCGAAATCGGGCCTTGCCATCTCCAGGAACAAACTGTCGGGCCCGTAACCGGACATATCCACAAGACGGTTCTCGAAAGTCCGCGAAACCACCTTCCCGCCTTCTATATCCAGCCTCACACCACACTGCGCAACATTCGAAGCCCGGGATCCGGCATTGAGAAGCGCCACACAGCTGCCGTCCTCCCTCTCGACAACAGTCTCGAAGGGCCTGTGGTCGTGGCCGCACAGTACAACATCGACTCCCTCGAGGGTCCGGGCCAGATACAAAGCCTCACTTTCGATGTCGGGACCCGGCTCGGCATCGCCGAACGGGCGTGTGCCGCTATGCACGGAAAGAATCGTCAGATGTGGTTCCTCGTACTTCAGGACATAATCCACCCATTTCTGCGCGATATCCGAAATCATCTGAAAATCAATGCCTTTCCACAATTCTTCGCCGAGCCAGCTCTTGATGTTGGCGTTGGTCATACCTATGATTGCGATCTTCAAGGGACCGCGCCGGACTATGGTGTATGGTTCGAAATACGGTTTGCCGTCGCTTTCGCGCACAGCGTTGGCCGCCAGATACGGAATCTGGCTCGAGCCGGAGAGACGGTCGTACACAGGATGTCCTGTCTCGAAATCGTGGTTGCCCATAACTATGGCATCGTAGTGCAGATATTCTGCTATCCTGCTGAAAATGTGAGGTTTGTCTGTCGCTACATAGTTGTAGTAGTAGGCGGCGTTGTCGCCCTGGAGATTGTCGCCGTTGTCTATCAGCACAACGGTTTCGTCTTCGGCCCGCAGCTTGCGCAGATACGAAGCGACATTCGCCATCGAACTGCGGGCGGCCTTGCCGTCGTAGGTCGAGTCGAAATATGCTCCGTGGATATCGGTTGTCTCACAGATGGTTACATTGTAGATGCCATCTCGCGGACCGCAGCCAGCAAAAAGGCACAACGCAGCAGCGGCAGCCGCCGCAAAGCAAGCAAAATTATGATGTTTCATAGTCTAAAGAATTGCAAATTGGTCGGCATCCTTCCAGGCCGGGAATTTCTGGCGATAGTGCGCAAGACTTTCGGCCGAAAGCTCGGCGCAGTGGAAATCCACTCCCTCGAAATTCTCCACCTTGCTGATGATGCCTCCGAAATAGTCCACGACGGCGGACTGGCCGTTGTAGTTGCACAAGGGGTCGGAGCCTATGCGGTTGCAGAAAAGGGCATACGCACAATTCTCTATGGCTCTGGCTTTTATGAGGGTCTTGGCGGCTTCGATGCGGACGTCGGGCCAGTTGGCTATATTGACCAGAAGGTCGTAGCGGTTGTCGCTTCCGCGGCTCCACACAGGGAAACGGAGGTCGTAGCAGACGTTCAGTTCTATGTTCCAGCCTTTGTAGCTGACGGTGGTGCGCCCAGTGCCCGGCACATAGGTCCGGCCTTCTCCCGAAGGGTTGAAAAGATGGCGTTTGTCGTAGGTGAACTCTTCGCCTGAAGGCGTTATAAAATAGCAGCGGTTGCGGCGAAGGCCGTCTTCTGCGTATGTCGGGACTGAGGCTATGAATGCCGCGCCTGTCTCTCGGGCCATACGCCGGAGCCACGAAGCGGAAATGCCGTCGGGCTGCTCGGAGACTTCCGGGTTCATTGAGAATCCAACCGAAAAGGTCTCGGGGAGCACAAGGATGTCGGGAGAGAATCTCTTGCAGAAGCCCGCGACCGGAGCCTCAATCCGCGCAATGGTGGATGCGGCATCCTCCCATACTATATCTGACTGACAAACAGCTACTTTCAGATCTTCTGCACTCATTTTTCCAATGCTTTTTCAAGTTGACCAAGGGCTTTTTCGAGCACTGACCTCGGGCAGCCCACGTTCATCCTCATAAATCCTTCGCCGCCGGGGCCGAAAGCCTCGCCGTCGTTGAGGGCCAGTCCCGCTTTGTCGATGAAGAGGCTGACAAGCGAATCGTGGTCGAGAGCGAGCTTTGAACAGTTGAGCCAGATGAGGAAAGATGCTTGTGGACGGACAATCGACAGAAGGGGCATATGCTCACGCAGATAGTCTTCGACGAAATTCACGTTCTCCTCGACATATTCGAGCATCTCCTCCCTCCACTTGCGGGCGCCTTTGTAGGCCGCTTCCGTGGCTACGGCCGAAATGAAGAGCGGGGAATCGAGCTCGTTGGCCTCCATATAGTCGAAGAAGGTCTTGCGGATGCGGGGGTTGGGCACTATGCAGTGCGAACTTGCGAAACCTGCTATGTTGAAGGTCTTGCTCGGAGCCTTGAAGCATATGGAAATGTCGGCCGCAGTGTCGGAGACCTTCTGGAACGGAGTGTATCTGTGGCCGAAAAGCGGCATATCGCCGTGGATTTCGTCTGAAATCACCAGAACATTGTGCCTGCAGCAAATGTCTGCGACTTTGGCGAGGGTCTCTGCGGACCACACCCTTCCTGAGGGGTTGTGAGGATTGCAGAGGATGAACATCTTGGGCTTGAGTTCGCTGCAGATGCTTTCCATTTCGTCGAGATTCATCTCGTAATTGCCGCCGGCGAATTTGAGAGGATTGAACACAAGTCTTCGGCCGTTGTTTTTGACAAGATTCATAAACGGCATATAGACAGGAGGTTGCACCATAACGAGGTCGCCGGGCGATGTGAAGCAGTGGATGGCGAAGGTGATGCCGCGCACGATGCCGGGGATGTAGGCAAGATGCTCACGCTTGATTTTCCAGTCGTTAATGTCCCTCTCCCACTGGATGATGGACTGCCAGTAGCCGGCCTGCGCGCCTGTGTAGCCGTAAATCTGATGTTTCAGGCGTTCTTCCACGGCCTTGCGTACGACATCGGGGGTTTCGAAATCCATATCTGCAATCCAAAGCGGAATGAGATCTTCCTTGCCGAAAGTTTCCTTGATAACATCTGTCTTGAGGGCGCCTGTGCCCCTGCGATCTACAATCTTGTCAAACTGGCTCTTCATTGTTTAAAATTTAACCTACAAATATAATCATTATGATTGACTTTTTTGTACTTTTGCGGTCGAAAAATATATGAACAAAATGCGTACATATATCAGGAACATCGACATCTATTCCGAGTCGGGTCTTGTAAGGAACGGCTCTCTCCTGATTGAGGGAGAAAAAATTGCACAAATCTACAGCCGGGCCGATGCAGGCATATCAGCAGACAAGGTCATCGACGGCAAAGGCAGCATAGCCATTCCCGGCTACATCGATGTCCACGTCCACGGCGGCGCCGGCCACGACATCGGAAACGGCTCGCTGGAAGCCATCTACGGCACCCGCGATTTCTATCAGGAGCACGGAGTCACAATGATCTTCCCGACATTTATGACAAACCGTCTCGAGATAATCGAGGAAGGTCTCAGGAATCTTCGCACAGCCCGTTCGACAAACGCTCCCGGCAAGGCCGAGATAGCCGGATGCCACATTGAGGGTCCGTTCCTCAACCCTATGTACAAAGGTTGCCAGTCGGCCGAACTCATCATACCTCTGGACGACGACAATTTCAGAATGTTCGAGGAGTATCGCGACGTCATCGCACGCATAACCGTTGCTCCCGAATACGCCGACAACACCAAATATTTTCCGCGCCTCAGGGAACTCGGCATCCAGATTTCGGTCGGCCACAGCTGCGCCACAATCTCGCAGGTCGCAGAGGCCGTCAAGATGGGAGCCACAAGCGTAACCCATCTCTATAACGCTCAGAGTCAGACCCATAAGGAAGGCCCATACCGCATCGGCGGAGTCACTGAAGCCGGCCTCACATTCGACGAACTCTACACCGAAGCCATCTGCGACGGCTACCATCTCCCCAACGAACTCGTACAGATAGCCTACCGCTGCAAAGGTCCCGACAAGATGCTCGTGATTTCCGACGCAAGTCTCTGTGCCGGAATGAAATCCGGCTCCGTCGTCCGCACTTCCGGAGTCGATTTCCTCGTCGAGGACGGCATCGCTATGAACGCCGACCGCACATCTTTCGCGTCTTCGACATCTCCGATAGACAAAATGGTCCGCCACCTCATCTTCAACGTCAAACTTCCGATAGCGGATGTAGTCAAGATGTCGAGCGCCACTCCCGCCAAACTGATGGGCATCTTCGAGAGAAAAGGCTCCATCCGCGAAGGCAAAGACGCCGATATCCTCCTGGTGGACAGCTCCTTCAACATCCTGCACACTTTCTGCCGCGGAGAATAGCGGCGCAGATGCCCGGGTCGTGGTCGGGGGTGATGCGGAAGTGTGTCCTGATATTGACATCGGAGATAAGCATTTTATCGGAAAAAAGACTATCTTTGCATGATATGTTTGACC
>R18__coassemble_2376_pt1 | contig 12094 bp, 9 predicted proteins | sample R18__metabat2_high_PE_032 | metagenome-assembled genome bin R18
AATTAATTTAATTTATTTTGATGATTTTATTTCCGATTGACAATGCTTACTTTCAATCTGAAAGTTAAAACCCCTCAATTGATTTTAAATTGTTAGTTAATTTACTTGCTCTATTGTTTTCAAACCTTCAAATAATAAAGGTTTGAAGCCGCAAAATTACATAAAAAATTTGGAACTTCCCAATCTTTTTATTATTTTATAAAGGTATCGGGACGGGCATTGGGATTTTTAAAATCGTTATCCATCTGATTACTAATAATATACCCTAGACAAAAGCATACTTTCTCCGGTCTGCGGCATTCGATTTTCTCGTTTTTTAACCTAAAAACAAATCGTATGAAAAACATCAAAATGTTTTTGACAGCGCTTTTGCTGATGATTTCCGTAGCGTCTTTCGCTCAGAACATCACAGTCAAGGGTACTGTTAAGGATGCCGCTACCGGAGAAGGCATTCCTTTCGCTGCAGTGCAGGTGAAGGGTACTATGACCGGTACAGCAACTGATGCTGACGGTAACTATGCAGTTTCCGTTCCCAGCACAGGAGTGTTGGTTTTCAGCTATGTGGGCTACGACAATCTTGAAGTCGAAGTCGCAGGCAAGGCCAACATCGACGTAACTCTTTCACAGAGCGCAGAATCACTTGAAGACGTTCTCGTCGTGGCTTACGGTACTTCAACCAAGAGCTCCTTCACAGGTTCCGCAGCTATGGTAAAGAGCGAAGAAATCGAGAAGAAAATCAACTCAAACGTCACCAACGCCCTCGCAGGTACAACTGCAGGTGTCCAGGTCATCAATTCATCGGGTGACCCTACATCTACCGGCGGTACAATCCGCATCCGTGGTGTCGGCTCGATGAGTGCAAGTTCAAGCCCTCTGATCATCCTCGACGGCGCTCCCTACGACGGTTCAATCCAGAGCATCAACCCCAACGATGTCGAGTCGATGTCAGTCCTGAAAGACGCTGCCGCTTCAGCAATCTACGGTAACCGTGGTGCAAACGGTGTCATCCTCATCACTACCAAGAAAGGCCGCGGCGACGCTGAGGTCAAATTCGACGCGCGTTTCGGTTCCAACAGCCGTCTCATCCCCAACTACGATGTCATCACCGATCCCGGTCAGTACTACGAGACTTACTATCAGTTGATGTACAACAAGTACTACTATGCAGGCCACTCCATAGCAGAGAGCTACGCTTTCGCAGACGAGAACCTCTTCAACGAGAAGAACGGCGGTCTCGGATACCAGGTCTTCACAGTTCCCGAAGGTGAGAAACTCATCGGTACAAACTTCAAGCTCAACCCCAATGCAACTCTGGGATACAGCGACGGCGAGTACTACTACACCCCCGACGACTGGTACAACGAAGTTTACCACAACTCATTCCGTCAGGAATACAATGTATCCGTAAGCGGCTCGAGCGACAAATTCCACTACTATGCAGCAGGCGGATTCCTCGATGACGGCGGTATCATCAACAATTCCGGTTACAAGCGCTACACTGCACGTGTAAATGCTGACTATCAGGCAAAGAAATGGTTCAAGCTCGTAAGCAACCTCGCTTACTCTCACACCAATTCTCAGAGCAACCCTTATACAGGAAGCTGGGGATCATCAGGAAACATCTTCTACCTTGTAAACAACATCGCTCCTATCTATCCTCTCTATGTCCGTGATGCAAGCGGCGAGATTATGACAGAAAGCGGCAGAATCGTTTACGACTCCAACAACACCAACCAGATCCGCGCCGCCTTCAACGGCAATGCAGTCCGCGACAACGAAGTCAACGAGTCCAAGTCTCTCTCCGACCTCTTCAACGGAATGGCAAGCGCAGTCCTCACTCCCGTCAAGGGCCTCACTCTCAGTGCAACCCTCAACGTTACAGCAAGCAACAACCGTTCGAACAACCTCTACTCAATGTTCGGAAGCTCTTCGGGAACAGACGGTGCAGCTTCTGTATCGCACAGCAGAATGTTCTCGACCAACCAGCAGTATCTTGCTGAATACAAGACTGATTTCGGTGGAAGCAAGAGCAATCTCGACGTTCTCGCAGGTTACGAGCAGTACAACTACACTTATCAGTACCTCTACGGCTACAACACCAACCTCTTCAACCCTCTCGTAGGTGAGTTGAACAACGCCGACGGTCCTTCAGACAACAAGTCAATCAGCTCTTATACCAATAAATATATGACAGAAGGTTTCCTTGCACGCGCACAGTACGACTATGACGGCAAGTACTTCGTCAGCGGTTCTTTCCGCCGCGACGCTTCTTCACGCTTCGCAAAGGCAAACCGTTGGGGTAACTTCTGGTCGGCAGGTGCAGCTTGGCTCATCAGCGGCGAAGACTTCCTCAAGGGTTCAAGCTGGGTCAATATGCTCAAACTCAAGGCAAGCTACGGCCAGCAGGGTAACGACAACCTCGGTAGCTACTATCCTTACTCAGATCAGTACACCCACTCTTACAACGCCGACACTCAGGAGTATTCAATCTCTCTGAGCTACAAAGGAAACGAAGACCTCTCCTGGGAGAAGATCGGTTCATTCAACGTAGGTGTTGACTTCGAACTCTTTGGCGGCTATCTCAACGGTACAGTCGAGTACTTCAACCGCAGAACAGACGACCTTCTCTACAACAAGAGCGTTCCATTGTCTGCAGGTAACCCTACCGGCTACTATCCTGTAAACGTGGGTTCAATCCGCAACAGCGGTGTCGAGGTAAGCTTGGACGGAAACATCATCAACAAGAAGAACGTCAAGTGGACTTGGAACATCAACGCAACAACAGTCAAGAACGAGATTCTCGAACTCGACTCAAGCGTATCTGAAAACGGTATCCGCGGAAGCAACTACATCTACAAAGTGGGCGGTTCGCTCTACGATGCTTATATGTACAAATATGCAGGTGTTGACTACGAGACAGGTAAGGCTCTCTACTGGAAACACGTTACAGAGAAAAACGACAACGGCGACATCATCAAAGAATACGATGAGACCACTACAATCTTCGACGAGGCAACACAGTACGAACTCGGTTCGATTATGCCCAAGGTTTACGGAGGTTTCGGAACATCTCTCAACCTCTTCGGCTTCGACATTTCCGCTCAGTTCTCATATCAGCTCGGCGGTAAATACTATGACGGTAGCTACCAGCAGCTTATGTGGACTCAGTCCAGCGCCGGCCAGGCTTGGCACAAAGACGCCCTCAAGGCTTGGACTCCCGAAAACCGTGACACCGACGTTCCCCGTATGGACGGTGACGTACAGGTTTCACAGTCGGCTGTCGACAGATTCCTCATCTCTTCGAACTACCTGAGCATCAACAACGTTACGATCGGCTACACCCTTCCCAAGAAGTGGAGCCAGAAGATTGCTATGAACAATCTCCGCATCTACGTTGCAGGCGAGAACCTCGCAGTGTTCTCTGCACGTCAGGGTGTTGACCCCCGCTACAATATGGGTCTGGGTTCCTACACTTCAGGTTCCGGTATCTCAACCAGCTCTTACTCCGCACTTCGTAACATCACAGGCGGTATCACTCTCACATTCTAATTAATACGCAACGAATATGAAACTCAATAAAATTGTTATCACAGTATTGGCCGGCCTCGCATTGGTTGCCTGCTCCGATATCGACAACATCGTTCCGGAGAGTGGTACAATGTTGCTTTCGCAGGTCAAGGAGACCAATGAAATAGCTCCTACCCGCGCCGAAGCATCATTCGCCGGTATGTTCACAAACATCGGCTATCCAGCTTTGATGTACTCTACTCCGGATGACTGGCAGTTCCTTATGATCAACTTCTGCAACGACCTCGAAGGTGCAGACTGCCTGATGCCCGACTCCAACTACAACTGGTTCAGCGTATGCGGTGAGTACTCATCACGTACAGCAAACTACCGTAACCCTTACATCCGCTACCGCGCACCCTACAATCTGGTTTCAAACGCCAACACATTCATCGCAGGTTACGACCTCGAGACTTGTGATGACCACGCAAAGAATATGGTTGCCCAGGCAAATGCTCTCCGCGCCTATGCATATATGAGCGTCGCTCCCTACTTCCAGTTCGGATATTCCGTAGCCGCCGACCAGCCTTGCGTTCCTTTCGTTGACGAGACCACCGAGGATGTTACAAACAACCCCCGCGCCACCCTCTCGCATGCTTACTCAAAGATTCTCGAATATCTCGATGCTGCAATCGACGAACTCGACAAGACCACTGAGACCCGTACTTCTAAGATGTATATCGACAAGAACGTCGCTCACGGTCTCCGCGCACGTGCATACCTCACAATGGAGAACTGGTCTGCAGCTCTTGCTGATGCCCAGGCAGCAGCTCAGGGCTACACTCCCGCAACAATTGCTGAAGTAAGCGTTCCTTCTTTCTGCGACATCAGCGAGCACAACTGGATCTGGGGCTACGATATGACTACAGCTTCCGCTGCAAACTACGCATATGCAACAACTTCGGCTTGGCTCCGCTCATTCTCCGGTGACGGCTATGCTCCTGCCACTCAGTGCTACTGCCTCATCAACACAATGCTTTGGGACAAGATTTCAGACACCGACGTACGTAAAGGCTGGTGGGTTGACGAAAATCTCGAATCTCCCCTTATCGAAGGTATGGAATGGCCCGGCCTCACTCCTTCAGACGTAGCCAACTCTACCGATGGAGGCAACACCAAACTTCCTTTCCTCCCTTACACAAACGTCAAATTCGGATGCTACTCAGTAGGTACAGTCACCAACGACGAGGATACTCCTCTGATGCGTGTCGAGGAAATGCTCCTTATCCAGGCTGAGTGCTATGCACACCTCGGACAGGAAGCTCAGGCAAAGCAGATTCTCAAGGATTTTGTCTGCAACTACCGCGACCCCGAGTACGATCCCGACAACTCACCCCGTTCACTTCTCGACGAAATCTGGTTCCAGCGCCGCGTAGAGCTTTGGGGCGAAGGATTCTTCGTAGGTGACGCGCGTCGCTTGAACAAGCCTATCGTCCGTTTCCACAACAACGCAGAAAGCACCAATATGCCCGCTGCATTCCGCTTCAACATTGCAGCCGACGATCCTTGGCTTCTTATGCGCTTCCCTCAGGGTGAGATGAACACCAACTTCGGTATCGTCGACAACGAAGGCGGACATATGCCTACAATCGACCAGAATCCTTCCCTTCGTGATGGTGTAACCGACTAATAAAGATACAGATATGAAAAGTTTAAGATATTTTTTGACAGCTGTTGTTGCTGTATTGGCATTGGTTTCCTGCCAGAAGGAAGATAATCCTTACACACCCGGTGAACCCGCCAACTCAAACGGTTACAATGTATATTTCTCTGCTGAAAACCCTTCAAGCTTTGTAATCGGTCTTTCAGACAACCAGTTCACAATTATAGTTGACCGCGAGAATGGAGGCAGCGCCCTCTCAGTTCCCATTGAATGCTCAAGCGAAAGCGACATATTCAATTTCCCTGCTTCAATTGATTTTGCTGCAGGCGAGATCACAAAAGAAATCACAATCTCCTTCAGCGGAGCAGATCCTTTTGTAAGCTACAGCTTTGAACTCAAAATCCCCGAGGAGTACACAAATCCTTACAAACTGGTGGAGGGCTATCCTGCTTTCTCAGCTTCAATGCTTCAGGAAGACTACAAAGTCGTCGCTACCGGTACTTGGTATGACGATTTCTGGACAGGCGAAACCTGGGCTCAGGAACTCGAATATTCCGAACTTCAGGATATGTACCGTTTCTCAAACGTTTGGGATGAAGGCTACGGTTTCACTTTCAAATGGGACAAGAGTACCAACAAGTTCTCAAGCCTTCCCGGCAAGATGGAGACAGGTATTGTTTCAAGCTCATACGGTATGATTTCAGCAACTGCAGTAAGTTTCGAATACGATGCAGAAGGCAACGAAATCGATATGCTCTTCAAGTGGACCGTATCAGCCGGCTCATTCGGCAATTACTATAACATATTCTACTTCGACTAATCCTCGAGCAAGGAATAACATTCAAAAAGGTCGACCCAATTCGGGCCGACCTTTTTTATTATTGCATTTTCAAAAACTTTGGTAACTTTGCATTCATATGGCCAAGGAGAATATAAAATATTGGACCGAAATTTCCGATTACGATCTAGAGACAGCCAAAGCGATGTTACAGACCGGAAGATATCTTTATGTCGCTTTCATGTGCCATCAGGCAATAGAGAAAATTCTGAAGGCGTACTGGTGTGCCCAAAAGGAAGGGACTCCACCGTACTACATAATCTCTACAGATTGGCAGAAGGATGTGGAATGATTGAGCAGATGAATGAGAGCCAGATGGATTTCATCGACTTGATGATACCGATGAATATCGAGGCTCGCTATCCTTCATACAAAGAAAATCTTTCAAAACTTCTTTCTGAAGAAAAATGTGCCGAAATAATCAGGAAAACGGAAGAATTAATGCAATGGATAAAAGACAGGCTATAGACCTCGTGCGTCAATACAAAGGTGTCATCGCCGAATCTTTCGGTGATGCCAAAATATATCTATATGGTTCATATAGCAAAGGCAACGCGCACAAGGATAGTGATATAGATGTTGCAGTTATAGTTAACAGCCCTGTACAAGACTGGCTGCAAATGTCGGCATACCTGTGGAAAATGACACGTCAGGTTAGCACTCTCATTGAACCTGTTTTAATTGAAGAATGTCATCCTTCGCCACTATATGAAGACATTCTCAAAACAGGGACCTTCATTCAATGACCTCTTTTTTATATTGATTCTCTGGCGAACTCGGGAATATTGAATGATTTATGATTTGCATTTATGCCGAATGTAAGTGTCGTATGGTGGTGCACTTCAGAGGTTTTTGATATCTTCTGCAGAAAGTCCGGTGGCTTGAATGATTGCGTCAGTGTCTAGGCCCATAGACTTGAGATTGCGGGCGATTGAAAGCGACGCTTCTGCCCGACCTTTTTCGAGACCTTTTTCGAGGCCTTCTGCTCGACCCACTGCGAGGCCTTCTTCACGGCCCTCTTCACGGCCCACTTCGAGGCCTTCCATTCGGCCTTCGTAGATGCCGGTCTGTATGACGCTTTGCTGGTAACTCAGGTTTTCCATCGTACGGTCATAAGCCTTTTGGTCGGCTTCGTCAAGCAGATTGATTTGCAGCCTTTCGCGGGCTTCCTGCAATCCGGGGGCAGTAGCTGTGGTTGGTATGTCTCCGGTTTTCAGGAAACTTATCCATTCGTCCAAGGGGGTTGTTGCAATCTTGTCAAACTTGTCAACCCTCAGCAGATAGTACTCCGGGAAGATTTCGGCAGGAGTGTCGCAGTGGAAAGCATTCCTTTGGGCCTGGGTCAACACAAGTTCGTCGGACTCGTCGTGAAGCCCCAGAAATCTTGTCGTGCCCCTGTAGGCATAATCTTTACCCTGCCCCAGCGAGAAATAGACAATGTTGATGGAATATACCTTGCGGATATTCTGGTATGCCCGGCCTTTTTGCATATACTCGACAAGACACTTTGACGAGCCGTAGGCCATACGGTGAAAATAGTCCAGTTCGCGGTTGTTCTGGATCTCAAATATGAACAATTCTCCCTGCTCATCCTCGGCCAGCAAGTCAACTCTGTTGAACTTGTCTGTCTCGTTTTCCTGATTACCCTCGCTTTCGAGAAGCGATTTGATGATGATTTTCTTTCCCAGCAAAGCTGTGAGCAGACCCTCCACGATGCAATAGTCTGCCTTGTTGCGCAGTAGGCGCTTGATTGCCCAATCGAAACGCACTAATCTTTCTGATGTGTACATGGCTTTTAGTTTTAAACATCCGTAAAGTTATAAAAATTTTATTGTCCAAACTATATTTAGTGTAATTTGCATAACTTTGCGATATGATAGGAGTTTATGATTCGGGACAGGGCGGGAAGTCTGTGTTGAAGGAGCTTAGGGCTCTGATGCCGGGGGAGGACTATGTGTACTTCGCCGATGCGGCGTATTGCCCTTATGGGCCGAAGAGTCCGGAGTTCATTATCGAAAGAGCTTGCGCCATAACAGATTTTCTAATCAGTAAAGGCTGCCAAATCATAGTGGTGGCCTGCAATACTGCTACAGCTGCTGCAATTTCCTATCTCAGAGAACATTACAGGGTTCCATTTGTGGGGATGGAGCCGGCGCTCAAGCCTGCTGCGCTCCACAGTAAAACTGGCGTTGTGGGAGTCCTTGCCACCAGCGGCACTTTCAAGGGGAAACTTTATCTGAACACTCTGGCCAAGTTTTCTGGAGATGTAAGAGTCATCCAAAGAGTAGGAGAGGGCCTTGTGGAAACTGTCGAAGCAGGAGTTTTTGACGGGCCCGAGGTCGAAAATCTCATACATAATTGCGTTGATCCGATGCTGGAAGAAGGCGCCGACCACATAGTCCTCGGCTGTACGCATTACCCTTTCCTTCAGCCGGTTATCGAACGCATCGCCGGAGCGGGAGTCACTGTCATCAATCCCGCCCCCGCCGTCGCCCGTCAGACCCAACGTGTCCTCTCACAGATAAAAAATACAGAACCCTCTGAGAAAGAAGGTTCTGTACAGTATTTTTCGTCGTAGAGATGCCCGATCAGGTCGGGCATGACGTGCTTTCTGGCTACGCATAAGGCCCGTCACCCCCGACCTGTTCGGGGGTCTCTATTTGTACCAGTCTTTGTACATCATATATTGCTTGGCGTTGTGGCCGGCGAGTTCGGTGACTTCGGGGGAGCCTTCCTTGACCATCTTGGCGGGGATGCCGGCGTAGATGCCGGGTTCGAGTTTCTTGCCTGCCAGCACGACTGCACCCGCTGCAATCACCGACCCGGGAGCAATCTCGGCATTGTCCAACAATACCGATCCCATACCGATGAGGCAGCCTTTGCCTACGCGGGCGCCGTGAATCACAGCGTTGTGTCCCACGGACACGTCATCGTCCAGCACAGTTATTGATTTTTGATATGTAGTGTGGATAGTCGCATTGTCCTGCACATTGACGCGGTCGCGGATTATAATCTTGTTGACGTCGCCGCGAAGCACGACTCCGTACCAGATTGAGCAGTCGTCGCCTATTTCTACGTCGCCGATTATCGCCGCATTCTCGGCTATGAAGCAGTTCTTGCCAATTTTTGGGGTTACCCCATTAAGTTCTCTTATTATTGCCATATTATAAAAAAGGGCGACCGGTAGTGGCCGCCCTAATCAGTTAAGTTATAGGTTATTTAGCGCTTTTGCGCGCCATCATTCTTTCGTAGTCGTCCTTCGAAGCAACGATAATCTTGTCGTAGTCTCTCTGGCCGGTTCCGGCAGGGATGAGGTGACCGCAGATGACGTTCTCCTTGAGGCCTTCGAGTGTATCGACCTTGCCGCGGATTGCAGCGTCGCTCAGCACTTTGGTGGTCTCCTGGAAGGAAGCTGCCGACATAAAGCTGTTGGTGCGGAGAGCTGCGCGGGTTATGCCCTGGAGAACCTGGTTGGAGGTTGCGGGCACTGCGTCGCGTGCTTCGACTGTCTTCTTGTCTGCGCGCTTGAGAAGAGAGTTCTCGTCGCGGAGCTGGCGGACTGTAACAATCTGACCTGCACGGAGATTCTCGGAGTCGCCTGCGTCGAGCACGACCTTCTTGTCGAAGATGCGGTCGTTCTCTTCGTTGAACTCGATTTTGTCCACAAGCTGCTCGGGGAGGAAGCGGGTGTCGCCGGGCTCAACGATTTCGACCTTGCGCATCATCTGACGGACAATGACTTCAAAGTGTTTGTCGTTGATCTTCACGCCCTGCATACGATAGACGCTCTGGACCTCGTTGACGATGTATTCCTGAACCTTGATGGGGCCGAGGATACGGAGGATGTCTGAAGGTGAAACTGCACCGTCCGACAGAGGCATACCTGCGCGTACGTAGTCGTTCTCCTGAACCAGAATCTGTTTTGACAGAGGTACAAGATAGCTCTTGTTGTCGCGGTCGTCTCCGCTCTTGGACTTGATTATGATTTCGCGGTTACCGCGTTTGTTCTTGCCCATTATGACTTCGCCGTTGATTTCGCTGACGACTGCAGGGTTCGAAGGATTGCGGGCCTCGAAGAGTTCGGTGACGCGCGGCAGACCGCCGGTGATATCGCCCGACTTGCCGATTGCGCGAGGAATCTTGACCAGAATGTCTCCGGCTTTGATTGCCTGGCCGTCTTCTATCATAACGTGTGCGCCTACAGGGAGGTTATACTGCTTAAGCTCGTTGCCCTCTGCGTCAAGAATCTTGATTGTAGGGTTCTTCGACTTGTCGCGGCTCTCGATGATGACCTTGTCGCGGTTGACGGAGAATTCGTCTGCCGCTTCCTCGCGGAATGTGACACCGTCAATCATTGAATCGTACTTCGCGGTACCGTCTATTTCGGTGATAGTCAATGCGTTGTAAGCATCCCAAGTACAGATGCGGTCGCCCTTTACAACGTCTGCACCGTTCTCTTTGAAGAGTTCGGAGCCGTAAGGGATGTTGTATTGTGCGAGGGTGATGCCGGTGACGGGGTGAACAATCTTGAGCTCGGTTGCGCGGCTCACTACGATTGTGTGCTCGCCCTTGTCGTCCGACTTGACGATAGTGCGGAGTTCCTCGAATTCGAGCTTGCCTTCGTACTTGGAGACGATTTCACTTTCAGATGCGGAACCGGAAGCCACACCACCGACGTGGAATGTACGAAGTGTCAGCTGAGTACCGGGCTCGCCGATGGACTGTGCTGCAATGACACCGACGACTTCGCCCTTCTCGACCATACGGCCTGTTGCAAGGTTGCGTCCGTAGCATTTTGCGCAGACACCCTTGCGGGATTCGCAGGTGAGGACCGAGCGGATTTCGACCTGTTCGATGGGGAGAGATTCGATGAGAGCTGCGATGTCTTCTGTTATCTGCTCGCCGGAACTGAGAATCTTCTCGCCGGTGAGTGGATTGTAGATATCGTGAACCGATGTACGGCCGAGGATGCGGTCGCCGAGGGTCTCGACAACTTCGTCCTTGTCCTTGATTGCTGTTGCAACAAGTCCGCGGAGAGTGCCGCAGTCCTCTTCGTTGATGATGACATCGTGGCTGACATCGACGAGACGACGGGTGAGGTAACCTGCGTCTGCAGTCTTCAAAGCGGTATCTGCCAGACCTTTACGAGCACCGTGAGTGGAGATGAAGTACTCGAGGACGCTAAGGCCTTCCTTGAAGTTGGCCAAGATAGGGTTCTCGATGATCTCGGCTCCTGCAGCGCCTGCTTTCTGAGGTTTTGCCATCAGACCACGCATACCGCAGAGCTGACGGATCTGCTCCTTGGAACCACGGGCACCGGAGTCAAGCATCATATATACAGGATTGAAGCCCTGCTTGTCGTTCTTGATCTGCTGCTCGACAATGTTTGTAAGCTTGTTGTTGGTCTTGGTCCAGACGTCGATGGTCTGGTTGTAACGCTCGTTGTTGGTGATGAAACCCATTCCGTAGTTGGCCTGGATGTTCTCAACCTCCTTGTAGCCGTCTTCCACGAGGTTTTTCTTCTCTTCGGGGATGATGACGTCGCCCAGGTTGAACGACAGTCCGCCTTCGAATGCCATACGGTATCCGAGGTTCTTGATGTCGTCGAGGAACTTCGAGGTGCGTGCTACGCAAGTGTATTTGAGAACTTCACCGATGATGTCACGCAGGGATTTCTTCTTCAAGAGGGTGTTGATGAAAGGCACTTCTTCGGGGACGAACTGGTTGAAGTAGATTCGTCCGACAGTGGTGTCAACCATCTGGTAACCCTTGGAGAGATCCTGTTTATCGACAGGAATGCGTACGCTGACCTTGGTCTGATATTCCACGCGGCCTTCGTTGTAGGCTATGATGGCCTCTTCGGGACCGTAGAATTTCATTCCTTCGCCCTTTGCGCCGGGTCTTTCTTTTGTAATATAGTACAGACCGAGGACCATATCCTGTGAAGGCACGGTGATAGGCGCGCCGTTTGCGGGGTGCAGAATGTTGTGCGAACCGAGCATAAGGAGCTGGGCCTCAAGTATTGCGGCGTTGCCCAGAGGCAAGTGGACTGCCATCTGGTCACCGTCGAAGTCGGCGTTGAATGC
>R18__coassemble_2391_pt1 | contig 11940 bp, 8 predicted proteins | sample R18__metabat2_high_PE_032 | metagenome-assembled genome bin R18
TCAGCACAATCGAAAGGGCCTTGGCCAGATCGACCTCAATCTGCCGGCCTGTGTTGACTTCACGTTCAGAAAAGATGTCCATAATTCCTTAATTTTCTTATCAAGCCTATACGCACGCACTCCATAGAGCCGGAAGAGACGTCAGGACTACATCCTGCCGGGACCGCCGCCCATAGGACCGCCACCGGGGCCGCCCGGACCGCCGGGACCTCCCATCGGGCCGCCTCGCATCTCGCCTTTCTTGCCGAAGGTTCCGAACCTGTAGGTCAGGGTCAGCATAATGTAGCGGCCGAGGGTGTTGTTGCGGGTATCCAGAACGTAGTTGTCGGTGGTTGTACGCGAGGTGTTCTTGGACTGGTCGAGAATGTCGTATGCTTTGACCGCAATGGTCATTGCGTTCTTGAACAGCTGCTTGCTCACCTCGAAGTTCCACACGAGAGTGGGGTCGTTGTAGCCGTCTGAGTAGCCGCTGTAGAAATTGTATTTGGCGTCTGTCTTGAAACTCAGGATGTTGTGGCTCAGCACGACTTCGGCTCCGACGTTGCTGTTCCAGGTTGCATCCACATTGTTCTCGGTGATTTCGTAGAATGCTTTGGAGTAGCGGGTTCCGCCGCTTGCAGTGAGTTCCCAATAGTCGTTGCGATAGGTGAGTCTGATATTCTCCATCACCGAAACGTTCTGGTATTTGTTGGAGAGGTAGTTGTCCATATTGAGATAGGACATCTTGTCTGTAGGGTCGATTTCAACGCCTTCCTTGCCGGTGAACGACACTCCGTTGCTATAACTCGCTCTGGTGAAGGACATTATCGAGAACTTGCTCTTTGCTATGGGAGTGTTGTACATCATCATTCCGCTTGCGGAGTAAGTGGGCTCGTCGTAGTTCATAGGCACTGTGTACTGCACTCCGGCGGCATCTGTCCACGAAGCGTTGACTATGCTCGAGGTGTTGAGAGTTCCGTCGAGGTCGGCGTGGATTGAGGAGAAAGTCTCGGTGTTGTTGCCGTGATACATCATCCTCAGATCGTGTCTGAACGAAGGATTCAGAGACATATTGCCGAGAGTCTGCCTCTGTGGGTTGGAGTTGTCGGGAACAGGCATCAGCTGGGTCATCGTAGGGTCGGTCTGCCGGCCGCGATAGTTGATTCGCAGCATCTTGGTGTCTGAGAAGTTGATGTCGATGCGGGCGTTGGGGGCCCAGTTGAAAGTGTTCAGATTGAGCGTGGTGTCAACTCCGCCGGTCTTTCTCGTATTGGTCTGACTGTTAAGATGACCGTTGGCTCCGATCGAGAGATTTATCTTGTCTTTCTGATATTTGAATGCAAGGCCGAAAGTCTGGTTTGTGATCTGGTTGGCTACGTCGCTGGAATAGTCCTGATCCTTGACGGTATAGTTGCCCGAAGCGTCCTTGTCGAAGGTTTCCTTGACTGTGGAGCGGTTCTGGTAGTTCATACGGTAGCTGGCTTCCAGATAGGTGTTTTTCCAGAGGGGCTCGGTGTAGGCCAGACGGGCGTTGATGCCGTCGCTGCTGGTCTTGGTGGTGTACTGCTGATCGACGGTGGTCGTAGTGTAGTCGGACTCGTCATAAACATTGGTGTTGGAATAGTTCCAACCGTCGATGGCGTTACGCGAAATGGTGTAGCGTGCGTCGAGAGAGAGCGTGCGGCCGGTCTTGTTGAATTTCTGACGCCACATAACGCGGGCGTTGCCGTTAAGCGACGTGCTGTTGCCCTGCGAAAGGCTGCTACCGTCATTAACTTGATACTGAGTGCCGTCCGTGAGGGTCTTGGTGTTGCTGAAGATTTCGTTCTCGTCGAATTTGCCCCAGCCGTAGTTGAAGTTGGGCTCCACGATGAAGGATGTCTTTTCCGAAACCTTGAAATCTGCACGGCCGCCGGCGCGGACGCCGTAAGTCCAGTTGGTGTTGTAGCTGTCGCTTATCTCGTTGAGGCTCGAGCCGTCTGTGAGCATAGTGGTACGGTTGGTGGACTCCTCCACATATCGCTTGTTGGCGTTGCCCATAAGGTTGCCTATGATTTCGCTGCCGCCTTTGGTGTCCCAGCCGCCGTTGCCGCCGAGCAAATACGAATTGGAGATGCCGTTGTTGTTGCCGCCTCGCATTCCGCCGCCTCGCATTCCGCCCATCGTGGATGCCATCATATCCTGGAATCCGCGGTTGTTGGTGTTGTTGGCGTTGGCAATGACAGCAACGTGGTTCTTGTCGGTGAAGTTGGCAAGAAGGCCGGAACCCTGATAGCGGAAATCGTTGTCCTGCTCGAGGCCGTCTGCCGCAGCGCTTCTGACATCGTATCCGCCGCCGGCGCTGAAGTTGCCCATCCAGCCGTTCATCATACCTTTCTTGATGCCGAGGTCGAGGACTGTGGTCTCTTCGCCGTCGTCAATGCCGGTGAACTGCGCCTGGTCGGATTTCTTCTCCACGACACGTACCTTCTCGATGATCTTTGCGGGGAGGTTCTTGCTGGCGAGGGTGGGGTCGTCGAGGAAGAATTCCTTGCCATCTATCTGTATCTTGCTGATAGTCTTGCCATTGGCTGTGATCGAACCGTCAGACGACACTTCGACTCCGGGGAGTTTTTTCAGAAGGTCCTCAAGGACATCGTTGTCGGAAGTCTTGATCATAGCGACATTGTGTTCGATGGTATCTTTCTTTATGACAATGGGATTGCCCACGTCTGTGACCTTGGCTCCCTCGAGGAATTCGGCCTGGACCTTCATCTTCTTGGTGCCGAGGTTGAGATCGCCCGAGACATCGATTGTCTCCACATAGTCTTCGTAGCCGAGAAGTATGCCCTTGATTACATATTTGCCGGCTTTGACGCCCGTGAGGGCCACAGCTCCGTAGCCGTCTGTCTGGGCATATTTGAGAACATCCGTGCTGCCCTCTTTGGAAAGGGAGACAGTGGCGTACTCGACGCCTTCGGCGGATTTGGAGTCAACCAATTTGATTTTAACCGTAAAACCTTGATTCTGAGCACTTAGAGAGGTGCCGAAAAATAAGAGGAGAATAATCGCGCTGCTAAAAAATCTTTTCATCTATATCTATTAAATCTTTTTCAAAAAAAACCTCACTTTAGACGCATATGAGCAGGAAAAGTAAATTTCATTTCACCCTGTCGGGGTGGGATTCCACAAATTTTTTCCACGAGGTGGAAGCCGACAGGTCCGAAAGCGGGCTCGTGAGCTGGTAAAAATGGCACATCGCTATGGCCAGGGCATCGGAGGCATCGAGGAACTTTATGTCGAATGTGGTCTTCAAAGTCTTCTCCATCAGGAGTTTGACTTGCTCCTTGGAAGCGTCGCCCCTGCCGGTTATGGCCATCTTGACCTTGCGCGGGGCGTACTCGAAGACAGGTATCTGACGATGAAGAGCCGCCGCGATTGCCGCACCCTGGGCGCGCCCGAGCTTGAGCATCACCTGGGGATTCTTGCCGTAGAAAGGAGCCTCGATGGCAAGATCGTCGGGAGTGTAGCGCTCCATAAGTTGGCCGACCTCGCGGAAAATGCGGCTGAGTTTCATAAAATGGTCCTTCTCCTTGCGAAGGTCCAGGACTCCCATATCCACGAAGTGGACGCTTTTGGAATCAACGAGAAGAACCCCGTAGCCAAGAATGTTGGTTCCGGGGTCGATTCCCATTATTATGCGCTGCTTGTCGGTCAATTCAGTCAAGTCAGTCAATGATGTCGAAGCCGGTGTATTTGCGCAGGCACTCGGGAACTACAATCTTGCCGTCGGGTGTCTGGTAGTTCTCGATGATGGCCGCAAGAATGCGGGGAAGTGCGAGAGAACTGCCGTTCAGGGTGTGGGCGAGCTGGGTCTTGCCTTTGTCGTCCCGGTATCTGAGCTTGAGGCGGTTGGCCTGATAGGACTCGAAGTTGGAAACCGAGCTGACCTCGAGCCAGCGCTGCTGGGCTGCCGAGAACACCTCGAAGTCGTAGGTGATGGCGGAAGTGAAGCTCATATCGCCGCCGCAGAGACGCAGTATGCGGTAAGGGAGGCCGAGTTCCTGAACGAGGCTTTCGACGTGCGCAACCATCTGGTCGAGAGCGGCATAGGAGTTCTCGGGGAGTTCGAGGCGGACAATCTCGACCTTGTCGAACTGGTGCAGGCGGTTGAGTCCGCGGACATCCTTGCCGTAGGAACCTGCCTCGCGGCGCCAGCAGGGAGTGTAGGCGGTCATCTTGACAGGAAAATCTTCCTTCTTCAGAATGACATCCCTATAAATATTGGTTACAGGCACTTCGGCGGTAGGAATCATATAGAAGCCGTCGAGGGGTGCGAAGTACATCTGGCCTTCCTTGTCGGGAAGCTGGCCTGTGCCGAAACCGGAGTCTGCATTGACCATATAAGGGGGTTGGTACTCCACGTAGCCGGCGGCGGTGTTCTTTTCGAGGAAATATGAGATGAGGGCTCTCTGGATGCGGGCGCCCTTGCCTTTATAGACGGGGAAGCCTGCGCCTGTGAGCTTTACGCCGAGGTCGAAGTCTATGATATCCAGGTTCTTGACGAGCTCCCAGTGCGGAAGGGCTGCGGCGCCCAGGTCGGGGTTCACGCCGCCCATCTTTACAACCACGTTGTCTTCTGCGGTGCGGCCTTCGGGCACCTGCGCGCAGGGAAGGTTGGGGAGCAGCACCACGAGGTCCTGCTGTTCTTTCTCCTTTGCGGAAAGGCTCTCTTCCAGGGCTTTGGATTTCTCCTTGAGCCCTGCAACCTCGGCCTTCACCGCCTCCGCTTCTTCTTTCTTGCCCTGCTTCATAAGGCCGCCGATTTCGGATGCTTTGACCCTCTGTGCTGCAAGGCACGAATCGAGCTCGGTCTGGACAGCGCGGCGCTGCTTGTCGATATCGATAATCCTGTAAACAATTTCTTTGGCGTCAAAATGCTTGACAGCCAGGCGCTCGATGACAAATTCGGGCTCTTCTCTGAGAAGTTTGAGTGTTAACATCTTTGTTTCGTTTTTAAAGCGGGGCAAATATACGAAAAAATCGCTATATTTGTTGTTCGATACGTTTATGAAAAAACTTTTGACCATAGCCGCCCTTCTGCTTGCCCTCATCTGCCACGCCGAGGACTACAACTACGGCGGATGGAACTTCGTGGAAGTCAACCACAATTTCGGCGGAAAATTCAATCTCACCGGCTATTTCGAGACCGACAATCTCGGATATCGCCGGTTCGACTGCCTCTACTTCCGCGTCCTTGCCGGATACAAACTGCTCCCCTGGCTCAAAATCGGGGTGAACTACGTTCCCGTCTGCGAGGCGGGCGGCGAGTGGCTGCACTACGGCGAGGCCGAACTTGTCGGCACGCTCAGGTCCGGCAATTTCAAGGTGAGCATCCGCGAGCGCTACCGCCACGGCTTCACCAACGACAAAAACGAGCTGCGCAGCCGCCTGAAGGTGATCTACAGCTTCCCCGAGAGCAGGTTCGGAGTCTATCTGGCTCCGGAGGTCTTCACCTGGGGCTCGGAGTGGCTCAAGGCCCGCCACTATGCCGGCGGCACCTTCGACGTCCTGCCCTGGATGCAGCTCGATGCCTACTATATGTACTATGCATTCAAAAGCTCTCCCGCAGAGCACGTTTTCGGCTTCGGCCTCAATTTCGATATTTAATTTTAAAATTCTATCAATATGAGCCAACTACACGTAATAGACCACCCGATGATTCAGCACAAGCTGAGCATTATGCGCCAGAAAGAGACAGGAAGCAAGGACTTCCGCATACTTCTCAAAGAAATCGCCCTCCTTATGGGCTACGAAGTGACAAGAGACCTTCCTCTCGTGGATTTTGAAATCGAGACTCCCATCTGCAAGATGACAGCCAAGCATGTGTCGGGCCGCAAGCTCGCAGTCGTGCCCATCCTTCGCGCCGGCCTCGGAATGGTTGACGGCATCCTCGCTCTTGTGCCGGTCGCAAAAGTCGGTCACATAGGTCTTTACAGGGACGAAACCACCCATCAGCCCGTGGAATACTATTGCAAGCTGCCCGAAGACATCTGCGATCGTCTTGTCATAGTCACCGACCCTATGCTCGCCACAGGCGGCAGCGCCGCAGACGCCATAACGATGCTCAAGAAACGCGGCTGCAACAACATCCGCCTGATGTGTCTTGTGGCAGTCCCCGAAGGCATAAAGAAAGTTCAGGACACCCATCCCGACGTGGACATATACGTAGCCGCCGTTGACGACCATCTCAACGAGAACGCCTACATAGTCCCCGGCCTGGGAGACGCCGGCGACCGCATCTTCGGCACGAAGTAGCCCGCAGCCCCGCCCCGCCGGTGCTCCGCCCTGGCCACGAGTGTAAAGAAATGGCTATAAATTGGCACTCGTGATTTTGACGTGTTTGATACGTTCGCGGCGCCAGGTGTAGGTTATGTGCAGGGAGCCGTCCGACGATTGTATGATAGCGGGATATGAGTATTCGCCAGGGGCGGTCTCGAGGTCCAGCAGCTTGTGCCACGAGAGTCCGTCGGGGCTTTCCATCAGCGACAGCGGAGTTCTCGCTCCGGTGTCGGCGTTTTCGCTGAGGCCCACGGGGTTGCAGACCATAAGGTGCCGGCCGCTGCGAGTGGTGATTACATCGATTCCGGAATTGTTGTGGGGAAAATCCGTTAATTGGATGTCTGTCCAGGAATCTCCGCCGTCGTGGCTGTCGGTATAGGCAAGGAATCCGTTGGACGAGCGGCAGAGCGCTCTCAAGGTTCCGTCCGCCAGTTGAAGGATTGACGGCTGGATGACACGGACCCCTTCCGGAGCGGGAAGAGGACCGACTTTCCGCCAGGAGATGCCACAGTCGTCGGAAATTTCGAAGTGCACGCGCCATTGCCCGAAGCGTTCGTCGCTCGAAGGGGCGATCAGGCGACCGCCGGAGAGTTGCAGTGGTTTGTCCTTGATTGCCCCGAACATATCTTCGGGGTAGTCGAAGGGCTTGGACCACGAACGGCCGCCGTCGGAGCTGCGTTTGACGTGTCCGCGCCAGGCCGCCACGTACGGGCCGGTCTTGTAGAAAAGCAGGAGGTCGCCGTCGGGAATCCGGAAAAGAACAGGATTCCACGAAGCGTGAAGGGAGTCCTGCGCCACTGTCTGAGGAGCGCTCCATACGCCGCCGGCAGGTTTTCTGCTCATAAAGATCACGACATCGTCTGCACTCTCGCTGGAACCCCCGAACCAAGCCGCAAGGAGCTCTCCGTCAGGAAGTTCCACAATTGTCGAAGCGTGGCACGACGGCACCAGAGACGTGTCGCAGAGGAATTCTTCCTCGACAACCGTCAGACTATTGCCGCTATGTCTGCAGGAAACAGTGGCCATCACCAACCCGATGGCAATTGCTATGTACAAGATACGATTCATAATTTTCTTTTTTCCCGCCACGAGTGCCGGAAATGCGTTAAAATTTGACACTCGCGTCACAGATTCAGACTCAAAAGGCGGTTTTGCGGCCACGAATGTCAAGAATCAGGCAAAACTTAGCACTCGTGGCAGCCGCAGGGTCGGAGTCAGTTGCCGAAGACAGACTGCGGCAGCCAGACTGCCATATTGCCGCTTCCGCGGTGGCACCAGGCGTAGTATGGTATCAGGGTGAGTCTGACGTCGCGGGGCGCCAGTTTGCCGGCGGCATCGAAGCCGAGAGCTTGGGCATCGGTCGAAATCTTGACTATGCCGTAAAGCTCGTCGGAAGGTGAGACGCTGAACCGGGGTTTCTGATTGACTATGAAGCTCTTGAGGTCGAAATCGTTGTCGGGCCACTCTGCACAATAGACAATGGGGCCGCGCTCTACAGCAATGCGTCCGCGGTCTGCCTCGACTTTCCCGTTGGCCTTGACTATGCGGGGCTCCATATCCAGATGAAGCGAGATGGTGTCGCCTTTTTTCCACCGGCGCGATATGCTGAGATAGCCGTCTTCGCCGGCGCAGGCATCGACTGCAACGCCGCAAACTTCTACGCTGTAACCCGGCTTGACATCATCTGCATAGCTGTAGAGATCGCTCGGAACAGGACCTGATGTGACCCATCCGGGGATACGAAGTTTGATGGTAAATGGCTCCTTCTGCGAAGTCCTGTCAACTGTGACTGTGATGTCGCCGTTCCAGGGGTATTCTGTTTTCTGACTGATTGTCACCGATTTACCTCCAATCTTCTGCTCCATAGTGTTGCTCATATAGAGGTTCACGTAGAGATTGTCGTCCTTGACGGCATAGACATATCCGGGAATGGAGGGGATGAAGCGGCAGATGTTCGAGGGGCAGCAGGCACAGCCGAACCAGGGCTGACGGTGATGCTGGCCGGAACTGGCCAGAGGATTGGGATAGAAGAACCCGTCGCCTTCGAGGCTCACACCGCTGATGACGCCATTGTACAACGACCTTTCAAGAACATCGAAATACTTGCTTTCGCCGTGCATAAGGAACATTCTGTAGTTCATATAGACATTGGCAATTGCCGCGCAGGTCTCGCAATATGCTGTCTCGTTGGGAAGAATGTAGCCGTCTTCGTAGCCTTCGTTGCGATTGGTCGAGCCGACGCCTCCTGTCAGATAAAGTTTCTGCGACACTATGTTGTTCCATATCCTGTCGATGGCTTCGATGTAAGAATTGTCGCCGGTGAGAGCCGCGACATCGGCCATTCCGGCATACATATAGCCGGCGCGGACGGCGTGTCCGACAGCTTCGTCCTGCTCAAGGACAGGCTTGTGTGCCTGATTGTACTCGTGCTCGGGGCCTTTAGCATCGGTATAGCCGCGCTTGTCAAGGAAATATTTGGCCTGGTCGAGATATTTTTTGTCTCCGGTCACTGCATAAAGCCTGCTGAGGGCCATTTCGGCAATCTGATGGCCGGGAACGCGAGCCACCTGGCCTTCGCCGTCACCGATCTGGCGGCATACGCAGTCGGCATATTTTATGGCGATGTCGAGGAAATTGCGTTTGCCGGTGGCCTGATAGTGGGCTACAGCGCCATCGACCATATGGCCGAGATTGTAGAATTCGTGGCTGAGTTCTTCGACCCAGACCCAACGTTCGGGGCCCGACCAGGAATGGGGATGCTCCGGATTGGCAGTACGGGCAGTATAGAGATAGCCATCCGGCTCCTGGGCGGCGGCAACTATCACAAGAATGCTGTCGATATAAGCTTCCAGCTTCTTGTCGGGATAGGTCTGAAGAATATAGCTAGCTCCTTCGATGGTCTTGTAAACATCGGTGTCGTCGAACGAGAATCCGCCGATTTCAAAGCCGAGATTATGGTCTGCGGCCATCTGCCGGGCTGCCCACACAAAATTTTCGTAACGACCTGACTCTTCGCACTTGCTGAAAGCCAGTGGAATGGTCACCTCGCGTGAAGCCTTGAGCCTCTGAGACCAGAAGTTGTCGGTAACCTTGACGGAAGTGAAAGGAACGGGATTTACAGGATACTGCGCCATAGCCGCAGCGGCGGCGAAAAACATCGGCAGGACAAAAAAGACAATTTTTTTCATAACAAGACAAAGATAAAATATAAATCCGCCACGAGTGCCTGAAATGCGTTAAAATTTGACACTCGCGTCACGGATTCAGGCTCAAAAGGCGTTTTTGCGGCCACGAGTGTCAAGAATCAGGCAAAACTCAGCACTCGTGGCAGAGATCAATAGATATCCACAGGTTGGATGGACAATCCGGCGAGTTCGGTGGAGGGGCTGCCGCCTTCGGGCATTGTGACTGTGACGGTGTGGATGCCGGGGGTGCCAAACTTTATCCAGCCGATGGGGCGGTATTCGTAGGACCCTGCGGCGAAACGCTCGTTTTCCACGAAGCATCCTTCGTCTGTCGAGACCTTGAAGACTTCGCGATCGTCGCCGCCCACGATACGCAGACCTATATTATAATAGCCGGGGTCCTTGACTGCGAAAGTCCAGCTTGCGCTGCCGCCGTCGCAGAGATCCTTAACCACGCGTTCGATATGCCATTCGCCGAATTTGGCGCTCCAGGGATGCTTTTCGACACATCGGCCTTCGGAAGTCTGAGCCAACAGCGGCGAAAGATGCTGGTAGCCGGCCTGTCTGCTTACGGGAATCTCCTTTATAAGAGGCAACTCGGCGCTGTTCATTGTGAGTTCCACGACGCTCACCCATTTTTCGGGAGCATCGGCGGGAAGCCGCACAGTCGTCCAGTCGCCGTCCGAATTGAATTTGAGGCGTGAAGCTTTGTCGCCCTTGAGCAGACGCGCGCTTTTGATTTTGCCGGCAAGACCGTAGAGCTCGAGCTCGCCAGAAGCTGGCCAGTCATAGACAAGCAGATAGGTTTTGTCGCCACGGCGGACCGCATCGCCCCAGGGAAGGGTCTGGTTCCAGGGGGAAGCCTCTACATCATAGACAACCTGCGGATAGCGGTGTATCCAGCTTCCCGCCTCGGTGAGGGACTCCACACAGAGCTCGGGCACATTGCCGTTGCCGTCGGGACCGATGTTGAACATATAGGTTCCGCCGCGGGCTATGGTCGAGAGTATGCGTTCGAGCATCTCCTTGGGCGATTTCCAGTTGATGTCGGTGGAATTGTATCCCCAAGAATCGTTGGTGGTGTCGATGCTCTCCCAGCGGCCGTCCATATTGCAGGGCACGACGTCCATATCGTCTCCCGACTCGAAATCGCCGTATCCCATACCTATGCGGCTGGAAACGAAGGCATTGGGCTGGTTCTTGTGGACCAGCTCGGCAAGGGCGCGGGTTTCGTCGTCGGTGATGTCGCCGCCGGCGCAGTCGAACCACACCATCACGAGGTCGCCGTATTTGGTGGTTATCTCATTGACCTGAGGATAGCATTTCTCCTTGAAATATGTATGGAAATCGGCTCCCGGAGCGCTGGCGCGGCTGTCGTTGCCTCCCGGAGCGGTCCAGTCGATGCAGTGGGAGTAGTAGAAGCCTATGCCGAGGCCGGAGGCGTGGCAGGCATCGGCGAGCTCCTTCAGGGGGTCGCGTCCGAAAGAAGTGTGATCGACAATATTGAAGGAATTGCAGTCGGAATGATACATAGCAAAGCCGTCGTGATGCTTGCTTGTGATGACTATATATTTCATACCCACGGCTTTGGCCAGATCGACTATCTTCTGGGCGTCGAACTGCGAAGGATTGAACTCCCTGGCGGCCTCGATATAGTCTTCTGCGGAAATGTCGGCGGTATGCATCAGCCATTCGGAGATTCCGTAGTAGTTCTTGCCGTTCCATACGCCGCCATAGCGCGACGAGGGCCCCCAATGGATGAACATCGCGAGATTGCCCTTCTCGAAAAGGTCCTGAGGTGTTGAATACTCATAAAGCGAAGGGTCGCCCCCCTCGACACGGCCGCCGCAGCCGGTAGCGGCGATGATGACAGCCAATGTAAATATCAGCTCAGCAATTCTTCTCATATTGGTCTATGTTTGGTTGATTTTGCAAACTTAATGAAAATTGGCTAATTTTACAAGATTGACTTAAAGCTACGAAAGAATGGATTTTTTAGACTTCTTCAATGACTCAGTATCCCTTTATGGGGAGAGGACGGCAATCAGGGACCGTGAAGGCTCGAGAGAGACAAGCTATTCACAGCTCGACACCCTCAGCGGCGCAGTGGCGGCCAAACTTGCACGCACAGGCGCGGCAGGCAGCGCGGCAGGCGGCCCCGAAGGCGACAGCTTCGTGATAGTGAATATGGGAAGAACGATGGAGTATGTAGCCGCATATCTCGGAGCGCTCAAGGCAGGGTGCGCAGTGGTGCCATTCGCCCCGACCTATCCCAAGGAGCGTCTGGACTACATCCGCGAAGACTGCCAGGCGAGATGCGTCATCACCGAAGAGTTTTTCAACGGCATAGAGGAGTACCGCGGGCCATCCGCCGCAGCCTCCGCGTCCCCCGCCGCCGCAGCCTCCGCAGCCGCCCCCGCAGCCGCCGCCGAGGCAATCCGCCGAAGCGCCGACT
>R18__coassemble_2452_pt1 | contig 11522 bp, 8 predicted proteins | sample R18__metabat2_high_PE_032 | metagenome-assembled genome bin R18
ACGATGTTGTTGGGGACCATGCGCTCTCCTATGTTGTCGCGGTGCACCTTTGATGGGTAGTTTATGCGGCGGGGCTCGCCGCCAGCCACTGGCATGGTGTAAACCTCAGTGTTGCCGTCGTACTGCGCGGTGAATGCAACTGTCTGTCCGTCAGGGGATATGCGCGGAAAGACCTCGTATCCCACGTGCGAGGTGAGCTTGCGTGCGGCGCCGCCGTCGATGCCGACGCTGTAGAGGTTGCCGGCGTAGCTGAAGACTATGTTGTCGCCTCCCACTGCGGGGAAGCGGAGCAGACGGGCTTCATCCTCGGCCGCCATTGCCAAAGATGTGGTGGCTGCCAGGGCCAGGCCCAGCGCCAATGTCAGGATTCTTTTCATACCTATAGAATATTTAATGATTGTTCCTTGATTTTTTCGAGCTCGTCCTTCATCGAGGTCACAAGCTTCTGGATTTCGGTGTGATTGGCCTTGGAACCGGTGGTGTTGATTTCGCGGCCCATCTCCTGGGCTATGAATCCCAGCTTCTTGCCGGGATTCTCAGTTTCCAGCGTTTCAAGATAGTAGGTGCAGTGCTGCCTGAGGCGCACTCTCTCTTCGTTTATGTCGAGTTTTTCGAGATAGAAAATCATTTCCTGCTCGAGGCGGGATTGGTCGGGTTCGAGTTTGAGTTCCTCGAATCTTGCCAGGATTTTTTCGCGGACTGCCTCGCTGCGCTCTTTTTCGTAAGGCTCGATGGCGTGGGAGCATTCGAGGATTTTGGCAACCTTGGCTCTGACATCCGCCTCAAGCACAGCACCTTCCCTGACGCGGAACGCATCGAGGGCGTCTATGGCCTCGGAAATGGCCTTTCCCACCAGCGGCCAGTTGTCTTCGGTGATTATGTCCTGCTTACGCGAATCTATCACATCGGGCATACGCATCAGAGTGTAAATCAGCTCGTTGGGATTGTCGTGCCGCAATCCGGCGGCGCCTATTTCGTCTCCCAGCGCCTTTATCTGAGACCAATATTCAAGGGCGAGTTCGCGGTTGATGGTCTTGGCGCTTTCGGCGGCATTTGGTTCCCACGAGATGAACATATCGATGGAGCCTCTCTGGAGACGGTCTGCAACCATCTTTCGCACAGACATTTCGTGCTCCTTGGGGAGGAGGGGGCTCTTTATTGTTATGTCGGCGTTCTTGCCGTTGAGAGATCGGAGTTCGACGGTTATTTTGCCGCCTTGGAGAATTGCTTCGGCCTTGCCGTAGCCTGTCATTGATTTAATCATTTCAAAAAATCGTTTTTCAGCCGTTAAAGATAAGCTTTTTTATTTAATTTTGCGACTTAAACGCATCAAGACTATGGAAGAAAAGAAACTCAACTTTCTCGAAGAGATCATCGAAGCCGACCTTGCGAGCGGCAAATACGAAAGCATTCTGACCCGTTTCCCTCCCGAACCCAATGGATATCTGCATCTTGGCCACGCCAAGAGCCTCTGCATAAACTTCGGCCTCGCCCAGAAATACGGCGGCAAGACCAACCTCCGCTACGACGACACCAATCCCACCAAGGAGGATACCGAATATGTGGATGCCATCAAGGAAGACATCAAATGGCTGGGTTTCCAGTGGGAGAAGGAATGCTATGCTTCAGACTATTTCGACCAGCTCTACGAGTGGGCCGAACTTATGATTCAGAGAGGCCAGGCCTATGTTGACGACCAGACCCAGGAACAGATGCGCGAAAACCGCGGCACAGTCGAAACTCCCGGCAAGAACAGCCCCTGGAGAGACCGCACTCCCGAAGAGAATCTCAAGCTCTTCCGCGAGATGCGCGACGGCAAATACGCTGATGGAGAGAAGGTTCTGCGCGCCAAAATCGATATGGCTCACCCCAAGATGGAGTTCCGCGACCCCATAATGTACCGCATCAAGCACGCCCATCATCACCGCACGGGCGACAAATGGTGCATCTACCCTATGTACGACTTCACCCACGGTCAGAGCGACTCCATAGAGCACATCACACACTCAATCTGCACACTCGAGTTCGACGTGCACCGTCCCCTCTACGACTGGTATATTCAGACTCTCGGAATATTCCCATCTCATCAGTACGAATTCGCACGCCTCAACCTCACATATACTCTGATGTCGAAACGCAAACTTCTGGAACTCGTCCAGAAAGGTCTCGTATCAGGATGGGACGACCCCCGTATGCCGACCCTCTGCGGAGTGCGACGCCGTGGCTACACCCCTCAGGCCCTCAAAGCATTCTGCGAGAAAATCGGCGTCACCAAGCACGACCAGCTGATGGACATCGGGCTTCTGGAATGGTGTGTGCGTCAGGATCTTAACGAGCGTTCCAACCGCTATATGATGGTTTCGGACGACCCTATTAAAGTTACTCTCACCAACTGGGAGGCCGGCCGTACGGAATGGTTCGAGGCTCCTTTGAATCCCGCAGCACCCGACGGTCCCAAACGCCGCGTTCCTTTCACCGGCGAACTCCTGATAGACCGCGCCGACTTTATGGAAGACGCTCCCAAGAAGTACTTCCGTCTGCGTCCCGACGGTGAGGTCCGTCTCAAATACACTTATATTGTCAAGTGCAACGAGGTTGTCAAGGACTCCGACGGCAAGGTTGTGGAGCTCCTGTGCACCTACGACCCCTCGACTCACCCTCAGAGCGGAGAGTGGCGTTCGGTCAAAGGCACAATCCACTGGGTCAGCACTCAGTATATGAAGGAGATAGAATGCCGCAACTACGATCGCCTCTTCACCGAGGCCGATATGAGCGCCATCCCCGAAGACAAGGACTACAAAGACTTCCTCAATCCGCAGAGCCTTGTGGTCAAGACCGGCTATGCCGAGCCTGCGCTTCTCGAAGACACCTCCGACATCGCCGTCCAGTTCGAAAGAGTCGGCTACTACAAGAAAGACCCCGACTCCACCCCCGACCACCCGGTAATGAACAAAACCACCGGCCTCAAGGACGGATTCAAGTTGTAACTCTGCCTATTCGTCCCGGCAGAGGCGGGCGACGAAGTTGAAGATCACGAGGGTGCGGCGGCGCAGAAGCGGGAAGTCGATTATATCGACATCGTCCGTGGGGCGGTAGGTGTGCTCGTGGAAGGCGGAGGTGAAGAGGACCGCGGGGATTCCGGCGCGCACGAACGGGTGCTGGTCGGAGGTTTCGTACATCATCTGGTAGAAATTGCGGCTGCCGTAGAATGTGAGGTCAAGGTCCATCTTGTACAAGGGCTTGCGGCAGATGTACTCCAGATAGCCGCGGTAGCACTCCTTCAGCGTGTTCTCTCCAAGAGCGAACATATAGGAGTCGTTCACTCCGGGCGGCACGAGATGCGTGCCTATCATATCCATATTGACGGCACAGGTTATCTGCTTACGGGGGATTTCGAGAGTCCGCACAAAATAGGTGCTGCCGCCGAGATTGTGTTCCTTGCCGTCGAAAGCAATAAAAATGAGGTTCTTGCGCGGGCCCGCACCGTCCGCCTTCATCGCCGAGAAGAGCTGCGCGAGGGAGAGCATCACCGTCACTCCGGAGGCGTTGTCGTCGGCGCCGTTGTAGATGCGGCCGGCGAGCTTGCCGATGTGGTCGTAGTGCGCGCCTATTATTATGTATTCGTCCGAGGGGCGGACGGCGGGAATCCAGCCCACGACATTGCGCATCACCACGGAGTCGGAAAGCGGCACGCTTTGTGTGTAGCTCCAGTTCCAGGGTTTGAGGCCCAGAGCCTTGAAACGCCCTACAATATAGCGCTCGACCATCATCCTGCCGGGCGAGCCGGACTCGCGGCCCTCGACTTCGTCGGAGGCAATATACTCGAGGTCGCGCTGCATATCGGCCTGCTGCAGAAGCCTTTCGTAGGGACGGAGGTCCTGCGCCGAGGCTCCGGAGCAGCCGCCGGAAGCAGGGCTCAGCAGCAGCACGGCAGCGATGCATAGCGTATATAAACTTTTGTACATTTATATTTCTGTAGAATCTGCAAATTTAGTACTTTTGCGCCGATGTTCAAAAAGGCCGCCATAATTATTTCAATTCTGCTCGCCGGAGCCTCCACTCTCAGCGCGCAGTACGACCTCGACCATTTCTACTACCGCGGCCGCCAGGCGCTCATCGACGGCCAGTATTCCCTCGCCATCGAGAACTTCAACATCCTCTCGAGGCTCGACACCACCAACTACGAATCCTACTTCTTCAGGGGCATCGCCAAGTACAATCTGGGGGACTTCAAGGGCGCGCAGATGGACTTCGACCGCACCCTCCACTTCAATCCGCTCTACACCCTCGCGTACCACTACAGAGCCATAACCCTCAGCCGCACAGGCCACTACGAAGAAGCGCTCAAGGACCTTCAGGAGGCTGTGGACCTCCGCCCGAGCTACACCGGCCTCTACTTCAGCCGCGGAGTCACCTATTTCCTTTCGCAGCAGTTCGACAAGGCCATCAAGGACTTCAATATGTTCATCCGCCGCGAGCCGCGCGAAGCCGATGCCTACCTCAACCGCGGCGCCTGCTTCCTCTATACCGGCGACACCACAAAAGCCCTTGGCGACTACAACAAAGCCATATCCCTCAACCGCTTCGAGGGCGAGGGCTATGTCCGCCGCTCCCGCATCTACGCCCTGCAGGAAAATTTCGATGCAGCGCTCGAAGACCTCGACACCGCCATCAAGCTGGACTCCACCAACACCTACGCCATATTCAACAGGGCCCTCATCAAATACGACAAGAAAGACATCCAGGGGTCGCTGGCCGATCTGGACAGAATCCTGAAGGAAGAGCCCGGCAACGCCCTCACCCTCTACAACAGAGCTCTGATCTACACCCAGGTGGAGCGATACGAGGATGCCCTGGACGACTACGACAGAGTGCTGTCCATCAATCCCAACAACGTCCTGGCATATTTCAACCGCGCCGCAGTCTATATGGAGATGGGCCGCTACCGCGCCGCGATGGACGACTATTCGCAGGCCATCAACCTCTATCCCGACTTCGCCAAGGCCTATATGAACCGTGCCTACGCCAAGAATCAGCTCGGCCAGTTCAACTCCTCGCGTCAGGACTACGAAATCGCCCAGAAGAAGATTCAGGAATATCAGGCCCGCACGGCAGACTCCACAGGCCGCGCCGCCTTTGCCGACACCACAAAGCAGTACAACAGTCTGCTTGCCCTTGACGCCGATTTCGCCAAAAAGGATTTCGACAACGAGCTTCTCCAATACAAAGACGTGGACATCAAGCTCAAGCCTCTATACAAATTCGTGCCCGACGAGAGCGACGCCGTCAAGACCTCGATGTCCTTCAGCAACAGTCTCGACGAATCCAAACTTGAAGAATTCATAGCCGGAAGCCCTCTCGCCGTCAAGTTTGCGGCAGTCAAGCAGAGCCGCCTGCCCGATGCGGCCAAGGCCAAGGACCGCACCGCAAGCGCCCTGCGCGCCGACCGCTCCGCCACCAATCTGTTCGCCCGCGCCCTCGTGGAAGCAGACGGCAAACAGTTCAACTCCGCCCTCGTGTGCTACGACGAAGCCATAGAAAAAGAACCCGACAACCAGTTCTACTACATAAACCGCGGAGCCCTTCAGGCCGAGATGATAGACTTCATCGCCTCCATAGAGAGCAACGTCCAGGTTCTGACCCTCGAGAGCGACAAGACAATCAAGACCCGCGTCCAGGACCAGGTCACCCGCAACTACGACTACACTTCGTCCATTCACGATATGAACAAGGCCGCCTCGCTCGACCCTTCCTTCCCCTACGTCTATTACAATCTGGGCAATCTCTACTGCCTCTCCAACGACCTTCCGGAGTCTATAGTGCAGTACACCAAGGCCATAGACCTGTATCCATACATAGGCGAAGCATACTACAACCGTGGTCTTGTGCTTATCTATCTGAAAGACAAGGAGAAAGGCTGCATCGACCTGAGCACTGCCGGCGAGCTCGGCATAGAAGACGCCTACAGCGTCATAAGCAAATACTGCAAAAAGGAGGAGGAACTTTAATATGTGGATATGGATGGCCATCTGCTCGGCGTTTCTGCTGGGTTTCTACGATGTCTTCAAGAAGAAAGCATCGGAGAACAACGGAGTCATCAACGTACTTCTCTTTGCCACAGGCATTTCCACTATCTGCTTCCTGCCCCTTATCTTCTCTTCGCTGCTGGGATGGGGCCTGGCGGACGGCACCCTTCTGGATATGGGCCACGGCACCCTCAGGGACCATCTGTGGCTGGCCGGCAAATCCTGCATTGTGACAATCTCCTGGATAACAGGACTTCTCGGCCTCAAACACCTCCCCATAACCACCGCCGGCACAATGAAGGCCACCCGCCCCGTGTTCATACTTCTGGGCAGCATCCTGATTTTCGGCGAAAGGCCCAATGCCGGGCAATGGATTGGAATAATCACATCCATTTTTGCACTGTATCTTCTGAGCCGCTCGAGCCGCAAGGAAGGCATAGCGTTCTCGAGCAACAAATGGGTCTGGCTTATGGGGCTCTCAATAATTTCGGGCGCCGCCAGCGCGATGATAGACAAGCGGATAATGTCGTGGATGACCCCTATGTTCGCCCAGAGCTGGAGCAATCTCTACATCACAATCATTCTTGCCCTGATTACGGGAGTCTGCGCACTGCTTCGGAGCGACTTGTCCGAGAAGTTTCACTGGGACTGGTACATTTTCCTCATCGCTCTCTTCTTGACAGTCTCCGACTTTCTGTATTTCTTCGCCCTCAGCGTGGAGGGTTCGATGATTTCAATCATCTCGATGCTTCGCCGCAGCGCCGTCATCATCACTTTCCTATGCGGAGCCATCTTCTTTAAGGAGCACCGCATCAAGGAAAAAGCCGTTGCCCTTGCAATACTTTTGATAGGAATGGCGATTCTTGTCTTTGGAAGCAGATAGATTTTTATTATATTTGCAGGTTACTAAAACCTAAACCACCCTTGATGAGAAAATCAATCCTTATAGCATTTGTTGTAATCTTGTCGGCCTATAGCGCTATGGCTCAGGACATTGAAACAGAAGAGCCGGAATTTGCGCCATCAGACACCGCCATCAGCGTCTCAGCCATCGACACTCTCAATACCTCCGACAAATACACCAAAATAGTCCTTTACGACAACCACACCTGGGCATATATCGATCTGGGCCGTCCCACAATCGACACCGTCGGATTCTTCGACGGCTGGACCGACCAGATTCACGCCTTCAAAGGCCTGACCCCCAAGGATCTGCCCGAAGAGATAGATTTGTGTCTTGTGGATTCGGCCAACGGATTCTGCGCCCCCATAACCGGCAAAGTCCGTTCGGAGTTCAAGTTCCGCCGCACCCGCGAGCACAAGGGCATTGACGTTCCCCTGCAGACCGGCGACACCGTCCGGGCGGCCTTCGGCGGAATGGTCCGCTACACCGGCGGCGGCAAAGCCACGGGCGGCTACGGCAACCTCGTGGTCATCAGACACTCCAACGGCCTTGAGACCTACTACGGCCACCTTTCGAAGATTCTCGTCAAGTCGGGCGAACTCATCAAGGCCGGCGAAATCCTGGGCCTTGGCGGAAGCACCGGCCGCAGCACTGGCCCGCACCTGCATTTCGAAACCCGCTACAAAGGCCAGGCCTTCGACCCCGCGCGCATTGTTGACTTTGAAAACGGCACCGTGCGCGATTCGCTCATCACCTTGAAGCGCCACTACTTCAGCATCTATTCGCACTACGGCCAGACAGACGAGGAGAGCGAAGCCGCAGCCGGCCGCATAGTCCACACAATCCGTTCGGGCGACACCCTCGGCGGCCTTGCCAAGAAATATGGCACCACAGTCACCAAAATCTGCCAGCTCAACGGCATCTCGTCCAAGAAGGTGCTCCGCATAGGAGAACGCATAATTGTCAGATAATCAAAACTTTATAACTATGAAAAAATCTCTCGTCACAGTGGCTCTCGCTGCCGCTTTCCTTGTTTCCTGCGCTCATTCGGGCAGCAATCTCACAGCTTCCGGACTCAACCCCGAGAATTTCGTCGCCGAGCGCGACGGCCTCCGGACCGGACTCTACACTCTTACCAACGCTGACGGTATGGAAGTCTGCATCACCAATTTCGGCGCCCGCATAGTTTCGATTATGGTCCCCGACCGCGACGGCGCTATGCGCGACGTGGTTCTGGGCTTCGACACCGTTGAAGAATATTTCCCCGAGAACAACGACTCCAATTTCGGAGCAGTCATCGGCCGCTATGCCAACCGCATCTGCAAAGGCCAAATCACCATTGACGGAGTGCAGTATCAGCTTCCGCAGAACAACTACGGTCACTGCCTCCACGGCGGAGACGACAGCTGGCACTACAGAGTCTTCACAGTAGATTCTTTTGAAGGCAATGTCCTGAAACTCAGCCTTGTATCGCCCGACGGCGACAACAATTTCCCCGGATGCGTCAATGCTTCGGTGACTTATACTCTTACAGAAGACGGCAAACTCGAACTCGCATATGAGGCCACGACAGACAAGACCACAATCATTAATATGACCAACCACTCATATTTCAACCTCAGCGGCAACCCCGGCGAGCATTCGGTCTGCGACGACGACCTGATGATTTATGCTTCGGGCTATACTCCTGTGGACGACACCTTTATGACTACCGGCGAGATTGCTCCCGTGGAAGGCACTCCTATGGACTTCCGTCAGTACAAGAAAATCGGCGACGACATCGACTCCGACTTCGCTCAGGTTCAGTACGGCAAGGGTTTCGACCACAACTGGGTTCTTGACGCCGCCGGCGACATCACCAAGCCCGCAGCCGAGGTTTACTGCCCCGCCACCGGCATACGTCTTACAGCCTACACCGACGAGCCCGGTATGCAGGTATATTGTGGAAACTTCCTCGACGGATCGGCCACCGGCAAGAAAGGCGCAGTCTATGGCCATCGCCACGCCATCTGCCTCGAGAGCCAGAAGTATCCCGACACCCCCAACAAGCCCCAGTGGCCCAGTGCCCTTCTCCACCCCGGCGAAACCTACCACTCCCACTGCATCTACGCCTTCGACGTCGTAAAGTAATCGCTCCGGTTCCAGGGAGTATGACTCCGAGCGACCGGCTTCGCCGTCCCTCCCACTCCTTCGGAGCGGGCCCCTCCCTCTATTAGCCGAGGGTGGCTAAGTCGCTCGGAGCCATACTCCCTTCCACTTCCGCTCACGTATGGTATTGTTCCCAAAAAATTGCGCTAACGGTAGTCGTTTCAGGTACCGTTAGCGCAAAATATTGTCCAACACTCCCCGACCGACACCTTTGATTCGTCACCCCCGACCTGTTCGGGGGTCTCTTTTACGCCTGACCGATGAAGGCACGGAGCAGTGAGGTGGGCGGGACTTCCTTGTCGGGGACGGGAGTGAAGTAGTGCAGGAACTTCAGCAGGCGATGGGCCTCGCCGTAGCCGGGATCGTTCTTGGGAACGCTCTGAAGGATGGGCTCCGCGTGATTGCGAAGCACGGCGAACTCCACGAGATATGCCGAATTGAACATCACGTCGGCGTTCTCCTGATAGGGATTTATCCATTGCTCCTCGGCGCGGCGGACCAGCGGCCACTGCTTTATAGTCTCCGAAGCCGTGAACGCTCCGGCGTTGTAGTCGCGTATGATACGGCGCAGCAGACGGTTGTCGCTCGTTGGAATCACATTATGGTCATCCAGAGAGTTGCCGGTCAGAGTCGAAATGAATATGCGAAACTTCGAAGACTCCGCAATCTTGTCTGTCAGACGTGGATTCAAGGCGTGGATGCCCTCAACCAGCAACACCTTGCCGGGACCCAGCTGCAACTTCTTGCCATTATACTCGCGAAGTCCCGTAACAAAGTTGAACTCGGGGATTTCCACTTCTTCTCCCGCAAGCAGACGCACCACATCGCGCTGCAGGGCGTCGTGATCGACAGTATCGAAGTTGTCGAAATCGAAACTTCCGTCGGGAAGCCTCGGTGTGTCGAGACGGTTCACGAAATAATCGTCGGTCGAGAACGAGACGGGGCGCAGTCCGCAGGCCTTGAGCTGGATGCTGAGCCTCTTGCAGAAGGTTGTCTTGCCGCTGCTGCTGGGGCCGGTTATCAGAACCAGACGCACGTGCTGCTTCGAACGATAGCGCTTTTCTATTTCTTCTGCTATCTGGACTATCTTTTTCTCCTGCAGGGCCTCGGAAACCTGAATCAGTTCGCTGGCCTTGCCCTCGGCGCAGGCTTTGTTGACATCGCCGGCCGTACTGAGGCGCATCCAGGTGTTCCACCTCAAAGTCTCCGAAAACATCGCGAAGGTCTTGGGCATATCCACATAGGGAGCCAGCTCGGCGGGATTGTGACGGTCGGGCACTCTCAAAAGCACTCCCTGATGGAAGGGCTCGAGCCCCCAGATGGTAAGATATCCGGCAGACGGCACCAGGCGTCCGTAATAGTAGTCCGGAGTGTCGCCCAGAGTATAATAATCGGTATAGACCTGCCCGCTGGTCTCCAGCAGACTCACCTTGTCCTTGTATCCTTTACGACGGAACAGGGCGATAGCCTCGTCAATGGGCGCCTCCTCGCGATGGAACGAAAGGTCGGCAGAGACTATTTCACGCATCCGTACGCGTATGCGCTCTATATCCTCGAGAGTCAGATGCTTGCGGTTGGGCTTCTTTATATTTACAAAGTATCCGTTGGAGATGGGGTGCTCGATGAACACCTTACAGCGTGGGAACACGTCCTGGGCGGCCTTGCACAGCAGGAAGTTGAGCGAGCGGCGGTAGAGCCGCATAGCTCCGGAGTCGCGCAGATCCAGAAATTCGACGGTCAAGTTGTTGTAAGCACGGAACTTGAGTCCCTGAGACACATTGTTGACCCGGGCTGAGACAATCGGGAAAGGGCGCTCGAACTCAAAGGAGTCCAGCATCTTGAGAAGGCTTATGCCCTCTTCGAACTCGCGGGTGGTGCCGGTGTTCTTGCAATGGATTTTCAACATTTTTCGTGGTTTAAAGCAGTGCAAAGATATGAATTATGATGAAAAAATCGCTCTCGCCGGTATAACTTGCCGGATTTTTTCTTAACTTGCATTGTTAAAATATGCATAGACAAAAACAATTTTTATACTAACCAACATTACTTATTAACTTATTTCCTATGCAAAAGATCAAGAAATCAGCTCTGATGCTCTGCGCGTGCGCAGCCCTTATGGTTGCAAGCGCCTTTGCAGCAGGAGCTCAGTCGCTCAAGGTCAGCGGTACCGTCATCGACGATACCACTCAACCTGTGATTGGCGCCAGCATTCTGGAAAAAGGTACCACCAACGGCACCATTACAGACATTGACGGCGCATTCTCAATCACTGTGCAGCAGAATGCAACTCTCGTTGTATCCTGCATTGGTTATGCCACTCAGGAAATCGCTGTTAACGGCAAGTCAGTGATCGACATCACCCTTGCTCCCGACAACGAATTTCTGGATGAGGTGGTGGTCGTAGGTTACGGTGTTCAGAAAAAGAAACTCGTGACCGGTTCCAC
>R18__coassemble_2493_pt1 | contig 11310 bp, 6 predicted proteins | sample R18__metabat2_high_PE_032 | metagenome-assembled genome bin R18
AGGTGGTGGTCGTAGGTTACGGTGTTCAGAAAAAGAAACTCGTGACCGGTTCCACCGTTCAGGTGAAAGGTGAAGAGCTCGTAAAGCTCAACTCCACAAGCGCACTCGGAGCAATGCAGTCAAGCACTCCCGGTATGCAGATCACATCATCATCAGGTCAGCCCGGTGAAGGCTACAAAGTTGTAATCCGCGGTATGGGTACCACCGGTTCCTACGCTCCTCTCTATGTAATAGACGGAATCTCCGGCGCCGACATCAACGCCCTCAACCCTTCTGACATCGAGAGCATCGACGTCCTCAAGGACGCAGCATCCTGTGCAATCTACGGTGCACGTGGCGCAAACGGTGTTGTCCTCGTAACCACAAAGCAGGGCAAGGAAGGCAAGATGCAGGTCACATACGACGGCTTCTACGGAATCCAGAACGTCGCCAAGATGCCAGAACTCCTCAATGCACAGCAGTATATGGACATTCAGGACCAGGTCAACTTCAATATGGGCAAGTCTGCCATCGACTGGGCCGGCACCCTCAACTCAGACCTCTACAACAGCATCAAGAACGGCTCGTTCACCGGTACAAACTGGCTCGACGCAATCCGCAACGAAAATGCTCCCACAACCAACCACGCTGTCACTCTCAACGGCGGCAACGACCGTTCTAAATTCAATATGGGTGTCAGCTACACAGGCCAGGAAGGTATCTTCGGAAAGCCCGTCGCTTCAGACTATCAGCGTGTTACAGCCCGCGTAAATTCAGACCACGTCATATGGCGCAACAGTGAAGGTCTCGACATCATCACCTTTGGCGAGAACATCACCTTCACAACCACCGAGAAGAGCGGTATCGGTATCGGAAACCACTACTGGAACGATGTTTACAGTATGCTTTCGGCAAACCCTCTCGTTCCTCTGTACGATGCAGACGGCAATTACACCGAATACGACTGGCTGTCCAACAGCGGCCTTTGGAACCTCGACAGCTATACCAGCAACCCTGTGGCATCTATGGTTTACAGCACACGCGGTAACAACGAAAGTCACGGTTATGCTCTCAATATGTCGGCCAATATGAAGGTTCAGCCCATCAAGAACCTCGTATGGAAGAGCCAGTTCAACTACTCTATGAGTTCAAGCACATATCGTCAGTATCAGATGATATACAAACTCACCAACTACGCCTACCAGCTCAACGACGTTGCAAACCAGAGCGCATCTGCAGGCTGGAACTGGTCTTGGGAAAACACCGTGAATTACAAATTCTCGATAAACGGAGACCACAACTTCGATATCCTCGCAGGTAACACATTGCAGCACAGCGGTTTCGGCGAATCCGCAGGCGGCAGCAACTCCGGCGGCAACTGGCCCAACGACTGGACTCACGCATATGTTGACAATATGCTCGACGTCGGAACTGCGACAGCCACAGGTTCCACCTGGGGCGACAGCGGTCTTGTTTCATTCTTCGGCCGTATCAACTACGACTACAAGGAGAAATATCTGCTCTCCCTCATTCTCCGTCACGACGGTTCATCCAACTTTATGACCGGCAACCGCTGGGGTACTTTCCCTTCAGTGTCTGCAGGTTGGGTTCTCACAAACGAACCTTGGATGGAAGGCGCACGCGGCACTCTCGATTTCTTCAAGATCCGCGCTTCCTGGGGACAGAACGGTAACTGCAACGTCTCCACATTCCAGTATCTAGCAACTGTAGCAGTCAACGATGCTTCGGGCTACTCCTTCGGAACAGGTTCCGGAAGCCACACCACATATCAGCCCGGCGCTTATGCAGATAAACTTGCAAACGAAGACATCACCTGGGAGACTTCCGAGCAGATTGACGTAGGTTTCGATGCGCGCCTCTTCAACAGCAGGTTGAACATCAACTTCGACTGGTATCGCAAAGACACCAAGGACTGGCTCGTCAACGCGCCCGTTATGGGTCACTTCGGAGCAGACGCACCCTACATCAACGGTGGTGACGTCCGCAACCAGGGTGTCGAGCTCGCCCTCGGCTGGAACGATTCAGTAGGATCCGACTTCTCATACAACATCAGCGTCAACGGCGCATACAACCACAATGAAGTCACCCGTATCGCAAACGAGGAAGGCATCATCCACGGTGAGAGCAGCGTCGTTCAAGGTATCGCCGAAATCTACCGCGCACAGGTAGGCTACCCTATCGGTTACTTCTGGGCATACAAGACTGACGGCGTGTTCCAGAACCAGGCCGAAATCGACGAATGGACAGCAGCCGGCAAACCCACAATGAGAGAAACCGCAATTCCCGGTGACCTCAAATTCGTGGACTACAACGGCGACGGTGTCCTCGACGACAACGACAAGACTATGGTGGGCGACCCCAACCCCGATTTCACTGCAGGTGTCAACATCTCGTTCTATTTCAAGGGCTTCGACCTTTCGATGAGCGGATACGGCCAGTTCGGCCAGCAGATTTTCAGGGCATACCGCCGCTACACCGACAGCCAGTGGAACAACTACACGACTGAAGTTTACGACTACTGGCACGGCGAAGGCACATCCAACAGATATCCTCGTCTGACCGCAGGAACCGACCTCAACTTCATGAACAACTCAGACATTTTCATCGAAGATGCAGACTTCTTCCGCTTCCAGACAGTCACATTCGGATACGACTTCAAGCGTCTCTTCAAGAACGCTCCTTTCGGACAGTGCCGCCTCTATGTTCAGGGCCAGAACCTCTGGACTATCACCAATTATAAAGGAATGGACCCTGAGGTCGGTACATCATCCGGCTTCGACAGCTGGGCATCGGGCATAGACCTCGGTTACTATCCTCAGCCCCGCACACTCCTTGTAGGTCTCAATCTTAAATTCTAACAGGAGGTGAATGATATGAAAAAGATATTAAGCATAGCAGCAACAGGTATTCTTCTCCTCAGCCTCAGCTCTTGTGAGGAATTCCTCGATTCTACAAACTACTGGTCAAAGACTACAGCCGACTTCCCTGCTTCTGCAGCCGACGCCGAGCAGATGCTTACCGGTATCTACAACAACCTCAACGTTTCCATCGGAAACGTCGTATGGTCCAACCACTATCTCTGGTCAATGGCCGCTTCTGACGACTGCCTCGGCGGCGGCGGAGCAAACGACCAGGCAATGCAGGCTTGCGACCTTATGCTCGCCAATGCATCTGATATGTACAACGAAATCTACAAAGACAGATACAAAGGTGTGGCTCGCGCAAACCTCGCAATCGAAACTCTCAAAAACTGCGGCCTCGACGACAGCACATACGGACAGTATATGGGTGAAGCATACTTCCTTCGCGCATACTATATGTACGAGCTCGGTTCGATGTTCGGAAACATCCCCTACCCTACAACATCTGCTGTAGATGCAACTCTCCCTCAGAGCAGCGGAGAAGTTCTTTGGGGACAGGTTCTCGCAGACCTCAAGACCGCTGTCGAATTCATGCCTTCAAAACGCAATGACAAAGGCGACGGACACGTTGACAAATATGCGGCTCAGGCACTTCTCGGCCGCGTATATCTCTTCGCTTCAGGTTTCTGCAACACCGAAACATTCACCGGAATCATAGATGAGGAAGAAGTCAGCATTGACAAATCCTATGTTCAGAAACAGATTTCAGACTGCGCACAGAACTCAGGCTACAGCCTCGTAGGCGATCCTCACGAACTCTGGTCATACTCAAACCGCTGCTCAGTGGAAGATGAACTTTCACCCTGGAAGGGCAACGGTTATGTCTGGGCAGAAAACGACAATGCAGTCAACCCCGAGGCAATGTTTATGGTCAAGTTCAACACCCAGCCTACCTGGGGTACAACAATCGGCTATGCAAACGAATACGCGCTGTATCTTGGTGTCCGCGGTCAGAGCGGCATCACCGACAGCGGAACCTGCTTCCCCTTCGGTACAGGTTGGGGTATGTGCCCTGTATCTCCCCAGCTCGTCGAAGACTGGAAGGCAGCGGAGCCCAAGGACAAACGTCTCGACGCTTCAATCATTTCGGTTGACAAATGGTCGGGCTATGTCTATGGCGGCGACTCCAACATTCAGGAGACCGGCTACTACCAGACCAAATGTATGCCCGTCATTGCAAGAAAGTCTGACGGCTCAGGCTTCTGGACAACATTCTCAAATGCAATGTACGAAGGTTCAATCACCTGGCACGCAGACTGCGGAGACGACAACTTCCAGCTCTCCACAATCAACGACCTTGTACTCATCCGTTTCGCAGAGGTTCTGCTGATGGATGCCGAACTCAACGGCTCAAGCTCGTCGTTCAATATGGTACGTTCACGTGCAGGCCTCGCTTCCAAAGAGCCTACGACAGAGAACATCCGCAACGAGCGTCGCTGGGAGCTTGCATTCGAAGGCGTACGCTTCAACGACCTTCGCCGCTACGGAGAGTCTTATGCAATGGCTGCACTCGACAAACAAAACGGCGTACACTGCTACAACAACGGAGTTGAAAGCGACAACCACGCATCCAAGTTCAACGGTGGCTACGGCACCCGCTACAAAGAGACAGGCGGCGGTTTCGTCAAGATTCCCGAAAGTCAGGTTGCATTGTCAGCCGGAAATGGCGAAGAGTACACCTATACTCAGAACCCCGGTTGGGAAGGCAGTTCACTCTACTCAGGTTGGGATTAATCTAAAACTTCGACCGCATTATGAAAAAGATATTTTATATAGCAATATTCGCTGCAGGAATGCTGATGGCTTCCTGTACACCCGATGTAATCCCCGGAGGATCTGCTGAAATCACCGTCACCCAAGACGGCCTGCAGAACTGCTTTATCATCGACGGACAATACTCCGATGCTACGTGCAAAACAGCACAAAACGACGGAAACTACATCAAATACCACACTTCTCCCGCAACTACAGTCAGAATCACCAACACCAAGACTGACGGTTCTGAAAACGTTCTTGCAGTAGGCGCTTCGGGTGTGTTCAACATCACTCCCAAACGCGGTAACTCTCCCGTGCAGTCTTACACAGTAAGCGCAATCAACCAGGATGCATCCATCATAAGCTTCACAAGTTCTGTGACAGTCTATGTTCCCGCAGACCTCGCACCCGAAGTCAAATTCATTGCCGGCGACAGCGGCACAAAGAGATGGACTTGGGCTTCAGACACCGATCCCGTATGGGGCAACGCAGGTAACACCGGCAACGGTGCAAGTTTCACTGCAGGCGTCGTTGACGGTCAGTGGTGGGGTTGCTCTCCCGAAGGGCTTCTTGAACAGCTTGATCACTCAGGCGGAGTTGAAACAGGCGCAGAAAGTCCCAATGCTTATATGATCTTCGACGAGGACGGCAATATAACCACCTTCGGCGGAGACGGCACTCAGCTTTACAAGAGTTCATACGTAATTGCAGATTACGACGCAAACCGTGCATCAGGTTGGCAACTCGCAAAACTCCAGACCGCATCTCCCGCAGTTCTCTTCCCCTACTCCATCAATGAAGGTGGCGTGACCGTCACCGAATTTGACCTTATGTATCTCGATGCCAACGATATGACATTGGTTTACACCAAGGGCAACGGAGCAGGAAGCTGGGGTGAAATCACCTGGTGGAAGTTCAAGAATGCTTCCGACTACGAAGGTGCTCTGACAAACTACGACTCACGCAAATGGGGCTGGGCTTACGAAGATGCACCCGTATGGGGCAACGCAGGTAACTCCGGCAACGGTGCAGGCTTCACTGCAGGCGTTGTCGATGGCCAGTGGTGGGGTGCAACTCCCGCCGAACTTCTCGGCCAGCTCGATCACTCAGGCGGCGTAGAATACGGCGACGAAGACTTCGGAGCATATATGATATTCTCATCCAACGGCACTGTCAACACCTACAAAGCAGACGGCACCAAGATCCGCGGCGGCGAATTCAGTGTTGACGATTTCGACATCAACCGCCACGACAACTGGCAGTTGGGCACCCTCAACACAACCGAGCCCGCTATCCTCTTCCCTTGGTCAATCAACGAAGGCGGCACACCTGTCACCTCGTTCGACCTTATGTACATCGACGGTCACAATATGACCCTCGTTTACACAAAGGGCAACGGCGCCGGCAGCTGGGGTGAAATCTCCTGGTGGAAACTTGCTCCAAAGGACTAACCGATCACAGTACAATAACTTCAAAAGCCGCGAGCACCCCGCCCGCGGCTTTTTTTTTGCACAAAGACTCAAAAAAAGTTTGCACAGATAAAAATAAACAGTAACTTTGCAACAATCATTGTCAGTATTTATTCACTGCACAGAACAGGCATCTATCCCTAAATAGGTGTCTGTTTTCTTAAGAAGATTGAATAGAGTCACTGTGATGAAAGCCTACCGAGGGGGAGTACTCTGAATGAGGAGCCGAAAGTTCTTTTACATGAATAAATTTTACTGACAATGAAAATAAGAAGAACTATTTCCGCTCACGTAGAGTTATCCGTTGAGGAGGAATATTCCGAAAAAGTCAAAGTGAAGGCGTATTCGCGAATTCGCAATGGCAAGGAAGAAAAAGTTAAATCACACTGCAGAAGACATTAGGGTGTCCAAAGCAGTTTAGTGTAAGACAGTCGCCGCCAAGGCGTTCTTCTTCACCCCTCGGTTTTTACAGCGACAGCTGCATATTTTCAAAGATGCTGTCAATTATGGATTCGGGGACGTCGCATTCTTTGGCAAGGCGTTTCCAGAGAGAACAAGTACAGCACACATTGTCAATGATTTGCGACGCATCGCGGATGTTGTTGCGGGCAGCCAGTTCCAGCAAGTCAGCGCGGGTAATGTCATCAAATTTTCCATTTATTTATAGACATCTGGTGGGCCGATGTCCAAACTCCGTCAGGATTGTAGGCATATCCTATATCATACGCGGGTGAAAGTCGCCATTTACCGCTGCTGTCCATCAAGAAAGAAATGTTCTTGGTGTGATCATCCTGGTTTCTTACGACAACATTGAACACGACCCTGCGGAACATCTCCTGTGCCTCCCTATAGGAAAGCTTCAATCCCCTCATAACATTGAATGCCTGTTCATAAGAATAGCCTCTAAGCAATCGGTAATCGTAATGAGCCATGCCACAAAGTGTCTGCATATGAACTTTTTCACTGCCGGCCCTGTCGAAGCGTTTTGTAAGAAAATGCGCTCTGCCATTCTCCTCGATAAGCGAACATTCCATAATATCAATGCCACAGGAGACAGCCAACTTCGCAAATGAGTACTCAAGGCGGCCATAATTTTCAGTTTCACGCAATCCTGCTTTGGCAGAAACGCCATCCAACTTTATAAGATAATAGTCGAAACCCTCGGGGGCTTCTATCTGTCCGGAGCGGACTTCGCCCGTATCCTTGTTATATGCTATTATGGCTTTTGCCCTTTGTCCGCCCGCGGAAGTACCAAGGCGCAGAATTTCGGCTATTGCGATTCCTCCTGTAAATTACCGGCTTTGCTCCGTGAAGCCCGCTTGCGTATTTTTTGTTTGGATGAATGCACCAATTTATAGTACTCATTCGGGCTGATTTCCTCTTCTTGCATCAAAGGCGCAAATATTTCCAGCTTTCCCAAGGTGCGCATTATTCTGAGAAATGATTCGAATGACTTTATCTCTCCATCCTCCATACGGACGATAGAAGACAGAGACACTCCGCTGCTCGCTGCAATATCACTCCGCGATATGTCCTGCTTGAGCCTCAGTTCCTTGATTTTTGCGGAAATCTTCTCGGTAATCACGCTGTCCGACAGCATATAAATATTTTCCATTTATATATCAATTTTGATATTTTTACTCTGAAATATAAGTATTATATTTCAATATTGACATTTTTCATAAAAATCTATACTAGACAAGAGTATATACGTCCGTTCGGCATCCCTCCTCGCGAGCTCTCCGCCCGCGGCTTTTTTTTTGCACAAAGACTCAAAAAAAGTTTGCACAGATAAAAATAAACAGTAACTTTGCAACAATCATTGTCAGTATTTATTCACTGCACAGAACAGGCATCTATCCCTAAATAGGTGTCTGTTTTCTTAAGAAGATTGAATAGAGTCACTGTGATGAAAGCCTACCGAGGGGGAGTACTCTGAATGAGGAGCCGAAAGTTCTTTTACATGAATAAATTTTACTGACAATGAAAATAAGAAGAACTATTTCCGCTCACGTAGAGTTATCCGTTGAGGAGGAATATTCCGAAAAAGTCAAAGTGAAGGCGTATTCGCGAATTCGCAATGGCAAGGAAGAAAAAGTTAAATCACACTGCAGAAGACATTAGGGTGTCCAAAGCAGTTTAGTGTAAGACAGTCGCCGCCAAGGCGTTCTTCTTCACCCCTCGGTTTTTTATATTACACCTTTTTATGAAAAAATTTTTCTCACTTATCTTCGCCTTCCTCGCAGCAACAGTCATCCACGCTCAGCAGGTCAATGAATTCGACCTCGAATGTACAAGCATAATGGTGGGATGCAAAGCTTCCACGGACGGATCGGTAATAACTTCGCACACCTGCGACGGAGTGTCGCATACCTGGGTGACATACGTCCCGGCGGCAGACCACAAAAAGGGCGAGACAACCCCTCTTCGCAAAAATTGGCGCAAGACCCGTTTCCCCGACGACACTGTCGGCATACAGATAGTAGGCGAAATTCCCCAAGTCAAGCACACATATGCATATCTCAACACCGGCTATCCTTCGATGAACGAGAAGCAGGTCGGCATAGGCGAGACCACATTCACAGGCCCCGATACTCTCATCAACAGGAATGCCCCGCTTCTGATAGAAGAACTCTGCCGCTTGGCTCTTGAGAGATGCGACAATGCCCGCAGCGCCGTCAGAACTATGGGCGAACTCGCCGAGAAATACGGCTATGGAGACGGCGGAGAATGCCTCACGGTCGCCGACCCCAAAGAGGTATGGCATTTCGAGATTGTGGGTGTGGGCAAGAACAAGATGGGAGCCGCCTGGGTGGCGCAACGCATACCCGACGACCACGTCGGAATCTCCGCCAACATCCCGAGAGTGGGGAAAATCGACCGCAGCGACAGCGACAATTTTATGGCTTCGGACAATGTGGAGCAGGTGGCGATAAACAACGGCCTTTGGGACGGCCAAGGCGAATTTGTCTTCTGGAAAGTCATAAAATGTTCCTATGCAGGCGGCAAGAACTTCAGGGAGAGGGAGTTCCACGTGCTGAGCACTCTGGCTCCGTCGCTCAATCTGAGTTTCGATATGGACGAGATTCCCTTCTCCGTAAAACCCGATTCCTTGGTTGACGTACGCAAGGTTATGGAGTACTTCCGCAATACTTACGAAGGCACAGAGTTCGATATGTGTCAGAATGTAAAGATTGAAGTTCCCGCCAAAGGCGACACTCCCGCATCACAGAAGATCAGTCCTGTGGCAAACCCCTGGCTGACAACCACAATGCGCAACACTCTCAACACAATAGCTCCTGGTACGGTTAAGTTCACACGCACTCTGGCAGTGGCCTGGTGCGCATATTCGACTGTGATCCAGCTGCGCAGCGATTTTGAAGACGGCATCGGCGGCATCTGCTGGTACTCTGTTGACAACCCTGCACAGAGCCCCCGCATCCCTCTTTTTGCCGGCGGAACTTCTCTGCCGGAAGCTTTCAGTCAATGCGGTCACAAGCAATATGTCCCCGAAAGCGTGCTCTGGACTTTCCGCCGCGCCAACAAACTCGCGACCCTCTCGTGGCAGACCACCAAGAAGGAATTCACGGAGAATGTTCTGGAAATGGAAAACCTTGCCTTCGACGGACTGCCCGAACTTCAGTCCGGCTATTCAGAGGCACAATCCCCCGAAGCCAAGGCCGAACTTCTCAACAACTACACCGAAAGCGTCTTCAACACCTGCAAAGACCGCTGGTCCTCCCTCGAACAGAAATACTGGATGATGTTCGGCAGAGGGTTCTAGAATATGCAAAAACACCTGAATACAGCATTCTCAGCGGCATTCGCCGTGGCGGTGTGGCTCTTCTGGTGGCTGAGGTTCCCCTATGACCTCGGGTTCCAGGAGCAGAACCAGCTGCTTCTCTTCACCCGTAGCTATGTGGCCGATGCGCTGGCGGACAGCGGTGGACTCGCGTGCCTTGCCGCAGAGTTCATCACCCAGTTCTACTGCATAAAGTGGCTGGGGTCCCTGCTGCTGGCGGGGGTGTTCCTTCTGCTGCAGCTTATGGTCTGGAAGGCCGCCCGCACCATCGGAGCGGCGCGGGACTGCCGATACCTTCTGAGCTTCCTCCCCTCCGCGGTGCTGCTGGTGCATATGGGCGACATCTACGCAATGCTCGCATTCCCCGTGGCCCTGATACTTGCCCTTGCAGCCTTCCTGCCGCTGAGCAGACTGGAGCACAAGACTTTGTACCTCATTCTGACCATCCCCGCGGGCTTCTGGCTCATCGGTCCCGCCATCTACATCACGGTCGCCCTGCACATCCTGACAAACTGGAGCTACAAACGCGCGCAAAGCCTCTGGGCGGTGGCCTACACCGCAGCTGTAGTCGCGCTGTTCTACAATCTGTTCCAGACGCAGTTTCCCATCAAGGACGTCATCTTCGGCATAGAATACTACCGTATGCCGGTGGTCCTGCCGCCGCTCCAACTTGCGGTGGCCATCCTGACCGCCCTGGTGCCTTGGGCTATGGCCAAACTGCCCGAAGTCAAATGCGGGCCCCTGCATCAGTCAATCCTGTTTGTGGTTCTTCTCGGAGCCACCTTCTGCTTCACGAATGTGACTTTCGACCGCGACACCCACGAACTCATCGCCTACGACCAGATGGTGCGTTCAGAGGACTGGAACGGAATCATTTCCAGCGCGCGGAAGCACCCCTTGAAGAGCGAACCCGCCTGCGTCTGCCTCAACCTTTCGCTTATGATGACAGGCCAGTTTCAGAACATGTTCGACTTCTACCAGTGCGGGGTCGAGGGGCTTGTGATGCCGCGCGTACGCGACTTCATCTCCAACGTCGGTTCTTACGAAGCATTCTGGAGGCTCGGATTTGTCAACACCGCAATGCGCTATGCATTTGATTCTCAGGAATCTGAAGGCAACAACCAGAAGAGCGGGCGCCATACCTCCAAACTTGTCGAATGTCATATTGTCAACGGCAATTACGCAGTAGCGGCCAAATACATCAACTTGCTGAAACACAGCCTGTTCTATCGTTCGTGGGCTCAGGATATGGAAAAATTCCTGTATAACGACGCGGCGGTCGAAAGCCATCCTGTTTACGGCTACCTGCGCTATTCCCGCTTCCACGACGACTTCCTCTACAATTACGGCGAAATGGACAAGA
>R18__coassemble_2500_pt1 | contig 11283 bp, 10 predicted proteins | sample R18__metabat2_high_PE_032 | metagenome-assembled genome bin R18
GGACCTCCGACGACCATCCGGTCATAAGGTCGGCCTGCGAAGCCACCTCGGAAGGCAAAGAATAGGTGAAAGATGGCGTGGCTGCGGAAGAAGATGTGGGAAGATCTGAAGCAGCCGAGCCGCCGCCCGACAGCGCCCAATATTTCACAGCATAGTCTTGAGCCACGTGGCCAAAGTAATGCGTTGACTGCCAAGAAGTTGAAGACTCAGACATCTTGACGAAGGTCTCCCCCACCATATAGTTCGGACGCTCGTAGCCGACAGTCCCGTCGTCCTTGAGCTTTATATATCCCCAGACCAGAAATTCATTTGGAATAGTGGCCGTCCCCGTGACAAGCGAAGCCTTGGTGTCGGCCCCATCCACGACAGAAGCCCCGCAAATGATCCGCCCCTCCCCTTCTGTCGGAACATCAGACGGAGGGGTTATCTCCTCATTGAGGCAACCCGCCGCCAAAGCCGCCAAAGCCGCCAAAGCGAAAGCCACACTCAAAACCGGTATTTTCCAAAACTTCTTCATACGCGCGCCCCTTATAAATTAATAGGTATAATCTCCTCCTCCCATTCGCCGACAGTGGGGTTGAAGCCGCCGCCTCCACCGGGAGTGGGTTCGGGTTCGGGAATGTCGATTTCGGGAATCTCAATCTCTATTTCGATCTGAAGGTTGATGCTCTCGGAGACTTCTTCAGTGACATCGTAGTGATAGAGATATTGCTTGCCGCCGGTGTCGGCTATCAGGACGAAGATGTCGTTGACCAGCCCTTCGGTCTCCTGCATTTCGTCGGGAAGTTTGCCGAAACAGGTGAACACGGCGTTTATCTCGGAATTCTCCTTGTCCACCGATGCATCCACGCAGATGGCGGCAGGGTCATAGACCGGCTCGCCGCTCCACAGATACATTCCGCGGGCGATGTTGGTGAGATAGATCTGCACGCCGCCCACATACTGCGCTCCGCCCACCTGCTTGATGTTGATGTGGCCGTTGGTGGTTACGATGTCGCCCTGAATGTCGAGATAGAGATCGGGCGAAGCGGCGTTGCGATAGGGAATGTCGTACGACCCGCGGCCCACCCAGAAATACTCGGGCTGATTTATCAGCGGAATATCCGCCAAATCGCCATAATCCCCGTCCTCGCCATCTTCCTCGCCCTTGGTGGCCCCGCCCGCCTTGGTGGCCGCCGCCTCGCGGGCAAGCTGCAGAATCTTGGAGAACTTCGAGAGCATATTGCTGCCTGTCAGGGAGGTATGCACATAGGCCTTGTCGCGGTCCTCGGCGTTCTCCACCACAACGTACTCGGTGGCGAAGTTATACATCATACAGTCGTAGGAGCCCTGCGGAACATAGGCCGCGGCGAGCGGAGGGGTGAGGTAGTCTGTGACGACCGAGCGGCCGGTGGAGCGGTCGAAGAAGTGGACGGTGAGGATGTCGGGGGTCTCGATGAGGGAGGTATCCACGAACGCGGCGTTCCGGAGAAGGTTCATCTGCAGGTAGAGGCCCTCGTCGATGACGAACATATCCCTGCGCTGGCAGGAGGAACCGAGAAGCAGCAACGCCGCAAGGGCCGAAAGGCCGCCGAGCGCCGAAAGACCTCCGAGCGCCGAAAGGCCGCGGAGCACCGCAAACCGTTGTGTCACAGCACGCTTCACTTCCTGCCTCCTTTCTTTTCGGGTTTGGTGTCGAGCTTTCCGCGCAAGGGCACCACCAGCGCCACCGAGGCCCTTGTGGGCACCGGAATCCATCCGCTGACCACCGGAAGGTTGGCGGGACGGGTGAGTTCGCCGCCCGCGTAGTACACCTTGTATTCGCGGTACTGCACATAGCCGAAGCCCGCGCCGACGCCCAGCTCGAGTCTGAGGCGCCCGCGGCTTATGGGGATGGCCCAGGTTGCGTCGAGGCCGGCCGCCACCGCCTCGCCCTGGTAGCCTTCGTAGTCCCACTCGATGTCGGTGTAGCCGCCCACCACGTGGATGCCGAAGCTCACGCCCGTAAGGTTGGTCTTGCGGCCCCCCGGGGCGCATCCCCAGGGCCAGATGCGGTACTCGATGTCGGCCGCCAGCACCTCTACGCAGCGGTCGTTGTCGGGGCTGAGCCAGCTTGGCCACGCCCAGGGCCAGTAGAAGTCCGCGCCTATGGAGGTGTGCTTCGAGACTGGAATCTCGATTCCGGCGTTCATCGCCGGCAGCAGAAGGTTGGTGCGGAAGGCTATGGGCACGTCCATCTTGGCCCAGCGGGTGTCTGCGGTCTGTGCGGCAAGATTGAGACTATGCACCAGCAGCAGCGCTGTCATCAGCGCCGCTGCCGATGCGATAGATGATATTTTTCTTGGGCTTGGCAAGAGTTTTAGTTGGACTGGACGGTGACTTCTTTGTCGGTGTTGTCCCAGTCGGAGACAGAGGGATCTATGGTAATCTTATCCAGGGTAATAGTGACTTTGTAGGTGTACTTCTTGCCCGGAAGCCATTTGTCTTTTGCGTCGGTCTGAGATTCAATCTCGGGAAGAGCTACAGTACATTTAAGCTCGGGAGAAGCTTGACCGTCATTACCATTATAGAGCTTGTACTTTATAGTCATCGTGGTCTTCTTCTGAGCAGGTACTATCACCCTCTGGCCAAGACTGTCCTGACTGCGGCCGAAAATATACATATCCTTGGTTGTCTGTTTATACAAGCGGAGTGTATCTTGAGTGTCGCTTGCCTTCGGGAAAATAACTCTGCTTGCAGAGTCTCCCGCAGCTGAAACATCAGAAACTGTAGGTGTAAATGACAGACTGTCGTTATTATCTCCTCTTGTCAGCACGAACTCGGGTATATTAAGTTTGACGGTATCAATCTGTACGTGGGTGACTGCTATACCGGACATTTTATCCGTGTTGTCGCCTGTCTGAACAGTGAAATCCTCGCTACTTGCCATCTGGACCTCAATAAGCGATCCTATATGGAAGAAGGTCATAGCGTCACTTGTCTTTTTGGCATTTCTATGAGCGCCTACAAGGATATCCTGGTCATCTTCCAGTTTATCAACTTTTATCTTGAATGTTTTGTCATCTGTATCAGAAAATGTGACGGTAACATTATTGTATTCTGATTCATCGCTTTTTCCGTTCTTAGTTATCGCATACATCGACAATGTACCTTGAATAGGCCAGTAATAGGTATATTTGGGAAACCACTTTGTGGAATCCTGCGCTTTCGCGAATACAATATCCGCAAAATACTTAGTACCTGCGGTTGTCCCGGTGTCTTCATTGAAATAAGCTGCAGCGTGGATGCTGAGGGTATCAGGAAAACTAGTTCCGGTAACAATAGCCTTAGTAGGAGTATAAGTCAAAGGCATAAGGGCAATAGGATCCGGAGTGGCATCCGAGCCTTCTTTGAGGCCGGTGCCGCCGGTGCTGTTCTCAATGTCGGTGCAGGCTGCCAGGGCGAATGCGAAGGCAGCGGCTGCAATGGATATCTTAACTATGTTTTTCATTGTCTTAACGGATTATTCGGCACTCTCGGTGAAGGGGTCGATGGTGATCTGCTGGCTCTCGTCTGTCCAGTCGCAGACGGTCGGAGCGATGGTGATTTCCTTAAGACCTATCTTGATGTTGTAAACGTATTTCTTGCCCATCTCCCAATTTGTGTTTGCCGTAGGTTCATAGGTGTATGTGTTGCGTGTGTTGATTTTGTTGCCGACTGCATCCATACCGTTGTGGAGGAGGTAGGTGATGACGATTTTCTGCTGAGGCTGAGGAGGAAGGATCACACCTGCATTGCGTGCAGCCCAGGGATGCTCGCCTGCAAAGCCGTTGGAGTAGGTGTTGCAATAGTTGGCTCCGAATGCGTATTTTTCGGTGCGGATGTCAACCTTGAGGCTGTCCAGAGGAAGAGGATAGTTCTTGATGGAAGGAACCTCGTATTTGGTCTTGGTGCTGCCAAGGTCGCTCCACTCTGCGGTCAGATCGCCGGTACCGCCCCTGACTGCGGGGTTGTTGACTGTGAGTTTGCCGGAGAATTTCACGGTGTCTATTTTGATTGACTCGAGGGTGATGCCGACATTGATGGTGTCGTTGTAGGCGATGTTGGTGTAGGGCACGAATGCGAGGGCTGCCTCGGCGTGCTTGAATTCCATAGCGGTTCCGGAGCTGCTGTAGGTCTTGCTGCTTGCGCTTGCGTAGAGGATGTCGTCCTGGCCTTCGCTGTTGTCGGGAACTGTTATCACTACTCTGCCGGCATTGATATTATTGTTGTCTCCCCAGACAACGCTGGTGGGGTTGACACCTGTGCGGCCGGGATATGTGCTCTTGGCTTCTTCGTAGTTGTCCTCGAGCTTGAGAACGATGTTGGGAACAGCTGCTGCGGGGTGAGCCACGGACTCGTAGCCTTCGAACGAGAATGCGAGGAAGTCGAGGGAGCCGTCTTTGGGCCAGTATTTACCCTCACGCCATTTGCCTTCGCTGCCGCTTGCATCGTAGGTGAAGGTGATGCCGGTGAAATAGGCGGAGTCGATGACGGGGTCTGTGCTATACTGGTGGGTTGAGACCACTATCTGACGGGTGGTAGGCATAGAAGTGCCGGTGATGCCGGCTTTGGAGAGCGATCCGTTGTAGGCGCGGATGCCGATTTCCATTGCCGAAGATTCGTCTTTCTGTTCGAGACCGAGGTCTGATTTAGTGCAGGATGCAGCCGCGAGAAGAGCCGCTGCCGCTGCAAAAAACAATACTGATTTTCTCATAATGTTAGTTTTGTGTTCTGTTTATTAATTAGTTTATTTTTCCTTCAATTTATGCTAATTTGCAAAGATACAAATATTTAGCTTCAAAAAAAAAAAAAATGACTACTTTTGCTGCCGGAAACGATGATTTCACGAAAAAATTCATATTTTTTAGCGCTTTTTGCGGCGGTCTGCATCTTCCACGGCGCCGTTTCGGGGCAGGAAAAGGCCTCGGGAGGGATATGGACGGGCGATTTCAGCCTCAACGCGGGCGGCAATTTCGAAAGTTCCGCCTCCGACGCACACCCATTTTCGAACGCCCTGCTTGAGGGCTCGGCCAAACTGGGATGGAAGGGCGAAAAGCTGAAGCTGGACGGCAATTTCTCGCTTTCCTCAAAATATATCGAGACTACCAAGATAGGTATAACCCTGGAGCAGTCGTGAGACTCTCCCGCCACTTTTGGCAGCGACATAAGCTCCGACCTCGAGGGCAAGCTCTCCTACGGAGGAGGCATCTCCGCCCTGTGGACTCCCGACTCGCGCAACGACCTCGGCTTCTCGCTCTCGGCCGTCCGCAAGAAGGAGACCATCTCCAAGGGGACCCTTTCCACCGACCACAGCGGGCAGATGGCAGGAGACGACTCTGCGCCCGTGAGCGGCACCTCCGGAATGGAGGGGTGGCTGCACAACTTCAAATTTGGCGGCGCACTGGAGTGGACCCGGCGCTACGAAAAACCGGGCCGGGCGCTGCGCCTCGCCGCCGAAGCCTCTTTTTCGAACGAACTCAAGGAAGACGTCTGGCAAAGCGGCCATCTGAGCATTTCAGACGATTTCTCCGACGACGACTATGTCGTGGAGAGCAGCTGGCGCCTGACCCCGGAGTACAAAAGCGACCTTGTCTTTGTGTCGGGGAAATATTCCGACAAGGATTTCTGCGACGCGAAGGGCCTCGACGTGGATTTCAGCCTCGACGCCCGGCTCGGCGAGAACCGCGACGCCAATTCGGCGGCCACTCTTGTGGGCGAGGTCTGGGTGGACAGCACTTCGTATCGCGAGAATTACCACTACATCAGTCTGACCGTCAACCCCACTCTTCACGCCGTCTGGACCACGGGAGGACTCTCGCTCGAGGCCACAATCACTCCCCAGTATTTCACCGACCTGCTCACATCTTCCTCAGACACTGAGAGTTACGGCAAAAGCAGGCTCGACGTCCTCTCCAATGTCAGCGGCAAGCTGAGCCTCGGCGGCGGCCACAGCTTGAACCTTGCTTTCTCGCGCGGCGTCAAGCGGCCCGACTATCTCAATCTATGCCGGATTCCGAGGCAGGGAGCCCTGCAGGGCGAACTCATCATCGGCAATCCCGAGCTCGACCCTTCGGTTAAGAACAAGGTGGAGGCGGGCTACAAATTCGCCGTCGGGAGCTTCTCCACGGGATTGCAGCTTGGCTACGAATACGAGAAAGACAATATAGAATACACCTTCAACGAGGTTGATGTCGATGGAGAAACCTGGCGCATATACACCTGGATCAATGCAGGTTGGAGCGAGACCGCATCGGCGAGGATCACTCTCGGCTGGGACTCTGGAGCTCTGAAGGCGGGCCTCTACGGCGACCTCAAATACTATAAGGGAGTGACAAGTTCGGGCTCCGAGAGCCGTAGTTTCGACTACAAAATAGGCGGCGACGCATCGTACTCCCTCGGCTCGGGATGGAAATTCCTCGTCCGCGGACACTATCAAAGCGATATCATAAGGTCTTACAATTCCATCACCTCATATATAGGATGCGACGTGAGGGTGGACAAGAAATTCGGAATGAAGAAACGCTTCGGCCTCTTTGCCGAAGGCCGCGACCTTTTCGACAAGGCGATAGTCTCCAACACCTATTCCGAAGATTTCTCCTACAATCGCAGCATCAACTACGACTATAACAGGCGGATATTCCTCCTGGGAGCAACTTTTTCTTTCTAGGATATTGACAATCTTGCGATTTTTCACTAATATTGCGAGATGAAAATTGCATTAGTAGGCTACGGCAAAATGGGCCATATCATCGAGCAGGTGGCTCTCTCGCGCGGACATCAGATTGTCTGCACCATAGATATCGACAACCCCGAAGATTTTGAAAGTCAGGAGTTTATGGAGGCAGATGCCGTCATAGAGTTCTCCTCCCCCGCCTCAGCGCCCGACAATGTCCGAAAATGCCTCAAGGCCGGCAAGAAGACCGTCTGCGGCACAACCGGCTGGTTTGCCGACAACGCGGAGGAGATGAAAATGCTCTGCGCCGAAGGCGGCACGCTCCTCTGGAGCAGCAATTTCTCGGTCGGAGTCTATCTTTTTTCGGCAGTGAGCCGCTTTCTGGCCCATCTGATGCAGGATTTTCCCGGATATTCCGTCTCTATAGACGAAACCCATCATATTCATAAGAAAGATGCCCCGAGCGGCACGGCGCTGACTTTGGCCGAAGGCATACTCGGGGAGATGCCGCGCCTCACGAAGGCCGACCTCCCAATAGCGAGCCATCGCGAGGGAGAAGTCCCCGGCATCCACACCGTGCGCTTCGAGAGCGAAGCGGACAGCATAGTCCTCACCCACGACGCCAAAAGCCGCGCAGGGTTTGCGCTCGGAGCAGTGCTGGCGGCCGAATTCGTCGCCACCCACAGCGGACTGCTGACTATGGACGACCTTTTCAGAAAAGAAGAAAACAAGATATAAAATGAAAACACCGGTATTCTGCGGCTCATCGGTCGCAATAGTAACCCCTTTCACCCGGAGCGGTGAAATCAACTTCGAAAAGTTCCACGAACTGGTCGATGCACAGATTGCAGGCGGCACCGCCGCCATCACGGTCTGCGGCACCACAGGCGAAGGCTCCACACTTTCCGACGAGGAGCACCTGGCCCTCATCAAGGACTGCATAAAGTATGTGGACGGCCGCATCAAGGTTGTGGCCGGCACAGGTTCCAACGACACCGCCTATGCCCTCCACCTCTGCCAGGAGGCGGAAGAAGCCGGCGCCGACGGTCTGCTGGTGGTTACACCTTATTATAATAAGACAAGCCAGAGAGGCCTTGTCAAGCACTATCAGTATCTGGCGGACAATGTCCATACACCCATAATTCTCTACAGCGTGCCCTCGCGCACGGGAATGTCGTTCAGCATCGACACCCTGAAGGAACTCTCGCAGCACCCTATGATCAACGGCATCAAGGACGCCGCATCCTCCATCAGCTCTGTGGCGGCCACTCTCGCGGCCTGCGGCGACAACCTCAACGTCTGGAGCGGCAACGACGACGAAACCGTGGCTATGATGGCTCTGGGCGCCAAAGGTGTGATTTCGGTCTGGGCAAATGTTGACCCTTCGACAGTGTCGAGCCTCACATCTGCCTGTCTTGCAGGAGATTTCGCCACTGCTGCGGCTCTGCAGCTCAAGTACTATTCTCTGGTCAAGGCGCTCTTTGTGGAGACCAACCCTATGCCGGTCAAGGAAGCTATGAATATGATGGGAATGGAAGTCGGCGAGGTCAGACCTCCGCTTTGCGAGCTTCTCCCTGAAAATGCGGCCCGGCTGCGGAGTGAACTTCAACGGGCCGGACTTCTTTAATCTGTTGTGGCTATGGCTATCAAGAAACACAGGGCAGCCCTGGTAGGTTGGGGCAATATAGGGCGGCACGCTCTCCAGGCCCTGCAGGCCGCAGAAGATTTTGAAGTGGCGGGAGTGGTGCGCCGCAGCGGAAGTGCCGACGGCGACCCTGCTCTGGAAGGCCTTCGGGTGGTGGACAGCATTGCGGCTCTGGAGGGCGTGGAGGTCGCCATTCTTGCAGTGCCTTCGCGCAAGGTGGAGGCCTGTGCGCTGGAGTGCATCCGCCTGGGCATCAACACAGTGGACAGCTTCGACATCCACAGCGGGACTGTGGCTCTGCGCCGCGTTCTTGCCGCAGAAGGCCGTCAGCACGGCACCGCCAGTATCATCTCCGCGGGCTGGGACCCCGGCTCCGACAGCATAGTCCGCGCGCTTTTCTGCGCAATGGCTCCCAAAGGTGTGACCTACACCAACTTCGGCCCCGGAATGAGTATGGGCCACAGCGTCGCGGTCAAAGCCATCCCCGGCGTGCGCGACGCCCTTTCGGTCACCATTCCTCTTGGCACGGGCATCCATAGGCGTCTGGTCTATGTGGAAATGCTTGACGGATACGATTTTGCCTCCGTCGCCGCGGCAGTCAAGGCCGACCCCTATTTCGTACACGACGAGACTTTCGTCGAGCAGGTGCCGTCTGTCGCCGCGCTCAAGGATATGGGCCACGGGGTCAACCTCGTGCGCAAAGGAGTCAGCGGAGAGACCCACAACCAACGTCTCGAGCTCAATATGAGCATAAACAACCCCGCGCTCACCGGCCAGATTCTGGTGGCTGCGGCTCGCGCGGTGTTTTCTCTCCAGCCCGGCGCCTACACTATGATAGAAGTTCCCGTCATCGACTTCCTCCCCGGCGACCGCGAAGAGCTCATCGCTTCGCTGGTATAAAAGCAGTTCCCGTGAGCAAAAAGGGGTGTTTTGCTCACGGGACGTCTGTTTTTGTGGGGTCCGTGAGCAAAAAGGCCTGTTTTGCTCACGGGCTTCTCTTTTTGTTATGGGTTATTTGGCGAAGGCGTAGCTGAAGCCTTGGATGCGGTTCCATTCGCCGCGGGTGAAGTCGGGGAATTCCACCGGCATCGAACCGTTCTCGAGCGATATGCGGCTGAGTTCCTGGACGGCGCTCCATTCGGCGCAGTCATAGACGTCCTCGTCGAGGGGCAGACCGTTGTGGAGGCAGTAGATGAGGCGGTAGTCCATAATGTAGTCCATTCCGCCGTGGCCGCCGACCTGGCGGGCTTTTTCTTCTATCTCCTTGACAAAATCGGGTTTGTACTGCTGGAGAAGATCATTCATTTCTTCTTCGGAGAGGGCTTCGTGGCCGTGCATAGATTTGACGGAAATCTGCTCTATGGGATATTTGCCGGCATAGCCGCCGTCTCCAAATAGCTGATGCATACGCGAATAAGGTCTGGGGCAATAGACATTGTGCTGGACCTCGATGAGATGGTCTTTGGCAGTCTGGATGAGGCTGATGGTGTGGTCGCCGTCGAGGCATTCGTCCTTGCCGCGGAGCTGTTTGGCTGCCTTGCGGCCGTTGTACGAAGGAGTGTCCATAGCCACGAGATAGTCCATCTTGTCGCCGCGATGGATGTTCATCACCTGGCAGATGGGGCCGAGGCCGTGGGTGGGATAGTTGTCGCCGCGGTTGGCCATATTGTAGTCGAGGCGCCAGACTTCGCTGTGGTCCCAATCTTCTGCAAGATAGTGGATATAAGCGCCTTCGACGTGATAGACCTCACCGAAGAGACCCTGCTGGGCCATATTGAGGGTGGACATCTCGAAGAAGTCGTAGCAGCAGTTCTCGAGGATGGTGCAGTGGCGGCGTGTGCGCTCGCAGGCATCCACAAGGTCCCAGCAGTCCTTGACGGTCATAGCCGAAGGGACTTCGATGGCGGCGTGGTGGCCGTTCTCCATAGCGCAGAGGGCGATGCGGACGTGGTCGAGCCAGTCGGTGGCGATATACACGAGGTCGATGTCCTCATTTTCGCACATCTCCTTGAATGCTTCGGCTCCGACATAGCCTTTGGCTGCGGGAAGGCCGGCTTCAGAGAGGATGCTCTGGCAGTCTTCGACCCTCTCGGCACGCTCGTCGCAGAGAGCTACAATCTCGACTCCGTCGATGTGGGTGTAGCGCTCCACTGCGCCGGTGCCGCGGCCGCCGATGCCGACGAATGCCACCTTGACGACGTCGATGGGCTCGCAGGCCAGGGCCAGGGCGCTCTGCTGGCCGGGAGCGCGGTCGGGAGTCTCCAGTACTATTTTGCCGTCCTTGATGCAGGCCGGAACGGAAGCCGGAACAGTCTTGCAGCAGGACGAAAGCATCAGAATGCCTGCCGAAAGGATGAGAAGTATCTTTTTCATATCGAGTTTGGTTTATGTATATTTTTGCAAAGATAGGAAAATTTTCGTCATGCCCGACACTGTTCCTTCCCCGTCATGCCCGACCTGTTCGGGCATCTTTCGCAGCGATGGGCCACGGTGATCGGCCTCCGACGATGGTTGGAGGTGGGTGGCTTGCGCCCAACCCCCGATTTTGACCCCTTGGGCACAACGAACCGTGGATATACGCCGCCAGAAGCCATCCCCCGTGGCCCACTGCCGCGGAAGCTTACTTGACGTTGCTGACATAAAAATTAACACAATTTTATTGAATTTCTCCCAAATTTTGTTATATTTGCAGTTTGATTGGAATATGATGAAATTTGATTGTTTTCGGGTTTTTCTTTTGGCTGTGGTTCTGACGGCGGCGGGCTGCCAGAAGGAGGACGTTGATCCGGTCCCCGGGCAGGAGATCGGCGGGAAGGACCATCTCTCCACCGAGTTCGTCATAACCGCCGGCTTCGAGGACCCCGACGCAGCCGACCCTCAGGCCCAAGGCGACTCGCAAGCCCAAGGGGCCCCGCAGGCCCAAGGCGGCACCAAAGTCACCGTGGGTGAGGTCGGTACGGGCACA
>R18__coassemble_2518_pt1 | contig 11081 bp, 10 predicted proteins | sample R18__metabat2_high_PE_032 | metagenome-assembled genome bin R18
GCGTATAGCCACGGTCCGCTGTGCCCAAGGGGCTAAAATCGGGGGTTGGGTCCAATCCATATGCCTCCAACCGGTCTCTATGGCCAATTGCTGTGGCCCATCGCTGCGAAAATGAGACCCCCGAACGGGGTCGGGGGTGACGTGTCAGGGCGTCGGTCGAAGGTGACGCGGTTGTTTGTTGGTCTGAAGTGACGTAATATTGTGTCGTAAAGAGTACGTCATGCCCGACCTGTTCGGGCATCTAAAAAAGCCGGCCCCAAAAGGAGTCGGCTTCATTAAGTATATGTAGGGAAGATTAAAATAGATTCTTATTCTTCTCTGCGGGGACGACGGTCGCCACGGGGACGACGGTCACCACGGTCACCGCCACGGCCGCCACGGGGGCGACGGTCGCCGCGACCACCACGCTCACCCTGGCCTGCGCTTGCTGCAGAAGCTGCAGAAACACCTGCGTTGGGAGAAAGATCGCGTTTGCCGTAAACTTCACCGTTGCAAATCCAGACTTTGATACCGAGAACACCTACTTTGGTGTGAGCCTCTGCGAGTGCGTAGTCGATGTCGGCGCGGATTGTGTGGAGAGGAGTACGACCTTCCTTGAACATTTCGGAGCGAGCCATTTCAGCACCGCCTACGCGGCCGCTGATCTGAACTTTGATACCCTCGGCACCCATACGCATTGTCGAAGCGACAGCCATCTTGATGGCGCGGCGATATGAAACGCGGCCTTCGAGCTGGCGGGCGATGTTGTTGGCTACGATGTTGGCATCAACTTCAGGGCGTTTGACCTCGAAGATGTTGATCTGGACGTCTTTGTTGCAAACCTTCTTGAGTTCCTCTTTGAGCTTGTCAACCTCCTGGCCGCCCTTGCCGATGATAACGCCCGGACGAGCTGTGTGGATGGTGACGGTGATGAGCTTGAGGGTGCGCTCAATGACGATTTTGGAGAGGGATGCTTTTGCAAGGCGTGCGTTGAGGTACTCACGGATTGTGTAGTCCTCTTTGATGCGGGTTGCATAGTCTCCGTACCAGTTGGAATCCCAACCACGGATGATACCTACTCGGTTGCTGATAGGATTGGTTTTCTGTCCCATATTACTTTGCCTCCTCGTTTACTGCGGGTTGATTTTTGGTACCGACGATGACAGTCACGTGGTTCGAGCGCTTGCGTACGCGGGCTGCACGACCCTGAGGGGCTGTACGGATACGTTTGAGCTGACGGCCGCCGTCCACCATAATGGTCTGGACATAGACATTGCCGTTCTCGAGTTCCTTGCGGGATTCTTCATTCTTGGCTTCCCAGTTTGCGATGGCGCTGCGGATGAGCTTCTCCAAACGGATGGATGCCTCTTTCTTTGAGAAATGAAGGATATCCAATGCACGGTTAACTTCTACACCTCTTACGATGTCGGCCACGAGGCGCATCTTCTGAGGGGATGTAGGGACATCATTCAGCTTTGCGATAGCTGTGTGTCTTTTATTTTCTTTAAGCCTTTCGGCCATTTCTCTTTTACGAGCTCCCATTGTAATCTTTGTTTTTTAACTGTTAACGATTACCAGAGTGACCTTTGAAGGTACGTGTAGGAGCAAACTCTCCTAACTTGTGACCAACCATATTCTCTGTTACATAGACCGGAACGAACTTGTTGCCGTTATGAACAGCGATTGTGTGTCCTACAAAGTCTGGTGAGATCATGCTTGCGCGTGACCAGGTCTTGATGACCTCTTTCTTCATACTGCCATCGTTCATGGCAAGTACTCTTTTTTCCAAGCTGTCCTGAATGTATGGACCTTTTCTAAGTGAACGACTCATAATCTAAAAAGTTTTATTCCGTTATTTCTTTCTTCTTTCAATGATGAACTTGTTGGAAGTCTTCTTAGGGTTACGAGTCTTGTATCCCTTAGCAGGCAGACCCTTGCGTGAACGAGGGTGACCACCTGATGCACGGCCTTCACCACCACCCATAGGGTGATCTACAGGGTTCATTACGACACCACGGTTGTGAGGTCTGCGACCCAACCAGCGGCGGCGTCCTGCCTTGCCGTGTGACTCCAAGTTGTGATCTGAATTGGATACTGTACCGACAGTTGCGCGGCAGGTGACGAGCACCATACGGGTTTCGCCTGAAGGGAGGCGGAGGATGGCGTGACCACCTTCACGTGCTGTCAGCTGAGCGAATGCGCCTGCGCTGCGTACCATAGCGGCACCGCAACCCGGACGGAGCTCAACGTTGTGTACGAGAGTACCGAGAGGAATTTCTGCTAACGGAAGAGCGTTTCCTATTTCAGGAGCAACTCCGGAACCCGAGGCGATTGTCTGGCCTACTTTGATTCCATTAGGAGCAATGATATAACGTTTTTCGCCGTCACCGTAGACTACAAGCGCGATGCGTGCGCTGCGGTTAGGGTCGTATTCGATGGTTTTTACTACAGCGGTGTAGTCGTCCTTGTCGCGAAGGAAGTCGATTACACGGTACATTTTCTTGTGACCACCGCCGATGTAACGGATTGTCATCTTACCCTGATTGTTGCGTCCGCCTGTGCTCTTGAGGGGCTTGAGGAGGCTCTTTTCAGGAGTAGAGCAAGTGATGTCGTCGAATGCGCTGATCACTTTGTTTCTTGTGCCGGGAGTTACCGGTTTGAATTTACGTACTGCCATGGTCTTTAGATGTTGCTATAGAAATCAATCTTGTCGTCTCCGGCCAGAGTCACAAACGCTTTTTTGTAGTGGTTTGTGCGGCCTGTCTGCAAGCCGGCTTTGGTGTAGCGGCTCTTGCGTTTTCCGTGATAGTTTACGGTGTTGACGTCCTTTACGGAGACACCGTACATTTGTTCTACCGCGTTTTTAATCTCAATCTTATTGGCGTCGCGGTCAACAATGAAACCGTAGCAGTTCAGCTTATCGCCCTGAACTGTCATTTTTTCAGTTACTACTGGCTTAATCAATATACTCATTGTTGTGGATGTTATTTGCGTCTTTCTGCCAAAATGTCCTGAACACCGTCAACGAGGACGAGTTTGTTGGAGTCAGAGATGACGTAAGTGTTGATTTCGTCAACTGTGATGACCTTTACCTCAGGAAGATTGCGAGACGACAGGTAAATATTGTTTGAATTTTCAGGAAGCACTACGAGAGTCTTGCGTCCGTAAGATTTGAGGTTCTCAAGAATCTTGATGAACTCTTTGGTCTTGGGAGCGTCCATAGTGAAAGGTTCGACCATCACGATGGAATTCTCTTTTGCTTTGTAGCTGAGAGCTGAGAAGCGGGCAAGCTGTTTGAGCTTCTTGTTCAGCTTGAAGCGGTAGTCGCGGGGCTTGGGACCGAACACGTTGCCACCACCAACATAGATGTTGGATTTGATGCTGCCGTGACGAGCTCCTCCGCCGCCTTTCTGGCGACCCATCTTCTTTGTGCTGAATGCTACTTCACTGCGGTCTTTTGTTTTGTGGGTGCCCTGACGCTGTGCAGCAAGATACTGTTTGACGTCGAGGTAGATAGCGTTGTCGTTCGGCTCAATGCCGAAGATTGCGTCGTCGAGCTCGGCCTGTTTGCCGGAAGCTGTACCGTCGATTTTCAATACATCAAGTTTCATAGCGTTAGTTCTCCAGAATTACATAAGACCCTTTGGCTCCGGGTACAGAGCCTTTTACTACTACGAGGTTGTTTTCGGGGATGACCTTGATGATTTCAAGGTTGAAAACTTTCACGCGGTCGCAGCCCATATGGCCTGCCATGCGCATACCTTTGAAAACTCTTGAAGGCCAAGAAGATGCGCCGAGAGAACCGGGGTGACGAAGTCTGTCGTCCTGACCGTGGGTTCTGCCGCCTACACCCTGGAAGTGGTGGCGTTTGACAACGCCCTGGAAGCCGTGACCCTTGGAGGTACCGGTAACGTCAACATAGGTAACGCCTTCTGCGAGGTCGGCGAGAGTGATGACATCACCAAGTTTGAGCTCCTTCGGGAAGTCAGCCTTGAACTCCACGAGTTTGCGTTTAGGAGTGGTTCCTGCCTTTTCAAAATGGCCCTTGAGGGGCTTGCTGGCGTGTTTCTCTGAGATTTCGTCATAGGCAAGCTGTACAGCGGCGTAACCATCTTTCTCTACTGTACGGATTTGCGTAACAACACACGGACCAGCCTCAATAACAGTGCATGGAAGATTTTTTCCATCAGCACTGAAAACGGAAGTCATTCCGATTTTTTTTCCAATAATACCAGGCATTGGTTCTTAATTTGGTGTAAATAAATAAGTTAAACAGTTTCCGCCCATTTTTGGGGGGCTGCAAATATACGCATTATTTGCAAACTGACAAAAATTTTTTCCAAAGCATTGATTATCTTTGCGAAAAATTTCAGAGAGATGCTTTCGATAGTTTTAGGGATGATTGCGCTCGCGCAGGTCTATCAGCAGGTGGACACTGTGGGCAAAAACCGGAATCAGGACATCTATGATGTGATAGAAGGAGTGACCGTCACGGCCGACCGCAATCAGATAATATATAAGATTGACCGTCAGACAATCAATGCATCTTCTGCTGTTTCGGCTGCAGGAGGCACTGCCATCGACATTCTCGCCCTTATGCCTTCGGTGCAGGTCAACGCCGACGGCGACCTCACTCTCAGGGGAAGTTCCAACTATATGGTATATGTGGATGGAAAGCCCAGCCCGCTGGAAGGCTCTGCAGCCCTGAGGCAGATACCCTCGGGCAGCATCGAAAACATAGAGATAATCACCACGCCTTCAGCCAGATACCGCACCGACGGCGACACCGGTATCATCAATGTCACAACCCGCAAGATGAGCGAAGACGGCCTGACCGTCAATCTCAACGGTTCGGGGAGCACCCTCGGCGGCTGGGGAGCCGACGGCCGCATAGGCTATCGCAAGGGCCACAGCCTCTGGTACATAGGCGGCACGGCGCAGAACGTCAAGACAAAAGGAGATTTCGAGCAGGACAAGACCACTGTCGTGGATGAATATGTAACCACCTCACGCTCAGATGGTTTCCGCTTCCAGAGCCTCAAGACTATGATAGGCCTGGGTGGTTGGCAGTATTCCAATGGCGGCCACAGTCTCAACCTGGAGTTCCAGGCCGGCCGCACCACCAAAAACACCGGCGGAGAGATGGACTACAATGCCCGCCGCACCGTCGGTGGTGAGCTTCTCTACGACAACGACTACTACAGCCGCGATCACTATATGCTCGACAAGAAGCTCATCCAGGGCTCGCTCGACTACAGCTGGAAGATGAGCGACAAGAGCACCCTCGCCCTCACAAGCCGCTTGCGCTACGACCCGTACTCGCTGGAATACACCGAGAGCAATATGTTCACCCTCGACGATGAGCGCGACGAAGGCACCCGCGGCTACGAGCAGGAGCACCACTGGGACTGCGACGCGTCGCTCACCTATACCCTGCAGTACCGCTCTTCGGGCAAGCTGGAGGCCGGGTATCAGTACATCACCTACAGCGAGCACGGCGGATATACTTTTGAGTACTTCGACAAGGAGCAGGGGCAGTTCGTCTGGGACGAGGGTCAGGACATACCTTTTTATTATAGGAGGCAGACCCATTCGCTCTTCGCTATGGTTTCAGACCGCTTCGGCTCGTTCGCGTTCGATGCGGGACTCCGTGCGGACAGAGTCCTCGACGATGTGGACGTGGACTGCGACATAGTGACCTACAAGCACATAGACGGGGTCTCGCGCCACAACAAGCGTCTGGACCTTTTCCCTTCGGTGCATCTGTCGTACGATGCGGGCGGCGGAGTCGGAGTCTTCACTTTCGGGTATTCGCGCCGCACCAACCGTCCCGGCATCTGGCAGCTCGAGCCGTATATCACCTACGAAGATTATTATACTCGAAAAACAGGCAACCCCGACATCCTGCCGGAGTTCAGCAATTCTGCCGAACTTTCCTGGCGCAAGGGCTTTGCCGGCGGATACAGTCTGGCCGTGACCGGATTCTGGAGAGGCCGCACCGACGTAGTGGACTGGGTCAGAATGCCTTACCAGGCCGGAATCACTCTCGACCAGATAGTCAATGCCGGCGATCAGAACGAATATGGAGCCGAACTCAATGCGGTCCTGCCTTTTACGAAATGGTGGAAGAGCACCGTTAACGGCAGCGTCTATGGCTACGATTTCACGGCCAAGGATTCCCGTTGCTCCGACGCTAAAGGCACCAACTGGATGGCCGGCTGGATCAACAATTTCTCGGTGGCCCGGGGCACGAGTCTTCAGTTCGACGGCCACTTCATCGGTCCGCACGTCCTGACCCAAGGTATGGAGCAGGCCTATGTCTATTTCGATTTCGCTGTGCGTCAGCAGATTCTGGGAGGTATGTTCACTCTCTCGGCGGTCGCCCACGATGTCCTGCGCACAGCAGTTTACGAGAACACCCGAACAACCGCCGACCTGGAGTCCCACACCAAAGTCCGCCCCGTCTATCCCAACATAGTCTTCGGCCTGACCTTCAACTTCAACCACGTCTCCAAAGAGAAATCCGGCGCCATCTCCACCGACGCCCTCTTCGAAGGCAAAGCCTTCTAAAACCTCCCTTCCGCTTTCCGCAGCGATGGGCCACGACAAAGTAGCTCTGATGAGCTTCTCGTGAAGGTAGTTTGTGCCCAACCCCCGATTTTGGGCCCTTGGGCGCAGCGAACCATCGAAATACGCTCCCTATGGCCATCTTCCGTGGCCCACAGCAGCGGAAAATTGCACGAAGTATGGTGAAGGCAGTCTTTCTAGATGTCTTTCCGGAGGGCGGAGATGGCGCGCAGGGCGGATTGGACGGCTATGGGGATGCCGCCACAGATCATTGTGCGTTCGCCGGCGAAGTAGAGTCCTTTGTACGGGCCCCTGGCGGGGAGTATCCGGGGAGGCGTGCCCTTGGGCCAGATGCTCATCCAGCCTCCTTGATGGGTATCGCAATATCTCTCGTAAGTGAGCGGCGTAGTCATATCGGTGACCTCGACTTTGCCGGAGATTTCGGGCAGGACTTCCGAGAGAGCCGTCGCCACGTCTTCGATTGTCCGGCGTTTCTCCGCTTCGTATCGCCCTTCGGCCTTGAGGGATTCCCACCAGCCGTGCGACTGGGAATGGACGACGACAGTTATGGCGGTGCACCCATCGGGAGCGTAGTCCTTGCAGAACGCATAGTTGTAAACTGTCAGAGTATCAAGGAGTTCGCCGGCTACTGAGACCGGACGGCGCAGCCGGCACTGAATGGCTTCGGGGCGATGTGAGAGGTCGGCTCGTACCCCCAGACAAAGCAATACACATTGTTCGCTCACGGTGGTCCGCCTGAGTTTCTCGGCCCAGGAAGTCTTGATGGGCTCTGCAAAAAGATTGTCGATGGCCTTGAGAGTGTCGCTGGCGACGACTACTGCATCGGCATTGACGAAACCATCGGCTGTCCTGACTCCGCAGACTTTGCCGTCTCTCACTACAATCTCCCGGGCCTCGCAGTTCAAGGTTAATTCTCCCCCGAGCTCAGCATAGCGCTGAATCATATTGTCGATAATCCGCGACGAGCCTCCTTCTGTGTAGCAGGCATCATAAGTGGCGAATTTATAGAGCACATAGATGAACGCAAACGCATTGTGGTCCGGGTGTACTATATTGGACAGCAGGCACTTGAGCCTGGGGTCTTTGAACTGCGACAGGTATTCTCCGGTAGATGTGAAAAGAAGTCTCAGCAATCGATGAGGAACAAACAGATGGCGGATATCGCCCACGAGACGTTTTATGGCCCTCCGGTCGGCGGGAGCAGCCGCGAGGAGTTCCTTCTCCAGAACGTCAATGTCGCGCCAAAGCCCTGGCCCGGGCTCAAGCCCGGCCCCCATAGACCCCTCATCAGCGTATCCATAAACGGGGTTCCCGAAATGCCCGGGATTGTTGGATGAAAGTATGGCAGTCTCGCTATAGAGTTCTGTGATAGGAAGTTTTGTGGGTTTGCACCCGATGAGCCAATGCAGCGACCCTTCGAAGTGATATCCTCCGCGGTCCCATCCGCCCTGCACCCCGCCGCATCGCGACGACCTCTCGAGAACAAGAGTCTCATACCCGTATTTCCGCGCATAAATCCCCGCCGTCAGCCCGGCAATCCCCGCTCCTATGACTATTACCTTTTTACCCATACCTGCAAAGGTAGAAAAAATTCTGCCCGACCGTCACTGATGAGACCCCCGAACAGGTCGGGGGTGACGGATTGACACGTCATGCCCGACCTGGTCGGGCATCTCGAGAGCGAAATTTTGCAGAAACAAAGAAAAATCCGTATCTTTGTAAAATTCTTCAAAGATGGACTGCAGTACCGACAAGATCATCAGGATTCCGGCTTTGGCCGACGTACACGTTCATTTCCGCGAGCCGGGGTTTGAATATAAGGAAACTATTTTCTCTGGCTCAATGGCCGCCGCAGCAGGTGGCTATTGTTGTGTTTGTCCGATGCCCAATCTCAATCCTGCTCCCGACAGTCCGGAGAATCTCGAAAAGGAACTCGAAATCATAAGGCGCGACGCCGTCATAGACGTAATCCCTTACGCAACCATAACGAAAGGTCGTAAAGGTCTGGAAATCACCGACATCGTAAAGCTCAAAACATATTGCGCAGCCTTTTCCGACGACGGCTCCGGAGTCCAGAAAGAAGAAGTGATGCTCGAAGCGATGCGCCTCTCCAAGGAGAACGATTGCATAATAGCCGCCCATTGCGAAGACAATAATCTTCCGGGAGAAGATCCCCGAAGCGAATGGGGCCAGATAGAGCGCGACCTCAACCTCGCAGCCAAGACGGGCTGCAAATATCACGTCTGCCATATCTCCTCGCGCAAGAGTTTGGAAATCATAGCCCAAGCCAAGCGTTCGGGAGTCGATGTCACCTGCGAGACCGCGCCTCACTACCTTATCTTCTCAAGCAGAGACAGAAAGGACGAGGGCCGCTTCAAAATGAATCCGCCGCTGAGGGACCCCGAAGACCGTGAAGCCCTCATAGAAGGCCTCGTTAGTGGCGAAATAGATATGATTGCCACCGACCACGCGCCCCACGCAGCAGAAGAAAAATCGCGAGGGTTCGCGCAGTCGGCGATGGGAATAATAGGGCTGGAGACCGCCTTCCCCGTGATGTACACGAATTTCGTGAGGACAAAAATCATCACTTTGGAAAGACTCATAGAACTTATGAGCACGAACCCGCGCAAGAGATTCCGCCTCCCCCGAAGGCCGGACGACTTGGCAGAGTTCGAAGTGGCGACTCCTTATAAAATAAATTCCGAAACCTTCAAGTCGAAGGCCCGCAGCACCCCCTTCGAAGGGATGGAAGTCTATGGGCGCTGCATCAAGACAGTATATAAAGGTAAAACAGTATATGAAGCAGAGTAACAGTATGAAGCTCGTCCTCGAGGACGGCAGCGAATTTTACGGCGCGTGCCACGGCCTGCGCAAGGCGGTGGCGGCGGAAATTGTGTTCAACACGCAGATGGTGGATACGCAGGAGGCGGTTTGCGACGAGGCCTACGCCGGCAAGATTGTGGTGATGACCTACCCGCAGCAGGGCCAATCAGGCATCAACTCCGCCGCAGGCAAGGCGCAGGTGGCAGGCCTGGTGGTCAGGGATTTCTGCACCGAGCCTTCGAATTTCCTCTGCGAGGGGAAACTCGGAGATTTTCTGACGCACGAAGGCGTGCCGTGCCTGGAGGGCCCCGACACCCGTATGCTCACCCGCCGCATCAGGATGGGAGGCCGCCCGAAGGCAGCCCTTGTCCCCGCTGAAACCCCGACTTCCGCGGCGCTCAAGCTCATAGCCGAAGTTGTGCTGGAGGGGGAGGAGGGTTCTATGCAGGACCCGGAGGCTCCGCAAACCCGGCAGCTGTTCCCCCAGCCGCTGAACCTCGACGGCAAGCGCCGCGACATCAAGAAAGTGATGGTGATAGGCTCCGGCCCCATAGTCATCGGCCAGGCGGCTGAGTTCGACTATGCCGGCACCCAGGCCTGCCTTGCGCTGAAGGAGGAGGGCTACGAGGTCATCCTTGTGAACTCCAACCCCGCCACAATTATGACCGACACGCACATCGCCGACAAGGTCTATATGGAGCCGCTGACCCTCGAATATGTGGCGCGTATCATCCGCTACGAGCGCCCCGACGCCCTTGTGCCGGGCCTCGGCGGCCAGACGGGCCTCAACCTGGCGGTGCAGCTGGCCAAAAAAGGCGTGCTGGAGGAGTGCAGGGTGGAAATCCTGGGCACTTCGTTCGAGAGCATCGAGAAGGCTGAGGACCGCGAGCTCTTCAAAGAGCTGTGCGTCAGCCTCGGAGAGCCTGTCATCCCTTCCGAGATCTGCTACAGCATCGACGACGCCGTGCGCGTGGCCGCCGAAATCGGCTACCCTGTGGTCCTTCGCCCCGCCTTCACTCTGGGCGGCACCGGCGGAGGTTTTGCCGACGACGAGGAGGAACTCAAGGACGTGATGCGTGGCGCCCTCGCCCTTTCGCCTGTCCATCAGGTACTTGTGGAAAAGAGCGTCAAGGGCTACAAAGAGATTGAATTCGAGGTGATGCGCGACCACACCGACAAAGCCATCACCGTCTGCTCGATGGAGAACGTGGACCCCGTGGGCATCCACACCGGCGACTCCATAGTCGTGGCTCCGGCCCAGACCCTTTCTTCGCGAGAATATAATATGCTGCGCGACAGCGCATTGAAACTCATCCGCGCGCTCAAGATAGCCGGCGGCTGCAACGTCCAGTTCGCCCTCGACCCGCGCTCTTTGAAATACTATATTATAGAAGTGAATCCCCGCGTCTCGCGTTCGTCCGCCCTGGCTTCCAAGGCCACCGGCTTCCCCATCGCGCGCGTGACCGCCAAAATAGCTGTGGGTCTGACACTTGACGAGATTGCAGTGGGCGGCTCGACAGCAGGCGTGGAGCCCCTCATCGACTACATCGTCTGCAAAGTTCCCCGTTTCCCCTTCGACAAATTCTCCGAAGCCACCAACGAGCTCGGCACGCAGATGAAGGCCACCGGCGAGGTCATGAGCATAGGCCGCACTTTCGAGGAGAGCCTCCTCAAGGCCCTCCGCTCTCTGG
>R18__coassemble_2604_pt1 | contig 10738 bp, 6 predicted proteins | sample R18__metabat2_high_PE_032 | metagenome-assembled genome bin R18
AGAAGAAATAGCGCGAAAGGCCTATGGATTTCGAGCTGCATTCCCCCTACTCCCCCACCGGCGACCAACCCCAGGCAATCGAAAAAATCACCGAATCGATAGCCTCGGGCAACCTCGCCACGACCCTTCTGGGCGTCACGGGCAGCGGCAAGACCTTCACTATGGCCAATGTCATCGAGCATCTGAACCGCCCGACCCTCATCCTGAGCCACAACAAAACCCTTGCGGCGCAGCTCTACAGCGAATTCAAGGCCTTCTTTCCCAAGAATCTGGTGGAGTACTTCGTCTCGTACTACGACTACTACCAGCCGGAGGCCTACCTTCCGACCACAGACACCTATATAGAGAAAGACCTGAGCATCAACGACGAAATCGAAAAGCTCCGGCTCTCGGCCTCCTCCGCCCTTCTCTCGGGCAGGCGCGACATCATCGTGGTCTCCTCCGTCTCCTGCCTTTACGGCATAGGCAACCCCGAGGACTTCCACGACACCACCATCCACATCGGGACCGGGCAGACCCTCAGCCGCCAGAAATTCCTCTACAGCCTGGTGGATGCCCTCTACAGCCGCACGGAAGCCGATTTCACGCGAGGTTCCTTCCGCGTCAAGGGCGACACGGTGGACATATTCCTGGCCTACGGCGACTACGGCATAAGGGTGGTCTTTTTCGGAAACGAGATAGAATCCATAGAGATGATAGACCCCGTGAGCGGGGCCACTCTGGAGTTTCTCTCCGAAGTCTCCATCTACCCCGCCAACAATTTCGTTACATCCAAAGAGCGGACAAGAGCAGCCATCAGCGCCATCCAGGACGATATGATGGCCCAGTACACATATTTCAAGGAGATAGGTAAACACCTGGAAGCCAAGAGGTTGAAAACGCGCGTGGAATACGACCTCGAAATGATGAAGGAGGTGGGCTACTGCCCCGGCATAGAGAATTATTCCAGATATTTCGACGGCCGCAGCCCCGGAATGAGGCCTTTCTGCCTGATAGACTATTTTCCGAAGGATTTTCTGCTCTTCATAGACGAAAGCCACGTCACAATCCCCCAGGTCCGGGCAATGTCGGGAGGCGACCGCTCGCGCAAGCAGACTCTCATAGAATATGGATTCCGCCTTCCCGCAGCCGCCGACAACAGGCCGCTGAGATTCGACGAATTCGAGAACATAATAGGCCAGAGACTCTTTGTGAGCGCCACTCCGGGAGATTATGAACTCCAGCAGACAGGAGGAGAAGTGGTGGAACAAGTCGTTAGGCCCACGGGCCTTCTGGATCCTCCCATAGAGGTCAGACCAATAAAGAACCAGATAGACGACCTCCTCGAGGAGATAGAGATAAGAGCCGAAAAAGACGAAAGAGTGCTTGTCACCACCCTTACCAAACGAATGGCCGAAGAACTCGAGAAATATCTGACCAAGATGGAGATACGCGCCCGCTACATCCACTCCGACGTGGACACTATGGAGCGCATAGAGATACTCGAGGACTTCAAGGCCGGACGCTTCGACGTGCTTGTGGGAGTCAATCTGCTGCGCGAAGGACTCGACCTCCCCACAGTATCTCTCGTGGCGATTCTCGACGCCGACAAGGAAGGATTCTTAAGGTCCGACCGCAGCCTCACCCAGACAGCCGGCAGGGCGGCCCGCAACGTCAACGGCCGCGTCATAATGTATGCCGACAGCATCACCGATTCGATGCGCTCCACAATCGACGCCACAGAGCGCCGCCGCGCCAAGCAGATGGCCTACAACAAGGAGCACGGCATCACCCCCACACAAGTGGGCATCAGCGCCAAAAGCAGCCTTGCAGTCAGCGCCGGCAAACCCAAGGACGACGGCACCGATATTGCAGCGATACTGCAAAGCGACCCCATCGTCAGCAAGATGTCCAAAGCGGAACTCAGACGGGCGGTGGAAGACGAAAAAACGCAGATGGAGCAGGCTGCTTCGCGTCTCGATTTCGAGGCCGCGGCCCGCCATCGCGACCAGATGCGGGCGCTTACTAAAATATTAGAAGGAAAATGACAGAAGGAAGATTAAACGAGATAATCTCGACTTTCGACGAGAACGAGCGCAGGATGGTTCTCGCTGCCTGCGCCGAGGCGGAACGCCGTCTCGAAGGAAAGGTCCGCGACAACGGCCACCCGTTTTTCGAGCATCCCCAGCAGGTGGCGGTCATAGCATTCGATATGCTGACCGTGGACTCCTACGCGATAGCCGCAATAATGCTCCACGAGGCAGGCAGATTTTCGTGCGAGAAAGTCTCCGACATCAACAAGTCGCCCCTGATGCAGCAGTACAGGCAGAAATATCCCGCCGAAGTGGTTTCCATCGTGGAGAGCCTCAACAACATAGCCTCGATTCAGATGCAGGAGACCGGCCTCGACGCCGAAAAATACCGCAAGCTGATTGTCTCCTACGCGGTGGACCCTCGCGCCATACTTATAAAACTTGCTGACAGACTGGAAGTTATGCGCAACGCCGGAGCCCTTCCTCCCGCAAAGCGCAGGGCCAAGGTGATGGAGACTATGCTGCTCTATATCCCGATTGCCCACCAGCTGGGAATCTACCACCTCAAGAGCGAGCTCGAGGACATCTTCCTCAAATATTCCGACCCCGAGGCCTACCGCGACATAAAGCGCAAGCTCAAGGAGACCGAGGCGCAGCGCAACAAGCTCACCCGCGAGTTCGTGGAACCCCTCAAACTCAAAATGGACGAAGCGGGCATAAAATATTCCTTCAAGGCCCGCACCAAGAGCCCCTACTCCATCTGGAAGAAGATGCAGGCCAAAGGGCTGCCCTTCGAAGAGATTTTCGACGTTTTCGCCATAAGGTTCATAGTGGACTGCCCGCCCGACAAAGAGCTCGAGCACGAGCTCTGCTGGAAGGTCTATTCGCTTGTGACAGAGGAATATGAGCCCGACACCGAGAGGCTGCGCGACTGGATTTCGCATCCAAAGAAGAACGGCTACGAGTCGCTCCACACAACTGTGGCCTCGAAGGACGGCGCGGCGATGGAAGTACAGATCCGCACCGTACGTATGGACAACATCGCCGAGAAGGGCGGCGCCGCGCACTGGGCCTACAAAGGCATCAGCAGCAAGGCCGCGCTCACGGACTGGCTCTCGAAGGTCCGCAGCCGCATCGAAGGCCCCACCAAGGACAGCTACGAGATGGTGCCGGTGGTCTTCGACGAGGTGATGGTCTTCACCCCCACCGGCGACCTCCGCCAGCTGCGCTCGGGCGCCACCGTGCTGGACTTCGCCTTCGAAATCCACAGCAACCTCGGCCTGCACTGCAGCGGCGGGCGCGTCAACGGCCGTCTGGTGCCCATCCGCGAGAAGCTCCACACCGGCGACATAGTGGACATCATCAGCAACAAAAACCAGAAGCCCAACGCCGACTGGCTCAATTTCGTGGTCTCGACCAAGGCCCGCAGCAAAATCCGCCAGAAACTCCACGAAGAGGAGACCCGCCGCGCCAATATGGGCAAGGAAATACTCCGGCGCAGGCTCAAGAACTGGAAGCTCGCGCTGCCCGACGAAGACCTCTGGGCCCTGACCAAAAAGCTCAAGTTCAAGGCGGTCAACGAGCTTTACGGGGCCATTGGCACCGGCGCCCTCGACCCCATCGAGGTCAAGGACTTCATAGTCGAGAGGCGCGCCGGCCACCGCCCGGGCGGCGAACTTCAGCACGAGCAGCACGCAGTGGCGGAGGAGCGCCTCGCCGACCGCCTGCAGTTCGACTCCAAGCTCAAGGGAATGGAATTCAAGGCCGCCAAGTGCTGCAACCCGCGCCGCGGCGACGAGATTTTCGGCTTCCTCACAATCAAGGACGGCATCAAGATCCACCGCGAGAGCTGCCCCAACGCCGCAAGGCTCAAGGGCAACTATCCCTACCGCGTCATCGGCCTCAGCTGGAAAGGAAAATAAACTATGCAGCAGAAAGCCATACATATAGTCGGAGCAAGGGTCAACAACCTTCAGAACGTCAGCCTGGACATCCCTCTGGGCAAACTTGTGGTCGTAACCGGCATTTCGGGCAGCGGCAAATCGTCGCTGGCCTTCGACACCCTCTTCGCTGAGGGGCAGCGCCGCTACGCCGAGAGCCTTTCGGCCTTTGCGCGCCAGTTCCTGGGGCGTATGAACAAGCCCGACGTGGACTCCATCACCAACATTCCGCCCGCAATAGCCATAGACCAGAAGACCACCACGCGCAATCCGCGCTCCACAGTGGGCTCAACCACAGAGATTTACGACCATTTGCGGATGCTCTACGCCAAGATAGGCAGGACTTTTTCGCCGGTGAGCGGCTGCGAAGTCAAGTGCTCCACCGCCAAGGATGTGGCGGAGTTTATTTTGGGGCTGGGTTCCGGGAGCGGGACGGGGTCCGGTGCTTCTGCTCTGATTCTCGCCGACCTTCGGTGGGGAGAGGGGTCCCACGTCGAGAAGCTTCTGGAGCTCAAGGAGGAAGGCTTCACCCGCCTTTGCTCCCGCTCGGGGCATTATGTCAAAATAGAGGAAGTCCTGCAGCGGCCTTCCGATTTCGAGGAGGAGCAGCTGCTTCTGGTGGACAGGATTTCGGTCGGGGATGGCTCCGGGGAGGGCTCCGACGATGATGTGCTGAGCCGCGCGCTGGACTCTGCCCAGACTGCCTTCGCCAAGGGCCGCGGGCACGTCTATGTGTTCTCCGACGGCGTTCTGACTCCTTTTTCAAATATCTTCGAGGCGGACGGCATCCTGTTCGAAAAGCCCACGGAATATCTTTTCAGCTACAACAGCCCCATCGGAGCCTGCCCCGTCTGCGGAGGCTACGGCAAGACAATCGGCATAGACGAGAGTCTGGTGATCCCCGACCCCACCCTGAGCGTCTATCAGGGCGCGGTGGCCTGCTGGAGGGGAGAAGTGATGCGCAAGGTCAACGACGACTTCATAATGAAGGCTTCGGCCCTCGGATTCCCCATCCACCGTCCATATATCGAGCTCTCCGCCGAAGAAAAAAAGATGCTCTGGGAGGGCGTGGACAAATGGTGCGGCATCAATCCCTTCTTCAAATGGGTTGAAACCCAGAGATATAAGATTCAATACAGATATATGCTGAGCCGCTACAGCGGCAAGACTCTCTGCCACTCCTGCGGAGGAACCCGTCTTCGCCCCGAGGCTCTTTATGTAAAGGTCGGAGGACGCAACATAAGCGAGCTTATGGAGATGCCCATCTCCGATCTGATAGAGTTCTTTGACACGCTTGAACTCACACCTTACGAAGCAGCCGTGGCCGAAAGGCCTCTCAAGGAGATCCGCTCGCGTCTCCAATATATAAATGACGTCGGATTGTCCTATCTCACATTGAGCCGTCACTCCAACACCTTGAGCGGCGGCGAGAGCCAGCGCATCAATCTGGTGAGCACCCTGGGCAACAACCTCGTGGGCTCGATGTATATTCTCGACGAACCCAGCATCGGCCTGCACGAGCGCGATACCGAGCGACTCATAGGTGTTTTGAAACGTCTTCGCGACCTCGGCAACACCGTCATAGTGGTCGAGCACGACCGCCGGATTATGGAGGCGGCCGACTGCCTCATCGACATAGGCCCGCTGGCCGGACGATGCGGCGGACAAATTGTTTTCCAAGGCTCTGTGGCAGAAGGAGTTGCAGGCGGAGGGCTTCTGCCCTGCGGGGAGGGACGCTCGCTCACTCTCGACTATCTTTCGGGGCGCAAGTCCGTCTGCGGCAGGAGTCTGCGGCGTCAGTGGAAATATTCCGTCGATATTCTGGGCGCCCGCGAGAACAATCTCAAGAACATCGACGTTCATTTCCCGCTGCGTTGTCTGACGGTTGTCACCGGAGTCAGCGGCAGCGGCAAATCGTCGCTTGTGGGAGACATCCTCCACCCTGCCCTGTACCGTCATCTCAACCAGCTGGGCGGCAAACCGGGAATCTTCAAGAGCCTCGGCGGAAATCTGGGGAAAATCTCCCAAGTCGAATACATAGACCAGAACCCCATAGGCAAGAGCACCCGCTCCAACCCCGCCACATATCTCAAGGTTTACGACGACATCCGAAAACTTTTCTCCGACCAGCCCTATGCGCGTATGAACGGCTTCGGCCATTCGCATTTCTCGTTCAACATAGACGGCGGACGCTGTCCGGAGTGTCTCGGCGAGGGAGTCATCCACATTCCTATGCAGTTTATGGCCGACGTGGAGATGGTCTGCGAGTCGTGCAAGGGACGCCGCTTCAAGGACGAGATTCTGGAAGTCAAGTATCTTGGCAAGAACATCAGCGAAGTCCTGGATATGAGCGTGGAGGAGGCCGTCGCTTTCTTCGGCGGGGCTCCCGACGCCCTGGCGCACAAGATAGCAGAAAAGTTGCAACCGCTTATGGATGTGGGACTTTCGTATGTGAGTCTCGGCCAGAGCAGCAGTTCCTTGAGCGGCGGAGAGAGCCAGCGCATCAAGCTCGCTTCGTTCCTTGGCAAGGACGCTTCGGCCTCGGGCTCCATAGTCTTCATTTTCGACGAGCCCACGACAGGTCTTCATTTCTACGACATCGACAAACTGCTTTCGGCTTTCAATGCATTGATCGACCGCGGGCACTCGGTGATAGTCGTGGAGCACGATCCCGACATAATCCGCGCGGCCGACTGGGTCATAGATCTCGGGCCGGGAGCTGGTGCAGACGGCGGGCAGATTGTGTTTGAGGGCACTCCGGAGGAACTTGCGCTCTCGGTCACCGCCACAGGACGGGCCATCGCCGGCAAGGGCTTCTGACAAAATACCTTAGGTTTTGGGTTCATTTATAAAAATTATTGCTAACTTTGTGAGTTTGATACTAAACCCTATACAAAATGAACCTTTTACAACAAGCCTGCGCCAAGTACACTGAGCCCCAGAGACTTATAGACAAGGGCATCTATCCGTACTACCGCGCAATCGAATCAGAACAAGGAACTGTTGTCAAGATAAAGGGCAAGGACGTCCTGATGTTCGGCTCCAACAGCTATCTCGGACTCTCCAACGACCCGCGCCTCAAGGAGGCAGCCAAAAAAGCAACCGACAAATACGGCACCAGCTGTTCGGGCTCACGTTTCCTCAACGGAACCCTCGACATACACGAGCGTCTTGAAGAAAAACTCGCCCGCCTCGTCGGCAAGGAAGAAGCCCTCTGCTACAGCACCGGTTTCCAGGTCAATCTCGGAGTGGTCTCCGACCTCGGCGGCCGCGAGGACTATGTCCTTCTCGACTCCCTCGACCACGCATCCATAATCGAAGGCAGCCGCCTGAGCCTCTGCCGCGTCTTCAAATACGCCCACAACGATATGGCGTCGCTTGAGCAGAAACTCAAGGCCTGCGAACCCGACAAAGTCAAGACCATAGTCACAGACGGCATCTTCTCGATGGAAGGCGACATCGCCAAGCTGGATCAGATTGTATCTCTTGCCAAAAAATACAACGCAAGCGTTATGGTTGACGACGCGCACTCCCTGGGCGTCATCGGCAAACAGGGCCGCGGCACCGCCTCGCACTTCGGCCTCACAGACGACGTCGACCTCATAATGGGCACATTCTCAAAGTCTTTCGGTTCGCTCGGCGGATTCATCGCAGCCGACCACACCCTGATACATTATCTCAAGAACACTTCCCGCTCGGTGATGTTCAGCGCAAGTATGCCGCCCGCAAACATCGCGGCAGTCGATTGCGCCATCGACATTATGCTCAGCGAGCCCGAGCGCATACGTCACCTCTGGGACCTCACCGAATACTGCCGCAAAGCCTTTCAGGAAAACGGATTCGACACCGGCAAGAGCGAGACTCCCATCATCCCCCTCTTTGTCAGAGGCGACAACGACCAGGTGCTTACGCTCACCCGCCATATGCTCGACGAGGGCATCTTCATCAACCCCATACTCTCGCCGGCAGTTCCCAAGGAGTCCACTCTCGTGAGATTCTCGCTTATGGCGACCCACACTTACGACCAGGTCAACGAAGCCATCGACAAACTCACCAAAGGTTTCAAGAAATTCAACATTATCTGATGAAAGTTTCTGTCAAGGAAGTCTCGAGCCGGAAAGAGCTCAAGGCGTTCGTCCACTATCCCAACGCCTTCTACAAAGATTGCAAGTACTATGTGCCGACTTTGGAGCAGGGCGATATCGATACTCTCGACGTTCGCAAGAACCACGCTTTCGAGTTCTGCGAGGGCAAATACTGGCTGGCCTACGACGCGTCCGGCAAGATTGTCGGACGCATCGCCGGCATAGTCAATCGCGAGTACAACAAAAAAGTCGGGCAGGCCATAGCCCGCTTCGGCTTTATGGACTTCATTGACGACAACTCGGTTGTTGACGCTTTGTTCGACACTGTCGAAGACTGGGCACGCTCCAAAGGCCTTTCGATTATGAACGGTCCTCTCGGATTTCTGGAGTTCGACGCTTCGGGAGTCCTGATTGAAGGTTACGACGAACTTCCCACCGCCTACGGCAAATACAACCATCCATACTACGAAGCGCAGCTTCTGCGTCGCGGATACGCCAAGGACGCCGACTGGGTGGAGTTCCGCGTGAATATGCCCGAAGTTATTCCGGAAGCATACGCCCGCGGCGCACGGGTGATATCCGAAAGATACGGCGTCTATGTGGACGTACTTCACAGCAAAAAGCAGCTTGTGGATAGTTTCGACGAGATGGCTCAGCTGATGAACCGCACCTACGCCAACATCCACGGCTACAGCGAGCTGAGCGAAGGCCAGATTGCCGACCTCAAGAAGCAGTTCACCTCCATTCTCAAGCCCGAATTCGTGGCCGTGATCCGCAACAAGGAAGGCCGGATGGTGGCTTTCGCCGTCACCGCCCCGTCTATGGCCGAAGCTATGCAGAAGTGCGGCGGACATCTTTTCCCCTTCGGCTGGATACACGTCCTGCGCGCGCTGAATCACAACGACACTTTGGACACACTCCTCATAGGCATCGACGCCGAATACAAATCGAAGGGAGTCACCGCCCTTATATTCGATGCACTGTCCAAGCCCATTCAGAAATACGGTATAAAATATATCGAAACAACCCGCGAACTTGAAGACAACAACAGCGTCCAAAATCTTTGGAAGCGCTTTGACCTGCGTCAGCACAAACGCGCGCGCTGCTATCTCAAGTCGCTGTAACACAACCATATAATGGCAGACTTCATTCAAGCCCTCAGCGACTGGCTCTGGACCTATATCCTTATTGGCGCACTTCTGGGTTGCGGCATCTATTTCACAATACGCACCCGCGGCGTTCAGTTCCGCCTCTTTGGGGAGTCTGTCAGGATTATGCTCGGGCGGGACAAGATTGCGGAGGGCGAGGGTGGCGGCCGCCGGTCGAAGGTCGGTTCGTTCCAGGCCTTTGCGGTCTCGCTGGCCAGCCGTGTCGGCACGGGCAACCTTGCGGGGGTGGCGTCGGCCATCTTCATCGGCGGTCCGGGGTCCATTTTCTGGATGTGGGTGATGGCGCTTCTGGGTTCTGCCACCGCATTTATGGAGGCCACTTTGGCCCAGCTGTTCAAAAAGCGCGGTCGCGACTCGTTCTACGGCGGCCCCGCATACTATATGGAGACCGGCCTCGGCCGCAGGTGGATGGGCATTGTCTTCTCCATCCTTATGATTTTCACCTTCTCCGTCGCCAACCAGACCGTGCAGAGCAACACCTTGTCCGCAGCTCTTGCAGACACTTTTTCCATCAGCCAGCTATGGGTCGGCGTCGTCGTCGCTGCCCTCACGGTGCTGATCATCTCGGGCGGCATCAAGCGGATTTCTTCGTTTACAAGCATTCTGGTTCCGATTATGGCTCTTGGATACATATTGTTTGCAATCTATGCGATTTTCGCGAACCTGTCGGCAGTGCCCTCTATGCTCCGCCTTATTGTGGACTGCGCCTTCGGTTTTGACCAGGCCGCCGGCGGCGCGGTCGGAATGGCAATCATAACGGGAGTCCGCAGGGGACTTTTCAGCAACGAAGCCGGCGAGGGTTCCGCGCCCAACGCCGCCGCCATCGCCGACACTTCCCACCCCGTCAAGCAGGGACTCATCCAGTCCCTTGGAGTTTTTGTGGACACCATCATCATATGTACCTGCACCGCCTTCATAATTCTCCTTTCGGGCGTCTATGACTGCGGCGAGGACGGTATCATCCTGACTTCCAGGGCTTTCGAGAGCCATATAGGAGTCTTCGGCAAGTATTTCCTGACGGCCGCCATCTTCCTTTTCGCCTTCAGCACGATGATAGCCAACTACTATTACGGCGAGAGCAACATCCTCTTTATGACGCGCAAGAAATGGGCGGTATGGACTTTAAGGATTGCCACATTCTTCATCCTGACCGCCGGAGCAATCCTGCCCCTCCAGACCACATGGAGAATGGTGGACCTCTGGATGGCCTTCCTGACAACCCTCAACCTCTGCGCCCTTTTGCTCTTGAGCGGCAAAGTCTTCCGCCTGCTTAGCGACTACACCTCCCAGAAGAAACGCGGCATCAAAGAACCCGTCTTCCACAAAGAACAAACCCTCCCCGAAATCCAGGACCGCCTCGAGTGCTGGTAGTCAGATACAGATTGTAAAAAACCGAAGATTTTTTTGCATATCCAAAAAAATTTCCCTACCTTTGCAGTCCCATTTGAGGGAAATGCTTCCTTAGCTCAGTTGGTAGAGCACGACACTCTTAATGTTGGGGTCCAGGGTTCGAGCCCCTGAGGGAGCACAAA
>R18__coassemble_2623_pt1 | contig 10662 bp, 8 predicted proteins | sample R18__metabat2_high_PE_032 | metagenome-assembled genome bin R18
GTGATCCGCTTGGGGCTCGAACCCAAGACCCCAGCATTAAAAGTGCTGTGCTCTACCAACTGAGCTAGCGAATCATTCCCCCTTGAAAGGGACTGCAAAGGTAGTTATTATTTTTTATTTTCCAAAAATCCGCAACATTTTTTCAAACTATCGTAAATTTCTTCCACAAAAACGTAAACCCGCAGGTACAGCGACCCAAACAAAGGATTTTTGACCCATCTTTGCCTCACGTCAAAAATAAAACATAGGAGGTATTATGAAAAGAAAAGTGATGATGGAGCGTCTTACCTCCATCACATTGGCCGCCGCAGCCACAATTGCGGCATCGTGCAGCAGCTGGGTTCCCGAAAGCGAAGAGCAGTCCACCGGCAGTGAGCAAGGATTCCTGACGCTGAGCTTCCGAAGCGCCGCCACCAAATCCGCCATCCCCGCCACCGACGACTTCTATCTGACTGTCGTGGCGGACAAGTCCGGCCCCACTGCCGCGGACACAATCTATGCCGGCCGCTTCGGCGACAGACCTGCAGAACTCAGAGCAAATGCCGGCACCTACACTGTCAGCGCCCTCTCCGACACCACCGCAATGCCGGAGTTCGACACCCCCGTCTATGGCGACCGTCGGAGCGTGACAATCCGGAGCGGCGAGCAGACCGCCGTCAGCCTTGAGTGCAAACTCACCAACGCGGGGCTCAAGCTCTCATTCACAGAAGCTTTCCAGTCCCGCTTCGCAGGCTGCACGCCTATGGTGTTCAATGCCGCCGGCGACGGCCTCGCCTACCCCTTCGAACGCTCGGGCCTCGACATCGCCTACTTCGACAGCGGCACGGTCTATCTGACCCTCGACGGCGAGTATCTGTTCTCCAAAGAGCTGATAGCCGGAGAGATACGCCACCTCGAAGTGGATGCGGCCGACAGCAGCGGCGATGCCACCTTCAGCATCTCCATCGACGAGACAATCAAGTCGGTGGCCGACTCGGTCAAAGTTACAGATGTACCTGTCATCAGCGTAAGCGAAGCCAAGACTCTGCCCACAGGGATGATGGTGAGCATCCAAGGCTATGTCATCGGTTCGGTGGTCAACAGCAAGCTGACAGACACGACTTTCGTCAAGACCAACATAGTCCTGGCTGACAACCCCTCCGGCAACTTCACCCTCGAAACCGCAATGCCGATAGAACTCAAGAAATCCGCCGACCAGACCGCCCTGAATTTCGCGAACTCCAGCGGCCACAAACTCTACGTCACCGGCTACGTTGGAACACTCTACAAAACCAAGTCACTCGTGGGAATCGTAGGCTACCAGTTGGAATAGAGATGCCCGAACAGGTCGGGCATGACGTGGAGGTTAACAGGTCGGGCATGATGGGATTGGCTGGTTGGCCAAGCAAGTTGATTCAAATTTTGTTCTAACGGTACCCAAAATAACTACCGTTAGAACAATTTTTTGTGACGAATGTAAACAGATGGGAGGAAGGGTCCGGAGAAAATCACTTCATGCCATGGCACGAGTTAGGGAGAAAGAACAAATTAGAATGCAATTTTATCCCTAACTCTAAGTAAAACAGGCCATAAATGCTGAATCTTCGGCGAGTTAGGGATAAAAACATTGATAAATCATCGATTTCGTCCCTATCTCGTAAATGGGCGCTTTTTATCGCAGCCACGTTTTGAGGGGTAAAGTGTGGCTGGGATGCGAAAAAAACAAGTCCCGGCCACGTTTCGTATGGGAAAGTGTGGCCGGGAACCTTTTTCTTACGCACCAAAATTGTCGTAGAGGATGCTTTCGGGCTGGACGCCGAGGCTGTCGAGAAGATTAACAACCGAGGAGACCATCATAGGAGGACCGCACATAAAGTACTTGATGTCCTCGGGAGCTTCGTGATCCTTGAGGTAGAGCTCGTTCATCACATTGTGAACGAAACCTGCGGTATACTTGACTCCTGCCGCATCGGCTGCGGGATCGGGACGGTCCAAAGCCAGATGGAACTCGAAGTTGGGGAACTCGCGCTCGATTTGGGCAAAATCCTCGAGATAGAAAGCCTCGACAAGTGCGCGTGCACCATAGAAGAACTTGACCTTGCGGTCGGTCTTGAGGGTCTTGAAGAGATGCATTATGTGGCTGCGAAGAGGAGCCATACCTGCACCACCGCCTACGAATACGTATTCGATGTCCTTGGGATCGTCCTTCGGGAGAAGGAACTCGCCGTAAGGGCCGCTGATGGTGACTTTGTCGCCGGGTTTGCGGCTGAAGACGTATGACGATGCGACACCCGGATTGACGGGGAGGCATTTGAATACGCCGCGAGGCTGTGACCTGTCAAAAGGAGGCGTAGCGATACGAACGTTGAGCTTGACGATATTGTCTTCTGCAGGATATGAAGCCATAGAGTATGCACGGATGGTGGGAACGGGATTGTGCATCTTCAGGTCGAAGAAATTGTAGCGCTCCCAGTCTGCGCGGTATTCGGGCTCGATGTCCATATCTGCGAAGTTGATGTCGCAGGCAGGAATGTCTATCTGGATGTACTCGCCGCTCTTGAACTCGATGTGTTCGCCTTCGGGCAGGCGCACCGTGAACTCCTTGATGAAGGTAGCCACATTGTGGTTGGAAATGACCTCGCACTCAAGCTTCTTGACGCTCAGAACAGAGTCGGGAACCTGAATCTTGAGGTTATCTTTTACCTTCACCTGGCAACCCAGACGCCAGTTGTCCTGGATTTGTTTGCGGGAGAAGAAACCGACCTCTGTGGGGAGGATTGTTCCGCCGCCCTCGAGGACCTGGCACTTGCACTGCCCGCAGTTGCCTTTGCCACCGCAGGCCGAAGGAAGGAAAATCTTCTCTGCCGCAAGAGTATGGAGAAGGTCGCCGCCCATAGGAGCATCGACAACCTTCTTGCCGCCGTTGATGTCGATCTTGACACTTCCCGAAGGAGTGAGCTTGATCTTTATTATAAGAAGGCAGGCTACAAGAATCAGTGTCACAATCACTATGACTGCCACTGCTGAAAGAATCGTGATATTCATTATAATCTCCTCCTTATATTAAACTGTCAGACCCATAAATGCCATAAATGCCATACCCATAAGGCCGACGACTATGAATGTGATGCCCAGGCCCCTGAGCGGAGCAGGCACGTTGCAGTAGGCCATCTTTTCGCGGATAGCTGCGAGGGCCACGATTGCAAGATACCAGCCGATGCCGGAACCAAGAGCATAAACCACTGATTCACCGCAGTTTACAAAATCTCTCTGCTGCATGAAGAGCGAACCTCCGAGGATTGCGCAGTTCACGGCGATAAGAGGTAGATAGATACCCAGCGATGAATAGAGCGAAGGAAGGAACTTCTCCACAACCATCTCCACAATCTGGGTGATTGCTGCAATGACGGCGATGAAGATGATGAAGCTCAGGAAGCTCAGATCGACCGAAGCGAACTCCTCGCCGAGCCACGAAAGAGCGCCGGGAAGCAGGACATATTTGTTGAGAAGATAGTTGACGGGAAGAGTGATCAGAAGAACGGCTATAACAGCTATGCCCAAACCGTTGGCTGTCTTCACATTTTTGGATACTGCCAGGTATGAGCACATACCGAGGAAGTATGCAAAAATCATATTGTCAACAAAAATTGACTTGATGAATAAGCTTAAATATTCCATAATTCAGTTTGAGTATTAAACGTTATTTCTCCTGAAGGTCTTTCTGGATGGCTCTCTGGACCCAGACTATGCAGCCAAGGAGGATAAGTGCCATCGGAGGAAGAATCACGAGGTTGTTGGGAACATATGCATCGGGGAGGACCTGGCATCCGAAGAGGGTGCCGCTTCCCAGAAGCTCGCGGAAGAATGCCACCACAATGAGAATCAGACCGTAACCTGCTCCGTTGGCGATGCCGTCAAGAAGCGAGGGAATGGGTTTGTTGCCAAGAGCGAAAGCCTCGATGCGGCCCATCACGATACAGTTGGTGATAATCAGACCGATATAGACCGAGAGCTGCTTGTCGATGCTGTAGGCGTAGGCCTTGAGGAACTGGTCCACAAGTATAACCATAAGGGCCACAACAACGAGCTGGACTATGATTCTGACGCGGTTGGGAATGGTGTTTCTCAAAAGAGATACTACAAAACTCGAAAGGCCTGTTACGGCGATGACCGAGAGAGCCATCACGCATGCGCCCTTGAGCTGCACTGTGACTGCCAGTGAGGAACAGATGCCGAGCACCAGCACAGTGATGGGGTTACCCTTGAAGATAGGGTTAAGCAATGTGTTTTTAATGTCGCTCATGGTTTATTCCTCCTCTTTAGTGCATTCTCCGCAGCAGCAGTCGCCCTGAGCAGCGGCAGCGGCCTCGGAAACTTTTGTAAGGAAAGGCTTGTAGGCTGCCAGCCAAGTGTTGATGGCAGCGTCAAGTCCGTTGCAAGTCATTGTGGCTCCGGCGATTGCATCGATAGCATTGGTCTGGCCCTCGGGAGCGCCGCCTTTGTGGATATCGAAAATCTTTGAAGCCGAGAAATCAGGAGCTTTGCCTGCGAACTGCTCGCGGAACCAAGGTTCGTCCTTGATTTTGGCACCAAGACCGGGAGTCTCGCTGTCGTGGTCGAAATAAGCTCCGAGAATCTGTGAGCAGCATCCGTCGAATGCGATGTATCCCCAGATAGGGCCCCAAAGGCCTGCTCCGTAAACGGGAATCACATAAACGTCGGCTCCGTCCTTGTCGAAAAGATAGACGGGAAGTTGAACTTCAGCGCCACCCTTTATATTGACATTCTGAGCCTTGAGATTGTCGGCAAGTTCGATTGAACCTACCTCGGTCTCGAGTTCAGATGTCTTGTCACCTTCAGCGTTGATGATGAAAGCTGATTTGATGGCTGAAGAGTACATCTGGAGAACCTTGTCGTTGCCCATCGACGAAAGATTGTCTTTGGAGTCGAACTGGGCAGCGGCGAGCATCTGGCTGATGGTCTCGGCCTTGATGTTGGCGTCCTGCTTGGGTTTGAGGGTCATTGCCACAAACGCAAGGACTGCTGCAACTACCACAACTATTAAAGTTGTATAGATAACTGTGTAAACGTTACTGTTTGTATTCATACTGCTGCCCTCCTAAACTGTTTTGGCGCGTGCAAGACGCTTGTTGATATTGTGCTTGACGACGCAGTGGTCGATAAGCGGAGCAAATGTGTTCATAAGAAGAATGGAGAGCATCATTCCCTCGGGATAGCCGGGGTTGAAGAGGCGGATGATCACTGCAATGGCGCCGACAAGGAAGCCGTAGATCCACTTGCCGCACTCGGTCTGGGCTGCAGTGACGGGGTCGGTGGCCATGAAGACCGTGCCGAAGAGGAAGCCGCCCATCAGGAGGTGGTAGTATGCAGGGATGTCGGTTGCGCCGCCGATCTGTGCGAGGAAGCCCACCAGGAGGCCGCCGGCAACAGAAGAGAGCATAATCTTCCAGCTTGCCACACCTGTGTAGATGAGGATGAAGGCGCCGATGAGGATGGCGACCTTGCAGGTCTCGCCTATCGAACCGGGGATGGCGCCGAGGAAAAGGTCCATAGCGCTGTACTGCAGGTTTTCGAGGCCGCCGGCTGCCTGAGCCAGAGGGGTTGCGCCCGAAACGCCGTCGACCCATACGCCGTCGCCGGACATCTGGTTAGGATAGGAGAAGAAGAGGAATGCGCGCGCCAGAAGGGCGGGGTTCCAGATGTTCATTCCTGTGCCGCCGAAGACCTCCTTGCCGAAGATTACGGCGAAGGCCACTGCGATGCCGAGCATCCACAGAGGAATTGTGACAGGCACAATCATCGGGATGATAAGGCCCGAGAAGAGGAAGCCCTCGTTGACTTCGTGACCGCGCAGCTGGGCAGAAGTGAATTCGATGCCGAGGCCCACGATATAGGTCACAAGATAGAGGGGAAGAATCTTGAGGAAACCGTACCAGACCATTGCCCAGAAGCCGAGGTCGCCTCCGATGGCAAGATTGTGCTGGTAACCGAGGTTCCACATAGAGAAGAGTACGCAAGGCAGAAGGGCTATGAGCGCGCAGGTGACGACTCTCTTGAGGTCAACGCTGTCGCGGACGTGAACGCCTTTTTTGGTCACCTTGTTGGGTACGAAAAGAAAACTTTCGAATGCCTCGAACGTTGACTGGAGCCATCCGAATTTGCCGCCGCGTGTGAAGGTCGGCTTTATGGAGCTTACAAAAGATCTCAAACTCATTTCTTGGGTCCTCCTTTTTAAGCCATTTCTTTGAGCATCAGGTCGATGCCTTTACTTACGATATTCTGGATCTCGATCTTCGAAGGGCAGACGTATTCGCACAGAGCGACGTCTTCTTCGAGGATTTCGTAGATTCCGAGCTGCTCCATCTTCTCGATGTCGCCTGCAAGGATAGCCTTGAAGAGATATACGGGATAGATGTCCATGGGAAGAACCTTGCCGTAGGTGTCGGAGACGAAGAATGCGCGCTCCTCGCCGTTGGTGTTGGTGTCCATCGCATATTTCTTCTTGGAGCAGAGCCATGACCAGTACGAGCGCGAGAAGCTGAACTTCTTGAGGCGGAAGGGTTTGACCCAGCCGAACATCTCGTAATAGTCGCCTTCGGGAAGGACGCTCACGAGGTTGTCGTAGAAGCCGAGGTAGCCGTCTGCGCCGACTGCGGTGCCGCTGAGGACGTCGCCGCTGATGATGCGGAGATTGCCCTTGTCGGTGTCGAAGAATTCTTTGAGCTCGGACATTGCCACGCCCTGGGGAACCTCAACGTACTGAGGATCTTTGGCTGCGGGGCCTGCAACTGCGATTTTCTTGGTGGTGTCGTAAACTCCCTTGAGGAAGAGCTTGCCGATTGCGGCAACGCTCTGGAGGTCGATTGTCCAGACTGTCTCGCCCTTGTTGATGGGGCTGATGTGGTTAATCTGCACGCCTACGTTTCCTGCAGGGTGAGGACCCTGGAATACGTGCATAATCACACCCTGAAGCTTGTGGAAGTCGCTGCCGGCATAGTTCTGGGCGCTGAGGCTCAGGTGGATGCCGCCTGCGGTGAGCTTTCCGATTGCATCGATGCCGGCCTGAAGGTTGGCGAGCTCGCCTTCCAGACAGAAGTCGAGGTCAGCGCCCAGAGGGGCGGTGTTCATACCGGAGATGAAGATGGATTTGGGTGCTGCTGCCGGATTGGCCACAACGCCGTAGGGGCGCTGCTTGAAGCAAGGCCAGAGGCCGCTCTGAAGAAGGAGCTTTGTGACTTCTTCTTTGCTTGCCTGGGCGGGCTTGGGAGCGCTGAAGCTTTCGCTTGCGCCCTTTCCGTCAGCTTTGACTCTGACTGCCAGCAGTTTGCGTTTGTCGCCGCGAACCACTGCCTCTACTGTTCCGCTTACGGGGGAACAGAAGACTATATCAGAGTTCTGTTTGTCGGCAAAAAGAGGGGTGCCGGCTTTGACGCTGTCGCCTTCCTTGACGAGCAGGCGGGGGGTGAGCCCGCGCCAGTCGGTGGGTTTGACGGCCACGACGTCAGCCTTGACACTTTTTGCCAGCTTGCAAAGGGCCCCTCCTGCAATCGGCAGGTCGAGACCTTTTTTCAATCTGATGATGTCTGACATTTTGTTTGTATTAAAATTATTGTGTTGTCTTGTAGTAACTTAAAAACTTCGTCAATAAATCGTGCAAAGATACCTATAATATTTGAGGAAAAAAAGTCTAAATTTGCAAGCGTTATGGACGATTTGCGAAACAGTATTCTCGAAGGATTGAACAGCGCTCAGAGCGAGGCTGTAAAGTGTACGGAAGGTGCATCATTGATAGTTGCGGGGGCCGGCAGCGGCAAGACCAGAGTCTTGACGTGCCGCATTGCGCAGATACTTTCTACGTGCGATTGCGCGCCATCCGAGGTGCTGGCTTTGACCTTTACCAACAAGGCTGCCAAGGAGATGAAGGAAAGGGTCGCCGCGCTGGTGGGCGAGCGCCGTGCGCGCTGGATTTATATGGGGACTTTCCACTCCATCTTCATCCGCTTTCTGCGCCGGTATGCCGGGCTTCTGGGATATCCCGAGAATTTCACCATATACGACCAGACCGATTCGCGAAGCATCATCAAGCAGTGCGTCAAGGAGTTGGGTCTGGACGAGAAGATGTACAAGCCGGCTATTGTAGGCAGCCGTATCTCTCTGGCCAAGAACACTTTGATAACTGTCGGAGGCTACCGCGCTTCGGCGGAATGTTACGAGCGGGACCGCGCCGCGCGTCAGCCCCGCATTGCGGATGTCTATGAGCTGTACCAGCAGAAATGCCGGGCTTCGGGAGCTATGGATTTCGACGACGTGCTTTTGAATATGAACATTCTGCTGCGCGACCATCCGGAGGCCTGCAACGAGATTGCTTCGCAGTTCAAGTATATCCTTGTGGACGAGTATCAGGACACCAACCACGCGCAGTACAAGATTCTGCTCAAGTTGGCAGCGCCCCACGGGAACATATGTGTTGTGGGAGACGATTCTCAGAGCATCTACGGATTCCGCGGAGCCCGCATTGAGAATATTCTGCGGTTCAAGAAAGATTTTCCTTCGGCTCAGGAGTTCCGCCTGGAGCAGAATTACCGTTCGACGCAGAATATCGTGGGTGCCGCCAACAGCCTTATCTCCCACAATACCAACAGGTTGAAGAAGGAATGTTTCTCTCGTGCCTCGTCCGGAGACAAGATTGACGTCATCAAAGGATTCACAGAGTCCGAAGAGGCATATCTTATAGCATCGTCGATTGTTTCCCGGATTTATGCCGACAAGGCCGCGTACCAGGATTTTGCCATACTGTATCGCACCAATGCGCAGTCTCGCGCGCTGGAAGAAAGTCTTCGCAAGAAAAATCTCCCCTACCGCATCTACGGCAGCCATTCGTTCTACGACAGAGCCGAGATCAAGGATATGATGGCCTATTTCAAGCTGGTTGTCAATCCTTTGGACAATGAGTCGTTCCGGCGGGTTATCAATGTACCGGCTCGAGGGATTGGAGATACTTCGCTGGACCGTCTGGTGGCTTTGGCTTCGTCGCGGGGATGTTCATTGTATGAAGCCTGTTTTTTGCCGGCGGAGGAGTTTGCGGCTGTCGGGCTGCGCGATGCCTCTATGCGCAAGTTCCGCTCTTTCAGCGCTTTGATAGAGCCTTTGGCCCAGAAAGTTTCTTCCTGCGATTGCTATGAGCTGGCTGTGGAGATTGGCAATGCTTCGGGCTATCTTGTCGCCTTGAAGGCGGATTCGTCGCCCGAAGGGTTGGCTCGGTTCGAGAATGTCGAGGAACTATTTTCCAGTATCAAAGAATACTCTGAGGAAGAGTCTGAAATGAGGGATGTCCTGGCCGAGGATGCTTCTTCCTTTGAAGATTCAGACGATTTGCCCTTTGCTATGGGCGAGACCGTGACGCTTTGCGACTATCTCGAGAACGTGATGCTTCTTACGGAGTCGGAAAAAGATGATACTCAAGATCCCGATTTGGATAATCGCAATAAAATTACCCTTATGACTGTCCACGCATCCAAGGGTCTGGAGTTTCCCTATGTATATATCGCCGGAATGGAGGAGAATCTTTTCCCGTCGGAGCGTTCGTCGGGAGATGCGCGCGAGATTGAGGAGGAAAGACGCCTTTTCTACGTGGCCCTGACCCGTGCGATGAAGGCGGTCACGGTGTCTTTTGCCCAAAACCGTCGCAAATGGGGTTCTGAAGAGTCCAACAGACCCTCGCGGTTCCTGTATGAGATTGATGGTCAGTACTATAAGCAGCCGCTTTCGGAAGATCCCAACCGGTATGACAAGTTTGAAACTACGCGGTTCACGAAGGATGATTTCAAGACTTATTATCCGCCTAAGGGGCCTGCGGCCGGGGCTAGGGCCGGGGCGGCCGGGACTTCACGTTTCGCAGCGCCTAAGCCCCCCGAACGGGTCGGGGGTGACGGATTCAGGAAGTCGAACCCGATGGCTCCGCATGTTGCGTCAGTAGGATTTACGCCATCGCCTGTATCGTCATTGACGGTAGGTGCACGCGTGGAGCACGAACGTTTCGGCTACGGCACCATCCTCTCGTTCGACGGCGAAGGCCCCGGCCGCAAAGCCCAAGTCTCCTTCGACACCTCCGGCACCAAAACCCTCCTCTTGAAGTTCGCCAAACTGAGATTAGCGTAATTTTACGGGAGCGGAAGTGGAAGGGAGTATAGCTCCGAGCGACTTAGCCACCCTCGGGATAACAAGCGTCGTCGGGCGCTAGCGGAAGCTGAGCAGGGCTGGGTTTGCGGGATAGCAAAGCTGGAGCGGCGGGGTTTGGGGCAGAGCCCCAGTATATAAGGGAGGGGCCCGCGCCGTAGGCGTGGGAGGGACGGCGAAGCCGGTCGCTCGGAGTTATACTCCCTGGAACGGGAGCGATTTATAACACTATCTAAGATTACGGATACGCCGGGGCATAGGGTGGAGATTGTTGGAGCGGCGGCCGAGATTTTTTACGAATCCTAAGGCTAAATCTTTGTATGTCAGCAGTATAAGCCCCAGCGGCTTGTCTGGGAAGACGAGCGGCTCCTTTGCCAGAAACTTCAGCGCATCCTCGCGGCTGAGTTCCACCGTAGTGTATTTGCTGCGATCCAGCCCTATAGACAACGCCTCATCCGCCTCCGCAAACTCCGACCTGAACACCCT
>R18__coassemble_2639_pt1 | contig 10594 bp, 11 predicted proteins | sample R18__metabat2_high_PE_032 | metagenome-assembled genome bin R18
AGTGCCGAAACTCGGCTGATTTTTGACACTCGTGGCAGCCAAACGCCCTTCCAAGTCCGATTTCCTGCCACGAGTGCCATATTTCTGCCTGTTTTTGACACTCGTGGCGGGTTGATGCTGGAACCACGCACTCTCCCGTGGCGTCACAAAAAAAATCAGGCCGGTCCGGGAAGGATCGGCCTGCTCTGTGGCTTAAGTTTCAGAAAATTAGTTCTTTGCTGCCTCTACAGAAGCTTTTCTGAAATCTTTCATCATCTTAGCGATGTTGAGAGCGTTTTTGCGTGCGCGGGTGCCGGCAGCTTTGTTACCTTTTTCTACCTGTGCAGTTGCATTCTTTACGAATTCAGCGATCTCAGCGTTAATCTGGTCAACAAGATTTTTCATTGTGTTAAATTTTAATTTATTGATTAGTGTTTGTAATGAATTGCTGTTTAATTCTTTAAAAACTTTTCAAAGTTAGAATACAAAAAATTAATATCCAAATTTTTTAATAAATTTCTACTCAATTATATAGACTTCCTCGCCGGCTTCGTGGTAGAGATATTCCTCTCTGGCGAAGGTTTCGAGCGAATCTTTCTGCGATTTGAGGCGGCCGATTTTGGCATCGGTTTCCTTTATGCCCTGTCTGAGAGTCTTGATGAGGACTTTCTGTTCTCTGAGCGTATGGCGAGCCTCCGCCCAGTGAAATACGTTGTTCGTGTTGAAAAAAAGCGCCCATAATGCCAAACCGACCGTGAGTATGAAGTATTTGTTGATGACAACTCTCCATACGGGGCGGGTTTTGTGGTCAAAGTGCCACTGCTTTATGGCTGTCCAGAGCTTTTTCATTTCAACATTTCGGGCATTTCGACTATGTATCTGCCGTAGTTCGGATTGGTTTCTGATTCGGGCAGCAATGCTTTGTTGACCAGTCCACGGAAGGATTTGGTCTCTTCTGTTGCCTGGGACTGACTCCATCCGGCTTCGGGGAACGAGCCGGTGACTATATGGGTCAGGCAGGCTCCGATGCGCTCCTCGGCAGGACAGAAATCGTGGTAGATGTCGTCGGGATATTCTTTCTCCGGAGTGAAACCTGTGCCGCCCTCGCTGCCTGCGGGAATGTTCTGCCCGGCAGCATTCTGGTTGTAGAAGCAGATGGGGTAGAACACCCATTCGAGCTTGGAGTAGTCGTCCTTGTTGTATCTTTCATAAGCGGCATCGTCTCCGGGATAGTAGAGCACATACATTCCGTTGGGTTTGCCGTAGGACTGCTTGCCGACAAGGTGGAGATTGACACCTTCCTGCATATACGGGCGGAGGCCGTTATAGACCATTTCGCTTGCCGAAGCGGAGTTGGCCGACATTATGAAGTAGATGTCTTCAAGTCCTATGCTTATGTCGGAATAGCTGCCGTTGTTTTCTTCCTTGCCGATATAGTCGGTGGTGTTGTATGCGGCGAGGTGAGAGTTGTGGGTTCGGGTGACATAAGGCTGGCCTGCAAGACCTTGAGGCGCGATGTAGCTTATCAGAAGGTCGCTGGCCACAGAACTTCCGCCTCCGTTGTAGCGAAGGTCGAGGATGAGTTTCTTGACTCCGGCCTGCTTGAAATTAGCGAAGGCGGTGTCGAGGGCGGATGTGAAATTGGCCTCGAACTGGGCGTAGTTGAGATAGCCCACGGGCTCGGTGAGCCCCTCAAAATCAGCGTCGGTAAACACCTTGGACGCGTGGATATAGTTGAAACTCAACGAGTAAGGAAGATCGGTGGTAAAAGTGGTGTCGCGGCCGTCTGCGAGGCGGAACGAGAAAGTCTGAGGCGAATCGTACAAGTGTTCGTCGTAGTAGTCGATTTCTGTCTGGCTCTTGAATCCGCCGCTGATGTCGAGCTCTCCGAGTTTCAGCAGTTTGGCGCCGCGGGTGACTCCGAATTTTGTCAGAGGCGACGAAGGCCAGAGATAACGCACGTGGAGTGTATAGTCCTTGTAGTCATCGACAGCCTGGATGAATGAAACTCCCCAGGTGCCTTTGTATTCGCCCGAAGCTTCCTGCAGGTAGCTGGCGGCATCCTCCATCCAGCTCCAGCGGTCGGTGGAGGTGTAGAGCATATTGTCGAAGCAGTCGTAGATGTCGTATTTGTCCAGGTCCAGACTGTTGGCGGTGCTTCCTATCTGGCTTGCCCAATAATAGTAGCCGGTGAGGACTCTGTTCTTTGACTCATAGGATGAATTGATGGTCATATATACGTCCCTGAGGTAGCATTTAGCTTCGTAGTTCTCGGCGTGGGTGACAACCACCGGAGTGACGGGATCTGTGGGGTCGGTCTTCTTGTAGGGATCGGTGTCGTCAGTGTTGCACGATGATGCCGCCAATGCGAGGCAGCACACAGACATAATGACAAAAAATCTTCTTCTCATAACTAAAATCTATATTTTCACAAAAATAATGATTATTTTTGAAGGATGAATAAAATGAACAGATTTTCATATTTCAAGCCGACTCTCGCTCAGTCGTGGGTCATTGTGGCCCTGATGTTTGCGGGCAGCCTTGTCCTTGGCGCAATATCCTCGGGCATAAAGGTTTTCGGCGGAAGTGGCGGGCTTGAGTGCGAGTCGCTCTCCTATCTCGGCTCGATGCTCGTGCCCTTCATCTACATATGGCTGAAGGCAGGTGCCGCACGTGGCGCAGAGCAGGAACCCAAAGCCCTGACCGCGGGGCATTTCGGCAAGCTCGGTGCCGCGTGGACTTTTGTCACCGCCGCCATCGGCGTCTTTGCGTTCGGCATAGTTCTGGAGCCCACCACCGCCTTCATCCCTATGCCCGAGGCCATAAAGAAGATTTTTGAGGAGGCATTCCTCAACGTCCCGCTTTGGGACGGCATTCTTTCCACCTGCATCCTTGCGCCTCTGTGCGAGGAGTTCCTCTGCCGCGGGATGATGGTTCGCGGTATGCTCTCCGAGGGCCGCAGCCCCCGCAGCGCCATCCTCTGGTCCGCCCTCATCTTCGCGGTGATGCATTTCAACCCCTGGCAGTCCATTCCCGCCTTCGTCATAGGCGCATTCTTCGGCTGGCTCTATGTCAAGACCGGCTCGCTGTGGCTCACTGTCGCCCTCCACGCCTTCAACAACGGCCTTTCGACCCTTATGACGCGGCTTATGCCGGACCTTGGAGTGGACGAAGGATGGATGGATATCCTCCCCACCGGCAAATACATTTTGATATATGCAATATGCCTTGTGCTCGTTGCACAGGCAATCATACTGATATACCGCAATTATGAAAAAACTATATCCGATTAGATTCACTCCCTATTTCAAAGAGACTGCCTGGGGCAGCGAAAGCTGGGAGATTGCCGACATCAGCGGCGTTACCACAGTAGCATCAAACGGTTTCCTCAAGGACAGCGACCTCGCCGACATTCTGGAGACCTATATGGGCGATTTCGTCGGAGACAATGTCTTTGACTATCACAACATCCAGTTCCCCCTCCTCATCAAGTATCTCAACATCCGCGACCGCCTTTCCGTGCAGGTACACCCCAACGACGAGATAGCGGGCGAGAGGTTCTACAGCTACGGCAAGACCGAAGCCTGGTATGTTATGGATGCCAAGCCCGACGCAGAAGTCTATATGGGCTTCAAGCGCGACACTTCCGCCGAGGAGTTCTACGCCGCCTGCAAAGCCGGCACAGCCCAGGAACTTATGAACTGCTTCCACCCCAAGAAGGGCGATTTCTTCTTCATCGAGGCCGGCACAGTCCACGCAGCCGGCGGCGGCATCACAATCGCCGAGGTCCAGGAGTCTTCCGACATCACCTTCCGCCTCTACGACTGGGGCAGGGAAAACAACCCCGAGACCCGCCGCGAGATGCATCTCGACATCGCTCTGGACTGCATAGATTTCAATCAGTACAAAGAAGGTCTCTACTACTCCCACTGCGGCGAAGGCGTGCAGCAGATGGCCAAGTGCAAGCACTTCACTATGACCAGCCTGCCGCTTCCCGAAGCCGTCAAGGTCGATGGAGACGAGGTCGAAAGCTTCATAATATATATGTGTACAGCCGGCGCCGCTTCCATTCAGTGGGAAGGCGAGAAAGGCACGGAGACTCTTGAATTCAAGTCAGGAGAGACTGTCATCGTCCCCGCGACTCTCGAGGAGTTCGTGCTCCAGCCCTCGGCTCCCGGCACCCATCTCGTCGAGACACATATAGACTATATCGACGAGGCAGACGGATATTTCGACGAAGAATAGATGGACTCCGTCCGCATAGACAAATATCTCTGGGCCATAAGGGCCTTCAAGACCCGTACAGACGCCACCGACGCCTGCAAGGGCGGACGTGTCACTGTTGCCGGCGTCTCGGCCAAGCCCTCGCGCGAGGTCAAGCCCGGAGATGTTGTCGAAGTCCGCAAGGGCGCTGTCCGCTACACCTACAAAGTTCTGGCGCCGCTCGAGAAACGGGTGGGAGCCAAGGAGGTGGAGAAATACGCCGAGAACCTCACGCCCGAAAGCGAGCTGGACAAACTCCACGCCCCTGTCGAGACCTTCTTCATAAAACGCGACCGCGGCTCCGGCCGTCCCACCAAAAAAGAACGTCGCGAGATGGATTCGCTCTTCGATTCGTTCTTCGAAGAATAACGCCACTCCAAAGATGCCCGAACGGCGTCGGGCATGCCTATAATACTGGGGCTCCGCCCCAAACCCCGCCGCTCCAGCCTTGCTACCAGCACAGCCCAACCCTGCCCAGCTTCCGCTAGCGCCCGACGGCGCTTGATATAGCCACCCAAGGCCGACAAACAAATACGTCACCCCCGACCTGTTCGGGGGTCTTTATCCCAGAAAGGCGCTGGTGACAGCGTCGGCGTAGGAGTTGGAGATGGGGATGTCGGGGACGCCCTCGAGGCCGAACACTGCGCAGATCTGGCCTTCTTTCTCGCGGCGGATGAGGCTCACGCAGTCGAAATTGACCATATACGAACGGTGGCAGCGGCGGATGTTGCCTGTCATCTGCTTGGTTTCCAGATTCTTGAGGGTTACACGCAGCAGGAATTTCTCAACCTTGCCCTTGTTGGTGTACCATATATATACATAGTTGTCGGCGGCTTCTATGTATAGCAGATTCTCGCGCTTTATGGAGAATTTCATATCCCCTTTGGAGTCGAAGAACGACAGCACGGAAGGAGCGCCATTCTCGGCCGAGGCCTTGGCCAGTTCGTCCATCGCCGCCAGCTTGCGCGAATATTCCTTGAGGGCAAAATATAGGAACGAGAAAGCATATGGCAGGGCAATCACCAGCGAAGTGTTTCGCAAAGTGTTGAGCATCACCGCATAGATCTGCTTCTCGGGGTCCGGCAGATATCGGCTTGCCAAAAAAGTGTAGGCGGCGGCAAGAACTATCATCTCAGAAGCCACCCAGACCCCGAAGCCCAGATAGGTCACCGCGCGCTTGCGCGAAAAATAGCAGAGCACGAAGCGGCTGACACCTATAATTACAAGTCCCAGAAGGATAAGCAGGCTCGACACGCCGAAAATCAGCATATTGTCCACGTCGGGATAGAGTTGCTCGACATTGAACGGTTTGTAGGCGTTGATGAACACAAGCGCGAACACGGCCGTGAAGATAAGCATCGAGACAGTGTTCTTCTTGTCGAGAAGATACGCCGGCATTATTTTGCTGAAGAATTCCACGTGCGTCGCCGGATTACAATGTGCTGTATTTCTTTCCGTAAAGCAGTTGCTGCTCGAGGAACGAATCTACATAAATCACTTGATAGTCAACAATTTCGCCATTTTTGACAACAGGCACGATGTCGGGATTGACAAATCCGCGATAGGGCTTGAGGTCGAGAGTGGCGTAGCGCTCCAGGACTTCGCGGTGGAGCGAAGGGTCGATGTTGATGGCATATTTCTGGACCAGAGCCTTGCCCTCTTCGTAGTCGCCTTCCGACTTGATGCGCTGGATTTCGGCGAGAAGCTCCCCGAAAAGGCCTCGGAGCGCCTTGAAGTCGTTGATTACAAAGTATGTCTTGCCGTCGCGGACTTTCTTTTCGATGACGGAACCGGCAGAACCGGCGGCGCCACCTGCAGCCCCTTTCTCAAAGCACCAGTCCGCAATCAGCTTGCGGTTCTGCATATGGGCCTCGGTGTTCTGCTTGCCCGGCTCCACGCGGGAGAACTGGGTGAAGAGGCCGTTGCGGATGTAGGACATATATTCGGCCTTGTAGGCCTCGGGGTCGTCCAGAAGGCCAAGCTCGACGAGCTTGGGGTCGGCAAGGTAGTAGAGCGCAAAAAGGTCGGCGCGGGCCTCCTCCAGGGTGGAGGTGAACTCCTTCAGAGCGTTGGCCGGTGTGCCTTCCAGGAGCTGTCCGCTGCCGTGCCCAAGGCATTCGTGCAGGTCGGTGTGCAGGTTGTCTGTGGCGGTGCCGTATTTCTTGCAGAGCGCAATTTCGGCCTCGTCCCAGGCAAATTCGGTTAGCACGCTCTTGGGACGCTGCCCGGTCGCCATTGCGTAAGCGTCTGTGATATTGGCGATTGTGACGGACTTGGAACCGTGCTCCTTGCGTATCCAGTCTGCATTCGGAAGGTTGATTCCTATTGCGGTGGCGGGGTAGTTGTCGCCGGCGATGACCGCCACGTTTATGACTTTTGCGGAAACGCCCTTGACTTCAGCCTTGCGGAAGCGGGGGTCGATGGGGGAGTGGTCTTCGAACCACTGTGCGTTGTCTGAAATGGTGACGGTGCGCTCCGAAGCCACGCGGTCGCGGTAGTTGACTATGCCCTCCCACGAAGCCTTGCGGCCCAGAGGGTCGTCGTAGTCCTCGATAAAGCCGTTGACAAAGTCCACGTCGCTGTCGGTGTCCCCGACCCAGGTGATATTGTATTTGTCCCAGATGCGGAGGTCTCCGGTGCGGTAATATTCTATCAGTTCGGAAATATATTTTTTCTGGATGTCGTTCTCTGCAACCTCGCGGGCCTTCTCAAGGCAATCCACTATCTTCTCGAGGGCGGGGGAGTAGAGGCCGCCTATTTTCCAGACTTCTTCTTTCAGATTGCCTGTGGCGGCATCCTTGACCACCTTGCTGTTGAGGCCGTAGCTTATGGGATGCGGGTCTGCGGGATTGGCCATCTTGTCGTAAAATCTGTTGACCTCGTCTGCGGTGACCCCTTCGTAGAAATTGACGGCCGACGCGGCGACAATGTCCTTGTCCTCACCTTGATAGAGCGATGTGGGATAAAGCTCGGGGTCGCACATCACCTGCAGAAGCTCCACGGCCTCGTGCTCTTCCATACCTGCGGAATTCATAAGCGATGCTATATAGACTTCACTGCAGCCGGGCAGAATCTTGTCGTTGGAATAGTGATGATGTATGCCGTTGGCAAAAAACACTCTCTTGCAATAGATTTCAAAATCTTCCCAGTCCTTGCCGCTTCGCCCGCCTTTGTAGTTTTCGAGGATATATTCGAGCGCGTGGCGGATTCGGAGATTGTATTTGAAGTTCTGGTCCCAGGTTATGTCACGTCCGTACTTTGCGGCTTCCGAGAGCAGGTATATGTATTCTTTCTGCTTGAGAGTCAGGTCGTTCCACGCAGGGATCTGATATCTGAGGACTTCTATGTCGGCGAATTCGTCGATGGAGTATTTGAAGTCGGGGTCGGGTTTTGCGGAGCCGCAGGATGTGAGGATTAAAGTCGAGGCAGCCATCGCCAGCAAAAGTTTTGTTTTCATAATTCGGTTTTAGTGATGGCAAAGATAAGTATTTTTCTTAATTTTGCAGGCTATGAGAAAATCATATATCATATTATTATTGAGCGTTCTCGCATTGGGTTGTGAGGCGTTGGAGCCGGAGCCGGAGCCCGAGCGCAATGTCGTGCTGTATTATGTGGCAACACACGATAATGGTCTAAGCGCCTATACTGAGGAAAATCTTGCGGAACTCAAGGCGGGCTATCTCCCTTCGCGAGACGACAAAATCAACATATTTCTGGCATACTACCACCTCGAGGACCAGTCTCCCATCCTGAGCCGTTTCAGCCGCACTGCCGAAAACGTGTTTGTGGAGGACACTCTGATGATCTATCCCGGGAACACTATGATGTCCACGAAGTCTCTCGAGAAGAGCGTGCTCAAACAGGTGCTGGCCGATGCCGAGGCTCTCTATCCCGCTGCAACCCGCAGTTTCATAATGTCCACCCACGGCGCCGGATTTCTCCCCGAGTCGATGCTGGCGGACACCAAATTCCTCGGCCCCGACGACGATGTGTATCTCGACATCACCGATTTCGCCTCGGCTCTCGGGTCGTATCATTACGGCGTCCTGATTTTCGACTGCTGCTATATGGGCAGCGTGGAGGTCGCCTACCAACTGCGGAATGTCTGCGACTATATGATAGGTTCGCTCACCGAGATTATGGCCACGGGTCTCACCCGGAGCGACATAGTCGAACCTCTTTTTACTCTTGAACCGGAAAAAGCCGCTGTCAAGGTGGCCGAACTCTATATGAACCACGTCCGCACCGAGGGCGAATATTCAAATGCCGGAACAGTCGGGGTTGTCCGCAGCAGCGGATTGGATTCTCTGGCAAAAGCTTGTAAATCAATATATTCCGACAATCGGTCAAGTATGAGTTCGATTTCGCGCGACTCCATCCAGCATTACTCCAGGCAGTCCGTGTACAACCATATGTTCGATCTGGACGACTATGTATCTCACATCCTGACCGCCGAAGACGGCACATTCGACCAGGATTCGTACAATTCATTCCGCAGCGCCTTGAACTATGCCGTGATTTTCGAAGATTCCACTCCGTCATTTTTAGGTCTTCCGATAGACCATCACTGCGGCGTGAGCGTCTATATAAAGTCAAGCGACGACGCTGCAATCAATTCTTTCTACAAGACTCTCGACTGGAACAAGGCCACCAATCAGGTTTATTGACAAACCTTTGGCGGAAACTTTTGGAAATCAGAAAAATATGGCTATATTTGCGGCCGCTTTAAAAGGATTTTCCTTTTGGTGCAATGGGAGCCGGGCCCGTTCCCGGTTTGAGTAACACATTTTAAACATCTAACTATGAAACACTTAGAGCTCAAAGGTGCAAAACGCACAACCGGCAAGAAGGCTGACGTCAAGAGCCTCCGCCGCGAAGAAAAAGTTCCTTGCGTAGTCTATGGCGCAGGCGTTGAAAACACTTCTTTCGCAATCGAAGAGAAAGACCTCAAAGCATTCACCCACACTCCCTATTCACACATTGTGGATCTCGATGTCGATGGTACAAAATGCTTTGCAATTCTTCACGAAGTACAATATCATCCTGTCACTGACCGCGCTCTTCACGTGGATTTCCTCGCAGTTGACCCTGCAAAGCCCGTCACAATCGAAGTTCCCGTCAAGATTTTCGGTAACTCCGAAGGTGTACGTCAGGGTGGCAAATTCGTTCCCGGTGTCCGCAAACTCAAAGTAAGCGGCCTTATGGACCAGATTCCCGACGAACTCCCCGTAGATATCACTCCTCTCGGACTCGGCAAACAGATCAACGCTTCAGACCTGAGCTTCGACGGCGTCCAGATTGTTTCTCCCAAAGGAACTCTCGTATGCGCAGTCAGAGCAACCCGCAACTCTGCAGCAGCAGAAGGCGAGGCTGAGGCAGCTGAATAATTCAACTGTCAGCGTTTCGGGTTATGAACTTCCTTGTAGCCGGCCTCGGAAACATCGGCGCAGAGTACGCTTCAACCCGACACAACATCGGATTTATGGTATTGGATGCCTGGGCTCAGGCATCCAATGCTGTTTTCAGCTCCGGCAGATACGGCTCGACTGCCGAAGTTTCGTTCAAGGGCCGCAAATTCACTCTCCTGAAGCCTTCCACCTATATGAATCTCAGCGGCAAAGCCGTCAATTACTGGCTTGGGGTTCTCAAGATTCCGCGTGAGAATCTTCTGGTCGTAGTTGACGACCTCGCCATTCCTTTCGGAACTCTCCGTATGAGGGCCCGCGGCTCTGCCGGCGGACACAATGGTCTCAAGAGCATAGACTACTCATTGGCATCAGACGACTACGCACGTCTGAGGGTCGGCACCGGCAACGGCGGCTTCGCCCGCGGCGGCCAGATAGATTTCGTTCTCGGCGAATGGCTCCTGGAAGAAAAGAGGGAACTTCCCCGCATCACAGACGCCGCCATCGAAGCCATCAAATGCTTCGGCACAGAAGGCATAGCCCGCGCCATGACCCGCTACAACCACTCCGTCCTGGAAGAAACAAAATAAAGACCCCCTACCTACTATACTGGGGCTCCGCCCCAAACCCCGCCGCTCCGGGCTTGCTATTCCACAGGCCATCCCTGCCTGCCCTCCGCTAGCGCCCGACGGCGCTTGATAATACTGGGGCGCTGCCCCAAACCCCGCCGCTCCGGACTTGCTATTCCACAGGCCAACCCCGCCCGCCCTCCGCCAGCGCCCGACGGCGCTTGTTATCGTCGTGCCCGACCTGGTCGGGCATCTCGCGGCGGTGGGCCACGGAAGGCCGCGTCCAATGGCAGTCTGGGGCATTATGCTTGCGCCCAACCCCTGATTTTGACCCCTTGGGCGCAGCGGACCGTGGATATACGCCGCCAGAAGCCATCC
>R18__coassemble_2699_pt1 | contig 10329 bp, 4 predicted proteins | sample R18__metabat2_high_PE_032 | metagenome-assembled genome bin R18
CGATCACCGTGGCCCATCGCCGCGAAAGATGCCCGAACAGGTCGGGCATGACGGGGAGGGGGCGCCGTCGGGCATGACGGGGAAGGAACAGGGTCGGGCATGACGGGAACGGAACAGGGCCGGGCATGACGGGGAGGGAACACTTCGGGCGTGACGGAAGTGGGGCGACGGACGTAACGTTTGGTACGAAAAACAGGCATTCCTCGTACAAACTGCCGCCAGACTCCCGTTTCGTACGACAGAAGCCGGAATTTCGTACCGGTTGGAAGTACCCCATTTTTTCTGTAACTTTGTGGGAATTGTTTGATTCTGAAACTATGAAAACTATCAGCAGACTATTTATTTCGGCGCTCACGGCGCTGGCACTTTGCTCCTGCGCAGGCGGGCAGCACGAACTTTTCAACGCCGGCGAGAGCATCTACACCATTGTCGTTGACAGCGACGCATCCGAGTGCGTGCAGTATGCAGCGCGGGAATTGCAGAAGTGGATCGGCGAGGTGGGCTCCGTGACCTTGCCCATAAGCGGCGACATTGCGGCAGGCAGCAAAGGCCACAGACTCATAGTCGGCGGCCAGCCGTCCCCGGACGGCCTCTCAGACGGCCTCTCAGTCGGCCTCTCAGACGGCCCCTCCGCCGGCCTCAACGACTCCTTCACCTACAGTTCCAAGGGCGGCGACATCTATTTCCAAGGCGACACCGACCGCGGCACGCTCTACTCCGTATATTCCTTCCTCGAGAAGGAGCTCGGCTGCCGGTGGTACACCAGCCGTGTGAGCCTGGCGCCCAAGCAGGAACGATGGTCGTTCAGAAAGCTCTACAACCACGAAGAACCTGCCATCAGAATGCGCAACGACTTCTACTGGGATGTCATCGAGCATCAGGACTTCGCCACCAAACTGCGCAGCAACAGCACTCTCTTCGGGCCTATCAGCCAGGACCTTGGCGGAAGCGAAAACTATTGGGGCGGCCACTCCCTGGTGAGTTTCGTCTCGGCGGACAGGTGGTTCGACACCCATCCCGAATATTTCAGCGAGATAGACGGCAAGCGCATCAAGGACCAGGCGCAGCTCTGCCTCTCCAACCCCGAAGTCCTGCAGAAAGTGACGGAAGCGGTACGCAAGCAGATGCGCGAACATCCTGAATATCTGATATACAGCGTCTCGCAGGGCGACTGGTACAATCCCTGCCAGTGCAGCGAATGCAAAAAAATCAAAGCGCAGTACGGCGGCGAAGAATCGGGCATCCTTCTGTGGTTTGTAAACCAGGTGGCAGACGCCGTCAAGGACGAATTCCCCGACAAATTCATAGGCACCTTCGCCTATCAGTATTCCCGCCACGCGCCGCAGAACATAAAGCCGAGGGACAATGTAGTCATAAGGCTCTGCAGCATAGAGGAATGCCAGATTCACAAATACGACGAATGCGACCGCAACAGGGCGTTCCTCGAAGACCTCGACGACTGGTCGGCCATAGCTCCGCACCTCTATATATGGGACTATTCCACAGGATTTTCCAACTATATGCTGCCGATGCCCAACGTCTGGACCTTCCAGGACCGTATCCAAAGGTTCCGCGACGGCCACGCCATCGGCATTATGCCGGAAGGCAGCTACCAGGGTCCCGCCAATGCGTTCGAAGACCTCAAGGCATATGTGCTCGCCAAACTTATGTGGAATCCCGATTGCGACGTTGACGCTGTGATAGAGGACTTTACGGACGGATTCTTCGGCAAGGCGGCAGGGCCCGTCATCCGCGAATATATGCAGTACGAGAAAAAGACCTGCGCCCCCGACTCCGTCCACCAGATCTGCTACCCCTGGGAAGATTCCGAAATGTATTCAGACGAATTCGTGGCCGAAGGCCTTGAATATTTCAAGCGGGCCAAGGATGCCGTCCGCTCCGCCGGAGGCCCTCTCGAGGAGGAATACATCCACCGCGTGGAATATGCAGAAGTGGCGCTGAGCTATCTGGAACTTATGCGCGACCCCGCCAAAGGAGTCGCCGACGGAGCCTACGACCTCTTCAAAAGGGTCGCCGAGCGCGAGGGCATAAACCAAATCCGCGAATCCGGATTTTGGGTGGACGATTTCAAGGAAGAAATCTCCAAGAAGACGGGCATAGTCCCATAAAATTTTGTATCTTCGCGGCCGAATTCAAAACTATATTATAATGAAGAAATTTTACTTTTTGATTCTGGCTGCTATGCTCGCGTGGGCTTGCAGCGATGTTGAAAATCCCGAAATCGACCCCGTAGTGCCTCAGGAAGATGAGCAGATTGCAGACTACACCGTGATTTTCTGGGGAATGAGCGGCAAGAACGACGGAGGCGTCGCAAACGATATGATGACTCTGGCCAACCTATATATAACCGGAGCCATAGGCGAAAACGTGGACATCGCAGGTCTGCTCAAGACCAGCGTCAATCTGTCGGACGAGACCGCAGCGGCAGGTTTCGACAAGACCTACTACTTCGAATCGGGCGACAAAATGACAGAAAAGACGCTCAACGCCAACGTCGAGACCATCAGCGAAGCCTACAACAGCGCATTCAATGTGTTTGACGCCACACCCTACGCCGACACAGCCTATCCCTTGAACAACATCGACTCACTGGCTTCATTCATACAGCGCGTCTCCAAGGAGCACCCAGCACAGAACTATGTCCTGATGCTTCTGGGCCACGGCGGCGGATTCTCTCCCGCAGAGGAAGCTCCTCTCACAAAAGCCTGCCTCTATGACAATTACGCCAACAGCGCATATCTCACAGCCGACGCCGTTGTCAGCGCAGTGCAAAAATCCGGCGTGAAAGTCCAGACCATTTTCACCCAATGCTGCCTTATGGCCACCCTCGAGAACATAGCCGCATACAGCCAGGTCTTCGACTACGGAATCCTTGCGGCGGAAGTCACTTTCAGCGACTATTTCCCTATGTATCTCGCGCTTCTTTCAGACGCCGGCTCCGACAAGGACAAATTCGTGTCCAATTCGGCGGAGCTCATTGACTACTACATAAGTACACTCGCTGATTATCCCAACGAATACACTTCCCACGGCTTCTACGACCTCACCAAAGCTCCGCAGCTGCTCTCTACAGTCGGAGAAATCTCAGCGTGGTACAACACCAACTATTCCAAGCTGGGCGACCCTATCGAAGAGGCTCTGAGCAAATGCATATTCTGCGACAATCTCCCTGCCGGCGAAGATTCCCTTGCCAGGAAAGAGCGTGCCCTCATACAGGACATAATTGCAGGCGAGGACGTCAGCAGCGAGTTTGAGGGCCTGAGCGGCGAAGAAATCTTCAGGAAACTCATCAATATGATGATAGACCTCAACTACAACGCCATCTCTTACGGTTTCCCCTTCGCCTACGTGCTCGAATGCACAATAAACGAACTTGAAGCTGCGGGCTATGCCGCCGAAAAATCCACCCTCGAGGCCTTGGGCACCAAATATATGCAGATTCTTGCCGATATGGCCTACATCCGCGCAAACGCAGTGCCCGCCGGCGCCGGCAGCGAATATCCCTATCTCTACACCTCGCCGACAATCAATATCTTCGGCCTTAACGAGCAGTATTTCAGACCTTTGTTCGGCGCTCACCCCCAGGAGAGTCTCGATGCCCTTATGGAAGCATTCAACAACGACGACGAAGAAGCCGCAGGTCTCCTTATGGAAGAACTCTTCGGAGGCACTCCCTTCGCCGCCGAAGTCTCTCTCGATCAGGCCAGAACCAACTACACCTCGTCGGTCTTCGACCGTCAGGTCAAATGGAGTTCGTTCCTGGAGCAGCTCCAGATGAACCCCTCGGTGATCTACAACCCCGACCGCGCCCAGATCAACGAAAAGTTCTGACGCGTACAAAAAAACGCAGCTTAAGCTGCGTTTTTTTTTGTACGAATCAGCCGGCGTAGGAGTGCATTCCGACGAGGAAAAAGTTGACTCCGAAGTAGGTGAAAAGGACGCAGGCGAAACCGGCTAACGACAAGATACAGAGCCACTTGGGGCTGTTCAGTCGGGGCAGGAGACGGGCGTGGGTGCAGATGGCATAGACAAGCACCGTTATCAAGGCCCAGGTCTCCTTGGGGTCCCAGCTCCAGTAGGAACCCCACGACTCTCCGGCCCAGACGGCTCCCAGAAATGTACCCAAAGTCATCAGCATCAGGCCGGCTAGGGCGAACATCTCGACGAGCGCAGCCGCCTTGCGGACCGCAGGCGCAGATTCTCCGCACACGGCAATGGCCCCGAGCCCATAGACCGCCAGCAGGAAATTGATGGCAAAGCATCCGTAGCCGGCGATAATCACCGCCACGTGAAACATAAGCCAGGGCGACTGGAGGACCGGCACAAGTGGAGTGATTGCGGGGTCCATATCGCTCATCATAGCCACCAGCAGAAGGGCGCCCGCGAACAGGACTCCGATGGCCGACGCAATGCCGCTGCGCCGCGAAAGAACCAGCGACAGCAAAGCCATACACCACGCAAGGAATACTGAAATCTCGTATGAGTTGCTTAGCGGCGGCTGTCCGGCGCAGTACCATCGGGCGGCGATGCCCCAGGAATGAAGCAAAAACACAAAAAGAGTAAGTGCCAGAGCTACAGCATACATCACCCTTCCGGCACGGCCTCTGCCGCGTCCCGGCAGGAGTGAAAAAGCGATAAGCAGCAGAGCGCAGGTCATATAGCCCATAGCGGCACTCTTGAAAGGTTTTATGCGGTTGCACAGCAGCTCCTGCCTGACCTGCCCCTCCGACGGAAGAGCGGACGAGGCAATCTTCTGCTGATATCGGGACAGCAGTTCGAAATTCGCGGGCGACGGATCGGAGAGCAGCAGGGAAGTCATATCGCGCACAAAGGCGGAATCTTGCGGGTTCAGCGCGGAAAGGTCGTCTCCCGGCGAGAGCCATTCACCCGAAGTTCCACCCCCTACCGGAAACACCGGCAACTGCCGCCCCTCGACAACAGAGTAGAGCAGATTGGCCTTCTCGTCGAGTTTCAAGACTTCTTTCTGAGGCTTGCTCCTTTTTTGAGACGGCACCGACAATGCCTGGCGAACCTGCTCGTCGAGAATATAATAACCCTGAGAATCAAAGAGTTCCGCTATGGAAACATCTTTGCCGGATTTTTGATGAATAAGGGGCCTCTCCCAGACTTCATCGGGCGAAGCCATCAAATAAAGCAGCGAAGCTGTGGGCGTTCTGCCATCGAGCGACTCCTTGTGGCAGACTTTGCGCAGAAACTCGCGGCTGAAGCTGTCCAAAGTCACAATGCGGCCGTGGCTGTCCTGCGCCAGAACCTCAGACTCGGGCGGGGCCGGAGAGCAGGAAACCGCCATCAGAGCCAGGGCGAAGGCCGCGGAAAGCTGCCTGCGAAGCTGCGCGAAACGGGACTTCGGAGAGAATATCAGGACAATGAATGCAAGGAACATAAGGGCATAGCCCAAATAGCTGACAGCCATTCCAACAGGGTCGTAAGCCAAAGAAAATATGGAAGCCCCGGTCTCTGGCACATACGATGCCTGATAGATGCGCCAGCCGCCAATCTTGAGAGGATGATTGACGCTGACGACGCATTTTTCGGCCTCTCCGCCGCGCGAGACAGTGACATAGCTTGTGAATCCCGAAGGATTGCCGGTGCCGGGATAGCGGCTGACCTCCAGAGAGTCCAGGGCCAGGGTAAACGGCAGAGCCACAGCCCGCCCGTCGTCCCGGACAGCCATCCCTCGGGCCTCGCCCCTTTCCAGATGCATATGTCCACGCTTCTCGCCGACCATAGTGATGAAGGCTCCGCAAAGCATCAGCGCAAAAGCGAAATGCAGCAGCGACGAGCCAAAAGGTATGGACCGCCGCGACCTGGTCCATGCCAAAATCCATCCGGCCACAAGAGCGGCCCAAAGAGCTATCGTGACGGGATTGTGATATATTGCCACAGCATAGGCCGTTCCCGCAAAATGCTCCACAAAGGTGGCTGCGGCGAGCAGCACTGCCATCACAGCCAAAAGTATTATGCTACAGCGAGTTGACATATTCCACAAGCTGCTCGATTTTGTCTTTGGAAATCTGGCGGCCTTCCAAGCCGTGTTTATGAATGGTGAAGACCTCTTCCATAGTGGCGGCGCGCCCGTCGAAAAGATATGGAGCCGTACGCCAGACTTCGCGAAGGGTCGGGGTGTCCCAGCCTCCCTCAAACTCGACATCGGCACCTATTTCATATTTCTTTCCGTCGGTGAAATACTCTCCGCTATGGCATTTGTCGCAGCCATATTCTTCGAATACCTTGCGTCCGCGGACAGCCTTGAACGAGAGTTTGCCGCCTATCAGACAGGGACTTGGCACAGGTTCGAGACTCTCGAGATATTCTTTGACGCACGAGAGCACCTCTTCCGAAGGGTTGTGCATCTGTATGTGCACAAATCCGGCCTTTATGGCGGCTTCGGCCCCGGAGCGGATGCCGGAAATCATACTTGGAGGAGTCTGAACAGAATATAGCAGGCTCTTGGTCTGCTTGGGATTGCCGATTCCGTCGTTGAGATTGTCCCAATTGAGGGCATCTGCACGGCCACCGCCGGGATGGCACGAACTGCACGACTGCCAGCCCTGGAAACAGAGCGACGCATCGTTGAAATATCTCTCTCCCCTTTCGGCGGCCGACTCCGCTCGCCGAGGATTGAGAGCCAGAGCGCTGATGGTCAAGTCTGAAGCATCGAGAACATTGACGACATCCGAAAAATATGTGTTGACATAAACGCGGCCATCATTCGCGGCGAGGATTTCCCTAGGTCCGTTGCCTTCGACTGCAACTCTCTCCCGGCATCCTTCGAGTATTCTTAAATCGTTGGGTATAAAGCTTTTGTCTTCATAGCTGAGAACCTTGTCCAAAAGCACGGGCCAGTCTATTACACTAAGTTCGTGAGTCCCGCTGTGCGAGACAACAAGTTTGCTGCCCGAAAATGCGACTCCCCAGGCTCCGGCGGCCGCGCGGTCTATGGCGTCAAGGACAACGGTGCCGATGCTCTCCAAAGAAGCGATGTCGATCAGACTCACGGCTGAAGTGTTCATCCAACCTTGCTGAAGCTGGGTTGTGGGAATCTGATAGCGCGCAACATTGTGAGTTACAACAAGATACTTGCCATCTGGAGAAACAGTCGCTCCTTGCAGGGCATTGCTGCCCGAAACCAGCTCGATGTTCTTCTCAAGAGCAAAGGTGGAGAGATCTATCACCGAAACACACGAGCCGTGAACTTTCCCGTCGGCCGAACCCGCCGGCAAGAAATTAAGCACAAAGAGATATTTTCCGTCGGGAGAGACAGCGGACGCGGCAGGTTCTCTCAGAACGGAAACCTGACGCGAAACCTTACAGGTGGAAAGATCTATCTCGCTGACGGTTCCCGCATAGCGGTTACAGACATAAAGTTTGTCGCCGCAGGCAACGGGCGAGCAGGCACCGCGGCCGGTGGGGATGAAACTGCGACGCCCCATTTTGATTGGAGCGAAAGCCTCGACTCCGCCACGGACTCCGTCGCAGCTTGCGTAAATCATTCCATCGCAAGATGTTATGCCGGAGGGAGCATTCTCCATAGGCCAGAAATCCACGAGCGCGCCGTCCGTTGGATTGTAGGCGGCTATGCCGGAATTTCCATTTTCCGAAACATACATCAAGCCGCCGGAGATGGTCATTCCATTGATATGAAGAGGCGCCGCATCGCTGAGAATCAGGGGCACCGAATTTACCCTGCGGTTGTACTCGTCTAGCTGGGCCTGCTGAAGGGCGCACACAACTATCTCGGACTCAATGTCTCCACGGGGAGTGGCGCGAAGCCTTTCGCCTCCGGCCGTTATGATTTCGAGAGCGCGGGCATAACCTTCGGGGTCAGCGGCAAGGGCGTCAAGGCAAGGGCTCACCTCGGGCCTGTCGAACGAGATCTGCGCCTGAAGGTAGCGGTTGAAATCGCCAAGCATTCCGAAATCCAGGCCAGTAAGTTGCGCCAGTTCAGAGGTTTCCTCGTAGGTCAGAGGCGAGCGTCCGATGGGGTGGTCTTCGAAAGAAGTCTCATAAATGGGATAATAGACTCCGTTGAGGTCCATCCAGGTGTGAAGAGTCTCCTTCTCGTCCTGCGAGAGGGTGACTCCGTGATGCGAGCCGTCTATGATCTTTGTGAGAGGGCTGGCGTGGGCGCCCCAGGAATAGGGCTGATAGGTCTCGGCAGGACCGCCGCCGGGAAGCGCAACTTCCTTTTTGACATACAAATCCACATAGGCAGCATTGAAGAAAGGATTCTTGTCGCGGGCTAGCACAAGCTTGTCGCGGTCGGAGGGGTCGAAATCGTGGCAGGAGACGCAGTGCCGGTCGAAAATGGGCTGAACCTCCTGCATAAAGGAGAAGAGGAAGGGCTCGCGGCCGTGCCACTTCTTGAGGGCCGAGGGCTTGCGGCTCAACGCCGAAGGACGCTGCGAAGTGACCTCGGGCACGCTCAGGCGGTCTTCGTGGCAGCCTATGCAGCCGCTGATTTCGCCGGGCATCAGCGAAGTGCCGCTGCGCATAGACTGAATCATCTTCCTGTCCTTGTCCAGAAGCTGGAAATATACGAACTTGCCCGAAGGGGCATCGAACATCACCGAGCCGTCGGGGTCCACCTCTGCTTCTCCCAGAATGCGTTTGTTCTCGAAGCCGTGCCAGTTCATTCCGGGCCACTGAGTGCCCTGGCCGCTCCACGAATGCGGGACGTGGGTGCGTTTCTCGGGCGATTCGACTACCCGCAGGTACTTGACCGCGCCGGACTCCACTCCCTTCATATGTGTGCCCCAATAGACATTTTCGACGAAGAAAGTGCCGTCGGAGCCATCGTATTTGCGTGCTACAGGAATCACGGGCGCAGCTGGGCGGGGCTTGACGACCTGAGGGTCGAAGGCGCTGCGCTCACCTTCGAAGAGGAATTCCTCGGAGCCGTCCGTGCTTATTATATAGATTCCCATCTTGCAGTCGCTCACCCAGTCGCCACGCTCCGGACGCTCTATCCACATTGTGCGTGAGACCATTATGTGGGCGGCGTCAAGCGGCCAGGGGTCTTCGTAAAACACATCCAGATTGCGGGTTATGTCGTAGTCGCCGCTGCCTATGAAATCCATCGCCTCACCCGGCCAGATATGGACTACCGGCTCCTTGCCGTCGACACCCTTGTTGTGGTCGAGAATGGCTATTGCGCCCCACGGACGGGAATGGCAGGCGCCCATCGTGCAGACAATGAGGTCGGTGCCCGGAATCTGACGGGGTTCGATGGAGCCGGCGGGGGCATTGGTGTTGTTGCCGTAGAATACGGAATGCTTGGTTCCGTCGGGATTCACGGTCCAGAGGCTCTGAGCGTCGGCAAAGTTGCGATCGACATATTCCCAGCGGTCGTAGATGAGGCGGCCGTCGGAAAGGACCGACGCGTGGCCTTCGGCGAGGGTGCTCACACCAATCTGATTGACTCCGCTGCCGTCGGGATTCATCGTGTAGAGATTGTACATAATGTGCTGGTTGCACATACAGTACTTCTGCTGGCGGGTCGAGGAGAAGGCAATCTTGCCGTCGGGGAGATAGACAGGGTCGATGTCGGCCACGTCGCGCCCTTCGGTGAGCTGCCGAAGGCCCTTCCCGTCGACACCTATTTCATAGATATGATATCCGTCGTCAAATTCGGGTCGCATCGAGAATACAATCCTGGTGGCGTCGTAGGAGAGTTCGGGGTCGCGGATGACTCCCTCCGAAGTCTCCAGAAGCACAGTCCGGCTGCCGGTGGCCATATCGTGAATGCAGAGCGCCGCCCCGGGATTGAAACTCCCTTCGTTGACCTCACCGCGCATAAACATAGTTGCGGTATTGTGATGGTCGGGGCGATACTGCTCGCGTTCGACATAGAGAATTTTCTCGCCGAGAAGAGACTGCAGGGCAGTCATCAGCATCAGAATTGTGAGTTTTACCATATCTCTCAGATATTTATCTTTCAAAGTTAAGGATAAAATCCGGATAAAAAAAGGCGGCCCGAAGGGGGTCGCCTCAATTTGTTTCAAATACTTGGGGTCTTAAGCCTCAGCCTTCGGGAAAGGAAGGACAGAAACGAAAGATTTGCCTTCAGCTTTCTTGCGGAAGCTGACGACTCCGTCTATCAAAGCGAAAAGAGTATGGTCTTTGCCCATTCCAACGTTTTCACCCGGATAGTGAACAGTTCCTCTCTGACGAACGAGGATGTTGCCGGCTTTTGCAGCCTGGCCACCGAACAATTTGACGCCGAGACGTTTGCTTTGTGATTCACGGCCGTTCTTTGAACTACCTACACCTTTCTTGTGAGCCATA
>R18__coassemble_2743_pt1 | contig 10165 bp, 8 predicted proteins | sample R18__metabat2_high_PE_032 | metagenome-assembled genome bin R18
CGCTATTCCCGCTTCCACGACGACTTCCTCTACAATTACGGCGAAATGGACAAGATGCTGGCCATACTCTACAACATAAACAATAACAACATAATGGCCGGATACTACTTTCAGGCATACAAGAATCTCGAAAAGATGGGAGGTGACAGATGAAACGCGCTCTTTTGATTCTGGCGGGGCTGGCAACGCTGCTCTCGTCCTGCCGCAAAGCCACGGTCCTCGAACCCGGCCTGCCGCCCATCTGGCCCGACTACATAGGCGTGACTATTCCCGCCGGCATAGCCCCTCTCGATTTCAATCTTCAGGGAGATTATTCCAAAGTGTATGTGGTGGTTCGCGGCGAAGACGGTTCTGTTCTCAAGGCCAAAGGCTCTTATGCAGATTTCCCGCTGCGCGGCTGGCATTCTCTTACAGAGAAAAACATAGGCAGGTCATTGACTTTCACCGTCTTGGGCCTTCGCGGCGATGTATGGGTCCAGTTCTCTGACTTTCAAGTCTTTGTAAGTCCCTACCCTCTCGACGACTACGGAGTTACATACCGCAAGATTGCCCCCGGCTACGAAACCTACAGCAAGATAGGCAATTACCAGCGCAACATCCACAACTTCGACGAAGACCCCATAATCGAAAGCACCCTCACTCCGGGCCAATGCGTCAATTGTCACACGGCCAACGCCACCAATCCCGAGCAATATACTTTCCATCTCCGCGGCAAGCACGGCTGCACTTATTTTCAGATTGGAGACACCCATAAGTGGATGACCACCAAGACCGACAAGACCATCAGCAATTCGGTCTATCCCTACTGGCATCCTTCGGGAGACTACTGCGCTTGCTCCAACAACTACATCCACCAGAGCTTCTGGACCGCATCCGATCGTCTGATTGAGGTATATGACACAGCATCAGACATTTCCGTTGTAGATGTCCGCTCCGACGAAGTCATAACTTCCGACCTGGTCCACACCGACTGGTACGAAACATACCCCGCGTTCTCTCCCGACGGAAAGACTCTATATTATTGTACGTCATATCCTTATCCCTGCCCGGCAGAAGCCTCGAAGGTGCGTTATGACCTTTGCTCCATAGATTTCAACCCTGTCGCAGGAGAGTTCGGAACGCACGTAGATACTCTGATTCACGCAGCAGCAGCCGGACGAAGCGTCACCTTCCCCCGCCCTTCCTACGACGGACGCTGGATACTATACTCCGAAGCAGATTTCGGATGCTTCCCCATAGACCACAAGGAGTCCGACCTTTACATTATGGATGTGGCCTCCGGCGAAAGATGGCCTCTCTCTGAAGCCAATTCCCCCTACGCCGAAAGCTTCCACAACTGGAGCAGCAACAGCCACTGGATATTGCTGAGTTCTCGCAGAGGAGATGGCCTCTACAGCCTGCTCTATATCGCGCAGATAGACGAAAACGGCCACGCTTCGAAGCCATTCCTGCTTCCCCAGCGAGACCCTCGCACATACTACGGCGAATCTCTATATTCCTACAACTGCCCCGATTTCACTCTTACAAAAGTTAAATTCAACGCAAAGTCGGCATATAGGGAGGTCATGAATGACATAAGGGTAAAGACAACTGATAAAAATTCTGAAAATACTGATAATGAGAAAGTTAATGATAGCGGCAGCAGCATCGATGATGATCCTTCTGCCTTCATGCAATAAGACATATACAATTCACGGCACGGTTACCGACCCGGGACTTGAAGGCGCACAGATTTTTCTTGTGCCCGTAGAAGGCCCCGCAACCCACGAGACCGTGGATTCCGTATATATCAAGGACTTCCAGTTCACTTTCAAAGGTACGAAGGAGCAGATGGCCGACCTTCGCATCGAAATGAGCAAACGTATTGGCACTCAGAATCTTCTGGTCGTGACCGAACCCGGAGACATCTACGTATCTGTCGGCGCCATCAGTTCAGGCTTCGGAACCCCTCAGAACGATTCCCTTCAGGTTTGGAAAGAACTGACCGAGAAGAAGAACAAGGATTTCCAATATCAGGCCGGCAATCCGGACAAGGAGGAAGCCAAGGCAGTACGCCGCCAGCTTTACGAAGACTACAAAGCCCGCACTCAGCAGCTTGCCCACAACACCGGCGACTCCACGACTCTCGGCAAATTTCTCAATAAGATTTATCCCACCAAGTAGCCTTGTCCAGACCCTCCAGAATCGCACTTATATCTCTCGCGGCTCTTTTGGTCGCGGGACTTTGTTTATGTCTGGTCTGGAGTGCCCGCTACCGCTGGTGGAACGAATATCGTAAAGGGCTGGACCTCAGTCTGTCCGAGGCTTACGAATCCCTTGGCAGGCCGCTGCCCGGCAACGAAGCGTTTCTGGCCCTGTCGGTACTGTCTTCCGAGCGGCGCTGGAGCGAGATGGAAGAGTATTTCGACGACTCCGACAAGTCGATACTGATGTCGTACTACCGCAACCTGCACAATGCGGCGTGCGGAAGTCTCTCGCAGCATCTTATGGAATTCTATCAGCCTTTCAGTCTGGGGTTGTTTCTTCCGGTTGGAGACAAATCCTCCAAATTCGAGATAATCTCTTCGGGAGATGTATGGTTCTTTCTTGGAGATATGACTCTGGCCGAGCACAGTACGATTCTCGGGATGATTTTCTCGCCGGGACATTCCGGCAAGAGATTTTTGAAGCGTCTGGCCGAGATAAATCTCATAAATGGAGACGACGAGGCGGCTATGAAATACATCCGCCTGCTGCGCAAGGATCCTTCGACCCGTGAATGGGCTGCCGCTCACACTCCGGGCCGGCTTTCGCCCGAGGTTTCCTCGTGGATTGACTACAAACGTTCGTTTGTTCCTGTTCGAGACACTTTGCGTTCTTCGGGAGATGTCCGTGCATCGCTTTTGAATCTGCTGGACGCCAATCCATCGAACTTTGCCGCACGCGAATATCTTCTTTGTTACGACCTGCTGGTCAAGGATTTGGACAGTTTCTACCGCGATTATGACCCCGGTCTTTCACACGCTCGCGTTTACGACGAGGCCATTCTGATTTATCTGGCTTCGCACGGGCTCATCGGTGACGAATCTGTGGATTATTATGGCATCACGCAGGCCGTGGGTCAGGATTTCAGCGATTTCACCAAGGCATACTCGGAATGCGGCGGCAAGAGCGCGCCTCTTGCACAGCGATTCGGCAAGACATACTGGTTCTTCTATCAATTTGCGATTAAAAATGAAAAGAAGTAGAGCCGCCATATTGATTGCCTGCGCATTGCTTTGCCTTGGATGCTCGCGCGAGATTCCTCGCGGGGGCGAAGGCATAATCTTCCCCGACTACACCGACGTAACCGTGCCCTGCAATATCGCACCACTTAATTTTGTATATAATTCGCCTTCTCGGGGACTGAAGACTGTTGTTTCTGTCGGAAGTCTGTCCAAGACATTCAAAGGAGGCAAAGTGGTATGGAACGAAGCCTTGTGGCACGAATTTCTGGCGGAGGCTTTATCTTGCGAGAGCCACTGCATTGACTTTGAGAACACTCGCGGCGAGAGTTGGAAGATATACTTAAGTCCCGATGTCATAGATAGTTACATTACTTATAGATTGATCGAGCCTGGCTACGAAGTTTGGCACGAAGTGGAAATCCGCGAGCGATGCCTGGAGTCTTTCGAAGAGAGCGCGCTATGCGACTGGCAGCACACCGGCAACGCCTGTATGAACTGCCATATCCACGGACGCGACGGGAGTTCGCTGTTCTATGTACGTGGGCCAAAGGGCGGGGCTTTACTCAATCGTGGCGGCAAGCTTTCCAGGATCAGTCTTCGCGACTCATCGGCTGTATCCGCTACAGTCTATGGCGAAATTCATCCCGGCGGCAGATGGGGCATATTCTCCAACAACATAATAATTCCGGCATTCCACTCCCAGGGCAGTCTCCGTTTCGAAGTCTATGACAAGGTATCCGATCTTTCGGTGGCCAATCTTGAGAGCGATTCTTTTGTCGCCAATCCCGCGTTTGCGAGGGCCGACAAATTCGAGACATTCCCTTGTTTCTCGGCCGACGGAAAGTATGTATATTATTGTGTGGCAGACACTTTGAATCTCCCGAAAGATATTGCGAATCTTAAGTATTCTTTGATGCGGACGACGTTTGACCCCGCCACGGGTCTTCTGGGCGAGAAGCCCGAAACCATTTGGGACGCATCGCTTCAAGGCGGATCGGTCTGCCATCCCAAATGTTCCCCCGACGGCCGATGGATTATGTACACCGTGGCAGACTACGGCACCTTCCCCATCTGGCATCAGGAGTGCGATTTGCAGCTGATGGACATCTCTACAGGTGAGATATCGCAGATGGAAGAAGTAAACGCCTGGCGCAGCGACTCTTACCACAGTTGGTCGTCCTCCGGCCGCTGGTTCGTCTTCGCCAGCAAACGGGGCGACGGCCAGTACGGCAGACCATATTTCTCCCACATAGACGACAGAGGCAACTGCACCAAGCCCTTCGTCCTCCCTCAGAAGGACCCGCAGTTCTACGACGACTGCCTCAAATCCTTCAACATCCCCGACCTCTCCCCCACCACCGCCTCCTTCACCCCCTCCGACGTCGCAAGTGCATTAAGTTCGAATAGACAATAAAAAAATAATGATAAATTACTTTGAAATAAAATATTTTTTACCTTTGCACTATCATAGTCTGCTAAGATATAATCGAAGCAATCAAACAGACATCTATCCCTAAGTAGATGTCTGTTTTAGCATTGGAGATTTTACGAGTAAATTGTGATGACAGCCTACCGAGGGGGAGTACTCTGAATGGAGGAGCCGATAGTTCTTTTACACTAAGATTATATTTAAGACTATGAAAATAAGAAGAACTGTTTCCGCTCACGTTGAGATTACCGTTGAGGAGGAATATTCCGAAAAAGTCAAAGTGAAAGCGTACACACGCATTCGCAATGGCAAGGAAGAAAAAGTTAAAGCACACTGCCGCAAACATTAGGGTGTTTATAGCAGTTGAAGCCTGACAATATCGACAGGTGTTCTTCTTCTCCCCTCGGTTTTAATTTTAGTCAGAATAAGGCGCAGAGTTGTAGACAGAATCCAGGGTGTAGGAGGGGTCGGAGGTGTACATTGCCTTGACCATCAGGTCGATATAGGCTTTGGCGCTGTCGCTCATATATTTGCCGGTGCCGTGATGGATGTAGCCGTGGTGTTCGTTGCCGGCTCCTTCGGCGCCGTTGTCCCAGAGGACTGCGGGAAGACCGTAGTCGTGGCAGGCTTTGACGAAGTATTCGTGATAGTATTTCTTGAAGGCGATGCCGCGTTCACCGGTCATCATCGAGCAGCCCATCTCGCCTATATATACGGGAATGCCCTTGTCGAGATACGCTTCTTTGACTTGAGCCATAGGAGATGTGACCTCAGACTCCTTTCCACCGCATTTGTCGGCGGCGGCAGTGTGGCCGAACTCATCCAATCCGTTGTCGTTCAAGGTGTAATTGTAGGGGTCATAGTCGTGCACCGCCACTATGAACCTGTTGTTGTCCACATAATCTTCCGGAATCACAAGGCCCTTGATGGTAAAGTCTATGTTGGCACAATATCCCGGAAGGGTGAGCCAGCGGGTGGCGTTTTCACCGCCTGTGGCGCGGACAGCGGTGACGAACACCCGGAGCCATTCGTTGAGCACATTGTTCTGCTTTGAAGGATTGGCTTGATACTCCGAACTCCATCCCCATCCGCCGTCGTTGAGTTCGTTGAAGGGTTCGAATATGAGCCATTCGCCGCAGTCCTTGAAGCGCTCCGCAATCTGGGTCCAGAGAGCGAACAGTGTAGATTTGATGGTTTCGTTGAGGGCGGCGTTATTTGCGGCTCCGGCGATGTCCTGCCAGTGGTCGTCTGCGTGATTCTCGTCGTGGTGCATATTGATTATTGTCACGAGACCTGCATTATGGGCATAGCCCACAACTTCGGCTATGCGGTCCATCCAGGCATCCTTGATTTTGTAGTCGGGAGCGCCGCCGAACTGACCCATCCAGGTGATGGGGATGCGGACGCTCTTGAATCCGGCGGCCTTGACTCCGTCGAAGGTGGCCTGGGTGCACTTGGGATTGCCCCAAAGAGTTTCGCCCGAGACTCCATTGCTGATTGCGTCGAAATGATTGCCCATATTCCATCCGAGACCGATGGTCTCGAAGACTTTCTGCGGTGTAAGTTCCTCTGCGTGAGCTACTTCTATCTCACCCACAGCCGTCTGGGAGACTGTTATGGTCTTGCTGTCGGAACCGTAGGAGAGTTTGACTTCGGTCTTGCGCTCTGCGGATGTGAGGTTGACTCCCGCTTTGATGGCAATCGGAGTGATATGGTCTGAAGACATCTGCCCGAGTTCGTACCCGCACCAGGAATCCTTGCAGGAGACTGAAGGCGTCCCCGTGGAAACCACATTCACCTGAGCGCTGCCACCGGCATATTCGAAATCGAGAGTCTCAGTATCTACCGAGAAATCGTAGCTGAGGTAGTTCTGAGAAACGGGAATGGACAGGGTCTTGCCGGTTATGTTGGCATAAATGGTTCCGGTTCTGACGGTTGCACCGTTGTTTTCTTCGGCCGAGACTTCGACGCTCATCGAAGAATTGGAATAAGCGCCTGCCGACACTTTAATCCACTGATCCTGAGTATAGACCGATGGTTTTGCGCTTGCCTTCAGAGTCAGCGACTGCTTGCCTCCGGCGTAGTCAAACGACAACGAAGACGGCACAGCCTCGAGAGATGCGTCCGATGGAGTCGGAGTCGGAGTCGGCGAGGGTTCGTCGCTGCCGCCGCAGGTCGAAGCCGACAGAATTACAGTTGCAAGCAAAGTGCAGAGAGCGAGAAACCGTGTTTTTTTCATATCCGTATGGTTTTATAGTCCGAAATCGATTCTTTCGGGAGAATTTATGAGTTTGGAAGCTCCGGTAAAGTCGAAATCCACAGGGCCGGAAACGAACTCGGGGACATTGTACGAGAGCATCTCCTCGAGATAATGCTTGCGGGGGTCTTTCTGCGGGAGCATAAAGGGCTTGCCGCATACGCCGTCTTCAGAGAAGTGGCAGATGTAAGGTCTGGTGTATTGCCCGTCATCGCGGCGGCTGGCAAAGACAAACCATCGGGAGTTGGACGACCAGTTGTGATAACTCTCTGTGTCTGAGGAATTTGCTTCGTCGAGTGCGCGGCATTCACCGGTGGAAAGATTCATCACCCAAAGGTCGGCCTCGTGGTGCCAGATCGAGAACTGGCCGTAGTCCGAAAGGGTGTACATCAGCCACTTGCCGTCGAACGAAGGTTTGGGGAACGATATGCTCCCACCTTGGCCTTCGGCAAAAACTACAGTATCGACGGCCGCTTCGGCAGAACCGTCCTTGACGGAAGCGAACGAAGTCTTGCAGAGATTGTATCTTATCTGCTCGAATTCCGAAGGAATCTGACGTGCCGAGGCCGCGCAGAAATAGAGCGTCTCGCCGTCGGGCGATAATGCGGGGAAAGTCTCCCAAACATCTTTTTGCATAATATGCGGGGCGAGAAGCAGCCGGCCTGCATCTATGTCATATACCAGCATATCCGAATCGACGTCGAAGACCTCTATGAGTTTGTCTCTCTGGGCGTGGAAGCTCTGGCGGGTGCTGTTGGTGGAGTATGCAATATATTTGCCCGAAGGGTGCCAGCAGGGATAGACGCAGAACCCTAAAGTGCTGTCTGTCTTGGTGTTATAGGCCTGCATACGGCCGCCGAACCTCAGGAGTGTGGCTCCGTGGTCGCCACGGACGTGAAGACTCATATCGGAAGGCTCGCAGCGATTGTAGGCGTGGCAGTTGACGCAGCCGTCGAAAGAAGTGTTCTCGATGAGAGGATGCTCGTCAAAGGAAGAAAGATTGCGTTCGTAGATTCCCATCTTGCTGTAAACTTCGTAGCCGGGGGCAAGCTTACGGTAGTTCAGGCCATAATCTATCTCATCTTCGGAAACATATATCTTCCACGAGAGACCGCCTGCAGAAGAAGACACCTGCACTTCGCCTCCTTTTGCCGCTGCCATCAGACGGCTCCACTTCTTCGGGGGAATCTGAACAGTGCGGCCCTTGACGCTAAGCGAGCAGTCACCTGCAGAGAATGTGGTGACAGGCGTTCCGGGCCCGGCATCGGTATAGCAGAAGTTGAGCGGAGCAATTGAGGCAGGCACCGTAACGTCCATATAATCGGGATATATGGGTCCGACGCCTTCGGGAAATTCTTCGATAGATCCGCTGACGCCGCATCCGGAAAGCAGCATAAGCATCAAGGTCAGGAATGATATGGCGCGTCTCATTGGTATCGATATAGATAGTAATAGGAATAAGTCTTGCCGAAGCGCGCTTCAATGGCGCTCTCGGGGACTTTCTGATTTCTGGCGGCAAGAAGATTGCTCAGCAGCATTCTGACATCCTGTGATATATAAAGAGGAGCATTGTCAAAGTTGCCTCCGCCGTTGAGATGGAGTATCAGCAGAGCCTCCTGATAGGCCGCGGGGAGTTTTGCGTAGGCCTTGAGCGACAGGCACTCTGCGAAGCGGGGGAGATTTTTGGAGAGCAGAAGCCACGAGAGCATACAGTCGAAGGCCATAGAATTGTCGCGGTTCTCGGTATAGAGCAGTCCGAGCATAGAGTCGGTCTCGGAATCGCTGAAGAGGAAATCGTGGTCGTGGTAGCGCAGCTTCCGCAAGGACCCGTATTCGGGATGAGAGTCGATGGCCGGCTCGTTCCAAAGCAGTTTTTCGGCCTCCAGAGCCCAGTCGCGATAGAAGAGAGTCTGCTGGAGTTTGAGAAGATAGCGGCGGGCGACTTCGTAGTCGCCGTTTATTATGTTGGTCTGGGCCAGACGTTTGTAGCAGCGCGCGCTCTTCTGGAAGTCGGGGATTGCCTCCTGGGCTTCGAAGGTGAAGCGCTGGGCGGTGTTTATCATTCCCAGATGATAGTAGAGTTCGGCAGTAGGCAGAGGAGACAGGAAATCACGTGTGAATTTGGGAAAGAGACCGTCGGGGCCGTTCTGGAAGAAGTCGAACTGCATATCGGGGAGCAGACCGTTTTTGGCCAGCGCGATATTGAGGCTTGTGACCGTCATCGGCATCGAAGGAGACTTGACTTGAGCGGTCGATATTATGCGGTTCCACATATTGAAGCGGACCATAAAGTCGTATTTCATCGCCTCTTCCTTGCTCCCGTCGTAGGATTTGCCCGCATAGAGGCCTGCGGCGGCCAGAACCAGCGCGAACACCACGAGATGCGAGAGCCCGCTGGGGCATCTCTTGGCCATCCCGCACCAGTACACCCCCACAGCAAAAACAACCGCAGCCCAAGGCATAACCGGCACAGCGTGATGGTATCTATGATAATGAATCCCCGTCAGCAGCCTCTGCAAGGGGTATTGCAGCTCAAATTGCAGCAGCAGCGGAAGAGCAAAAAAGAGTGCGACCGCCAGGATTGCGCAGACGGGGCTATGCACGTCAAAAGCCCACCTGAGGCCGCAAAGCAGGAATATCGCCGACAGCGGGCCGAGCAGAAAATACAGCACGGGGACGAGCACCAGCCAAAGGACAATCCTCAGTCTGAAGTTTCGGACAAGCCCCAGCAGGACAACAGCCGAAAGCGACAGCAAAACCGCCACCGGAGCCCCCATAAGTGCATTTTCGTCGAGCATATAGAGTGCACAGGCCGCGGCCGGCAGAAACGAAAGCGCATATAAAAGCCCGCAGCGGCCGCCTGCAGCACGACAAGTCAGATACTGCACCGCCACCGCCACCAGAGCAATCAGAGCCGCCCCGGCATAAGCATAATAGAAGAACTGCGTAAGAAATCTCCCGACCCAGTCGGCAAACCCGCCGGGAACAGCCGCGACCTCTCTGAAATACTCCCAAGAGAAGAGAAACATCTGGTTCTGCTCCTGGAAATGAATATGGTACTTGCACGCCAGAGCAAAAAGAAGATAGACGCCCGCCCCGAAGACCAGCGCCATCGTCCCGCGTAAAATTTTGGTACCTCTGTCCATATCGGGAACAAAGTTACCAAAAATTCCGTTATATTATTTTCCAAAAGATGCCGACCAGCAGGTCGGGCAATATTTGCAATATTTCCGAAAATTCTATAACTTGCAAGGTTGAAAATTTCACGGCGCT
>R18__coassemble_2757_pt1 | contig 10080 bp, 9 predicted proteins | sample R18__metabat2_high_PE_032 | metagenome-assembled genome bin R18
TTTAGCAGATGACCGTCAGAGAGGCGGGGCGGATGGTGGCGTGGAGAAGCTCGATGTCGGGCATAGGGTCGCCGTCGCGGTGGGCGGGACCTTTGCGGCTGGGGATTATGGTGATGTCGCGGCCGGTGTAGGAGTACACGCAGTGGGCGCGGTCGATGTGGCCGGCCAGAAGGCTGACAACCAGACCCGGGATGAGGAACGACTGGAACGGAGCCACGATGGTGATGTCGAGCAGACCGTCCTGAAGATTGGCGTGAGGAGCTATGAAGCCGTTGTTGCCCCACTGATTGGCGTTTGCAACTGTCACTAGCAGAGCCTTTTGCGAAATCAGACGGCCGTCGATGGAAATCTCGTATGTCGCGAAGTCATAGTCTCGCCACGTCTTCAAGGCCTCGGTGATATAAGTCTGGATACCTCGTTTGCCGGCGTTCGCGAAATTCTCGCTGACCTGAGCGTCGAAACCCACGCCGCAAGTGCAGAAAAACGGCTTTTCGTTGACGATTCCCGTATCGATAGTTATTGTCTGACAACGATTTATGGTCTCTATCGCCTCACGGGGATTCATACTTATCTTGAGATGGCGGGCCAGACCGTTGCCGCTGCCACAGGGGAGTATTCCCATTGCCTTGCGGGTACCGAGCAGGCCGCTGGCGACTTCGTTGACTGTGCCGTCTCCTCCGACTGCTATGACGATGTCGGCGTCGGAAACTGCAGCGAGTTCGCGGGCGTGACCGGCGTATTGGGTCTCGCGGGCTGTCCAGTCGAGGGTGCAGTGAGAGATTGCATCACGAACTGAGTTCTTGTTCTGGGAGCCGGCTATAGGATTGATTATGAATAGTGCTCGTGGCATAGCGCGATTTATTTTTGAGAGAAAATGTCGCGACGCACAATTTTGTTGCCAAGGCGTCGGGCATCTTCGATGTTTTCAAAGCGGCCTGCAGAAGCGGAATCGCTGAGGTCTCGTCCCAAGCCTTTCCAGGACTTGTCCGGATTGCCGAGAAGTCCCATCACAGTGGAATAGATATCCATCTGCCAGCACTCCTCTTCAATGCGTGTATTGCGCTCTATTGCAGGAGAATAGATAATCAGCGGGCAATAAGGTTCGTCAACGCGGTAGTCAAGGCCGGCCTCCCGGCAATATCCTTGATAGAGATGCCTCTTGTCTTTGTAGAATATGGTATGGTCGCCGGTTATGACAACGGTCGCGTTGTGCAGAAGTCCGCCCTCGCGGGTCTCGCGATATATCATTTCAAGATTCTCGTCGGTGTAGTTCATACACTTGATATAACTTGAGAGCAGTACCGGCATAAGCAGAGGAGTCTTAAGAGCGGAACGATGAGAACCGTAGTTGAACGGCACGTGCGACGAAACCGTCAGTGTCTGAACAACTTGTGCTCCGCCGCGAACTGCCTCGAGAGCCGAGCCGAATACGACGTCGTCGGGCTCGTCAATCTGAACGGTACGCGAATATCCTTCTGCCGGAGACATCTGTTTCTGATTCCATACGGCATCGGGATGAGGAATCAATGTAACTGCTTCTCCTGCAGCGCAGGAGGCAATCGATGGATATCTCTGCTCGGGGAATGTGAAAGCAAGAGCCCCGCGGTCGATGGGCAGTAGTCCGGTGTTGATTATGAACTGCCCGTCGGAAGATGTTCCGGCCATTATCTGAATCCGGACTTTGTCGGCATACAGAACGTGCTCGCCGCTGACAAATTCCGCGGTATTGGGCATTATGTCGGGATGCACCGCCCAGTTCTCCATACTCTCTATGAGAAGAATCACGACGGTATCGGTATAGGCCTTATTAAGATGCTCATTCTCAGGAATATATATCTGATTCAAAACAGCTTCTTCGTCTTCGCTGAACGAAAGGTCGACATCGGCGGAAGTCCCTGTCCACAGCCTTACGACATCGGCAACATCGTATATGAAAAGGTGCGCTACAGATATATTGCACGCGTAGTCGTTGATATGCAGATAGATATCGTGCATCTTGGAAGAGAAGGGATTCAGGCAGCGGTCGCCGCCCTCAAGACCACGGTTGATGCAGAGCATTCCGACGAAGTTGAGAAGAACCGCCAGAACGCCGGAAGCCACTCCGGCTCGCCAGTCTGCAATGCTCCTGCGCCGTCCGAACAATATGACACAAACCGCATATACAACAGTAATGGCCACATACACGATGTCAGACCAGTCGAAGAGCCCCAGAATGCCGCTGGCATATCCGTCGAGATTCTTGGCGAGAGTCACCGAATATCCGTCGAAGCAAAGATAGTTGGAACGGAGGTAAACCTGGTTGGCTACAATCCAGAAATCGAAGAAGAAGGAGAAGACTATAGTCCAGATCTTGCTGCGGAAGAAAAAGGCAAGAGCGCAGAAAGCCAGAGCCGCCGCCATCTTCAGCAGATAAAACCCCGGCTGAGCTGCCACAGGCGCCAGACTCCAGTTGTGGGCCGTGAAATACAGCATCTTGGCGAGCAGCGCCGCAAAAAACAACGCCGGAAGCAGAAAGATATGTAGTCTGTTCTTCTTTGACATAGCTCGCAAAATTAAAAATTTTTGATGATTTTTGTTATCTTTGCCATCTAAATTCTGCGATTATGAAAGATATTGAAGAAGGCGAACTGATTATCCCACAGAGCGATTACAACGAAGACAACATCGTCCACCTCGAAGACCTCGAGCATATAAGGCTGCGCCCCGGTATGTATATCGGCCGTCTGGGCGACGGCACGGCCCCCAACGACGGAATGTATGTGCTGATGAAGGAAATCATAGACAACTCCATCGACGAGTTCACTATGGGATTCGGCAAGCAGATCAACATTTCCATAGAGGACAAGGCCATCACAATCCGCGACTTCGGCCGCGGCATCCCCTTGGCCAAGCTCGACGATGCCGCCAGCAAGCTCCACACCGGCGGCAAGTTCGACGACAAGAGCTTCCAGAAGTCCGTGGGTATGAACGGCGTGGGCCTCAAGGCCGCCAATGCCCTGTCTTCCAGCTTCGTAATCCAGTCCGTCCGCGACTCCCAGATGCTCCGCATCGAATACGAGCGCGGCAAGCGCATAACAGAAGACCTCACCCCGCAGCCCACCAAGGAGCGCAACGGCACCCTCGTGAGCTTCACCCCCGACGACACCCTTTTCGAGCCCTACGAGTACAATCTCGAATACATCGAGACGATGCTCCGCAACTATTCCTACCTGAATGTAGGCCTTCGCCTCAACTTCAATGGTCAGGAGTTCCGCTCCGAGAACGGCCTTCGCGACCTTTTGGACGACAGCATCGAGGAGGAACCCCTCTACGAGCCCATCCACCTCAAGACAGACGACATCGAAGTGGCCTTCACCCACGGCCACGGCTACGGCGAGAACATCTATTCGTTCGTCAACGGCCAGAACACCACCCTCGGCGGCACGCACCTTGCGGCCTTCAAGGAGGCTGTGGCCAGAGTCCTCAAGGACTTCTACAAGAAGGACTACGAACCGCAGGACATCCGCCAGTCCATAATCGGCGCGGTGAGCGTCCGCATCCAGGAGCCCGTCTTCGAAAGCCAGACCAAGGTCCAGCTCGGCTCCAAATATATGTGGCAGAACGACGCCGACAAGACCCACGGCCCTACCATCAGCAAGACGATGCTCGACTTCCTCTCCACGGAACTTGACAACTACCTGCACAAGCACCTCGACGTCGCCGACATCATCAAGGCCAAAATCGAGGACTCGGAGAAAGAGCGCAAGGCCATCTCGAGCATCAGCAAGAAAACCAAGGAGCGCCTCAAGAAGGCTTCCATCCACAACAAGAAGCTCCGCGACTGCCGCGTCCACTACGGCGACAGAAATCCTCTGGCCGACAAGACCACCATCTTCATCACCGAGGGCGACTCCGCCTCCGGCTCCATCACCAAGAGCCGCGACGCCAACGTTCAGGCCGTCTTCTCGCTGATGGGCAAGCCCTTCAACTGCGCAAAAGCCTCGAAGAAAGACCTTTACGTCGATAAGAACGTGGAGCTCTGCCTCCTTCAGAGCGCCCTCAACATCGAGGACGGAGTCGAAGGCCTGCGCTACAACAACATAGTGATAGCCACCGATGCCGATGTCGATGGAATGCACATCCGTCTGCTGATGCTGACTTTCTTCCTGAAATTCTACCCCGACGTGGTCCGCGCCGGACACCTATATATATTGCAGACCCCTCTCTTCCGCGTCCGCGACAAGAAATACAATTTCTACTGCTACAATTCGGCGGAGAAAGAGGCCGCAATCAAGAAGATAGGCAAGCACGCCGAAATCACCCGCTTCAAAGGTCTTGGAGAGATTTCCCCCGATGAGTTCAAGGGATTCATCGGCGAAGACATCCGTCTGGAGGTCGTCAGACTCACCGGAGAAGACAAAATCAGCGACCTCATCGAGTTCTATATGGGCAACAACACTCCTATGCGTCAGAAGTTCATCCGCACCAATCTGCGCAGCGACATAGACAATACGGAGGAGGACCAATAGCTATGAAACCTTCAACAGCAAGATTCATACTCACAAAGATAATGGGCTGGACTCTCGACGATTCGCCAATCGCCGACCCCAAATGCATAATTGTGGGTTTCCCCCACACCTGCATAGAGGATTTCTTCGTTTATGCTCTGTATATGAGAGCATTGGGCGAACGCGCCACAGTGATGATGAAAAAGGAATTCTTCGTCTGGCCGCTGTCTATTCTCCTTAAACATTGGGGAGTGATCCGCACAGACCGCAGCCGCGGGGCAGGAGCGCTGAAACATTGCATCGACGAGTTTTCGCGACGCGACGTCTTGAAGCTTTCTTTATCTCCCGAAGGCACCCGCAAAGCCGTAAAGAACTGGAAGACAGGCTTTCACATCATAGCCCGCGAGGCCGGAGTCCCCGTCTATCTGGGCTACTACGACTGGGCCCACAAATACATCACCCACGGCGTTCCCTTCCCCCTGACCGACAACGCCCGCGAAGACGTCCGCCGCATCCAGCAGTTCTACAAATCCTCCCCCGCCAGCGCCAAATACCCCGACCGCGTAGCCTATATGGACGGCATCTAGATTCCGAGGGCGCGGGACAGGAGACGGACGGTGCGGAAATCGGCCGAGGCCAGAGATCTGGTGCCCTGTTCGTATGAGCGGATGGTTCTTAGAGGCACGCCGCTTCGGGACGAGAGTTCCTCTTGGGTCAGGCCCGAGGCCTTGCGCAGAGCCTTGAGGTCAGGGAGATCGCCAAGGTCGGTGACAAGAGCTTCGGCATCGGCGAGGAACTTTGAAATGTCGGCCTCGTGATAGGGATTGTACATCTGGAGGATGCGCTCGACGGACAGGCCGTGCATCTGTATATAGGCGAAACTTAAGCCCGTGTGCCACTGCAGGGCGGCAAGCGCCCATCCGGTCCAATACTGCGCGCCATAACGGACTTCATAGTCCTGCGCAGGAGATTTTCCACAAAGCATGATTGACATTTCTCGTGCTGACATTCCGGCGATGAAACGCGGATGGCCGGTTTCGATATAACAAGCCAATCCACTGGAAATCAGCATGGAATGCCACTGAGTGATGTCGTAGCCCAGAGACCGCGTTCCGTACTCGAAGAGCAGTCCCAAGGTGTCCATTACGTCCGGGAGATATGATTTATTGTAAGCGTGCATCGTCGTCAGTCCATTTCTGGCGCAGGATATCGATTGCCAGAATCTCGTCCTCGGCCTTGATTTCTTTCTTTATTGTCAGGAATTCCTCTCTTGCAGCCTCGTCTCTCGCCCTCCTTTTTGCGCCATAAATTGTGCCGTCTATAGGCAAAGCCTCAATAAAATGCAGCCGTTCAAATGCTTTGCTGCTCTTGAGAACTGTTTGCTGGCCGAGCCGTCCAAGTTTCATGGCCCTTTGAAGCTGCCCGAGAGAAATCGTATTATTGAGAAAACTCTTTGCAAAGGCAAAATACGAATCATCTGCACGGTATCCGACTATCACATCATAATTTTCCCAGCCGGCCGGCAGAAAAGTCTCAAGTATATAATCCCGAATCTGACTGGGCAAAGGGGCAGCAATATCGAACTCCCTATTCTTGAGCAGTAAAGCCAACCAATTGAGTATATGGTACTTGTCACTGCCAAGACGAAGCACATCAAGCCCTCGCATCTCCAACTCATAGTGATTGGCATACCCCAATGCCTGCCCCTTGGAAGCCCACTCCCAAGCCAGTTCCACACTCTTTGTGCAGTAAAACCCCAGCCCATAATCATTGCGCGGATTCCCCGCCCCAACCACCGGCCTCGGTATTATATTTTCTGAACCGTGATATAATTCTATCTTCATAATGACGCAAATATAACACTGTTGTGTCAGTTTTGCAAGAAAACAAACAAAAAAAAATAAAGCCAACCAAAAAGGAACAGTTCGGACAGAATAAGACTACTTTTACGGGCGGATGGGTTGCTTTTTGAAGGGTATTGGCCCGCATTTGACGCGATATACGGGCCAACATTGGCTCTGGAACATAACTTCGGCCCGTAGGATATGTCGTATTCGGGCCGACCCTGCCATAAGGACCACCATCTGCCCGTATCACACACCAAAAGCGGGCTGATAATCCACGGTGGTGCAAAACGTACCTTCTTGCTCACCAACAGCAGGAAGGACAGTAACATAAATTGAATTTAATTTCGTACCTTCGCGGAACGTATGGCAGCAGACCACAAAACAATCTTCGCTCCAATAGCGCATTCCAGCACCTCCCGTGAATTGCCCACTATAAGTATAATAAACATGGGCATAAGTTGCAGTAAATCAATAACTTACACACATAGCACAGGCCACATTCGCAAAAGCGGATGCGGCCGCTTTGTTGCGCTTTGATCTCAAACTATGGACCGAAGCCGACTCATATCTTTTCTCAAGAAAACAGTGCTGAACCCGGAGGCTCTGAGGTTTGTCATAGTCGGTGTGGTGGCGACAATACTTCATTACGGGATCTACTATATTCTCTTCAAGACAGGTTTGGAATATAACTACGCCTACTCCATAGGCTATGGTGGCAGTCTGATTTTCAACTACATAGCCTCCGTTTTATTCTCATTCAAGACAACATTCTCTATCGCCAAAACCATAAAGTTTCTATTGTGCCATCTTATCAACTACCTGCTTCACATAGGGTTCCTCAATCTATTCATCTGGATTGGTCTCCCCGAAGTCGTGGCTCCGGCTCTGGTATATTGCTTTGTGGTCCCAATAAATTTCTTCCTTGTGAGGCGTGCCCTCAAAAACACTTTTCTATATGAAGACAGCAGTACTGATTCCATGTTATAACGAAGGCATCACAATCCGCAAAGTCGTCCAGGATTTCAAACGAGAACTTCCCGATGCCGATATCTATGTGTATGACAACAACTCATCTGACAACACTTCATCGGAAGCTTTGGCTGCAGGTGCCATAGTCCGCAAGGAACCCATGCAGGGCAAAGGTTGCGTCGTAAGAAGCATGTTCCGCGACATCGACGCCGACCTATACGTCATGGTGGACGGCGACGACACATATCCCGCATCGTTCGTTCACGAAATTATGAAGCCCGTAATTGACGGCACTGCCGACATGTCGATAGGCGACCGACTGTCAAACGGATCATACTACAGAGAGAACACCCGTTCGTTCCACAATCTGGGAAACGATATGGTCACATTCGCCATCAATCACTTCTTCAAGGTGAAACTCACCGACATAATGACCGGCTACAGGTGCTTCTCACGCCGTTTTGTCGACGCTTTCCCCGTACTCAACGACGGATTCCAACTAGAAACTGAAATGACACTTTTTGCCCTCAACTACAAAATGCATATAGTTGAAATTCCCATTGAATTCAGCGAAAGGCCCGAAGGCAGTTTCTCGAAACTTAGCACACTAAAGGACGGATACAGGGTCCTGATGTGCATATTCAACATGTATCGCCATTACAGGCCTCTGTCTTTCTTCGGAGCAATATCACTTGTTCTCATTGCAGCATCTTTGGCTATCGGCATCCCCACAATAGTGGAATTCGCCCAGACCCATTTTGTAAGCAAAGTGCCTTCAGCAGTGCTTGCAAGCGGAATTTTCATCATGGCCATACTTTTTTACATATGTGGGCTGATACTCGACACCGTAGAGAAAACTTCCAGACAGTCAACTGAGCAAAAAATAAAAAGCACGAAATGAAACGAGACTTCATTATTTTGGGCATTGTCGCCCTTGCAGTTGGAATCCTTATGAGGATATTCTATCCTATGCCGTTTGTGTATTCGGATTCTGCGGCATACATCAACTCGGCCGTCTATGGCACATTCAATGTCTTCAGACCTATGGGATACTCCCATTATCTGGCGATGCTCCATTCAATCGTGCCTACCCTTGGCTTTATATTCTATGTAACATACATATTATACATAGTATCCACGCTTACACTTACTTGGGTGGCAGTCAAAACATTGGACATCAAGCGACACAGCATAATACTGGCAATGGGTCTATGCTCCATCCTCAGCGCAAGAATAATCTTCAGTTGCAACTACCTCATGAGCGATGCACTGTTTGTAATATTAAGTTCGCTGTATCTCACAACCATAATGCTGATGTTCGGCAAAAAGCCGTGGATATGGCTCATTGTCAATCTGATTCTGCTATGGCTGATGTGCAAGGTACGTTACAGTGGTCTCTTCTTCATTCCGGTAAGTATAGTAGCATTCTATGTAAGCCTCTCGTCTTTCAAGACACCTGCAAGGATAGCGGCCGCATGCATTCCTCTCATTCTTGCATTCTGCTTCTATAATTCAGAGAAAAAATCATTCAAAGAAAACATTGGCATAGAAGTCTTTTCTGGATTCGGAGGATGGCAGAGCATCAACAACGCATCGGTGCTTTTCCCCGAAGCGAAGCAGATTCCTCTATCATATTTTAAAGATAAAGACCTCCAGAATCTACATAAATATATGTGCACTTGCCCAGATGGAGTTTTCAATGACGACTACACCATGGGCACCACATATATGTGGGACAACTCTCTGCCATACAAACAGTTTACTTTTGCCATGTGCCAATACAAAGGCACTCCGTATGCTTATCAGTGGGTTGCCAATGGCGATTTGTTCGGACGATATGCGACGCAACTAATAAAAAGATATCCTTTCCAATACATAAAGAAATATTTCTTCCCGGCACTCTGGAGCAACGTAAAGTTTATGGGGTTCGGAGAAGAAAATATGATCTTGCAAAATGAAGCCATGTACAGCGAAGGATACGGCTTGACAGAGCCGGAATATTCCCAGAAGCATCATTTCTTTACTTCAATCGACCCCGCAAGAAAGGTTGTGCAAGCCATCTACTGGATATGTGCCGTGATAGGAACAGCCGCATTCATATTTTTGGCATGCCGCAGAAAAATCACAGGCCAGCGTTTCAGCGTGCTCCTGTGCATTATCCTGGCAATAGTCATTATCATCGGCGGTCAGAGTGTGTCGTCACCCAACACCACCTGGCGCTACACAATGCCCTTCTACATCCCCTCGATAATCTTCCTCTTCACCGTTTTGGACTCTCTGCTTCGGGAGATGCCCGAACTAGGTCGGGCATGACGGGGTTGAACTCTATAGTTGATTCACTTGCGAGGCGATGTGCTCGGTTATCAACTTACTGGCAAAATCCGGGACCCCGTTTTTGGAAGCGAAATCTTTGAAATTATTCAAAACGTTTTTAACGTTCTCAATGATGCGCGCTGCTCCTGCCACATCGTTCTCCTCGGCCAAAGTCATAAGACGTGACGCTGACAAATCAGTGTTATCTTCGCCGACAGTCATAGCATGATGGCGGCCACGCAAGGGATTGGCAAAATTCACCGTGAAAGTCATATCGTATGCAGGAGAAATACGCCAGACTCCGCGGCGGTCCATAGTAAAGGATATGTTTATGTCATGGTCATCGCAGTTGCCGGACAAATAGTTGAAAACTACCCTTGTAAATAATTGACGGATATCACTTTGAGGAAGTTTCAGCAGGCGGCAGGCAGTAAACACATCCTCATACCGGTCGGATTCGCCCT
>R18__coassemble_2771_pt1 | contig 9992 bp, 8 predicted proteins | sample R18__metabat2_high_PE_032 | metagenome-assembled genome bin R18
AGAAATGGAAATTACCGACCTTAACGAGCAGGAATTGGGACGCAGGGCATCGCTTCAGCAGCTCCACGATCTTGGGATAGAACCTTATCCCGCAGCAGAATACAAAGTCAACACCACAGCCGCAGAGATAAAAGCGGGCTATGATGCCGAACAAGGAAACTTCGCAGATGTAGTCATCGCCGGCCGAATGATGAGCCGCCGCATTATGGGCGCCGCATCTTTCATCGAACTTCAGGACAGCACAGGCCGCATCCAGGTCTATGTCAAACGCGACGAAATCTGCCCGGGCGAAGACAAGACAATGTACAACACCGTCTTCAAGAAACTTCTCGACATAGGCGATATCATCGGCATCGAGGGCTTTGCATTCATCACCCAGACCGGCCAGCTGTCGGTTCACGCCAAGAGTCTCACCGTCTTGAGCAAATCTCTGAGAGTGCTTCCCATCGTAAAGGAAAAAGAAGGCGAAGTTTACGATGCGTTCTCCGATCCCGAGCTGCGCTACCGTATGCGTTATGTGGACCTGATAGTAAATCCTCAGGTCAAGGAGACATTCCAGAAGCGCACCAAGATAATCTCCACAATGAGGGAGTATTTCAACGAGCACGGCTATCTCGAGGTCGAAACCCCTATCCTTCAGTCTATTCCCGGTGGAGCGACGGCTCGTCCGTTCATCACCCACCACAATACTTTGGATATTCCTCTCTATCTCCGTATAGCCAACGAACTCTATCTCAAACGCCTCATCGTGGGCGGCTTCAACGGAGTCTATGAGTTCGCCAAGGACTTCCGCAACGAAGGGATGGACCGCACCCACAATCCCGAGTTCACCTGTATGGAAATATATGTGGCATACAAGGACTACAAGTGGATGATGAAGTTCGTCGAGGAGATGCTCGAGCGCATAGCCCTCACAATCAACGGCAAGACCTGCTTCGACGTCTGGGGCAACCTGGTTGAGTTCAAGGCTCCTTACCGTCGTCTCCCTATGCTCGAGGCAATCAAAGAATACGCTGGAGTCGATGTCGCCGGAATGGACGAAGCCGCTCTGCGTGAAACTTGCAACAAGCTTAATGTCCCCATTTCCAAGGAGATGGGAGTAGGCAAACTCATAGATGCAATCTTCGGAGAGTATTGCGAGAAGAACCTCATCCAACCTACGTTCATCACCGACTATCCCGTCGAAATGAGCCCTCTGACCAAGCGTCACCGCGAGAATCCCGCCCTTACCGAGCGTTTCGAACTCTTTGTAAACGGCAAGGAACTGGCCAATGCATACAGCGAGCTCAACGACCCCATCGACCAGCTCGAGCGTTTCAACGAGCAGGTGCGCCTCAAAGATGCCGGCGACGACGAGGCTATGTATATCGATATGGACTTTGTACGCGCTCTCGAGTACGGTATGCCTCCCACATCCGGCCTTGGAATGGGAATCGACCGTCTGACAATGATGATGACAAATTCCACGACGATTCAGGATGTCCTCTTCTTCCCTCAGATGAGGCCCCAGAAGTCCGCTCCCAAAGAAGAACCCGAACAAAAATAATCCCACAGGCGATGTCCGACAAGATAACATCCCTGCAGAACCCCAAGATCAAGGACATAATATCCCTTGAGACAAAATCTCGCGAGCGTCGTGCCCGCGGGCTTTTTGTTGTTGAGGGCAGGCGCGAGGTGTCGCGGGCTTTGGCTTCGGGATTCGAACCCGTGGAGATGTTTTTCTGTGGAGAGGAGGGAGAGTTCGCGGGCGTTGACTGTTCCAAATACGAAGTCTCGCCGCAGGTATATTCCAAGATAGCCTACCGCGAAGGCACAGAAGGAATTGTGGCGGTTTTCTCCGCACGCAATCCTCGTCTTGAAGATCTCAAGCCGGGCGACAATCCCCTCATAATGGTGTTGGAGTCTGTCGAGAAGCCCGGCAATCTCGGAGCGGCGCTTCGCAGCGCAGATGCCGCCGGAGTCGATGCCGTTCTGGTTTGCGACCCTCTGACAGACATCTATAACCCTAATGTGATAAGGGCGAGCCTTGGGGCGGTTTTCTCCGTACCCGCTGTGGAGTGCAGCTCGCAAGAAGCGGCTGATTGGCTAAAACATAATGATATCCGGATACTTACGGCTCAGCTTCAAGATTCCGAACTCTATTACGACATAGATATGAAGCGCCCGACAGCCATAGTTTTCGGTACTGAAGACAAGGGGCTGACGGATTTCTGGAGAGAACGTTCCGATGCCCGGATAAGGATTCCTATGGCAGGACTTATGGATTCGCTCAACGTGTCGGTCTCGGCGGCCATACTTTGTTTTGAGGCAGTCCGTCAAAGGAGTACGAAATGAGGAAGTTCGGACTCATAGGGCATCCCATAGAGCACAGCCTCAGTCCTTTGCTCTTCAAAGCGGCATATGACGATGCTGTCGATATGAGTTACGACTTGATTCAGACTCCATCGTTTGACGATGCTGTTGCGATGTTCCGTTCCGGTTACGATGCAATCAATGTCACAGCCCCCTTCAAGGAGATGGCTTTCAGAGCGGCCGACGATGCCGACGAGTACGCCGCCAAGCTTGGGGCGGCTAATGTCCTGGTCAAATCAAACGGTAAGATCAAGGCTTATAATACTGATTGTCCGGGTGTTATGACCATTCTCCAAGAGATGCCCGAACAGGTCGGGCACAGCGTGCTGGTGGTGGGATGCGGCGGAGCGGGGAAAGCGGCGGCGCTGGCGGCCGCAAGTCTGGGCTGCAAAGTGACCATAGCCAACCGCGACTACGCAAAGGCCGAAGAATTTTCACGAAAAATGGGAATATCCCCTATACGACTGGAAGATATCCCCCACAATGAAAGCAAGACAATAATTTATACACTTCCTATATATATAGAATTTCTGGGTGATCTGGATTTTGGCGGAAAGACAGTCCTGGAAGCCAATTACCGGAATCCCTCACTCGAACGGTTATGTGACGACGGCGGTGGATTGTACATCCACGGCAAAAGGTGGCTTATGGAACAGGCCATCTACGGATTCAAGGTAATGACAGGCCTTGAACCCGACGGGCATCAAATCAAAGGATGCCTCAAATAACACATAATCCAAAATTTATGATCACAGTAATTTTTTTTGGCGGCAATCGCCTTCCTGTTGACGGCAGTCGCCTGCCTTCTTCACAGAAACGCAAAATTAAGAAATGAAAATCTGATTGTTCTCGAGCTTCTCAAGCGTGAGTTTCAGTCCGGCTCGGGGATGATAGACAACCTGGCCGGGATAGTGACAGAGGTGCTGCACACGACCACCATTGCCGGAAGCAGCACGGCACTCCTGGCCAAAAGGCTTGTAAAAAATTTCTCGTACAAGCAGTCGAATGTCAAAAGTGTCGTCCGTATGCTCCCCTCGCTTGTCGAGTTCCATTGCCACGGACTTATATCCAATCTGAAATCCATCTGTCCGACATTGAGCGACAAGGAGCTGATTTTCTGTTCGCTGGTGGCTCTGGGACTTCCGCCGGCCTGTATATGTATGGTCTTCGGCTTCGACAGTCTGAACACCGTTTACAACAACAGCAGCAGAATAAGGGCAAAGCTCGGAGTCAGGCGCGAGACCGACATCTATGCCTTTATGGCAGACAGAATTCAGCGTCTCAAGGAGGAGCAGAAGAAAGCCCTGGACGAAAGCATTGAAAAAAGCTCCCTCGAGCCACTGCTTAGAAATTTCAAATAAATAATATCAATTCATTGGTATCTTTTTTGCTGCCCGTCGGTTTTTTTCATTAACTTTACGAAATTATAAAGACTACATATTATGGCATTGAACAAAGTATTACTTATCGGAAACGTAGGGAAGGATCCTGAAATCAGAAATCTAGAGAGCGGCGTGTCTGTGGCCACAATCACTCTTGCAACAAGCGAACGCTACAAAGACCGCAGCGGTGAAACCAAAGAATTGACAGAGTGGCATACAATCGTGGCTTGGCGTCAGCTTGCCGACCTCGCCAAAAATTATATCAGAAAAGGCAGCCAGATTTATGTCGAGGGCCGCATCCGTTCGCGCAGCTGGGACGATCAGAATGGAGTCAAGCACTACGTGACTGAAATTCTGGCAGACACAATCCAGCTTCTGGGCCGCCGCCAGGACAACAATTCAATCCCCCAAGGCGGTGCATACACTCCTCCGCCTGCACCGCAGCCCGCTCAGCCTGCGCAGCCTGCACAACCAGCTCAATATCAGGCTCCGACTCCCAACGTGCAGATGCACGTAGGGGTTGCCCCGACTCCTGTCCAGACAACCCCTATAGTTTCGCCCGCCGACCTTTCTGACGACGGCGCCGACGATCTTCCGTTCTAGATTACCTTAAGATCCTTGCCGACCTTGATGAAGGCGGCGATGGCACGGTCGAGATGCTCGCGTGAGTGTGCAGCGGAAAGCTGGACTCTTATGCGGGCTTCTCCTTTTGGCACCACAGGGTAGTAGAAGCCGGTGACGAAGATTCCTTCTGCCGCCATTGCGGCCGCAAACTTCTGGGACAGAGGCGCATCGTAGAGCATCACCGCGCAGATGGCGCTCTGCGTGGGCTTGATGTCGAAGCCTGCCGCAAGCATCTTGTCGCGGAAATATGCAACATTCGCCTGCTGGCGGTCGTGCAGTTCGGTGCTTTCTTCCATAAGGCGGAAAGTCTCGATGCCGGCTGCGCAGATCATTGGCGGCAGCGAATTTGAGAAAAGGTACGGGCGGCTGCGCTGGCGGAGCATATCGATGATCTCCTGACGGCCTGTGGTGAATCCGCCCACTGCGCCGCCGAAACTCTTGCCGAGGGTGCCGGTATGGATGTCGATGCGGCCGTAGCAGTCGAACTGCTCTGCAACTCCGCGGCCGGTCTTGCCTACAACTCCTGCGGAGTGGCTTTCGTCCACCATCACAAGCGCATCGTATTTCTCGGCGAGGTCGCAAATCTTGTCAACGGGCGCAACATTGCCGTCCATCGAGAAGACGCCGTCCGTGACTATGATTCTGAAGCGCTGTGCTTGAGCGTCCTGCAGGCATTTTTCCAGTTCCGCCATATCTGCATTGGCGTAGCGGTAGCGCACTGCTTTGCAAAGGCGGACGCCGTCGATGATGGAAGCGTGGTTCAGAGAGTCGGAGATTATCGCATCTTCGGGGCCGAAGAGTGGCTCGAAGACTCCTCCGTTGGCATCGAAGCAGGCAGCATAGAGAATGGTGTCGTCCGTGTGGAAATAGGCGGCGATGGTTTTTTCGAGTTCGCGGTGAAGGTCCTGCTGGCCGCAGATGAATCTGACGGAACTCATTCCGTAGCCGCGGGAGTCCATTGCCTTTTTGGCCGCCTCAATCAGGCGAGGGTTGTCTGCAAGGCCGAGATAGTTGTTCGCGCAGAAGTTCAGGGCCTTGCTGCCGTCTGCCAGAGTTATCTCCGCTCCTTGGGGGGAGCAGATCATACGTTCGCGTTTGTAAAGGCCGGCATTGTCTATAGACTCGAGCTCGGCTGACAAATATTCTTTGAATTTTCCGTACATAACATAACAATTTATCCACAAATTTAGTAATTTTGTGAAAGAATGAAAAAAATACTTGTGATAGGAGCCACCGGACAAATCGGGTCCGAACTCACACTGAAACTGCGCCGCGAAGTTGGCGGCGACAATGTAGTGGCAGGCCACATCGCCGGCGCCGAGCCCAAAGGCGAACTCGCCGAAAGCGGGCCTTCCGAACTTGCAGACATCTGCAATGCGCAGCAGATTGCGGAAATCGTTTCCAAATACAATATCGATACAATCTATAATCTGGCCGCGCTCCTTTCTGCAGTGGCCGAGAAGAAACCTCTCAAGGCCTGGGACATCCAGATGAACGGCCTCATCAATGTGCTCGAGATTGCCCGCGAGAAGAATTGTGCGGTTTTCACTCCAAGTTCCATAGGCTCCTTCGGCCCGAACACCCCTCACACCAACACTCCTCAGGACACCATCCAGCGTCCCACATCGATGTACGGAGTCACCAAAGTCGCCACAGAACTTCTGAGCGACTATTATTTTCATAAGTATGGGGTGGACACCCGTTCCGTGAGGTTCCCCGGACTGATTTCCTATACAACTCTCCCCGGAGGCGGCACAACGGACTACGCAGTGGAAATCTACTACGCCGCAGTCAAGGGCGAGGAATTTGTCTGTCCCATAGCTCCCGGCACCTATATGGATATGATGTATATGCCCGACGCCCTGAGGGCCGCTGTCGAGATAATGAACGCCGACCCTTCGCGTCTTAAACATCGCAACGCCTTCAACATAGCTTCGATGAGCTTCGAGCCGGAGCAGATTGCAGAGGCCATCCGCCGCGAGATACCTTCCCTCAAGCTCCGCTACGAAGTCGATCCTGTCCGCCAGGCCATAGCAGACTCCTGGCCCGACAATATGGACGACTCCTGCGCACGCGAGGAATGGGACTGGGCTCCCTCCTTCAATCTCGAGTCGATGACCCGCGATATGATCCTCAATCTCCGCAAGAAACTTCTGTAGCGGGCCTATTCGCTGTGAAGAGCGATGATGGGGTCGAGGGCGGCGGCGCGGCGGGCGGGGAGCAATCCGCTCAAGATACTGACCACGAAGCAGATGGCCACTGCAATGGCCACCCATCGCCAGGGCACAAGGAAGTCCCCTTCCATTATCAGTGCCACAATGTTGCCGAAAAGAATGCCCAGCACGATGCCTGCCGCGCCGCCAATCTGGCCTATAACCACCGACTCGGCCAAAAACTGCCGGCTGATGACGCTTGGACGCGCTCCGAGGGCTTTTCTGACCCCTATCTCCCGCGTCCGCTGTTTGACTGAGACCAGCATTATGTTCATAAGGCCCACGGCCGCGCCCAGGAGGGTTATCAATCCTATCCCGAGGGCCGCCAGCGAAAGTTTGCCGCTGACCTTGGACAGCCCGTCTTCGGCCGAAGCGCTCTTCACTATCTCGAAATCGGGCTTCTGAGTGCTGCCGAGCCGGCGAATCGAGCGCATCAGCGCAGCCGTTCTGTCCACCGCCCGGACCATATCGCCCTTCGGAATCATATCCAACGAGACATCCGAGCCTTCCGTCATCGGGACAAGTATGCTGTCGTCCAGACTTGTGCCGAATACCGCGCCTTGCCGCTGCAGCGCCCCGACAATGGTGTAGCTGCCTCCTTCCACCGACAGACGATGCCCGATTCCGCTGCTGTCTGCGCCGAAGAGCCGCTTTCTGACATTGTCGCCGACAACTGCCACCTTGAGCCCCCGCGCGCAGTCGGATTCAAGGAGATTCCTTCCTTCTGCAATTATTCCCGACTGACATAATATATAATAGGTATCGCACGCGACAAGGCAGCAAACGGGGTCGGTTTTGGCGCCGTCCGACGAGGCTCGGGCAATCACACCCCGGAATTCATAGATTGAGGCGGCATCAGTGTAGTCCGAAGCCGCTTCGCGAAGTTGCTCCGCCTGACGCAGAGTCAGCCCCGCCGCATCCTTTTTGGACTGCACCGTGAACATTCCGGCGCCCATCTTCTCAAAACTGCCGGTAACTTTTTCGGTGAGAATCTCGATTGCCGTCTGGATGCCCACAAGCGACATTATCCCCACGGCGATTATGGAAATCGTCAGCACGGACCTGAGCCGGTTGCTGTCAAGCGAGCGCAGCGCTATCTTCAGATTTTCTTTCATACCGGCTAATATAAGATTCCTCACCGGATATAAAAAAATCCCGACACGGAAAGTTAGAAGTTTCCCGCCAAAATTTGTGGATTTTTGGAAAAATCAACGGATGCAAAAATTTATTAACTTTGCAAGTTATGGAAATCTTAAGCAAGATAGACTCTCCGAAGCAGCTCAAAGAGCTCGGCGACAAAGAACTCGAACAACTTTGCCGTGAGCTCAGGGAGTATATCATAGAGTGCTGTGCGGAAAACCCCGGACATATCGGCGCAAGCCTGGGTGCAGTGGAAATAGCAGTGGCTGTCCATAAAGTGTTCGACACGCCCGAAGACAAAGTCATCTGGGACGTGGGCCATCAGGCTTATGCGCATAAAATCCTCACCGGCCGCCGCGAAGCATTCCGAGAGAACCGCAAAAAAGGCGGCATAAGCGGTTTCCCCCGCAGACAGGAAAGCCCATACGATGCTTTCAGTGCCGGGCACGCATCCAATTCGATTTCCGCCGCACTCGGAATGGCCACCGCCGCGAAGTTGCAAGGTTCGGGCGAAAAAGTTGTCGCGATAATCGGTGACGGCGCAATGACTGGAGGCCTGGCCTTCGAAGGCCTCGACAACGCCGGCTCGCTTGGAAGCGACATTCTTGTGATTCTAAACGACAACAACATCTCGATCGACAAGAATACCAGCGCCCTGCACAACTATTTCGTCAGGCTTTCCACCAACAAGAAATACAACAGTCTCAAAAAGAGCGTATGGGACCGTCTGGGAGCACGCCGCATCCGCAGCAGCATCCAGAAAGTGGTCAAGGGCGCCAAGCACGTTTTCGGACACACCGTCGAGGAGCGTCTGAGTCTCTTCGACTCCCTGGGATTCAGATATTTCGGCCCCATAGACGGCAACAATGTGTCCATCCTCACCGACACTCTGAAACGGATCAAAGACCTCCCCGGTCCCAAGATTCTGCACGTCATAACAAAGAAAGGCAAAGGATACGCCCCGGCAGAGGAAGACCAGACAGTCTGGCACGCGCCCGGGACCTTCGACCCCAAGACCGGCCGGCGCACTGTCAGAAAATCAGAAATCGCACGTTTTCAGGACGTTTTCGGCCAGACCCTTCTGGATCTTGCCAAAAGCAACCCCGATATCGTGGGAGTCACTCCCGCAATGGCCTCGGGTTGCGGGATGTCCATAATGATGCGGGAAATGCCCGAAAGGGTGTTTGACGTAGGCATCGCCGAAGGCCACGCAGTGACATTTTCCGCAGGCCTGGCCGCAGAAGGCCTCCTGCCCTTCTGCAACATCTACTCGACCTTCTCACAGAGAGCCTTCGACAACATAATCCACGACGTAGCCCTTCAGGGGCTCAAGGTCATAATCTGTCTGGACAGGGCCGGAATAGTCGGAGAGGACGGCGCCACACACCACGGTGCGTTCGACCTCGCAGCATACCGGGCGATTCCCGACATAACCATCTGCGCGCCATTGAACGAGCTGGAACTCAGGAATATGATGTATTCCGCCACCCTCCCCGAATATGGCCCTACTATAATAAGGTATCCGCGCGGCTGCGGAAACGGGACCCCCTGGAGAGACGTCCCCTGCGCCAGGATCGAACCCGGGCGGGCGGTAAAGCTGCACGAAGGCTCGGGAGTGGCAGTGCTGAGCATAGGTGCCGTCGGCAACTATGCCTCTCAGGCGGTGGCCGAAGCACAGAATCGCGGCCTCAGCGTGCTGCACTTCGATATGAGGTTCCTCAAGCCCATAGACGAAGATGCTCTGGCGGAAGCCTGCGACAAGGCGGAGCACATAATCACGGTGGAGAACGGCTCCACTCTCGGAGGCCTGCACGGCGCTGTGGCGGAGTACATTGCAGACAAAGGCCGGAAGTGCAGGCTCACAGCCCTGGGCATTCCCGACCGCTTTGTGGGACAGGGCACACCCGCTGAACTTCACGCAGAATGCGGTTTTGACAGCGATGAAATACTGAAAACGATTTTATCGTAAAAATTTTCAAAATTTTTTTGTTCTTTAAGATAAAACACATATATTTGCAGTCCCAAAATCAAGCCGACGTAGCTCAGTTGGTCAGAGCAGCTGATTTGTAATCAGCAGGTCGTGGGTTCGACTCCCTCCATCGGCTCCGGAAGTTTGACTTTCAATTTGGGCAGATACCAGAGTGGCCAAATGGGGCAGACTGTAAATCTGCTGGCGCACGCCTACGGTGGTTCGAATCCATCTCTGCCCACTTTTTTTATGTCCCAGCGGAAGTAGCTCAGTTGGTAGAGCATCAGCCTTCCAAGCTGAGGGTCGCGGGTT
>R18__coassemble_2817_pt1 | contig 9804 bp, 9 predicted proteins | sample R18__metabat2_high_PE_032 | metagenome-assembled genome bin R18
TATGCCGAGGGTGGCTAAGTCGCCAGAAACCATATCCCCTTCCACTTCCGCTCTCGTAAAATTTTGCTCTAACGGTAGTCATTATGGGTACCGTTAGAGCAATTTTTCGCTCCGCCAATGGTCGGGCCGCCTCACACAAAAAAACCTGGACTTTCGTCCGAGTTTTTTTATGGAGCGAAGCGACACAGGGAGTCTGAGGGGTACGCCCCTCAGTGCCCCCTTTAGGGGGCTCCGCGGTAGCGGTGGGGATTGCAAAGGATTGGGGATGGCGCAGCCATCTCAAGCCTCACACAAAAAAAAGACTTGGAATTCCAAGTCTTTTTTTTGTGTGAGGCTTAGCAGATTTGAACTGCTGACCTCTTGCCTGTCAAGCAAGCGCTCTAAACCAGCTGAGCTAAAGCCTCATTTGCGAGTGCAAAGATAATACATTTTTGGATAACTGCCAAATCTGACTATTTGTTTTTGGAAGTTTTCTTGGCAGATGCCGATTTTGTGCGCTGGCGGCGGGCATATTGCCTGCGACGTTTGCTGAGTTTGGTGCGTTTCATAATCACTGCGAAAATCAGTACGGCGAAAGTCGCAATTATTATGAAGTATGTGAAGAAACTTGCGTTGTTTCCTTTGACGTCCGACCACATCTTGACGAGTTTGGCCGAATCGTCTCCCCAGTCGTGCATCAGGGTGCAGCGTTCTATGACGCTCTTGTCGGGATACACCGCCGGATTGGCGCATACGGATGTAGCCTCGGGCCCGAAGAAATAGCTCAGATCCACAGGCTCATACTCCTCATCTTCAATGTTTTCCAGAATCTCGGGACTGCCAATGGCGCTGACATATCCTATATAGTCCATATTGCGGAGGGCCACATCCGGCTGGCAGAGAAAATTGATGAAATACTTGGCCGCTTTTACGTTCTGTGCATATTTAGGAATGACCCATCCGTCGAACCAGTAGTTGCTGCCTTCGTCGGGAACCGTATATTTGAGTTCGACTCCGACATCGGCGCCTTCGACAATCGCCCACACTGCATCGCCGCTCCAGGTCATATTGAGCCAGCCTTTCTCCTGTGTCATCTGCTCCTTGCCGAAATCTGCCTCCCAGCCCGCCACAAGGTCCTTGGTCTTCTTCATGAACTCCGACACGGCGGCGAGAGATTCGTCTGAAGAGTCGTACATAAGTTCCTCGCGGGTTATGGCACCGCTGCGGATATCATCCTGACGCAGGTGCATCAGAATAGGACTGTAAACGTCTCTGCAGGCGTCTTTTACGAAGATTTTGCCGGCATATTTCTCCTTCTGGATAATGTCCCAGCTGTGGGTGTCGGCCTCATCCACATACTTTGTATTATAAAGTATGCCGGTTGTTCCCCACATATACGATACGGAGTAGTCGTTCGCATTCTTCCCGTGGCCGTCTATCTGGTTGAACCAGTTCTTGATGCAGGGCGAGATGTTTTCGTCTATATAGTTCGGAGTGTCTCCGAAATCGCGGTCTATCGGAAGAAGAAGGTCTGCGCGAAGCATTCTTTCGATGATATAGTCCGACGGACACACGACGTCGTAGTCCTCGTGACCCTTCTCGATCTTCGAAAGCATAGTCTCGTTGATATCAAATGTCTGATACACAATGGTTACGGGCTCTCCGGTCTGCTCCTCGTACCACTCCTCGAACTCCGGAATAAGGTCTTCGTCGATGTAGTCTCCCCAGTTGTAAACCTTGAGTATCTGCCTGCGGTCGTCGCTGCAAGATGCAAGGCAGAACAAAGCGACAATTATATAAAAAATGCGTTTCATCGGTCTTAGGAGTTTGCCTTTGCCGCAGCTTTGGACTGACGGACATTGATTATTATAAGAAGAACAAGGAGTATAAGGAAAATAATGGTCATAAGAGGCCTAAGTTCAGGGGTGAGACCGCCCTTGCGCGCATCGGCGTAGATATAGGTCGAGAGAGTCTCCAGTCCGACGGTTCCACGCGTGAAGAAAGTCACCGCAAAATCGTCGAGCGACATCGTGAATGCCAGGATGAAGCCCGAAATCATTCCGGGACTCAGCTCGGGGAACATCACCTTCCGAAGAGCCTGGGCAGGAGTCGCGCCAAGGTCCAGAGCGGCCTCGTAGATATTGGGATTCATCTGCGAAAGCTTGGGAAGCACGCTCAGAACCACATACGGAGTACAGAAGGTTATATGTGCCAGAACCACAGTCACATATCCTTGGCTGAAATGCAGGAATATGAACAGCAGGAAGAGCGACACACCAGTGATGACATCCGGATTGATCATCGGGATGTTGTTCAGGAACATTGTGCCTTGCCTGCGCTTTCCCTTTAGATTATAAATACCTATTGCAGAGACAGTTCCAAGAATCATCGAAACTGTGGCTGCAATAAGGGCGATTATAATCGTGTTCTCAAAAGCCCTGAAAAGACCCGCTCCACCCTGGGTTCCGCCGGTGAAGAGAGACTGATAAAGACCTGTGGAAAATCCGGTCCAGTTGCCCAGGGCCTTGGCCTCGGTGAACGAGAACACTGCAATGAAAACTATAGGCGCATACAGGAATATGAGCAGCAGCGCGATGTAGGATTTTGCAAGAATTTTACGTATCATATCACACTGCCCTCCTCAATGTCCTTCTGAGAAGTCAGAAGAGTTGTAAGACCTATGATTATAAGCATAAAGAACGAAAGCGCCGCTCCGTAGTTCCACATCGAGGAGTTGATGTTCTCCTGGATGATGGTGCCGAAGAGCTTTATCTTGTTGTTGGTCAGGAACTCCGAGATTGCGAAAGTACTGACTGTAGGCATAAATACCATCAGCACTCCGCTCATCACGCCGGGCATCGAAAGAGGCAGCGTGACCCGCGTGAAGACCGACAGGGGCTTCGCGCCAAGGTCCTGGGCCGCTTCGGCATACGACACATCCATCTTCTGAAGAGTGTTGTAGATGGGATAAATCATAAACGGAAGGTAGTCATAGACCATACCTATAAGAAGAGTGCTCTTTCCCAATTCCATTCCGGCCATACTGAAGAGTTCTGCAGTAGCCAGGGTGCGAAGCAGGGCGTTGACCCACATAGGGAGCATGAACAGCACTATGGTCACGGCCGAACGGTTGTACTTCTTGTTGGATAGAACCATAGCCGCAGGGTAGCCTATCAGAATGCAGATGATGGTGGTTTCGATTGCCACCTCAAGCGACACTGCAAATGTGGTGAGCGAATCCGTATCCGTGAAGAACCGGGCAAAGTTCTCCAGAGTGAAGTTGCCTTGGGCATCCTGCAATGCATACCAGAGAATCAGCAGCATCGGGAGAGCCACGAAAATCGCGAGGAACGCCTGATACGGGACGGCGAGTGAAGAGCGCTTAATCATTCTCCTGAAGCTTCTTTATCTTTATGTCCTTTGGAAGTATCTTGATGCCGACCATATCGTTCTTGTCCCAGACGTCGTTGGTGGTGACACCCACCTTGAAACCGTCTTCCGTGAGGACTTCGACGGCGTAATGGTCGCCCATATATATGATCATATCGATATTGCCGCAAATCTCGCCTTCCTCTTCGTAGTCCATAAGGTCCACCTTGCTGAATTTGACCGAAACCTCGACCTTGTCGCCTGCTTCGAGGCCTGTCTCGAGACATTCGAATTCGCCTCCGAGGAATGCAACGTGCGTGGAATCAATCATTTCGCCTTCATAGACGTTGCAGGTAGGCTTGTGCATCACCTGAATGTCCTGCGGGCGGATCAGAAGGCCTACTGTGCTTCCGATTTCGAAGGCATTGTAGTCCTGAATCATAAGTTCGAAGCCGCAGTCCGTGTCCACAAACATCTCATAATGAACACCTTTGAAGGTGCAGGACTTGATGACTCCGGTGAGCTGGCCGGCAGAGACGTTCTGCAGCACATAGATGTCTTCGGGACGGACAACCACATTGACGGGAGTGTTCTCTCCGAAACCTTCGTCCACACATTCGAACTCGTGGCCTATGAACGAGACCTTGCGGTCTTTTATCATTGTGGCGCTCAGGATGTTGGATTCGCCGATGAAGTCTGCCACAAAGGAATTGACGGGCTCGTTGTAAATGTCGGTGGGGGTTCCGACCTGCTGTATGCGACCCTCCCTCATCACCACTATGCGGTCGGAGAGCGTCAGGGCCTCCTCCTGGTCGTGGGTGACATATATGAAGGTGATGCCGAGCTTGCTGTGCATCTCTTTGAGCTCAATCTGCATATCCTTGCGCATCTTGAGGTCGAGTGCGGCCAGGGGTTCGTCGAGCAGAAGCACCTTGGGCTGGTTGATGATTGCGCGGGCCACCGCCACACGCTGCTGCTGGCCACCGGAGAGCGAATTGACGTCGCGGTCTTCGTAACCGGTCATATTCACCATCTTGAGCGCCTTCTTGACTTTCTTGGCTATCTCAGCCTCCGGCACTTTTGCCAGTTTGAGGCCGAACGCCACATTGTCATAGACGTCAAGATGCGGAAAGAGTGCATAGCGCTGGAACACAGTGTTGAGTTCCCTCTTGTAAGGAGGAACTCCGCTTATGTCTTTGCCGCCAAGGAAGATTTTGCCTTCATCAGGCTCCAGAAAACCGGCAATCAGACGGAGGGTCGTCGATTTGCCGCACCCGGAAGGGCCAAGAAACGTTACGAATTCGCCCTTACGGATTTCGAGATTGATATCGGAGAGCACCTGCTTGCCGCCGAACGACTTGGAAACGTGCTCAAGGGATATAATTACGTTATTTTCTGTCATCACTTCATAAAGAATGATTGCTAGTGAATAATAGTGTTTTAAAATTGAGGACAAATATAAGAAATTGCTTATTTTTGCAACCCATTTGGGCTAAAAATTATTAAAAAAAATGCTTGTTCAGATTGTTCTTACTGCCGTCGGGCTCTGCCTTATAGTCTTCGGAGCCGATTTTCTGGTCGATGGAGCGTCGGCCGTGGCCCGAAAAGCCGGCATAAGCGAGTTTGTGATTGGTCTTACGATAGTGGGATTCGGGACTTCTTGTCCGGAACTGGTGGTAAGTGTTACTGGCGCTATTGCCGGCAATTCCGACATTTCCATAGGCAATGTTGTGGGCTCCAACATATTCAATTCTCTGCTCATTCTCGGCCTCACTGCTGTTCTCTCTCCCGTGGCTATAACTTCAACCAACAAGAAAGTGGACATTCCTCTTACTATCGGAGTCACCTTGCTGCTCATAGTTCTGGGAATGAAAAAGACTTTGTTTGGCATAGGAGCAGATGGAATTTCGCGCATCGAAGGAATTATATTTCTGATACTTTTTGCAGGTTACATAATCTTTTGCTTCAAGAACGGAAAGTCCGACGAATCGCCGGATGACGCACCTGCAAAGCCTATGAGCGCCGGCAAGGCCATACTCTATATCATCCTTGGTCTGGGCGGCCTCATATATGGCGGAGAACTCTTTGTGGATTCAGCCGAAAACATCGCCCACAGCGTCGGAATTTCCGACAAAGTCATAGCCATCACTCTTCTGGCCGGAGGCACTTCCCTCCCCGAGCTTGCCACCTGCATAGTTGCCGCAGCCAAGCACAAAGGCCAGCTGGCCCTTGGCAACATCCTGGGTTCCAATGTGTTCAACATACTTTTGATTCTCGGATGCGCCGCCACAATCCATCCTCTGTCGTTTGCCAACATAAATCTCGTGGATATGGGCGTGCTGCTGCTCAGCGTGCTTCTTATCTTCACCGGCGCCTACACCGGCAAGAAAAACGTTCTGGACCGTTTCGACGGGGTCCTGATGCTTCTTGCCGAGGCGGGATATATGACCTATCTGTTTGTAACTCTTTAAGTTATGAGTTTTGTAGAACTTATTTTGATTGCCATAGGGCTTTCGATGGACGCCTTTGCGGTCTCCATCTGCAAGGGGCTTTCAATAGGTCGCACAACTTTGGGCCAAAGATGTCTTGCTGGGCTTTGGTTCGGTGGTTTTCAGGCACTTATGCCTGTCATCGGATACTTTTTGGGTGCGAGTTTCCGCGATTATATCACAGCTTTCGACCATTGGATCGCCTTCGGTCTGCTTGTGCTCATCGGCGCCAATATGCTTCGCGAGGCACTTGGCGACAACGAGGAGTCTTCGACAGACAAATCTATGGGAGTCCGGCAGATGTTCCTTCTTGCAGTCGCCACCAGCATCGATGCGCTTGCGGTTGGAGTTTCCTTCGCCTTTCTCGATGCCAATATCTGGTTGTCGGTCAGTGTTATAGGTGTAGTCACCTTCATCTTTTCCTTCGCCGGAATGAAGATTGGCGAAATCTTCGGCACCCGCTACAAAACCCCCGCCGAAATCGCCGGCGGCATCATCCTCCTCCTCATCGGCCTCAAAATCCTCATCGAGCATCTGTTCTTCCAGTAGCAGGGCCGGAGTAGATTTCGAGAAGGACTTTGGATATTTCTGGGTTGTCGGTGCGGGAGAGGAGTTTGCTTAGGATGGCTTCTGCCTCTTTGTCTTGAATTTCTTCGCCTTTGAGCCTTTGGGCGGCGGCTATGTTTACGGGCCGGATTTTGAAGCCCGACATCAGTTTGCGGTCGATTGTCTCGGCCAGGTGGCGGTAGCGGTCGTTTTTATCGTACGATGCTGCTTCCACTATTTCGCTATGAGTCAATGGTTCGCAGAATGTTATATGAACTCTTCCTTTAGGCTGCATTATTCCCGTCAGAATACTACGGGTATCCTCGCCGGGCTGTTTGTGATATTCACCTGTGCTACGCTTCATATAAACTTCAGTAGCTTTCAGTAAATCACAGCTTTCTAATTCGTAAGAAATGGCCACGGGCATAATGTTGAGTTCTTCTATGTTCTCCACAAAGTCCCCGCTTCCGCTCAGCGAAATCATCTTGAGAAGGCCCTGTTCCGTGGCATCTTTTCCGTCTTTGGTCCTGCCGTTTCTGTGGGCGATCCAGATAGATGCGGGATTTTCGTCGTGAAGACGCTGCCTCATATATGCAGAAAGTTCGACCGATGCAGAGTAAAGCTCTCTGGGATTGCGGCTTCTGCGGACTGTAATCATCCTGTTGGAGCGCATCAGATCTTCGAGCAGCTGCGTGGAAATGAGATTGTCGCCTGCGGCAATCTCAGTCAGAGGCATATTATTAGCTTTGAGAACCCACTGAATCAGAGCAGGATCCAGAACTATGTCCCTGTGGGTCGAAAGCATCAGATAGCCCTTCCCTGCCTCGAAATTTTCCAGACCGCTATACGAGAACCCTGTCGTTGTCTTGTCGATAATGCTTTTGACAGCGCCGTACATCACTCTTGTCTGGAAATCGTCAACCCCTTTGATGCTTTTCAGTGTATCTCTAAGTACCTGAGGATCAAGGCCGGGATAGAGAAATCCTGCAATTTTGTCGATGTATGGGCTTTCCGCGACCCTTTGCATAGCCTGGGCCGTCTGCTCGTCGCTGTAGGGCTTGATATCTTCAAACATAACTTACTTAAATGTTATTTTCCTTGCGGCAGTAAAGGTCGCAGAGCGAAACGATCAATGCTCCGCTAAGAATTACACTCGAAATGGCATTGGCGGCAGCCATCGAATAGTCAACCGGCTGGGCGACTGCGTGGTTATAGACAGTGAGAAGCAGAGCCAGCAGGTTGTAGGCAATCGCCGGCAGAAGAATTCCTCTCCATTTTATGACCCTCCAGAGAATCAGAGCGAGCAGTGCAACTGCAACATCCATATAGATTTCTATCGGATGAGCGACAATGCAGTCGTTTATGAAGTGTCCCAAGTCTGCAAGCACCACTAAAAATAGAGACGCGTAAAGAACACTGTAGCAATGCCTTATCTGGCCGGAACCGGTGGCGCTGCGTCGTATTGCGCTCGAGGAGGTTTTGCGGCCGGCATTCTTCCTGTCCTTGAAGTATATTGCCACAAGGCCGACGGCAGACAGAGCCACCGCCGCGACAGCCATCCACGCAGGCGCCTGGAATTTTGTGAAATGCGCCGCCAAAGCGACCGCCAGCCCGAGGCCGGCAAACCAGGCGAAGATTTTCAGCGCCTTGCCGAAGATGGACTTCAGAGAACTCCGCCCGCTTGTCACGCCGAAAGTCAGCACTATGCAGAACAATGCAAAGGTTATTGCGTCAAAAAGTATCGCCGGCCCCTTGGCGAGGCTTAAATCGAGCGACATCCATCCGTTTTGAGGCTGTCCCACAGCCACGCAGGCCCAAACCACCGTCGCCACAGCAGCCAGACCCAATATCAACCATCTGAAATTCCGTATCATAATTTGTCGTCATGCCCGACCTGTTCGGGCATCTATCGTGCAAAGATAATTAAACTTTCTCTAATAATGATGAGTCGCCGTAGCTCAGGAAGCGGAAGCCATTGTCGAGGGCGAAGCGGTAGTTGCCGCGCCAGGCGTCGCCTATGAGGGCGGATATGAGCAGAAGGAGCGTGCTTTGGGGCTGATGGAAGTTTGTAACAAGAAAGTTGATGACCCTGAACTGATATCCGGGCACTATTATTATGCTCGTGCGGGAGACCAGTTCAGTGAGATTTTCCTTGGACATATAATCAATCAGCGCTTGAAGCGACTCTTTAAGTGTATAACTATAACCTTCTGTTCTATAAGGCTCCCACTGTTCCACAACCTTGGGGCATCCAAGCTCCAGGCAATGCACTCCGAGAAAATACAGCGACTCCAGACAGCGCGTCGAAGTGGTGCCCACCGAAACAACCGGACCGTCTGCAGAATCTCGCAGAAGCTCAAGGAATTCCTTAGTTACAGAAAACGGCTCGCTGTGCATCGCGTGGTCGCCGATGGTCTTGCTTTTAACGGGAAGAAATGTGCCCGCGCCTACGTGGAGGCACAAATTTGCCCTTTTTATGCCTCTCGCATCGATGTCGTCGAGTTCTTTCTGCGTGAAATGCAGTCCGGCGGTAGGAGCAGCCACAGACCCTTCAGTCTTTGCATAATAAGTCTGATAGCGCGTCAGGTCGATTTCTTCCGTGTCTCTGTTCAGATAGGGAGGAATCGGAATGCGTCCGGCAAGCTCGATAATCTTGGAAAAAGGCAACTCACCGTTCCAGCTAAACTTCACTATATAAGCATTTTGCGTGCGTTCAATCAATTCAGCGCTTAAGGTGACTCCGCCTTCCAATTCAAGATGCAGCAGTCCAGATTTCCAGCGCTTGAGATTGCCAATTATGCACTTCCACCGGCATTTGGCCGTCTGCGCGAAATTGAGCTGATAATCTTCCGGAGAATTGGGTTCCAGGCAGAAAACCTCAATATGGGAGCCCGTTTCTTTGGGAAATATTATGCGTGCCGGCACTACTTTAGTGTTGTTGAACACCATCAGAGCGCCTTCTGGCAAGTATTGAGCAATGTCTTTGAAGCGTTTCTCTGCCGGTTTCCAGTCCGATCCGGCGGTAAACAACAGCAATTTCGAGTCATCCCTGCACGATAGGGGATACTTTGCTATCCGCTCGTCCGGAAGCTCGTAATCAAAATCTTCTATCTTAATGTCCTGTACCATATCGACCACAAAAATACAACAATTACCGCAATCTTGTAAACACATATTTTTGTTTACAAGATTACATTTGTAAATTTACAAATTTATACATTTATCATCATTTACATTTGTAACCCCCACCCTCTCATTCAACTATATGCATTAAATCGCTCCTGTTCCAGGGAGCAAAGGTCCGGCGGAACTCCGCTCACTACGTTCGCTCCGGCCCCTCCCATTGTCTCCTTCGTCATTTGCCTGACGGCAAATAACTCGTATCCAACGGGCCCCTCCCCCTATACCGTTCCGGGGGTGG
>R18__coassemble_2848_pt1 | contig 9703 bp, 5 predicted proteins | sample R18__metabat2_high_PE_032 | metagenome-assembled genome bin R18
CCTCCAAACCCCGCATAGAATTCGAAGGCATAGTGGAGGCCACAGGCGTTCTGGAGATTATGCCCGACGGCTACGGCTTCCTGCGCTCGTCAGACTACAATTATCTCAACTCTCCCGACGACATCTATGTCTCTCAGAATCAGATAAAATCCTACGCCCTCAAGACAGGCGACACCATCCTCGGCGAAATCCGTCCTCCCCGCGAGAACGACAAATATTTCCCTCTGGTCAAGATTGGCAGCATCAACGGCCGCTCGCCGGAGTTTGTCCGCGACAGGGTTCCTTTCGATTTCCTCACTCCCCTCTTCCCCGACGAGAAATTCAACATCACCGGCCACGGCCACGACAAGAACATCTCGATCAGGGTGGTGGATATGTTCACCCCCATCGGAAAAGGCCAGCGAGGCCTCATAGTGGCTCAGCCCAAGACCGGTAAGACAATGCTGCTCAAGGACATAGCCAATGCCATCGCAGACAATCACCCCGAAGTCTATATGATAGTGCTGCTCATCGACGAACGTCCCGAAGAGGTCACCGATATGGAGCGCAGCGTCAAGGCCGAAGTTGTGGCTTCCACTTTCGACGAGCCCGCCGAGCATCACGTCAAGGTGGCCAATATGGTTCTGGAAAAATCCAAGAGACTTGTGGAATGCGGTCACGACGTAGTAATCCTTCTGGACTCCATCACACGTCTGGCACGCGCATTCAACACAGTGCAGCCCGCGTCGGGCAAGGTGCTCTCCGGAGGTGTCGATGCCAACGCCCTCCAGAAGCCCAAACGTTTCTTCGGAGCAGCCCGCAACATCGAAGGCGGCGGATCGCTCACAATCCTCGCCACAGCCCTCACCGAGACCGGATCCAAGATGGACGACGTCATCTTCGAGGAATTCAAGGGGACCGGCAATCTCGAGCTCCAGCTCGACCGCAAGCTCGCCAACAAGCGAATCTTCCCGGCTGTCGATGTGACCCTCTCGTCCACACGCCGCGACGATCTCCTCTACAACCCCGACTACGTGAGCCGCATCTGGATTCTGCGCAACTATCTTGCAGATATGAACTCCCTTGAAGCTATGGAGTTCATAAAGACCAGACTCGAGAAGACGGTGAGCAACGAGGAGTTCCTCATCTCGATGAACGGAGACAAGCTCAGCTAAAAACTTAAATACTAAAACAATAATGGTGGCCTCTAAAGAGCCACCATTATTATATGATTTCCTTTGCTTTCAGAGAGGAATCTGTCGAAATCTTCGGATCGGCCAAATTTGAAACGTACTTGGGTGCGACAGCGCTGAGGTACGTTTGTGTTCATAATAATCTCTCCTTCAGCGCTATAGAAGCGATCGAGACGCTCTCCCGAAAATTTCAGGATGCGATAGCGGCCGCTAGGGACACTGCCGGCAACGCCGATGCCGATGCGCGACTCGAAATGCGAAGGAAGGCGGTAGCCGTGAACCATCGAGAGAGGTATGGTGCAATGGGCGAAATCGATGGTGAGTTCGGCGGAATTGCTGGAAGAAGGATTGGCCATAAACGACGGTTTGCCCAGAACCTGACGGGCATAGAGCATAGTCCAGAGAGCGGGAATGTCGCCCTCGCAGGCCGAGACCACCCCTTCGTCGTTAAGCATAGCGAGAGCCAGGCAGGAAGTGGTCGAGCAGCTTTCGAGTATGCCGAAGCACTTGATAGTCAAAGCATTGAGATTGTATTTGACAACAATCTTGCGAAGCGCCATATACATACGGACAGCATCCACGAGGTCTTCTTCCGAGCGCTCGGGCGAAAGATAGCGCGACATCTGCGAGACCAGCCTGCCGACATCGGGATTGGAAAGGCCCGACATTCCGTAGAATTTCTCGAGTTCGTCTATCTCCACATCCACAAACGTTGCTCCGTAGGTCTTTGAAATGTATTCGCGGTCGATGTCGGAAGATATGAGCCAGGAGCTTGCGCCTCCTACGAGGCCTATGCGGGTCTTTTCCAGGGCCTTGAGATGCTGGCGGGAGAATGCGGGCAAAGCCTCTCCGCCGCCCGACGCGGATGCAGGATGGCCTTGAACCTCGGCCCCGCAGCAGATGTTCTGCAGCGCAGATACGAAAGAGTCGAAAAATTCGTCGTCGTAGTCGAGCGGAGCATTGAAGACATAGCGCTCCACGCCCTGCTGTTCGAGATATGTGCTGATTTCGAGCGAAGCGGCGAAAGAATTGTGGAAGCCGTCGCTGAGCAGCACCACGGGCCGCGGCAAGGAAGAGAGATAGGAACGGAAAATCTCCTCGGTTCCGCCTGTGGCTATGAAACATACGGTAAGGACGTCGCCGTCGGGGTTGGGCAAGGTACGGCTCTGACTGACGCCGTCGATGTACCTCCCGAGAGAAGAAGGCAGCGACGGAAGCATAGTGGGATAGATTATCTCCAGTTCAGTGCGTTTGCGAAGGCCTTCTGCAAGGCCGCTGCGGGCGCCCATAACGCTTACGCCGTCGTGCAGCGCCGAGGAAAAAATTATGACACGAACTTTTTTCATAACTTAAACAAATGCACTAAAGCATTTTGAGGACTTCCAGAAGAACAGCGTAGAAACGTTCGAGCGACGCGAGGTCGAGCTTTTCGCCGGGAGCGTGGACTCCGCGGAGAGTGGGGCCGAATGCTATCATATCCATATCGGGGAACTTCTCGGTGAAGAGGCCGCATTCCAGGCCGGCGTGGATGGCGCGCACCACAGGCTCGCGGCCGAAAAGTTTGCGGTAGGCCGCAATGCAGACATCCTTGACAGCGGAGTCCATATTGGGCTTCCAGCCGGGATAGCCGTCTGACTGCGAAACCAATGCGCCTGCAAGCTCGAAAACCGCGGCAACGCGCTCGCCCAGGAAGATACGTGCGGAATTGACCGAACTGCGCTGCATAGTGCCCACTTGAATCTTAGAGTCGGGGAGCATCCTGACGCAGGCAAGGTTGGTGGAGGTCTCGATGAGGCCTTCGATGTCGGCGCTCATTGCCATAACTCCGTGGGGCACAGACACAAGCGCTTTGATGAGCTTATGGGCGGTCTTGCGGTCTATGGCGTCTTTCTTCCAGCTTATGGGCTCGGCGCGGAGCTCGATGCCGGGGTCGGTGACTGCAAATTCGGCCTTGAGCTCGGAAGCGAAGTTATTGAACAGCGCTATGACTTTGTCTTCGTTGCGTGCGGGGATGGAAAGCACGACTTCGCCGCTGCGGGCAATGGCGTTGCGCTTGTTGCCGGCCTCGATGCTGCAAAGGTCCACATTGAAGCGCATTGCGAGGTTGACAAAGCGCGCGAGCTGCTGCACGGCATTGCAGCGGTTCTTGTCGATGTCGTCTCCGCTGTGGCCGCCCAGACCGCCCTCGAGGGTGAAACGGGTGGCAAACGAACCGCGCAGGGGCTTCTTGGGGATATATTTGAAAGTCGCCACGGTGTCCATTCCGCCGGCGCAGCCTATGCAGAAATAGCCTTCGTCCTCGTCGTCGAGGTTGATGAGGGTCTTGCCCTGCATAAATCCGGCCTTGAGACCGCGGGCGCCGTCGAGGCCTGTCTCTTCTGAAGTTGTGAAGAGGCACTCCAGCGCGGGATGCGGCAGGGAGGCATCGTCGAGGATTGCCAGGGATGTAGCCACTCCTATGCCGTTGTCGGCTCCGAGGGTGGTCTCGCGGGCGATCATCCAGCCGTCTTCTATTTCATATTTTATGGGGTCTTTCGAGAAATCGAAATCCGAGCCCGCGAGTTTCTCGCAGACCATATCGGTGTGGCCCTGCAGGATGACTCCCGGATGCGATTCGTAGCCCTCGGATGCGGGAGCGGAAATCAGGACATTGCCTGCCTTGTCGGTCTTGCATTCGAGGCCGCGCTCCGCCGCGAAATTCTGAAGATATGCTATTATATGCTCTTCGTGGCCCGATTCACGGGGAATGCGGGTAATCTCACTGAAAAATGAGAGTACTTTATCGGTGTTCATAGCCGGAAAATATTTATTCGTTAGAGGTCAGAATCTTCTCGAGATCGTGGACATAGCCCTTGAAGCTGCGGTCGGTGTCCATAAGGTCGCAGACGGTGCTGCAGGCGTGGAGGACGGTGGCGTGGTCCTTGCCGCCGAGCTGCTCGCCGATGGACGCGAGAGAAGTCTTGGTGTGGTTGCGGCTCAGATACATTGCAATCTGGCGGGCCTGGACAATCTCTCTCTTGCGGGTCTTTGACATAAACACATCGGGGGCAATGCCGAAATAGTTGCAGACGATGTCCTGGATGCGCGGAACCGAAATTTCGACCTGCGGGTCCATAACGATCTTCTCCACTAGGTCGTGGGCGAGACCCAGAGTGATTTCCTTGCGGTTGAAGGTGGAGTTGGCTATGAGCGAGAAGAGCGCTCCTTCAAGTTCGCGGATGTTGGTCTTGACGCTCTGGGCAAGGTAGTCGAGGATGTCGTCTGAAACCTGCACACCTTCCCGGCGGCATTTGGCTTTGAGAATGGCCAGACGGGTTTCGTAGGTGGGCGGAAGAAGCTCTGCCGAAAGACCCCATTTGAAACGGGAAAGCAGACGCTGCTCCAGACCGTGGAGATCTACAGGAGGACGGTCGGAGGTCAGGATAAGCTGTTTGCCGCTCTGGTGCAGATAGTTGAAGATATGGAAGAATGCTCCCTGGGTGCCTTTTTTGTCGGCGAACTCCTGGACGTCGTCTATGATGAGGACATCGATGAGCTGGTAGAAGCGCAGGAAATCGGCCACTTTGTTGCCGTTGTTGCCGGTTTTGGCGCTGCAGGCAGCGTTCATATACTGATTCTGGAAGGTGTTGGCGTTGACATAGAGAACCACCTTCTCGGGATATTTCTCCTTGACTGCCAAGCCGATGGCCTGTGCGAGATGGGTCTTGCCAAGACCGGGACCGCCATAGATGAAAAGCGGATTGAAGGTGCTGCGGCCGGGATTGTTGGAAATGCTCTCGCCGGCTGCACGGCCCAGTCTGTTGCAGTCGCCTTCTATGAAGTCTTCGAAACAATACTGGGGATTGAGGCAGGAAGGGATATCGAGCTTGCGGATGCCGGGAATGGCATAGACGCTGCCGGTGTAGTTCTCGCCTGCATCGGGAACCGGGACTTCGGGATTCTTGAAGTTGCCGTGGTTCTTGGGGCGGTCTTCGACAAAAGTGCCTTCGACAATCTTGACTTTGTAGTAGAGGCGGACATTGGGGCCGATCTCCTTGCGGAGGACCTTGGTGAGGAGGCTGAGGAAATTCTCCTCGAGATATTCGCGGAAGAAATCGGAAGGGACCTCGATGGTGAATCTGTCTCCCTCGAGCGACAGGGGTTTGATGGGAGTGAACCACGTCTTGAAAGTATTGGAGGAGGGGATGTTGTCCTTGATGACAGACAGGCATCTCGACCATACTTCTATGTGACTGAGTTCGCTCATAAATAAATAAAAATTGTGATGTCCGATGTTCTTATCGGCATCACAAAATTGAGGAAAATTTTGTTATAAAAAAATTTTTTTTCTGTTGCTTTTTTCAAAAAAAGTATAATGTTCTAATTATCAGCAAAATAATTTTTCAAATTTATTATCTCGCTGATTATCAGCATTTTAGATACTTCGAGTGCACCTATATCCCTGATACATCAGCAGTTAGGTTTTTTCACAAAACGGGTTTGGCGTCCTTGTTTCTTTTCACGACGAAGGCGTCCGGGAAAATCTTCCTGACTTCTCCAAGTCTTGCGGATGCGTCCGCCTTCGAGGGGAAACTGCCGACACTGTATTTATACATATTGTTTATATATACCACTTCGACTCCGGAAAGTCCTTTGAACTCCTGCGCTCCGGCCTTGAACTTCTTGGAGGAGGCGAAGATCTGGACGGCGTAGGACTCGGCGGCGGGCTGCGCCACGGCGGGCTTGGAGGCCGGTTGCGTTGCGGGCTTGGCGGCGGGGGTCTTAGGGGCGGAAGCGGCAGAAGCGGCGGAAGCAGCGGAAGCGCCAGCAGCGGCAGGAGCCGGCGTCTCATACACTTCCCCTTCGTCGGAATCGTACTGCTCCTTGAAACTGCAGAAGGCAGCAAAGATGCGGTCGGCCATCTGCGAGCGTTTCTGCTTGTCTTCCAGCATCTTGCGGTCTGTCTGACTGGAGAGGAATCCGAGCTCTACGAGCACCGCCGGCATAGTGGTGCGCCAGAGCACCATCAGCGGAGCCTGCTTTATGCCGCGGTTCTTGGTGACAGGCCCTTTGGAGAGGTTCTGCTGCACCAGGGAGGCCATAGCTATGCTCTGCTCGAAGTGGGCGTTCTGCATAAGGTTGAAGAAGATGTAGGACTCGGCATTGTTGGGGTCGAAGCCCTGATATGTCGTGGAGTAGTCGTCCTCGAGCAGGATGACGGAGTTCTCCCTTTTGCAGACCTCCATATTGGAGTCGCTTTTGTCGGTACCCATCACGAAAGTCTCTGTGCCACAAGCAGACGAGCCTTTCTTGGCGGAATTGACGTGGATCGAGATGAAAAGGTCGGCGTGGTTGCGGTTGGCTATCTGCGCCCTGTCGGCCAGGGGGATGAAGACGTCTTTCTTGCGGGTGTAGATGACATTGACGTCGGGATATTTTTCTTCTATCTTCTTGCCCAGGGCCAGAGCCACTTCGAGGTTTATGGCGCTCTCCTTTATCTTTCTGTCGGCGGAGATGGTGCCGGGGTCGTGGCCGCCGTGGCCGGCGTCGATGACGACTGTGCGGAGTTTTACTGCAGGGCTGTCCTGGGCAGATGCGCCTGCTGAAATCAGCGATAACGGAACGATTATTGCAAAAAAGGCAAGCCGCCTTGAGATAAAAGTCATAAGAATTGAGTTTTTTTGCTAAATTTGCACTTTTGCAAAGATACTAAAAAATAATGTCGCTTAAAAAGTTTCTGTCCATAAGTTTCTGCCTGTTGCTGGCAATATCGCCCGCATATGCGCAGTTCATCAAAGGTCAGGATCGCAGCTTGAGCGACACCATCCCCCAGCCGCCTGCGCTCAAGGACTCCATAGTCTTCTCGCCGATAGATTCTTCCGAATTCGCAAAGCCCGACGACATCGAAGCATCCGAGGCAGAAGGGAGCGGAGGAATCGACAGGCCCGCATTCTCAACGGCCCGCGACTCCGTTATGGAAGACCCCGAGAAGAACATCATCTACTATTTCGGCGAAGTCACCGCCAAATACGGCGATATGGAGCTCACCGCCGACTATATGGCCTACAACACCAAGCTCAACGTGGTCTATGCCAAAGGCACCCTCGACACCATCACGGGCGAACTCATAGGCAAGCCCATAATGCATCAGGGCGGAAATCAGGAATACGAGATGGAGGAGGTCTTCTACAATTTCAACTCCAAGAAGGCCAAAATCAAGAATATGTCCACCCAGCAGCAGGAAGGCAAGATTGTAGGCGACAATCTCAAGATGATGCCAGACCAGTCCATCAACATCTCCGGCGGAAAATACACCGTCTGCGACGCCGAGCATCCGCACTACTATCTCCGTATGACCACGGCCAAGGTTGTCACCAAGCCCAAGCAGAAGACAATGTTCGGCCCCGCCTATGCCGTTGTGGAGGATGTCCCCCTGCCTCTGATACTTCCCTTCGGCTTCGTGCCCGATATGCCCGACCGCGCCAGCGGAATCCTCATCCCCACATACGGCGAAGAAGCAGCCCGAGGAATGTATCTTCGCGACATCGGCTACTCTTTTGTGATAGGAGACTTTATGGACATCGCCCTCACCGGAGACTACTACACCTACGGTTCCTGGGCCGGAAGGGTGACTTCCAGATACAAAAAGCGTTATGCTTTCGACGGCTCGATGACCGTCAACTATTCCAACGACGTCACAGGCGAGAAAGGAAGCGCCGACTACAGCGTCTCCAAGAACTTCGGAGTGCAGTGGAGCCACTCCCAGGACGCCAAAGCACGCCCCGGTACATCGTTCAAGGCTTCAGTCAACTTCTCGAGCCCGTCCAACAACAAATACAACTCGCAGAACATCACGGAAGCCCTCCAGAACCAGATGTCGTCGTCCATCTCCTACTCCAAGACCTGGAGCGGAATGAGCCTTTCGATCAACGCCCTACACAGTCAGAACTCCCGCGACAGTTCGTACACCGTCACCCTCCCCAACTTCACCTTCAACGTCAACCGCTTCTATCCGTTCAAGCGCAAGAACCGTGTGGGCAAGGAGCGCATCTACGAGCAGATTTCGCTCAGCTACAACACCACCCTTCAGAACAAGGTGAGTTTCAAGGCAAGCGACTTCGCCTTCAACAAGGAGCTGCTCAACAAGATGCAGAACGGAATGACCCACAACTTCGCGATAGGACTTCCGAGCTTCACCCTGCTCAAATACTTCAACTTCAGCCCGAGTGTCAGCTACGGTATGAACTGGTATTTCCGCGAGCAGTATATGGAATACAATCCCGAGACCGACAAGGTGGAGACCAAGCAGACAGACCAGTTCAGCAATTTCGGCATCAGCCAGGCCTATTCCGGCTCCATTTCGATGAGCACCCGCATCTACGGACTCTTCAATTTCAAGGGCAAAGGCAGGCTGCTGGCCATCAGGCATATGATTTCGCCTTCCATAAGCTTCAGCGGCAAACCCGAACAGGGCACCGCCTCCAACGGCTACACCACATACGAGTACACCGACAAGGACGGCAACATCAAGACCGTAGAATACAACAAATATTCGGGAGGCATTTATTCTCCTCCCGGCAAAGGCAAGACAGCGGCCCTCTCCTTCTCTTTCGGCAATAATCTCGAGGCCAAAGTCAGAAAGAAAGACCTCGACCCCGACAGCGAAGAAGCCAAAGACCCCAAGCGTTCGACCGAGAAAATCAAACTCATCGACCAGCTCAACATCGGCGGTTCATACAATTTCCTTGCAGACTCGCTCAAACTTTCGAATATCAGCATCTCTGCAAGCACCACTGTATTCGGCAAGCTCGGCATCAGCGGCAATATGACTCTCAACCCCTATGCCATCGACGAGCAGGGCCGTACAATCAACAAATTCAATGTCGTTGCGACAGGAGCCCTCGCACGCCTGACCAACGCCAGCGCCTCACTCTCCTACTCCATCAACGGAGAAGGCAAATTCTTCCAGGGCAACGACGGTCAGAAAGAAGGCGGCAAGAGCGGAAGCGCGAACGACTACACTATGGTGTACTACAGCCCCATCACCGGCGAGTACATCCCCGGCGGATGGGTCTATTATATGAATCCGGAGAACCCCTGGTCGCTCAACATCAACTACAGCTACTCATTCTCAAAGAGTTACCAGTACAGCAACAACCAGCTCCAGACCATCAACAAACACACGCAGACCATAGGTCTCTCCGGCCAGGTCAAGATCATCAAGCCCCTGTCCGTAAACTTCAACACCGGTTTCGACCTCACGGCCCTCAAGTTCATCATCTCCCTGTTTAGCGCCACCTACGACCTTCACTGCTTCGCGATCTCAGTCTCCTGGGTCCCCAACGGCCAATGGGAAAGCTGGAGCTTCCGCATCGCCGCCAAAGCCTCCGGCCTCTCCGACCTCCTCCAGTTCAAGAAATCCGCCAGCTTCTGGGATAACTAGTTTATCTTAAATCGCTCCAGCTCCAGGGGATATGGCCCCTGGCGACGGCGCTTCGCGCCTCCCTCCCACGCCTTACGGCGCGGGCCCCTCCCTCTATTAGCCGAGGGTG
>R18__coassemble_2855_pt1 | contig 9681 bp, 8 predicted proteins | sample R18__metabat2_high_PE_032 | metagenome-assembled genome bin R18
TTTTTTGTGTCTTTTAAAAAATATTGTTATATTTGTTGAAATGTAAAAAGAACTGTTATGGACACAACTCAAAAAGAATTTCTGAAGAAATGCTCAAGTTTCTACAAAGACGAACTGCTTGAGAATATAATGCCGTTCTGGCTGAAATATGGCCTCGACCGCGTGCATGGAGGCGTTTACACCGGCGTCGACCGCGACGGCTCTCTCATTGACACCACAAAGTCCGTATGGTTCCAGGGCCGTTACGGCTACACCACCGCCTATGCTTACAACAACATAGAGAAGAACCCCGAGTATCTCGTCGCATCCAAGTCCTGCATCGACTTCATCGAAAAGTATTGCATCGACACCGACGGCCACATGTTCTTCTCCGTCACCGAAGACGGCAAACCTCTTCGCAAGCGCCGTTACGTGTTCTCGGACACATTCGCCGCAATCGCCATGGCCGAATACGCAAAGGCTTCGGGAGACATGTCTTACGCCCAAAAGGCTGTCGAGTTGTTCTATAACATACGCCGAATGCTCTCCACGCCCGGTTTTCTCGAGCCCAAGAGTTATGTTCCCGGCCGCGGACATTCCATCACAATGATTCTTGTCAATGTCGCGCTTGTCCTCAAACAGGTCAGCGACGACCCCGTCCTTGACGAGCAGATCCGTGAATCGGTCCACGACATCGAGACCTACCATATGCATCCCGAGTTCGAGTGCGTTCTCGAGAGCGTCAATCTCGACGGCAGCCTCATCGACACCTGCGAGGGCCGCACAATCAACCCCGGTCACGGCATCGAGACCGCATGGTTCCTGATGAAAGCCGGCGAGGAGATGAACGAACCTCATTTCATAGAAGTTGGTCTCAAGATTTTCGACTGGCAGTACAAATGGGGTTGGGACGAAGAGTTCGGCGGAGTCATCAATTTCCGCGACTGCAAGGGTCTCCCCCAGCAGGATTATTCCCAGGACATGAAGTTCTGGTGGCCCCAGTGCGAGACAATGATTGCCGCCCTTTACGCATACAAAGTTTCTGGCGACGAAAAATATCTCGAAATCCATCGCAAGGCTCACGATTGGGCTATTGAGCACCTCAAAGACCCTGACTACGGCGAGTGGTACGGCTACCTCCACCGCGACGGCACAGTGGCCCAGCCCGCCAAAGGCAATCTCTTCAAGGGCCCGTTCCACATCCCCAGAATGCTGACAATCTGCCACTTGCTCTGCGAAGAAATCCTCGGCGAATAAATTCTAGATGAAAAGACTTTTAGCACTACTGCTCATCACAGCGACAGCGTGTGCAGGCAATCCCGCCTCACACGCTTCTGATGAGTATAACGATAATTATATGTGGGTTGACTGTGAGGCCAACTATTCCATCACGTCCAGCCCCGATTCCATAGCATTCTATCTCGACAAAATGAAGTCCTCGGGCTTCGACAATGTCGTTGTGGATGTAAAGTCTATCATGGGAGAAGTCCTGTACGACAGCGACATAGCTCCCTATATGTCTCCTTTCAGAGGCTCCGACCGTCCGCGCGACTACGATATGATGGGCCATTTCATCAGGCTTGGCCACGAGAGGAACATGAGAGTCTTTGCGAGTCTCAACGTATTTGCCGGAGGCCACAACTATATGGACCGAGGCATCATATTCGACGACCACGCCTCCTGGCAGACAATATGTTACATTAACGGAGAATTTGTCCCTATATCGCAGGTCAAAACCACATACGACGGCATGGTCAATGCTGCCAATCCCGAAGTTCAAGAATATGAACTCTCGATCCTCAAGGAGTTTGTCTCCAAATATCCCGAATGCGACGGCATAATCTTCGACCGCGTCCGTTTCGAGAGCATGACTGCCGACTATAGCGACTTGAGCCGCAGTCTTTTCGCCCAGTGGTCGGGTTTGGAAATCTGCAATTGGCCCGACGATGTCTTCAGCTGGCCGTCCGGCGCTTCTTCGTGGAGCCGCGGCAAATATTACAAGCAGTGGTGCGAGTGGAGGGCTTCCGTGATTCACGATTTTGTAGTGCGGGCACACAAAGAATTAAAGTCCATCAATCCCGGGCTTATCGTAGGCGACTATGCCGGAGCCTGGTATCCCATTTACAATGAAGTGGGAGTCAACTGGGCTTCAAAACAATACGACGCATCCAAAGATTATGATTGGGCCACTCCAACTTATTGCAACACAGGCTATGCCGAAGAATTGGACCTTTTGATGTCCGGTCTTTATTATACCGAAATCACAGAAGATGAGCGTCCCGACGAGCCATACTACACAGTTCGCGGCGCCGCACAGATGGTCAAGGATGTCACCTGCGGAGTCGTACCTGTGGTAGGCTCCATCTATGTCGATATGTACAGTGGCGATATGAGTGCATATCCGAAGGCCGTTGCCCAGTCAGTGGAGTCCACCGGGGGCGTCATGATTTTTGACCTTGTACATATCCGCCGCGGCGACCTTTGGGATGCCACGCGAGAAGCATTGTCTTTATAGAAAATCAGTTTTTTATGAAAAAATATTTTTTGATATGTATTGCGGTCCTTTCGGTTTTTGCGACGGGCTGCAAACCTAAATGTGAATTTACAGACAAGCAGTTTGAGACTCCAGGGATAGGGCAGGGGATGGAGATTCACGCCACGTTTCTCGACGAGATAAGCTGGGACATTCCCCATCAGAACTGGGGAGTCAAGGAGTGGGATGCGGACTTCCGCGCCATGAAAGACATGGGCATCAACACCGTGGTGATGATTCGCTGCGGTCTTGGCCGCTGGATTGCAGCTCCTTTCGAGAGCGTTCTCGAAGCCAAATGGGATGCGATTTATCCTCCCGTAGATTTGGTAGAGATGTTCCTGACTCTGTCGGATAAATACGACATGAAGTTCTTCTTCGGCATCTATGACTCGGGCTATTGGTGGCATATAGGTGAATATCAGACCGAAATCGATGTCAATATGAAACTTATCGACGAAGTTTGGGCAAAATACGGTCACCACAAGAGTTTCCAGGGATGGTATCTCAGTCAGGAAGTAAGCCGCCGCACACGCAACATCGCCGGCATTTTTGCTGAACTTGGCAAGCACGCCAAGGCAGTTTCGGGCGGCCTTCCCTGCATGATTTCTCCCTACATCCACGGCATCAAGACAGACCAGGTGATGGCAGGAGATCAGGCTACGACAGTCGAAGAACACGAAAGGGAATGGGACGAGATTCTCTCCAAGATACAGGGTGCGGTAGATATAATGGCATTCCAGGACGGTCAGGTCGACTATCAGGAACTTTATGACTATCTGGTTGTAAACAAGAAACTTGCAGACCGCTACGGCATTCATTGCTGGACCAATGTCGAGAGTTTCGACCGCGATATGCCGATTCGTTTCCTTCCTATAAAATGGGAGAAACTTCTCTATAAACTTGAGGCTGCCCGCAAGGCCGGGATGGAGGATGTGGTGACATTTGAGTTCAGCCATTTTATGAGTCCTAATTCGTCTTACACTCAGGCCGGACATCTTTATGATCGGTATTGTGAGCACTTTGGGATAAAGAATAAGCATGAAAAATAAATTATTTATAATCACAATATTGTGTGCGTTCGCGGCGGGGTGTGGCCCGGCGGGCGACGGGACGGGGATTCTCGATTTCAATCCCCCGGAAGATGTAATTCCTCGCCTTTTGAGCGCTCAAAAGAACGCGGCCTCGTGGGACAAACCCGAAGCCCTCAAGTCGTTAACCGTACTGCATTTCACGGACCTTCATGGCGATCCCGTCAATCTCGCGCGCATAGTTGAGTTCTACGATGCTTACGATGAGTATATCGACGAAGCAATTCACGCCGGAGACGCCGTAATCTGCTATTGGGACAACCCCAATGAATGGAACAACGTGCCCGGAGCCGAGAGAATTCTCAACACGATAGGCAATCACGACTGCTGGCAGGGCCATAAGGTATGGGCCGAGACCGATTACCCTTACGATGCGTCGCAGGAAGATGCTTATGCCTTGATAATGAAGCCTTTCATAAAAGGCTGGAATGTAGTCCAACCCGATGGAGTCGATGACCCTTCGTCTCCCGATTGGTGCGCATGCTATTATTATAAGGACTATGAGGATTCGGGTATAAGGATGATAGTTCTGGACTGCATGCACTATTTCGACGCCCAGAAGCAGTGGTTTGACAAGACTCTTGCCGAGGCTCTCGAAAAGAATCTGCAAGTGTTTGTGGTTCAGCATTATCCTGCCCAGACAGGCGTGGAAGGCATTGCGTGTGGATTCACTCCGGAGGGTCGCGACATAAGGGCGGAAGAAAATCCCGATGTTCCGCAGATGGAGTGCATGCCCGATGCGGCATTCGCTTCTGTCGATCGCTTCATGGATGGCGGCGGAACATTCATCTGCTGGCTCAGCGGCCATACTCACACCGATTTCATAGGACATGTCGCCGGCCATTCGCGCCAGTTGCAGATAATTGCCGACAAATCGGGCGAAGGCGACGGCTACATGCGCGAAGACCGCACCGTCGGAACCCGCAATCAGGATGCCTTCAATCTGGTGACTTTCAATCCGAGCAAAGGCATGGTTGTGCTGGACCGCATCGGATGCACCCGCGGAGGCGACATGCGAAGCAAGAAACTCTTCGTTTACAACTACTTGACAGGCCAGGTCGTGACCTCTGAATGACGGACTGTTGATAAGTCATTGATAACTATTTGCTGAGTTGGGGTTATTGTTCTTCGTCAAAGATTATCTTTGCGGGAACAAAATTCCAACTCGTTATGTCTTCCACTCAAACTGCAATTTATGACGCCCGTTCGCTCGGACGCCCGAAGATGTTTTTGCTGGGCTTCCAGCATATGTTCGCAATGTTCGGAGCCACAGTCCTCGTTCCCGCTCTCACGGGACTTTCGGTCAGCGCGACTCTTCTGTTTGCCGGCATCGGCACACTGCTTTTCCATCTGATAACCAAACTCAAGGTTCCCGCATTCCTCGGCTCGTCATTCGCTTTCATCGGCGGATACGCCGCTGTGGTGGCTATGGGCGCCCAGCAGGGGCTCGACGCCGCAACTTCGCTTCCCTATGCCTGCATCGGCGTTTTCTGCGCAGGTCTGATGTACTTCATCCTCGCAGCGTTCATCAAGGCTTTCGGAGTCAAGAAGGTGATGTCATATTTCCCGCCCGTTGTCACCGGCCCCATCATCATCGCCATCGGTCTTACACTTTCGGGCTCTGCAATCAACAACTGCACGACCAACTGGTGGATCGCGCTTCTGGCAGTTGCCATCATCGTGGTCTGCAACATCTGGGGCAAGGGAATGATACGCATCGTGCCCGTGCTTATGGGCGTCGTGGGCTCCTACGTCGTAGCTGCCTGCTTCGGCCTTGTGGACTGGAGCGGCGTCCGCGACGCTGCCTGGATAGGCCTTCCTTTCCAGATGCGGAACACCGCATTCTCAGTGTTCTCAAATCCCAACTGGGGCCTGGTAATCACTGCAATAATCACAATCATCCCGATTTCTCTTGCAACTATGATAGAGCATATCGGCGATATGTGCGCAATCTCCAGCACCACCGGCTACAACTACCTTGAGGATCCCGGCCTTCACCGCACCCTTATGGGAGACGGTCTCGCAACTTCTCTCGCATCGCTCTTCGGAGCCCCCGCAAATACAACATACGGCGAGAACACAGGCGTGCTCAACCTCACCAAAGTCTTCGACCCACGCGTAATCCGCATTGCAGCAGTGCTCGCAATCGTCTTTTCTTTCTCTCCCAAGTTCGCGGCCGTGGTTTCGGCAATGCCCGCTTCCACAATCGGTGGAGTTTCGCTCGTGCTCTACGGTATGATTTCGGCAGTCGGTGTGCGTAACCTCGTGGATAACAAAGTCGATCTGACAGTCTCGCGCAACCTCCTCATCGCAGCCCTCATCCTCGTGCTCGCCATCGGCGTCAACTACGGTCCCGGCAACATCAGTTTCACAATCGGCAGCGCCAACATCGCTCTCTCGGGCCTTGCAGTTGCGGCTCTCGTGGGCATCATCCTCAATGCAGCTCTTCCCGGCAAGGACTACGAATTCGGTACCAACAAGCGCGGCGACATCACCGTCAACCTCGGCGGCTCGACCCGTAACGCCAACTGGAGAGAAGAACATCCCGAAGATGCAAAACTTTAACTTTACTATACCTATGAAAAAACTTTTCGCTTTTACAATCGCATTTGGAGCACTCCTGATCTCGGGCAATGCCTTTGCTCAGGAAGAAGAGAAATCCACAATGTTCAACGGCTCGACCAACATCCAGGTCTTCTATGACTTCGGTTCAGACCGCAAGAATGTGACAACCACCCTCGAAGGTTTCTATCAGGATCCTTGGGGCGACACTTTCTTCTTCATCGATTATGATTTCAACGCCAAGAAGGACGCGACTCCGGGCTCGTACGGAAGCTATATGGAGATTTCGCGTGGAATCAATTTCTGGCAGAACACCGCTCTGGCGCCTATCAGCGCTCACGTGGAGCTGAATGCCGGTGTCAATTTCGGCAACATCAACTGGCTATTCGGTCTCAACTGGTTCGTTCACTCCAAGAATTTCAAGAACACCTTCACATTCGAACTTATGTACAAGACCTTCAAAGGCTCGAGCAGCGACCTCCCGATGCAGTTCACCTTTGTCTGGGGACTCAAAGATCTTTTTGGAGCCAAGGGCTTGACATTCAGCGGTTTTGCTGATATTTGGGGAGAGAATGGATATCTTGGTTCAAAAAATGACAGTTTTGTTTTCCTCTCCGAGCCTCAGCTTTGGTATTCCGTAGGCCAGTTCTTCGGCTGCAAGAATCTCAATATCGGCGGCGAGGTTGAACTCAGCTGCAATTTTGCAGGCGTGCACGGATTTATGTGCCGTCCTTGCGCAGGTGTAAAATGGGTCTTCTAAACTGAAACGATATGTCCAAATTTCTTGCAAAAGCTTTCGGGTTTGACTCCACGAAGCACAGCATCCGCACTGAAATAGTTGCCGGCATCACCACATTCCTGACGATGGCGTACATCCTCGCCGTCAACCCCTCCATCTTCGGCAACCTCGAAGGAATGCCGAAGCCTTCGGTCTTCACTGCCACTACACTTGCAGCCCTCATCGCTACGCTGGTGATGGCAATCTATGCCAAGAAGCCTTTCGGTCTTGCTCCCGGTATGGGCCTCAACGCATTCTTCGTATTCACCGTATGCCTTACAATGGGCTACAGCTGGCAGTTCGCTCTGACCGCTGTATTCATTGAAGGTATCATATTCATAATCCTCTCGGCCACAAAGGTACGTACCTGGATTCTGAATTCCATCCCTGTAAGCCTCAAGAACGCAATCGGAGCCGGTATCGGTCTTTTCATCGCATTCATCGGCCTCCAGAACGCCGGCATCGTCGTCAATTCCGACGCCACTTTGGTCGTTCTCGGTGACGTGTGCCACGGCACTGCTCTTCTGGCTGTGATAGGTCTTGTGATTTCCTGCACCCTCGTGATGCTCCACGTCCGCGGCGGTATCCTTATCGGTATCCTTGCAACCACAGTTGTCGGCCTTTTCATCAAGGACCCCGCAACAGGTGCAGCCCTCACTTCATTTAACGGCATTGTTTCGGCTCCCGCAAGCGTAGGGCCCATCTTCTGCCAGTTCGAATGGAGCCAGATCTTTACCTGGGATATGCTCACAGTTGTGCTCACATTCCTCTTCATCGATATGTTCGACACAATGGGAACTGTCATCGGAGTTTCTCAGAAGGCAGGTTTTGTCGATGAGAAAGGCAATGTGGACGGCATTGATAAGGTCTTTATGTCAGATGCAGTCGGCACAGTTGTCGGTGCAATGCTCGGAACATCAACCACCACAACTTATGTCGAGAGTTCTGCAGGAGTCGGAGCCGGCGGACGTACAGGTCTTACCGCTTTCAGCACAGCCTGCTGCTTTGCCCTTGCACTTCTCTTCTCGCCTGTATTCCTTGCAATCCCCAGCGCTGCCACCGCACCTGCTCTTATTATTGTAGGTATGATGATGATGCAGTCTGCAACCAAGGTTGACTGGTCGAACTACCGCGAGTCCATCCCCGCATTCCTCACTATGCTCCTTATGCCCTGCGCATACAGCATCTCCGACGGTATCCTCATCGGATGTATCGCTTACACAGTGCTTTATGCCCTGACCGGCAAGGCAAAGCAAATCAGCCCCACAATGTGGGTTCTTGCAGTACTCTTTATACTAAGGTATATCTTTATATGATGATTTGGGATATTTTTCCGATATCCCTTATCTCAAGACTTTCTGGAACTGCCGCACGAATAGTATTTGTGCGGCAGTTTTCAAGATAGAAATCCACTATCGAAAACTTTTCGGGCCAGTCGCGCATAAGAGGGAATATCTCGGGCGAGATATAGTGTATGCCTGCAAAAGCCAGAGGTGTGCACTGGTCCACGTCAATGCCGGAGTAGGGGCTGCGGACTTCGCCTGTTTCGACATTCTCCCATCCAACGAGTCGGCGCTCGTCGTCGAAAAGGAAGTATCTGGCTGTTTTTCTGTTACTTACAAGAATTGTCGAAAGGTCTCCGGGCTGCCGTTGGCTTTTGAACCAGTCGAGGTCGAGGTTTGACATTATGTCAACATTGTGGACGAGGAAAGGTTCGGCATCGGGGCCTCCCAGAAGGGGCTCTGCATGGCGGATTCCGCCGCCAGTCTCCCTCAGAAGGTCTGTCTCGTCGGAAAATTGGATTTTGATTCCGAAATTTTGATTGTCCAGAACATATTGGCGGATTTGATCTGCAAAATGATGGACGTTTATGACTATGTCGTCGTAGCCCGAAGCTATGAGTTTGTCCAGAACCTTTTTGAGCATGGGCTCGCCATCTACCGGGACAAGAGCCTTGGGCATTGTGTCTGTCAGGGGCTTGAGTCTTGTTCCGAGTCCGGCTGCGAAAATCAGAGCTTTCATAATTCCTTTTCTATCTCGAGTTCGCGATGCACGAGGTGTACGCGTACTGAGAATTTCTTGGAGATGTGTTCGGCAAGGTGCTCGGCGCAATATACGCTGCGGTGCTGGCCGCCTGTGCATCCGAACGATACCATAAGATGGGTGAACCTGCGCTCGATGAAACGTTTGATATGAGCGTCGACCAGAGTGTAGGCGTTGTCGAGGAACGCAAAGACTCCGCCGTCGTCCTCCATGAACTTTATGACTTCGGGGTCGCGGCCTGTAAAGTGCTTGTAATGTTCGTATTTGCCGGGATTTTCAAGTGCGCGGCAGTCAAATACGTAGCCTCCGCCGTTGCCGCTGACGTCGTTGGGAATTCCCTTTTTGTATGCGAAACTGTAGATTTCGACCTCGAGAGTCTTGTCCTTGCCCATGTCGGTGAATTCCTTGAGGGAGGCCATTTCGCCGAGAAGCTTGTTCAGATATGGATACTCCTCGAAAGGAGTCTTGAGCAGTTTGCGCAGATTTTCCATGGCGTAGGGGACGCTCTGGAGGAAGTGGGGTTTCTTCTCGAAATATCCTCTGAAACCGTATGCGCCCAGAACCTGGAGTGTGCGGAAGAGGACGAAGTGCCGGAGGGTGGCCGTGAATTCCTCGCGGGCGATGGTTTTGTAGGGCCTGAGAGCCTCGAGGTAGGCATCTATCATTTCTGTTCTGAATTCCTCTGAGTATGAGGCTTT
>R18__coassemble_2873_pt1 | contig 9631 bp, 4 predicted proteins | sample R18__metabat2_high_PE_032 | metagenome-assembled genome bin R18
GGCTATGCACCAGTCGTCGTAGGCATATTCCAGAAGCACGGAGACCGACTCTCCCATACGGTTTGCAGGGATGTAGCCAAGAGTTGTGTAGTACGAACTGCCCTTGTCGTTGATGTTTGAAGAATGAACCATAGCTTCCAGAGCCGCCTTTGTGTTGAGTTCGGGAAGCAGGCCCTTGAAATATGCATCGACGATGAAGGGAATGGAATGATAGCCTATCATACAGTCTGTCTCGCCGGAACTCAGAGGCCAGATGGGGAGCTCGCCCTGCGCATCGTACATATCGAAGCAGCTGTAAACGATGTCGTGGAGCTGCTGAGGATAGATCAGCGAACTCAGAGGCAGCCACGCGCGGAAAATGTCCCAGAAGGAGAGCGTGGAATAGAAGTTTCCCTGCTGAAGGTGGGCAAGCGTGCCGTCCTGGCGGCGGTAGTAGCCGTTGAAGTCGGAGGTTTCGTTGGGCACCACGGCGGTGTGGTACAGAGCAGTATAGAAATTGCGCTTCTGAGCCTCGGTGCCGCCCTCCACCTTGACCTTCGAGAGGAGGCGGTTCCACTTCTCAAGCGCTTTGGCGCTGATTTCGTCGAAGTTGAAGGGGATGCCGGGGCCCTCCGCGTTGAGATTGGACTCCGCGCCTTCGTAGCCCACAATCGAAACGCCCACTTCTGCCACCACCTGCCCTCCCCCGTCGCTGAACGAAAGCACCACCTGGCGGTTGTCGCTTGTGCAGTCGGAGGCAGATGCAACTTCCTTGTGGTTGTCTATGTAGCGCACGGAGTCGATGTTTCTGGAGAAGCGCGCAATGAAATATATGTACTGGTCGGGGCTCCAGGACGAGGTCTTGCGCATACCGCGGATTTCGTTGGGCGCGCTCTGGAAAATTTCCACTTCCTCGACCACTTCCTGTGTGATTTCGTGGCGCATATCTATCACAAGGTTGTGGGGTTTGCCCTTTGCCCAGCTGTAGCGGTGCCAGCCGGTGTGGGCGGTGGCGGTGAGCTCGGCCAGCACACCCTCCTTGCGGAAATACACGCTGTAGTAGCCCGGATAGGCGGTTTCGTCCTTATGCTTGAATTTGAGCGGTTCGAAGATGTCTCCTTCTCTCGAAAGGTCCACGTCCTTAGTGGTGGGGTGGAAAAGAATGTCCGCAAGGTCTGCGCAGCCTGTGCCGCTGAGATGTGTGTGCGAGAACCCGAAGATTGCAGGCTCGTCGTAGTGGTAGCCCGAGCAGGCGTCCCAGACGTAGCGGTAGTTGTCGGGGCTCAGCTGCACAGCTCCGAAAGGAGTTGTGGCTCCGGGATAGGTGTGGCCGTGGAATGCTGTACCGATAAACGGATCGACATAAGCCGCAGGGCCCTCTATTTCAGGTTTTTGAGAAGCTGCAGTGCAGGCGGAAAAAAGCGCTGCCGAAAGCATTGCGGCCAGAAGCACAGCCGCCGGATGCGCAATGAGAGAATGGATTGAAGATTTCACTGTTATTATAGTTTATTGTTTACTCGAGAATTTTTCTTAATATTTAATTCGGACAAAGTTAGTGAAATTCTTGAATGCGGCGGCGATTTTCTCGAATTTCCAGATTTTCGACCATTTTATGGAATATCGCACGTCCGCCCCTTCAGAATTCCATATTCCGCGTCCTTTTCTGGAATTTCGCCTCCTTCAAACCCGCCTTTAGGCGTAACGATTCCTAAAACATCGACGCCAGAATTGCAGGCTCGAGTTTGAGCATTCGCAGGATCTGCTTGTCAGAAGCATTGTATTCGTAGTGAAGGGTTCTCGCCAGTTCCAGTTTCGCCTCCGAGGGAAGCAGCGACGGAGATTTTACGCAGTATTTCTCCGACGAGATGCTCTTTGCCGCATTGAAAACATCTTCGTCCGTGAACACGACGCCTTCGCTGATTATGGCAGCTATCCGCTTGTACGACTCGACATTTTTCGACACTGCATAGAAGTAGTGCTTGGCATCTCGAAACGCATTTTCACCCGTCGCGATGTCGCAAAATGAATACGGCGACACGCTATCGCCAAGCATATAGACACCTCGTGCATCATCCGACATTTTCCCCCGGAACACTTCCCGGAGTTCAGTGACTCTTGCAGATCTCCTGCATTGCTGATAATACTGCCGGAGTTGCGGATTGAAATAGCAGGAGTTGGCGCCCCAAGGATAAGAGAACGGCGTCACGCCGTCGTTGACGACAAACGCATTTCGGTTGCAATATGCTATCGTGGAACGGAAATAATCAAGTGTGTCCACCTCAAACAGCTTGACTGTCAGCTTCTTGAAATTTACAACGCGGTCGTCGCTCCATTTGTGACGATAAAGACGGCTCTTAAGCAGAGCGATGAATAGTTCGACCTCCTCTTTGTCCCCGCTGACTACAAGATGAAAATGATTGCTCATCAGTTCGAAGGTGATGAGCCGCAGCTTCGGAGACAATCGGCAGCAGACAGCCAAGATAAGCATGGCATCCGCGAAATCCGATTCGGTGACGAACATAATCTCGTGATTTTCAGGACTTACGCAATGATATACACTCCCCAGGGAAGAAAAAGTGCGTTCGCAATTTTCCTCCTTCTCATAAAAACGTCTTGCCATAACGTCAGTTTTTATATTGTCCGGGCTTGATGCCGGGGGCGAAATGTTGAATGGTGCCGCCTTCTTTTTCCACCTCTTTCTCAAATTTCCGTATCATATCTCTCATAAACGACGACGCCTTGCGCAAATTGCGGATCATTTCGTCGGGATTGACGCTGGCGGCCACATCGGCAATGGCCAGGGCCCTTATCATCGCCAACACGGAAATCTCGTTTCCGCCCCACAGCGTCGTAAGCATAGCATACAACACCTTGGAATTGACTTCCATTACCTCATCGGGATTTTTTGTAACATCGATATCGGTATTGAACCTGATATCCATATCGCCGTAATCCAGCACTTCAAGAATTTTTCTCATAACATACAAGTTTTATGGGCACACGCACGCATTCACGACACAATTATGCCCGGATTAAACAAAAAAAATGTGATGAAGGCTGCAGGAATTTCGGGCGTCAGATACCCAGTCAGAGTGACTTGCAGAGGCTTGCTTACATCAATAGCGCAACACCTTCAACCGCGAAGATAGAAATATTATTCAGTTCCACCAAAAGATTCCATAAAAAAACAACGGAGCGTCGTTGGTGGCGCTCCGTTGGAATTTATGTGTGCTTGGTTGATTACTTGGTCTGGTAGCAGCCGAGGTCAACTTTGCCGTTAACTACGCGAGGGTTGCCTGCGAGGTCGTAAGGATACTTCTCGAGGATGTCCTTCACGCTGGTAGGATTGCTTGTACCGTCGTTGAAGGTAGGAGCAAATGTAGAAAGTGTACCTGCACCGATGGCTTTGCCCAGAGGCTGATAGTCGTTGGAGAGGTATGCGCTGTAGCTTGCGCCTGCTGCAATCTCGATGTTGTCAGCAAAGGTCACATTCGAGCTCTCTTTGTATCCACCTTCGTAAACGTTGTTTACAAACACTGCGTGAGAACCGCCGAAGTTGGTGTAGTTGGGGTGGGGTTCTTCAACAGCAGGTCTGAGTTTATCCTTGGAGATAAGGTTGCCGACAATGATGTTGTTTGCAACGATGTTGCGGGTGTTGCCGCGGAACATCATACCTGAATAAGGATCGTCTCCATCGTAGTAGTTGAAGTTGCCTACAACTGTGTTGTTGATGAAGTTGAGCTCAGTGTAGTTGTAGCAGATGAAGATGCTTGCGTATCCGCCGAAGCTTTCAGAACGGTTGTTGATGAAGAGGTTGCTTACTACAGTTGCCTTTACGAAGTCTGACGTGCTTACACCGTTGCCGAGTCCGAGGACTGCGCCGTGGCCGTCAGCAGTGTTGGCTTCGAAAATGTTGTTGTAGATATACTCTTCGCTGGAGTATTTCTCCTCACGTGTTCCGATAGCTGCACCCTTCTCACCGTCGTTGTCGTGGAAGTAGCAGTGGTGAACTGTGAGAGGTCCGCCGCAGATGTGGATACCTGCACCGTGGTTGCCCTTGCAGCCCGAGATATCAAAGTATGAAACCTTGAAATAGCCCTCGAGAGGAAGGTCTGTAGCGTCAGCCTGGCAGTTGAAACCTACTGAACCGCCACCTGCGATCTTGGTGAGGTTGTCCATGCTCTGCTCTGTGAAGTCTTCGTTCCAGCCGCCTGAGATAGCTTTGTTCTTGTTGCTGTCGAAGATGTTGATTCCGCCCGAGAATGTAAGACCTCCGAGAACACGGATTTCCTGATACTCTTTGGCGTTGTCGATGACATCCTGAAGGCTGCAGGAAGTTCTTACGAACACGGGTGCAATCATTGCAACCATACTTCCTTTGACGACATCACCCTCTGTTGAAACAACATAAGGCCAGATGTAGTAGTCAACGCCCTCTTTGAGGCCGGTGATGGTACCGGTGTTCTTGCCGTTTGCAAGGGGTGAGTTCTGAGGAAGCATTGTACCTGCATTGACATCGGAAGTGGTGCCGTAGATAAGGCCCCAGCTCTCATAGTCATCAAAGTACTTGGTGGAAAGTGTAGAAGCAACAGTGACTTCAGTAGCGCCCTGATTTGAAATCTCGGGGGTGAAACCTGCGTCAAGCGAGTGAGCTTTCTGGTTGATGACCATTTTCTCAGTGCTGCCTGCTACAGTGAATTCAGCGCGGCGGATGAGGCCGGTGGTGTTACGTCTTACTGTGAAAGATACGCTGCTGCCTGACTGAGTGTATGACAGCCAGCTGGTGTAGTCTGCATCGGGAGTGACTGTGCCGGTGATGCCGTCCATTGTGTAAGAACCGGGAGTGTAGTCAACGACTGTTCTGGCCGGGTTCTGCTCCATATAGAGGTCAGCCTGCTGGCAGGAGACCAGCATCAGAAGGGCAGCTCCAAATATTGCAATTATTGATTTTTTCATTTCAATTCAAATTATCTGTTAATATCCAGGGTTCTGCGTGAGAGCGCCGGCAGATTTGCTGATCTGCTGTGAAGGATAAGGGAATACAGCAAGGTGTCCGTCTGAAGCCCAAGGTCCTTCGAGTCCTACATAGTCCTGATAAGGGCCTACGCCATTGCCGTCAAGAAGGTCGATGCTGTCGTAGTGGGTACGGACTTTGCCTGAAGGAGATGTTTCTGTGCCGTTGGCACCTACACCTACACCAACAGGTGAGTCAGGATCGTCTCTCCATACGTGGAAGAGTGAACGGGGGTGGTTCTCAAGCTCTGCTATAGCGAGGGTCTTGAGGTCGCCTTCACCTGCGAGAGCCCAACGCATAAGGTCTCCGCGGTGGTCCATCATAGGCTCGTATGCGAGCTCGCAATAGCGCTCGTGATAGAGTTCTCTCCAGGTACCTTTGCAGGTCTGGTCGAGACCGACGCGTGCGCGGATCTTGTTGAGGTCTGAAGCAGCTGCGCTTGTATTTCCGAGGTGGAGGTTAGCCTCTGCGCGGAGAAGCATACAGTCTGCGAAACGGATTACGTGGAAGTTTACACGTGCAGTAGGCCACGATCCACCGGATTCGTTGACATAACCTGCATCCACGAAGTCTGCGTGAGCGAAGGGATCCATCCATTTGTTGATCTGGAAACCGGTCTCGACGTCCTGAGCACCGTAGTATCTCATTGTTTCGCCGTTATACTGGAACTCTACGCCATATTCAAGCATACTTCTTGCGAGACGCTCGTTGACGGTTCTGTCACCGTCGAGGCTGAATTCTTCGTAAGCATCGTAAGTGGGCTTGAACTGACCCCAGCCGTTGTAAACACCCCATCCTTTGTTCTCGAGAACGCAACCAATGAACTCTACGCCGGCACGGTTTGCGCCGTAACCACCGTTACATCCGATGGCGTAGCAGTACTCGTCGTTGAACCACTTGGAAGTGTCGTCTGTGAAGAGCTCTGAGTATGAAGGGTTGAGGGATCTGCTGTAAGTGCTTTCGAGTTTGTTGACAGTCTCGACAACGTTTGACCACTTGGAAGAATCCCAGGTTGCCCAGTAAGCATATACGCGAGCCTGGAATGCGCAAGCTGATTCTGCGCAGGCGCGGCCGAGATCTGATGTGCCATAAGATTTGTAGCTGGGAAGACGTTCTTCAGCCTTCTTGAGGTCGGCGATAACCATCTCGTAGTCCTCCATTACAGTTGCCTGCTGGGTGGGGATGGAGAAGTCGAATCCACCCTCAAAGTCCTCGTAGTAAACGAAAGGAACACCGTTGGTTGCGCAACCATAGCGGTATGCAGTAAGGTAGTGGAACCAAGCTCTGAAGAAGTATGCTTCACCGAGGCTGCGGTTCTCGACATCTGTAAGAGCAGTTTCCTTCTCTTTCTCGAGGAGAGCCTGAACTATCCAGTTCGCACGGTTCATCAGCTTGTAAGTCATTTCGAAAGCGTTACGAAGAGGGCTTTCGTCACCTGTCCATTTGAGGCAGAAGAGTTCGGGCCAGTCGCGTGTACGGCCGGGAACCATCTGTGTGCCTACGCACTGCTCCCAGAGGATGTCACGACCGTAGAGGTCATCACCGTCCACCATAGGCTCGTAGATGCCTTTGAGGGCGTTTTCTGCCTGTTCGTCATTCTGGAAATATGTATCGGCTGTAGGGGTTCCGGAAGGTGTGACATCGAGGAAATCCGAGCAGGACGAAAGAATGAGGGCAGAAAGAGCAATAATAAAAAATATAGACTTTTTCATATTGTATCTTTTTTAGTAGGTTAATTTGAGACCGAATGAGAGAACACGGTTGACAGGATATTTGAGAGCATCCCAGCCGCTGCACTCAGGGTCCATACCGGAGTAAGGAGTGAATGTAACGAGGTTCTCACCGGAGAAGTAAACCATAAGTGAGCTGTTGCGCTCACCGAAGTGGCGGACCTTGCGGAGTGCATTTGTGATATCGTAAGAGAGAGTTACGTTCTTGATACGGAGATATGATGCATCCTCAAGATAGTATGTTGAAGGAGTTGTGAAGTTCTTGTTGGTATCGGTCCTGGTCAGACGAGGAATGTTGGTGTGAGTATTGTCCTCTGTCCAAGCATTGAGGATGTCTGCGCCGCGGTTGAAGTTACCGTCGGAATCACTGTAGAGAGTGTATTTAGCCATATAAGCTGCCTGTGCACCTTCTACGCCCTGGAGCATTACGCTGAGGCTGAGGCCCTTCCAGGAGAATCCACCATTGAGGGCGAATGTCCAGTCGGGAGATGCGTTGCCGCAATACTGGCGGTCTGTAGCTGCATCGATCTTGCCGTCGCCGTTGTAGTCCTCGAACTTGAGGTCACCGGGCTGTGCGTCGGGCTGGATGAGCTGACCGTCTTTCTGGTGGTCATAGACGTCCTCCCAGCTCTGGAAGATACCGAGACATTTCACCATATAGAATGAGTTCAGAGGCTGTCCTTCTGCTGTCTGGTAGATGTAGTCGACGTTACGATATCCGCCGCCACCTGTCCAGACTCCCTTGCTGCCGTCATCGTTGACGACTCCGATGTCGCTGACCCAGTTCTTGTTGTAAGCTGCGTTGCCGTTGATGAACCAGCTGAAGTTTCCGATCTTGTCTTCCCAGCCGAGTGAGAGCTCGACACCGCGGTTCATGATTTCACCGAGGTTGACTTTCATAGCATCTGCACCGATTGTTGCAGGCCAGCCTGAAGTCTGATTCTGGATAAGGTTGTATGTGCGTTTGTTGTAAACGTCAGCAGTGAATGTGAGGCGGTCGCCAAAGAATGTTGCATCGATACCGAGGTCGAGCTGCTCTGAAGTCTCCCAAGTAAGATAAGGGTTGAGAGCGCTGCCGAGCCAGTAGAATGTACCGCAATACTCGGGGCTTGTACCGTCGCCGATACCGTAGGTCATTGCCTGGTTCCATCCGCCTGAGTTGAGGACGTGTGATTTGTAGTTCCAGCCGATTGAGCCGAGGTTACCTACACGACCCCAGGAAGCACGGATCTTGAGGAGATTGACAGCACCGCTGTTGTTGAAGAAAGGCTCGCTGGAGATTTTCCAAGCACCTGTAACTGCAGGGAAGTCGCCGTAGTTGTGACCGTCGGGAAGACGACCTGCATAGTCACGACGCCAGGAAGCTGTTACGAAGTAACGGTCGTCGAAGCTGTATGAGAGACGGCCGATGAATGCGAGGTTTGCATCGGGACCGCTGACATAGTCGGATGCGTTTCTGCTTTCAGCATAAGATAGGAACTGGAGGTTCTCTGACTCATCTGCGAAAGTGTCACCGCTTGCGGAGAAGCCGCGGTTTACAGAGTGGTCTGCAGTTGTTGAAATGAGAGCACCTACTGTGTGTTTGCCGAATGTGCGGTCGTAGGTGAGAGTGTTCTCAGTCTTCCAAGTCTCATTGCGATAAGTCGAGAGGCTCAAGCTGTTGCCGGCTTCGGGCTTACCGACCTCAAGAATCGAAGGAGAGAAGGTCTTGGAATATCCGTTGTTGAGGAAGAACGAGAATTTGCTGTTGAACTTGAGGCCCTTGATGTTGTCGAAGTTGCCGAGTTCAAGACCTGTAGTTGTATAGAGGCTGTTGCTCATATTGTAACGGGTCTCTGAATCGAGGCCGCGGAACGGGTTGACAACGTCGCCGTGGATACCGGAGTAGTTACCATACTTTGCAATGTACTCGGGATCCTCTGTGGTTACACCACCGTAAGTTCCGAGAGATCCGTCGGGATCGTAGTACTGATAGCGGGAAGCGGAAGCAGGCATTGTGATTGCACGCCAGATTGTTCCGGAATAACCGCTGTCGGTGCTGGTACCCTTGGAGTCACCCTGTCCCCATCTGAGGTCTTCAGTGAGTTTGATCCATTTGTTGACCTGGAATTCGCCGCGGTAGTTTACACCGAGACTATTATTATAGGTATTGTAGAGAACACCGTCCTCGTTGGAGAGGGAGAAGCTCAAACGGTTCTTGAATTTCTCGGTACCGCCGCTGAGAACTACATTGTGACGATGATAGAGAGCGTTGCGGAAAATCTCGTTGACCCAGTCTGTACGGGTTGTGCCGATGTAAGGGTTTACCTCGGGATTCCAACCGTCGGGAAGAGTCTGACCTGCAGCTGCATAAGAACGTGTACGCATCTCGATTTCGCCTTCTGCGTCAAGAGCCTGGACTACGTTGGTGGCTGTACGGACACCTACGAGACCGTCATAGCTTACGCTTACGCCCGAAGCTGCCTTCTTGGTGGTTACGAGGATAACTCCGCCTGCTCCTGACTGTGCACCGTAGATAGCTGCTGATGCAGCGTCCTTGAGGACTACGATGCTCTCGATATCGTTCATCGAGTTGATGGGAGCGCCGGGCACACCATCGACAACCCAGAGAACTGAGTCACCGTTCTGTGAACCCTGACCGCGGATGACGATGCTGGGGCTTGATGTAGGGTCACCACCGTTGTTTGTGACGGTGACGCCGGGGAGCTGACCCTGAAGCATTGCAGTTGTGCTGGTCACAGGACGCTGAGCGAGAACCTCAGGAGTTGCGACGACACCTACTGCTGCGGAAAGGTCTTTCTTCTTGGTAGCGGCACCGTAACCGAGAACGACAACGTCCTCAAGCATTTCGGCGTCTTCTGCAAGAACTACATTGATTACCGCACGGCCGTTCACTGCTTCCTCCTTG
>R18__coassemble_2899_pt1 | contig 9562 bp, 7 predicted proteins | sample R18__metabat2_high_PE_032 | metagenome-assembled genome bin R18
CCCCGAGGCCCGGCAAACCCACCGGCCTTTCCATAAAGGCGATGCTGCAGAAAGAGTTGGAGACCCCCGCCGCCGAAGCTTCGGCAACCCCTGTGGTTCAGGAAGTTGGGGAGCTGACACCCGAGTCGCTCGCCCAGGCCTGGAAGGCGATGTCCGCCGACCCCGCCAACCCTCAGCGCCTTGCCTATGCCTTGGCCCAGGCCAAGCCCCAGATGCACGATGACGGCATCCACTTCGAGATCGGCAACCAGGCCCAGAAAGAGTGGATAGAGCGCACCTGCCTGATGCGCCTCGAATCTTTCCTGCGCAAAGCCACCGGCCACGCCGAAATAAAGCTCATAGTGGATGTGCCCGCCATAGCCCCGAGCCAGGCGTCAGCGCTCCATATGCCGAGCGACAAAACAGACTATCTCGAGAAAAATTCCGAAGAATTCCGCGCCCTGCGCGACGATTTCAAACTTGAAACTTTGTAGATATGAAGCTTTTCTGTACAAATCTGGTCAAAAAATACGGCAAACGCACTGTTGTAAAAGATGTCTCCATCGATGTGGAACAGGGTGAGATTGTGGGCCTTCTGGGTCCCAACGGAGCCGGCAAGACCACCAGTTTCTATATGATAACCGGCCTCATCAAGCCCAATGGCGGCCGTATATTTCTTGATGAGGAGGAGATAACGGCTTTGCCTATGTATCGCCGCGCGCAGAAAGGAGTGGGCTATCTTGCCCAGGAGGCTTCGGTATTCCGCACAATGAGTGTGGAGAACAACATCCTGTCGGTTATGGAGATGGCCGGCTTCGACCGCGAGTATCGCTACAACCGCCTGGAGTCGCTTCTCGACGAATTCGGTCTGCAGAAAGTGCGCAAAAGCCAGGGCATCCAGCTTTCCGGTGGCGAGCGCCGCCGCTGCGAGATTGCACGCGCGCTGGCCATCAATCCCAAGTTCATTCTTCTGGACGAACCTTTCGCCGGAGTTGACCCCATCGCAGTCGAGGATATCCAGCATATCATCGCCAAACTCAAGACCAAGAACATCGGCATCATAATCACCGACCACAACGTCCACGAGACCTTGGCCATCACCGACCGCGCCTATCTTCTCTACGAAGGCTCCATTCTCGAAAGCGGCACCGCCGAACAGCTCGCCAATAACCCCGAAGTCCGCAAGAAATATCTCGGCCAGAACTTCGAGCTTCGCAAAGCCGTCCTCCACGACCGCCCTCAGGATCTGTAGACAATAAATTCGAAATCCAGGCCGGATTTTTCGTCGGTCTTGAGTCCGCTGCGGGAGATTTCTTTCCAGAGGGCGGGGTCGAGAGCGGGGAAGAATGTGTCGGCATCTTCTATAATTGTGTGGATTTCAGTGAGATATATCTTGTCGGCATAGGGGAGCGCCTGGCGATACACCGAGCCTCCGCCTATGAAGAACACTTCGTCTTCGCCTTTCGTGGCTTCGATAGCAGCCTCGATGCTCGGTAGAAATTCGGCGCCAGCTTCTCCGTCGGCATTGAGCAGGGCGTATCGGCTGCTCAAGACGATGTTCCGCCGCCCGGGAAGGGGCTTGCAGCCCATCGAAGCCCAGGTGCCGTAGCCCATAATCACGGGGTGACCCATAGTCACTGACTTGAAATACTTGAAATCTTCGGAGATATGCCACGGAATGCCGCCTTTGCGGCCTATTGCCATATTTTCCGCCGCCGCAACAATAAGACTTATCATAGCTGCATCAATGAATCAATTATTTTTCAAAGTTAAGCAATTTTGAGGGAAATTCATCAAAATTGGAGTATCTTTGCCACTGTTATACAGTTCGATTGAAATGGAAAGAAAATTTGTCCGCAAGCCATATGGCAAATCAGAAAACTCTGAGCGAGAGCCCCGCCCTTACAAATCACGCCGCCGCGAAGATTCCGGCAGATCTGCCGGACCCGGCAGGCCCGCAAAGCCCGGCAGACCTGCCGGATTCGCCAAACCGGTGAAGCCCGCCAAGCCTGCCAAGCCCGCTCCGCCCGTGCAGGAAGAAGACGGCCTGGTGCGTCTCAACAAATTCATCGCCAACAGCGGAGTCTGCTCAAGGCGTGAAGCCGACACCTATATTTCTACAGGTGTAGTCAAGGTCAACGGCAAGGTCGTCACCGAACTCGGCACCAAAATCAATCCCGCCAAAGACGAAATCAATTTCGGAGGCGAACGCCTCCACGGAGAGAAGAAAGTCTATATCATAATGAACAAACCCAAGGACTATGTCACAACTCTCTCCGATCCCCACGCGGAAAACACTGTAATCCAGCTTATTACCAAAACAAAATGTCCCGAGAGGGTGTACCCCGTGGGCCGTCTCGACAAAGCCACCACCGGAGTCCTTCTCTTCACCAACGACGGTCCTCTTGCAGACTACCTCACCCATCCTTCCAACGAAATCAAGAAGATCTATCACGTGTTTCTCGACAAGAATCTCAAGAAGGTCGATTTTGACGCCATACTTGAAGGCATAACTCTCGAAGACGGGCCTGTAGCGGCAGACGCTCTCGAATATGTCGAAGGAGACCATTCGCAGATCGGCATCCAGATTCACAGCGGCCGCAACCGCATAGTCCGCCGCATATTCGAACACTTCGGCTACAAAGTCAAGAAACTCGACCGCGTGTATTTCGCCGGGCTGACCAAGAAAAACATCCGCCGCGGCGAATGGCGCTTCCTCACCAAAGAGGAGGTCAATCTTCTTAAAATGGGGGCAGTCAAATAGTTATGGCAGCAGTCAATAAACATAGAGCGGGCTTTGTCAACATCATCGGCAATCCCAATGTAGGCAAATCGACCTTGATGAACGCCCTTGTAGGCGAAAACCTTTCGATTGTCACCGCCAAGGCCCAGACCACCCGCCACCGCATAATGGGTATAGTCAACGGTGAGGACTACCAGATAGTCTATTCCGACACTCCCGGAATCCTCAAACCCAGCTATGCCCTCCAGCAGAGTATGCTCGACTTTGTGGACACCGCCATCGGAGACGCCGACATCATATTGTATGTAACCGATGTCGTCGAAAAGAAAGACAAGAACAATGAATACATAGAGAAACTTTCCAAACTGACCTGCCCCGTGATTCTTGTGCTCAACAAGATAGACATAAGCGACCAGGAGACTGTGCTCCGTCTGGTTGGCGAGTGGCAGGAACTCATTCCCAATGCTGAGATTTTCCCGGCTTCGGCTCAGGAAAAATTCAATATCGACGGCATTTTCGACGCCATAGTCTCGAAACTTCCTGTCAGCCCTCCCTGGTTCGACAAAGACCAGTTCACCGACAAGAGTATGAGATTCTTCGCCTCCGAGATAATCCGCGAAAAGATTCTGGAGAACTACACCAAGGAAATTCCCTATTGCACCGAAGTGGTGATAGAATCTTTCCACGAAGGCGAGGAACGCTACGACATAAGCGCCGTCATCAACGTTATGCGCGACTCCCAGAGGGGGATAATAATAGGCAAGGGCGGGGCGGCGCTCAAGAAGACTGCCACCGCAGCCCGCATCGAGATGGAGAATTTCTTCCAGAAGAAGGTCTTCCTTCAGACTTTCGTGAAGGTCGAGCCCGGCTGGCGTGAGAATAAGCGCATGCTTAAAAAATTTGGATATATACTTGATTAACAGATAAATAGAATATGAGAGAAGACGACGAGATTTTGGACGAAGAGCCCGCTATCGAGGAAGAAGACGAGGTTCTTGAAGACGAAACCATAAGCAGCGAGGAAGAAGACAAATACGAGAAACTTGTTGCCGAAGGCGAGAACAAATACAAGCTTTCGGGTATGTACAAGGATTGGTTTCTCGACTACGCATCTTATGTGATTCTCGACCGCGCCGTCCCTCATATCGAGGATGGCCTCAAACCCGTGCAGCGCCGTATCCTTCACGCTATGCAGAAGGTTGACGACGGCCACTATCACAAGGTTGCCGGAATAGTCGGAGACACAATGAAGTACCACCCTCACGGCGACGCCTCAATCAAGGATGCCCTCGTGGGTCTGGGCCAGAAAGACTATCTTGTCGATTGTCAGGGCAACTGGGGAAACATCTTCACCGGAGACGCCGCCGCCGCATCCCGCTATATCGAGGCACGCCTCAGCAAATTCGCTCTGGAAGTGGCTTTCAACAAGAAAATCACCGAATTTGTGCCTTCCTACGACGGCACAAATATGGAGCCGGTGGTTCTGCCTATGAAGTTCCCCCTGCTGCTTGCCCAAGGAACAGAAGGCATCGCAGTGGGTCTGGCCGTCAAGATTCTGCCCCACAACTTCAACGAACTTCTGGACGCCTGCATCGCGACTCTCAAGGGTCAGCCCTTCGAACTCTACCCGGATTTCCCGACAGGCGGCCTCATCGATTGCTCCAAATACAACAACGGTCTTCGCGGCGGCAAGGTCAAGATCCGCGCCCGCATAGTCAAGACCGACAAGAAGACAATATCGATTACCGAAATCCCCTTCGGCCAGACGACAGAAAGCCTCATCGATTCGATTATCAAAGCCAACGACAAAGGCAAGATCAAGATCAAGAAGATAGACGATATGTCGTCCGACAGCGTTGAAATCAACATCCAGCTCCAGAACGACATCTCGCCCGACAAAACAATCGACGCCCTCTACGCTTTCACCAATTGCGAGGTGGCCATTTCGCCCAACGCCTGCGTCATTATGGACCGCAAGCCGCACTTTATGGGTGTGGACGAGATTCTCCGCTACAATGCCCTTCATACCAAAGACCTTTTCGAGAGGGAATTGAATATCCTGCTCGACGAACTCGAGGCCGACTGGCACTATTCTTCGCTCGAGAAGATATTCTTCGAGAAAAAAGTGTTCCATATACTTGAAAATGAGGCATCTTCGTGGGAAGAGCAGCTTCGCGACGTCAAAGACGGAATGCTTGTCTATCAGGATTTGCTCCGCCGGCCGATCACAGACGAAGACATCGCCAAACTTGTCGAGAAGCCGGTCCGCAAGATTTCGCGCTTCGACATCAAGGCCGCAGAAGAGAAAATCCGCGGCATAGAGGCCAATATCGACGAAGTCCGCAACAATCTCGAGCATCTTACTGAGTTCACGGTCCGCTATTTTCAGACTCTCAAGAGAAAATACGGCTCAAAGTTCCCCCGCAAGACCGAGATCGCTACATTCGAGAACATCCAGGCCGAGAAGGTCATCACCCTTAACGCCAAGCTCTATGCCAACAAGACCGACGGTTTCGTCGGCATCGATTCCAAGAAGATAGACGGCGCCGAATACATATGCGATTGCTCGAACATCGCCGATGTGATAGTGTTCCTCAAGAACGGAAAATACACTGTCACCAAAGTCAAGGACAAGGCATTTGTGGGCAAGGACATCCTCCACGTGCAGGTCTTCAACAAGGGAGACGAACGCACAATCTACAACGCCATCTATCGGGACGGCAGACAGGGTGGGGCATACTACGCCAAACGTTTCTCCATCACCGGCATCACCCGCGACAAGGAATACGACCTCACAATGGGAACAGAGGGGTCTGCTGTACTTTGGTTCACCGCCAACAGCAACGGCGAGGCAGAAGTCCTCAAAATACACTACAAACCTCGCCCTAAACTCAAGAAACTCATTGATTTCTACGACTTTGCACAGCTTGCCATAAAGGGCCGTTCTTCGCGTGGAAATGTGGTTACAAACAAAAATATCATTGCCAGGATAGCCCTCAAGAGCAAGGGCGTTTCCACTCTCTCCGGCAAGCAGATATGGTTCGACTCCGACATATCCAGACTCATCGACAGCGACCACGGCCAGTATCTGGGTGAATTTGAAGACGGCGACAGCGTGCTTGTCATCTGTTCTGACGGCACCTACTACACCACTTCTTTCGACCTCAACAACCACTACCAAGGCGATATCTCCAAGGTGGAGAAACTCGATCCCGGCAAAGTATATTCCGCACTGTACTATGACGGCGAAGTCAAAGCGTTCTATATCAAGCGTTTCGCTTTCGAACCCAACAACGGCCTGGCTCAGTCTTTCATAAGCGAAGGTTCCGGTTCAAGGCTGGTCGCATTGAGCGAAGACAGATTCCCTCAGCTATATGTCACATTCGGTGGCAAGAACGAGGGACGCGAGAGCGAATCCATTGATGTCGAGGAGTTTATAGGCCAGAAGAGCTTCAAGGCCAAAGGCAAGAAAGTTTCTCCATACGAGATTGCCGACGTCAGATTCATCGAGCCTCTGCAGAAAGAGGTCCCCGAAGAGTCGGAGGACGATGCTCCGGAAGATATTCCTGCCGGCGACTCGCCCGAATCCGAAATTGACGAAGGCCCCGTCTGGACCGACATCTCCGAACCTACTCTGTTTTAGATGATAGTTGCATTGACCGGTTTTATGGCTTGCGGCAAATCCACTTTCGGCCGCGCCGCTGCGGCGAATCTTGGATGCCGTTTCGTCGATTTGGACGACGAGATTGCCCGGCTCTACGGCACTCCCGCGGAATTGTTCGCCGAGGGAGGAGAGAAACTTTTCAGGGATAAAGAATCCGAAGTCCTCGCCCGTGTCCTGACAGCCAGGGACAATGTGGTCCTGGCACTCGGAGGAGGTACTGTCTTGCGCCGCGCCAATTGCGACCTTCTCCACAAGGCGAAGGCCAAAGTGGTCTGGCTCGACACATCTTTCGAGATAATAAGTCTCGAACTCTCCAATGCCGACCGCCCGCTTGTCCGCGAAAAGTCTTTGGATGAAATCAAGTCTCTCTACGATTTCCGCCGTCACAAATACTCCGCCGCCTCCGACGCCGTGGTAAAAGTCTCCTCCACCGACTACACCCGCGCCATCTCCGACCTCACCTCCACCCTCCGCGAACTTCTCTAAAACCCCCGCGTGATTCGGATGTTTGCCGAATCACGCGGGGGATATGACGCGCTAGTGGGCTATTCCACGATGAACTCCGGACGGCCGGAGGGGTGGATGAAGCGGGATTCGGAAGTGCTCCAGTAGCGAAGGTCGCTCTTGCGGACGGGGATGTGGACGGTCTGCTTGGCGCCTTTGGCCACGGAGACTCTTTGGAAGCCCTTGAGCTCCTTAAGAGGAGCTTTGCCTTCGTATTCGGGGAGACGGACAAAGACCTTTACAACCTCGTCGCCATCGCGGCGGCCTGTATTCTTCACTGTGACAGATACATCCCAGGTGTCGCCGGCATCTTCGACCTTGATGTCGGAATACTTGAAACTTGTATAGCTCAAGCCATAGCCGAAGGGATACAACACGTCTCCTTCAAAATATTTATAGGTACGCTTGGTGACATCGTAGTCGTCCATAGGCGGAAGATCTTCGGTGCTCTTGTAGAATGTGAGAGGAAGTTTGCCCGAAGGGTTGCAGTCGCCGAAGAGTATGTCGGCGATGGCGTTGCCGCCCTGCTCGCCGGGATACCAGGACAGAAGGATTGCGGGAAGATTTTCGTTCTCCCAACGGATGGCAGTTGCGGCGCCCACCTCGAGAACGAGAATCACATTCTTGTTGACGGAATAGATTTCCTGAAGGAATCTGGCCTGATCTTCAGGCAGATCGAGGTTCTGGCGGTCGTAACCTTCGCGTTCTATGGTCTTGTCTATGCCCATCACCGCTATGACGACATCGCTCTCGCGGAGATTGCCGGCCATCTCGTCGCCGTAGCCATTGAAAGGAACGTATTCTATGACTTCGGGAATGCTCCATTCGAGTTTGGCTATGCAGTCTTCTCCGCCGTCGAAATATTCCACGACGACGTTATGCTGCGTTCCGGCCTCGAAGTTGACCTTGCCGCCAAATTTTGTCGCGCTGTGCGAAGACCAGTCGTCGATGATGAGTTCGCCATCGACATAGAGGCGGCAGCCGTCGTCGGAAGTCAGTCTGAAGTCGTACTCTCCTGTGAGAGGGGCTGTAACTGTGCCTGTCCAGCGGGCCGACATAGGAGCAACGGGAAGCATAGGATCGGGAGGAAGGTTCAGAGGATCGTAGAGAATGTATTTCTCATTACGGGAAGCGGGGGTTCCCTCCAAAGCGTCACCGGCGAAATACTCCGCCTTGAAACCGCCGTCGGGAGTTACCATCGAGTATCCGTCGCTGGCGATTACCCAGGGTGCAGTATAGATTTCAACGCCGGAGCCAAGTTTTGAAGTTATGCCGCCAAGAGGAGTGACCGGGGCATTGAGAGGATAACCGCTGTAGTCTCCGAAAATGCATTTGTCAGCGCCGAAGCCAACAACCGATATCTTCTTGATTTTCTTGGGGTTGAGAGGCAGTATCCCGTTGTTTTTGAGAAGCACCATCGACTCCTGGGACATCTTGCGGGCCAGGGACTGATGTTTCTCGCATCCCACTACATCGGGAGAAAGTTTCTTGTAAGGATTCTTGTCGGAAGAATCGAAAACTCCGAGTTTCATACGGGCGGTCAGCACGCGGCGTGCGGCTCTGTCGATATCTTCGTCCGAAACCATACCCATCTCGTAGGCGTGACGGAGGGGTTCCATATAGACATCGTCTCCACATTCGAGGTCGAGACCTGCCTTGAGGCAGAGAGCGGCTGCAGTTTCGGGCAATGTCACGAACTGGTGCTCTGCATATACGTTATGAACACCGCCGCAGTCAGAAACGACATATCCGTCGAAGCCCCATTCATCTCTCAGGACTTTGGTGAGAAGCCAGGGATTGCAAGACGATGGAACTCTGTTGATAGCTGTGTATGAGGCCATTATGGACTGTGCGTGGCCTTCCTTGACACAGGCTTCGTAGCCGGGGAGATAGTATTCGCGAAGGTCTTTCTCGCTGATGAATGCATTGGTCGCGAAGCGGTTCTCCTCGACGTTGTTGGCGGCGAAGTGTTTGGGTGTCGAAACCACCTTGAGATAGCGGGGATCGTCTCCCTGAAGACCGGTGACAAAAGCGACGCCCATACGGCTTGTCAGGAACGGGTCCTCACCGTAAGTTTCGGGGGTGCGGCCCCAACGGGGATCGCGGGCCATATTGACTGTCGGAGACCAGAATGTCAGAAGGTCTGAGAACTGGTCGAGCTGGTTCTTGCCTTCGCCAAGTTCGTTCCAGCGTGCACGTGCTTCGTCAGAAATGCAGCCGGCAACAGTATGGAGAAGTTCGGGATCCCAGGTCGCGGCAAGAGCGATTGCCTGAGGAAAAACTGTGAACTTGCCCGGACGGACTACACCGTGAAGGGCTTCGTTGCCGTGGTAGAACTTGTCGAAGCCAAGACGCTCGTTGGCCGGAGAAGTGGCTCTGAGCAAATCTATCTTCTCGTCTGGGGTCATCCGCGAGAGCAAGTCTTCCACCCGATCCGCAATCGGGGCGTTTTCGTCAAGATAAAGGGGATTCTGGGCCGAAGCCGCCGCGGTAATCAACAGGCCTACCGCCAGACAAGTGAATAATTTTTTCATTGGTGGTAATATTTTTTACAAATATAATTAAAAAACTTACATCCAAGTGAGCGGAAACGGAAGGTAGTATAGCTCCGGACGACTTAGCCACCCTCAGCTAATAGAGGGAGGGGCCCGCTCCAAAGGAGTGGGAAGGAC
>R18__coassemble_2951_pt1 | contig 9336 bp, 3 predicted proteins | sample R18__metabat2_high_PE_032 | metagenome-assembled genome bin R18
GTCGAGGATGGCGTAGTAGGGTTGGGCGTTGACGCCGAAGCGCTCGAGGGCGAAGTGGGAGTTGATTTTGCCGAGAGTCTTGAGGGTGCGGCCGTCGGGGGTGGTGACCCAGTCAGATTCGGGAACAGTCATCTTGTCGTCGGCGAAAAGGGCGCAGAAGACGAATTTCTCTTTCAGGAGGGTCAGGACTCTGGGGTCGCTCCAGACGCGGGACTCCATCTCGCGACAATTCACGCAGCCGTGGCCGGTGAAGTCTATAAAGAGGGGCTTGCCTTGGGTGGCGGCGGCAGTGCGGGCCTCTTCGTAGTCGTAGTAAGCGTCTATGCCATAGGGCATTGCGAGGACGTCGCCATATTTGTGGGTGGACGATGCGGCGGAAACGGTGTTGCCATCAGACGACGGCGCGGCGTATTTCTCCAGAACAAAATCCTGCGTAGTGATTGGCGGAAGATAGCCCGAGAGAGCCTTCAGGGGCGCTCCCCACATTCCGGGAATCATATAGACCACAAAGGCGAAGTCTATGATGGCCAGCACCAAACGGGGGAGAGACACGTATTTGACATCGGAGTCGTATTTGAATTTGATCTTGCCAAGGAGATAGAATCCAAGAAGGGCGAAGACAACTATCCAGATGGCGAGATAGACCTCGCGGTCGAGAAGGCCCCAATGATATACCTGGTCGGCAACGCTGAGGAACTTGAAGCCGAGAGCCACCTCGATGAAGCCAAGGACAACTTTTACGGAATTGAGCCAGCCGCCGCTTCGGGGGAGTTTGTCCATAAGCGACGGAGCAAAGGCGAGAATCGTGAACGGAAGTGCAAACGCAATGCTGAATGCGAGCATCGCCAGGATAGGCTCCCAGAACTCTCCCTGAGTGGACTTTATGAGGACTGACCCCACGATGGGCCCTGTGCAAGAGAAAGATACGAGGACAAGAGTGAGGGCCACGAAGAATACTCCGAGAAGTCCGCCGCTGCCGCTGCGGGCATCGCTCTTGTTGGCCAAAGAACTCGGCAGAGTGATTTCGAAAGCTCCGAAGAACGAAGCGGCGAAAACCATAAAGATGGCGAAGAACAGCAGATTGGGGATCCAGTGGGTTGCCAGGAAATTGAAGATGTCGGCGGTGACCGTGGCTCCTCCTGCGAGATATGTAATGAGGATTATGACGGCTATCGGGATGGTGTAGAGGGCGACAATCGAGAGGCCGAAGACTGTGGCGAGCCATTTGCCGCGACCCTTGTGGGCTTCGTTCTGTTTGAGGAAGAAACTCACGGTCATAGGCACCATAGGGAAGACGCACGGGGTGAGAAGCGCCACGAATCCCCAGAGGATGGCCTCGAGGATTATGCCCCAGAGGGATTTGCCGGAGGCAGGCGTGGCGGCAGGCTCAGCGATAGCGGCCGCAGCGGCTCCATCGAGGGAGACTTTTACGATAGCTTCATCGGGCGGCAGACACATTCCTTCCGAGCAGGCGACCCATTCGACGACCAGCGAGGCCGACGAAGCACTTGCGCTAAGCCGCTGGGTGGCAGTGCCTGCGTCCAAATCCACGGAAGCTTCGCCAAGAGCGGAAACTCCTTCCTGCTCAACAACAGAGACATTCATAGACGAGATATGCCACGAGGCGTCGGACGACGAGGCCTTAAGACTGACTATATATTCTCCATCGCCGGAGGCCGAGCTCGAGCCGGATGCCGAAGCCGTAGCCGACCAGCTATAGGGTTGTTCGACAAACTGCGCCCGCGAGACAAAAGGAGCGACAAAAAGTGCGGCGCAGCAGGCAAGTATCACTAAAATCTTCTTCATAACTCTAAAATTTCGTTTTCTCGTGAGCAAAAGTGCCTGTTTTGCTCACCGAGGGGGTCAAAATATGGTGCCGGTGAGCAAAAAGGGGTGTTTTGCTCACGGAATTTTTATTCACAAAGTTCATAGTCCAAAAGTTTCTGCTCGGTGTTGGCGCGAAGGACGCGGACACGGACGCTGTCGCCCAGACGGAAGACCCGTCCGGAAGACTTTCCGCGGGTTTCGTACTTCTCCTCGTCGAACTCGAACCAGTCGGAGCGGATGTCGCGAAGAGCCACCATTCCTTCGATGTGGGTGGGCTCGACCTCGACGTAAATGCCCCAATCTGTCAGGCCGCTGACAGACCCCTCGAACTCGCAGCCGATCTTGTCTTCCATAAACTCGACGGTCTTGAGCTTGATGCTCTCGCGTTCGGCGTCGGTGGCGAGTTGTTCACGCGTGGAGCAATGCTCGCAGTACTCTTCGTAAAGCACGCGGTCCTGACTCTTGGCGCCCGAGAGATACATATCGAGAAGGCGATGGACCATCAGGTCGGGATAACGGCGAATCGGCGAAGTAAAATGAGTATAGTATTTGAACGCCAGACCGTAATGTCCCAGATTGTCAGTCGAATAGCGGGCACGGGCCATAGAGCGCAGGGCGAGAATCTGCAGGGCATTCTCCTCGGGACGACCCTTGGCGGCTTTCATAAGCGCGTTGAGACTGCGGGCTGCCTCGGAAGCATCTCCGCAGGGACCCATCGTGTGTCCGAAATTGTGGGCGAAAGACCTTAGAGACTCCAGCTTTTCGGGATTGGGATTCTCGTGGATACGATATACAAAAGTAGGATTCTTGGATTTGCAGCGACGGGCGACAAATTCGGCTACAGTCCTGTTGGCCAGGAGCATAAACTCCTCAATGAGCCAGTTGCTCTCGCGGCTGACTTTCTGAACCACATCCAGAGGACGTCCGTTCTTATCTACAATGACCTTCATCTCGGGCCTCTCGAACGAAATGGCTCCCTCGGCAAAGCGGCGCTCGCGCAAGGCAGAGGCCAAACGGTGAATCTCAAGAACCTCGCTGCATAAAGGCCCCCGCTGATTTTCAATGATATCCTGAGCCGCATCGTAGTCCAGGCGATAGTCTGAATTTATGACGGTACGACCCAGCCAGCTCTCGCGCACTCGCGCCGAAGAGTCGAGAACAAACACGGCGCTGAAGCACAATTTGTCCTCGTGAGGCCTCAAAGAGCAAAGATTGTTGCAAAGAGCCTCCGGAAGCATCGGCACGGTGCGGTCCACCAGATAGACCGAAGTCCCGCGTGCATAAGCTTCCTTATCAATCACAGATCCGGGCGAGACATAGTGCGAGACATCGGCGATATGGACTCCAACCTCGAACAAACCCTCGCCCAAGTCCTTGAAAGACAGCGCGTCGTCGAAATCCTTGGCATCCGTTGGGTCTATGGTGAAAGTGGTGACGCGGCGGAAATCGCGGCGGCCCTCAAGCTCGGAAGCGGAAATATGCGAGGGAATGGCGCAGGCGGCGGCTTCGACCTCGGGCTCAAAGCGATAGGGCAGACCGTAGGTGGCCAGGATGGCGTGCATCTCGGTGTCGTTCTCTCCGGGCTTGCCCAGCACATCCACTATGCGGCCCAGCGGTTCGGGACTGCGGTCGGGCCAGTCCGAGACCACCACCGCCACCTTCAGACCGTGGCGCGCACCTTCGGGAAGGTCGTCGGGCGAAGCCACATTGATGCGGATGTCGTAGGGCATAGAGCGGCTCTCGACTATGGCCCAGACGCGGTTGCCGCGCACGACCATAACCCCGACGTGGGGCTTGGTGCAGCGCTCCAGCACGCGGAGCACGCGCCCTTCGGCTTTGTGGGAACCTGCTCCGGGGCGCCCTTTGACAACTTCTATCCTGACGCGGTCGCCTGTGAGCGCGTGGCCCACCTTGCGGAAGGGAACATATACGTCTTCGTCCCTCCCTTCGACCTTCACGAATCCGAATCCGCTCGAGGTCAGAGAGAAGATTCCCTCCTCGACGACGGCGCCGCGCGGCTGCTTCTCGCTGCGCAGGCGGCGGCCGCGGATTTTGTTCATATCTTTTTTGGGCCTTCTTGCTTTTTTAGTTGGCATATATTCATTATTTTTGCACGATAAACGCTTGGCAAAAATACACAAAAATATGAATAAGAAAGTATTACTTATGATTCTTGATGGCTGGGGCGAAGGAAAGCACGACCATTCAAACGCAATTTTCACAACCGGAACACCCGAAATCGATGCCCTGAGGGCCAAATATCCCTTCTCGCATCTGAAAGCCTGCGGCGAGGACGTAGGTCTTCCCGACGGCCAGATGGGCAACTCCGAGGTCGGCCACCTCAACATCGGCGGCGGACGCATTGTCTATCAGGACCTTGTAAAAATCAACATGGCCTGCCGCGACCACGCTCTGCTCAAGAACGCAGAAATCGCCAAAGCCTACGAATATGTAAAAACTTCTGGCAAGAAACTCCACTTCATGGGCCTTTGCTCTCACGGCGGAGTTCACAGTTCGCTCAATCATCTCTATGAATTCCTCGCTGAGGCCCAGAGAAACGGTCTCGACAAAGTCTTCGTACACTGCCTGATGGACGGCCGCGACACCGACCCCAAGAGCGGAAAAGGTTTCGTCGAGGAACTCGAAAGCAAAATGGCCCAGACCACCGGCAAGATAGCATCAGTCTGCGGACGCTTCTACACTATGGACCGCGACAAGAGATGGGAGCGCGTCAAAGAAGGTTATGACCTGATAGTCAGCGGCAAAGGCGAGAAAGCCACAAGCGCTGTGGATGCCATCCAGAAGTCTTACGACGAAGGAGTCACCGACGAATTCATCAAACCCATCTGCATAGTCGGAGCCGACGGCGAGCCTCTGGCAAAAATCGAGGAAGGCGACGCCGTCATCTTCTTCAATTTCCGCAACGACCGTGCCCGCGAAATCACCAATGTCCTCACCCAGACCGATATGCCCGAGGCAGGAATGCACACCATTCCTCTCTACTATTGCTGCCTTACTCCATACGACGACAAATTCACAGGCCTTCACATACTCTTCGACAAAGAGAATGTCAAAAAGACTATAGGTGAGGTGGTTGCAGCAGCCGGCAAGAAACAGCTCCGCATTGCCGAGACCGAGAAATACGCTCACGTCACATTCTTCTTCAACGGCGGCCGCGAGGCAGAGTTCGAGAACGAAGACCGTATCCTCATCAATTCTCCCAAGGTTGCGACCTACGACCTTCAGCCCGAGATGAGCGCTCCGCTTGTAAAGGAAGCTCTCTGCGAGGATCTCAAGACCCAGAAGCACGATATGGTGATTCTCAACTTCGCCAACGGCGATATGGTGGGCCACACCGGCGTTTATGAAGCTATCTGCAAGGCAGTCAAATACATAGACAGCGCAGTGGGCGAGGTCGTCCGCACAGCCCGCGCCAACGGCTACACCGTCCTCATCACCGCAGACCACGGCAACGCCGACAATGCGGTCAACCCCGACGGCACTCCCAACACCGCCCACTCCCTCAACGAGGTGCAGTTCATAGTTGTGGACGACGACATCAAGGAGGTCAAGGACGGCCGTCTTGCCGACATCGCTCCCACAATGCTCAAACTTATGGGCATCGCACAGCCCGCTGAGATGACAGGCGAAGCACTCGTATAATGGCATTCGTACACCTTCACGTCCATACGCAGTATTCGGTGCTCGACGGTCTGTCGGACATCAAGAAGCTCTTTGCCCGCGCGCGGGAGCTTCAGATGCCGGCCCTGGCCATCACCGACCACGGCAATATGTATGGAGTGAAGGAGTTCTTCAAGCACGCCTACGCCAAGGACAATATCGACGAGGCCGGCAATCTGATAGTAAAGCCCATAATAGGATGTGAGGTTTATGTCACCCGGCACTACGACCATCATCTAAAGGATGGCCAGCACCGCTCGTACTACCATCTGATTCTTCTGGCCAAGAACCTCGACGGCTACCGTAACCTGATGAAAATCTGTACGGAAGGCCATACCGAAGGATTTTACTACAAACCGAGGGTCTCGCACGAGATTCTCGAAAAATATCACGAAAACCTCATCTGCTGCTCGGCCTGCCTTGCCGGAGAAATTCCCAAGGACATTCTCGATGGCGACATCGATGCGGCCCGCAAGGCCATAGAGTGGCACAAGAATCTTTTCGGAGACGACTACTATCTGGAGGTGATGCTCCACGAGTCCACGACAGGATTTTCCACCGACGTGGGTGAAGGCCAGAAGAAGGTCAATCCCGTGATTTTCCAGTTGGCAGAAGAGTACGGCATCAAGGTGGTGGCTACCAACGACTCCCATTTCATACGCAAGGAAGACGCCGAGGCCCACGACCGCCTCATCTGTCTGACCACCAATTCGGATATAGACGACCCCGACAGGATGCACTATACCCAGCAGGAGTGGCTCAAGAGCGAGGAGGAGATGGCCGTCCTGTTCCCCGACCACCCGGAAGCGCTGGCCAATACCCTCGAGGTGGCCGGCAAGGTCGAAAACTACAAGATAGACCACGACTACATCCTCCCCAAATTCGAACTCCCCGAAGAATTTATGGCCGCCATCGACGACCATCTCGAGAAATACAAGGAAGTCATCGATGCGGGCAGGTGCGACAAGGCCGGCAATTATCGCGGAGACGATTTCTGCAAGAGTGTCGCATATCTCTGCCATCTGACCTACGAAGGAGCACGCAAGCGTTATGGCGAAAGCCTGACCGAAGAACAATCATCGAGAATAGATTTCGAGCTCAAGACGGTCTGCAAGATGGGTTTCCCCGACTATTTCCTAATAGTCCAGGACTATATCAGAGCTATGAGAGACCAGGGATACCTCGTGGGCCCGGGCCGTGGCTCGGCGGCAGGTTCCGTTGTGGCCTACTGCCTCGGAATCACCAATCTCGACCCTCTGAAGTACGACCTCCTCTTCGAGAGATTCCTCAACCCCGACCGTATATCGATGCCCGATATCGACGTGGATTTCGAGAATCTGCCGGCAGCCCACCGCTATGTGGAGCAGAAATACGGCGAAGACCACGTCTCGAGGGTCATAACCTTCGGCACAATGCTCGCCAAGGGAGCCATCAAGGATGTCGCCCGCATCAGCCACGTCTCGCTCGACGAGTCGAACCGTCTCTCGAAGATGATTCCCGCCCATCTGAGCGAGAACGGCAAGGATGTAAAGAAAATAACCCTCGAGAAATGCTTCAAGCTCGTTCCCGAGTTCAAGGATGAGTTCGCCAAGGAAGACAATGAGCTCAACAAGGAGGTCCTGACTTATGCCTCCCAGCTCGAAGGCAGCATACGCCAGACCGGCCAGCACGCCTGCGCCACAATCATCGGCCCCGGCAACCTCAGCGACTATATTCCAATCTGTCTGTCCAAAGACAAGGATACCGGAGAGGATGTCTGGACTTCGCAGTACGACGGCCACTACATCGAGGAATGCGGCCTTCTGAAGATGGACTTCCTGGGTCTGAACACCCTTTCGATAATACACAAGACGCTGGACCTCATAGAGCAGCGCTTCGGAACAAAAATAGACATAGAGGCCATCCCCATCGACGACCCCGAAGTATTTGCCCTCTACGGCCGGGGCGACACCACATCAATCTTCCAGTTCGAGTCTCCCGGAATGAGGGAATGGCTCCAGAAACTCCATCCCGAAAGGTTCGAGGACCTCATCGCAATGAACGCCCTCTACCGCCCGGGCCCTATGGACTATATCCCCGATTTTGTAGATAGAAAGCTGGGAATCAAGCCCATAGAGTACGACCTTCCGGCAATGGAGCCCCGTCTCAAAGACACCTACGGCATCACAGTCTATCAGGAGCAGGTGATGCTTCTCTCGCAGGATCTTGCAGGTTTCACCAAAGGCGAAGCCGACAAACTGCGTAAAGCAATGGGTAAGAAGCAGATAGATGTGCTGGAGTCGCTCAACGGCAAGTTTATGGAGGGAGGCAAGGCCCACGGACATCCCGAGGAGACCCTCAAGAAAATCTGGACAGACTGGAGGGCGTTTGCCGAATATGCCTTCAACAAGTCGCACGCAACCTGCTATGCCTGGGTGAGCTACCAGACCGCCTGGCTCAAGGCCCACTATCCCGCCGAGTTCTTTGCAGCCAACCTCAGCTGCAATATGGACAACATCGAGGAAATCACCAAGATTATGGGCGACTGCCGCAAATGGAAGGTCCAGGTGCTCGGTCCCGATGTCAACGAGAGTCAGACTTCGTTCACGGTCAATGCCGCCGGAAACATCCGTTTCGGAATGGCCGGCATCAAAGGCGTGGGCGAAAACGTGATCAATGCCATAATAGCCGAACGCAACCGTGGCGGTTCGTTTGCCAATATTTTCGATTTTCTGGAGCGTATGCCGGCCGGAGCCGTCAACAGCAAGAGTATGGAGAGTCTGGCCTACGCCGGAGCCTTCGATTCGCTGCCCGACATAACCCGCGCGCAGCTCTTCCACGAACTCACCAAGGACGACCGCTATCTGGATTCGCTGCTTCGCTATGCTTCCAAATATCAGAACGATACGCTCTCGCAAGGAGCGAGCCTTTTCGGCGACGTAGTGGAACTCAAGCCCGTCAGACCCCTTCCTCCGCAGGTGCCCGATGGCGAGTACAACGAAATAGAGATGCTCAAGAAGGAGAAGGAACTGGTGGGTATGTATCTCTCGGCGCATCCTCTCGACAAATTCAAGCTCGAGATAAACGAATTTGCCAATACAAGCCTCACCCGCCTTGCCGAAATCAAGAGCAATGTGGACAGCGACAAATCGCTGCAGGAGAAGGAATTCATTGTGGCCGGCCTCGTCACTGAGGTGGACCTCCGATATACCAAGACCGGCAACCGCCCCTGGTGCAAATTCACCATAGAGGACTACAGCGGAAGCTACCAGTTCACGCTCTTCAGCAAGGACTACGAAACCTTTATGAAATATACCCAGGTCCACAGCCCCCTGCTCATAAAGTGCGCGACAAAGAAGAATTTCCAGCAGAAGAAGGACGACGGCACAAACCAGCCGGACACCTACGACATAAGGATAGTCGGAATCACTCTCCTGTCGAACACCAAGGACGAATTCATCAGGGAGTTCCATATTGTCTGGCCCCTCAAGACCTCGTCGGAAGCTCTCAGGTCCGAGCTTGCGAAGGAGCTCAAAAACCACAAGGGAGGTGCGCGCCTCTATTTCGACGTGCTGTTCGACCACGACGAAAAGTCGGACTCCGTTGTGCTCTTCTCCAAGAAAATCAGCGTGTCGCCCGACTACGACCTTTATGACTGGCTGGATGCCAGAGGATTAAGACATTATATCAAAAAAGAGATAGCAATAGCAAGTAAATAAGAAGGACGCGATTATGAAAAAAGTCTTTTTAGCATTTGCAGTTCTGGCGATTGGTTTCGCCTCCTGCCAGAAGACTGAGCCGGAGAACGGCTCCGAGACGGAATCTGAAAACATCACGCTCAATATCACC
>R18__coassemble_2996_pt1 | contig 9164 bp, 7 predicted proteins | sample R18__metabat2_high_PE_032 | metagenome-assembled genome bin R18
TGATAGATGCGTATTGAAGAGTTCGCAAGAGGATTGTCTGTGTCTATGCTGTAGGTGTAGGTCTCGGGGGTGATGAGGAAATCGGTGGAAGGGGTGATGTGCGGCTCGCAAAGCTCCAGGAGCGAATGGTCGAGACCTTTCTGGGGCAATACTCCGTATTTTGAGAAGGGGTCTATATTGGGCTGGGCCACAACGACTTCTATGGGGTCGGAAGTCTCCTTGTAGGAATGATATCTCCACTCCGAAGCCACGATGGGAACCAGAACGGCTGCGGCGGAGGCGAGAGCATAAGCCCTGCGCCGCCCGGAGGGACGGGTCAATGCAAGGAATATCAATATGTTGCAGGCGAGAATCCAGAGCGAGCCGCCAAGGGTGCCCGTGAGTTCGTACCACTGCACAAGACGGGTTGTGCCGGCAAAGGAGTTGCCAAGGACAAGCCACGGCCAGGAGAACTCCACATCGTGGTAGAAATGCTCCCAAGTGAGCCAGAGGGCCGCCAGCAGCAGCAGGGCGCGGCCTTCGCCGAGGGGTTTCTTGCTCCAGCGATAAATCGAGAATAAGGCCGCCATCTGCAGGGCGTTGAGGGCTATGGCTGCCACTGCTCCTACTTCCGACACATTCCATATCCACCAGGTGGCACCTGCGTTGAAAAGCAGAAAGGCAGCGTAAACATATATGAATGAATGCTTTATCTGGCAGTCCGACAGGAGTTTGTCCATCGCGAGAAGAGGCACCCAGGCCACCAGGGCGACGAAGCCCGCCCCCTCCACCAGAAACGGAAGGGACATAAGAAGAGCGAAGCCGAAAGCGAGCCCCCAAAGTGTCAGTTTTGCATTTTTCTTCATATTCGCAGGGCAAAGATAAAATTTATTTGCCAAAATTAGATATATTTGCAGTTTGTAACGACGTTCCTATGATAGAATTATTCATCAAATCGGTGCTTATCGGCCTTTGCGCTGCCATCCCTATGGGGCCAATCGCCATACTCTGCATCCAGAAGACTATGAGCGCCGGCCGCAGAGCCGGATTCGCCGTGGGCTTCGGTTCGTCGTTCGGCGACACCACTTATGCCGCAATTTCCTTTCTCTCAATTGCATATATAAGCAAGTTCCTCGACGACAACAGGGCTTGGGTGCTTGTCGTGGGCGGCATACTCATTCTCGTGATAGGTCTCGCCATAGCCTGCACCAATCCCGTCTCCGAAATCAAGCAGAAAAGACGCGGCAAGGCCAAGGACGGTCTGGCCCGCAACTTTCTCCAGAGCCTCTTTATGACCTTCACCAATCCCGGCGCCCTGGTGCTTATGCTCGGACTCGTGGCCTTCTTCAAGCTCGATCTCGGAACCAATTCCATCCAGGCCCCTTCGGTGTGGCTTGCAATTGCGGGAGTTTTTGTCGGAACAAATGCCTGGTGGTTCGGATTCACCAGCCTGCTCAATATTTTCAGAAAAAGAGTCAAACTTAAACAACTCATTACAATAAACAGAATCTCCGGCATCGCGATAGCGGTTCTTGGAGCCATATCGCTGTTCCAGGGGATTTTCCAGTTGATGGAGATATAAAAAATGACACTCAAAGACCTTGAAGAAGGACAGACGGCCAGGGTGCTGGCAGTCGGCGGTCAAGGCGCTCTGCGCCAACACTTTCTGGATATGGGGATTGTCCCCGGGGCTGTTCTGGGCTTTGTCAAGCTCGCCCCTATGGGAGACCCTATGCAATTCAAAATCCGTGGCTATTCACTCACTCTGCGAAAAGGCGATGCTGCCCGCATTGAGGCCGAACTCGTTGAGCCCGAGGACGATGCGGACCCTGCCGCGCTTCGCGTGGAGCCCGAGACCGATTCTGAACACCCGGGCCTGGGCGAGGGAGGAGTTTTCCACGTGCACAAAGGCGAGTATCCGCTGCCGCCCGGAACCCCGCTGACCTTTGCCCTTGTGGGCAACCAGAACTGCGGCAAAACCACCCTTTTCAACCAGCTCACCGGCGCCTCGCAGCACGTCGGCAACTTTCCGGGGGTCACCGTCGAACGCAAGGACGGCGCCATCAGGCAGCATCCCGGCACTCTGGTCACCGACCTCCCCGGCATCTATTCCCTTTCGCCCTACACCAGCGAGGAGATTGTCACGCGAGACTTCATCCTCGGCGAAAGGCCCAAGGGCATAATCAATATAGTTGACGCCACAAACATCGAGCGCAACCTCTATCTCACCCTCCAGCTTATGGAGCTCGGCATCCCTATGGTGGTGGCTCTCAATATGATGGACGAGGTCTCGGAGAACGGCGGCGCCATTTTGGTCAACAAAATGGAGAGTCTGCTGGGCGTGCCCGTGATTCCCATTTCCGCCAAGAAGAACCAGGGCGTGGACGAGCTCATAGACCACGCCGTCCACGTGGCGCAGTACCAGGAAGGCCCTTCGCGCTACGATTTTTGCGGCGCGCAGGACCACGGAGGCGCAGTGCACCGCTGCATCCACGCCATCGCGCACCTGGTGGAGGACCACGCTCAGAGGGCCGGCGTCCCCATACGCTTTGCGGCCACAAAACTGGCGGAAGGCGACTCGAAGGTCCTCGCGAGGCTCGGACTCGACCGCAACGAGACGGAAATGCTGGAGCACCTCGCAGTGCAGATGGAGGAGGAGAGGGGACTCGACCGCGCCGCCGCCATCGCCGATATGCGCTTCGATTTCATTTCGGGAGTGTGCCGCAGCACTGTTGTACGCCCGCGAGAAAGTGTGCAGCAGCGCCGCAGCGGCTCCATCGACCGCGTGCTGACCGGCCGCTTCACTGCCCTGCCTTCGTTCCTGCTCATCATCGCCGCCATTTTCTGGTGCACCTTCGGGCCGCTGGGCATATGGCTGTCAGACCTTGTGCAGCAGGGGGTGGACTTCCTTTCTTCGGCCGTGGACGCTGCTCTCGCGGCCTACGGTCTCAACCCTGTGGTGCAGTCGCTGGTGGTCGACGGCGTCTTTGCGGGGGTGGGCACGGTGCTGAGTTTCCTGCCCTACATCGTGATTCTGTTCTTCTTCCTTTCGATGCTGGAGGACAGCGGCTATATGGCCCGCGTGGCGTTCGTTATGGACAAGATTTTGCGCCGCATAGGGCTTTCGGGCCGGAGCATAGTGCCTATGCTGATTGGCTTCGGCTGCACGGTTCCTGCTGTAATGTCCTCACGCACACTGCCTTCCGAGAGGGACAGAAAGATGACGGTGCTCCTCACGCCCTATATGAGCTGCTCGGCCAAACTGCCGATTTATGCGCTTCTGATTGCGGCGTTCTGCCCGGGCTATGGCGCTCCGGTGCTGTTCTGCACCTATCTGTTCAGTATTCTCATCGGGATTTTCGTGGCCCGGTTGATGCGGCGGACGCTTTTCCGCGGCGAGCCCGTGCCTTTCGTCATGGAACTTCCCGCCTATCGTATGCCCGGATTGGGAAATGTGGGGAGGCTGCTCTGGGACAAAGCCCGCGATTTCCTGACGCGTGCTTTCACGGTGATTTTTGTGGCCACCATCGTCATATGGTTCCTGCAGAAGTTTGACCTTCGTCTCAATGTGGTGTCCGATCCGGAGTCCAGCATCCTGGCGCTTGTGGCAGGCTGGATAGCTCCTGTGTTCGAGCCGCTGGGTTTCGGCTCCTGGCAGATGTCCACCGCCCTGATTTCCGGATTTATGGCCAAGGAAAGTGTGGTTTCGACCCTCTCGGTTCTGGTCGGGCCGGGGCCTTCTGCTTTGGCTGCGTTCGTTTCCCCTGTTGCGGCTCTGGCACTTCTGACCTTCATACTTCTTTACACTCCTTGCGTGGCCGCCATTTCTTCGGTGCGCCGCGAACTTGGCTCCCGCTGGGCCGTCTTTATGGTTGTGGGTCAGTGCGTTGTGGCCTGGCTGGCAGCTTTCTTGGTCCACTCTTTGGCTTTGGTGGTGCTATGAATGCGGCGTCCTGGATAGTTCTGGCAGTTCTGGCCGTTTGTGTCTTCTTCGCCCTTCGGGCCATTTTTCGCGGGCGCTCCGGCGGGTGTTCGCGGCGGGATTCCTGCTCGGGATGTCCGTTCTCGGACGGATGCGGGCAGTGACTGCCGGGTTCTCCCGTACGAAACGATGAGGGAAACACGAAAGAAGCCGGACGAAAAATCGTTCGGCTTCTTTGGGGTGGGAGTAATAGGATTCGAACCTATGACCCCCTGCTTGTAAGGCAGGTGCTCTAAACCAGCTGAGCTATGCTCCCGTTTTGGGATTGCAAATATACGACTCTTTTTTAAATCTCCAAAAATTTATTCAGAATTTTATTCTGGTCGTTTTGGAGATGCGCGTGGGCTTGGAGATGAACGAGAGCCCGCCCGATGCCACTTTGATGGCTGTGGAGAGAAAATCAAAAGATGAATCAAGGGTGAGATCTCCGCGGTTGGCGACATAAAGAAATGTGCAGCTTTGCTTCGCTCCTGCGATAAGGGAGATTTCGTCCACGGGACCTTCGAAGAATCCGCTGTAAATGCACTTGTCGAATGAACCGTAAATGAATAGAGAAGCGTTGGATATGTTTTCGGACTCTTCAGCAGCAAGCAAGAGAGAGATGGTGTTGAGGTCCTTTGAGAAAGGACTCTGTCCACCTTCATCGGCAGTCGCGCAGGAAGCTGCACAAACCGATATTGCCACGGCAGTCGCGAAAATTCTCACCCTCTTTTTCATCCAAATCAATAATTTATGAACCACAAGTTTTACGAGTGCAAAGGTATGGCGACAAATGTTCATAAAAAACACTCCATCAGCGATTTACGATTTTCTGAAAGAAATTTGTGGTTTTTTGGAAAAACGCTGTGATTTTCCATATTTTTCGCCGCCTGAAAGCCCGGACTGACAAAATGTCGCATCTGTTCCTCTGGTATCTTTTTTGAAATTTTTGGAAACGCACTTGAAAATATTAAAAAACACTATACTATGGCAAAAGGAAAAATAGGGGTAACCACAGAAAACATATTCCCCGTCATCAAGGAATTTCTCTATTCAGACCACGACATCTTCATCCGCGAACTGGTCGCCAACGCCGTTGATGCCACGCAAAAGCTTAAGGCACTGAGCGGTACGGGCGATTTCAAGGGCGAACTCGGAGACCTCACAATCCATATCGACCCCGACAAGGACAAAGCCACAATCAAGATCACCGACCGCGGCATCGGTATGACAAAAGACGAGGTTGACCGCTATATCAATCAGATTGCATTCTCGTCTGCAGGAGAATTTCTCGAGAAATACAAGGACAAAGCCGGCAACATCATCGGACACTTCGGCCTCGGATTCTACTCTTCGTTTATGGTTTCGAAGAAGGTCACAATCGAAACCCTCTCCTGGCAGGAAGGCGCAGAAGCAGTCAAATGGAGCTGCGACGGAACCCCCGAGTTCTCTATGACAAAATCGGGCCGCAAGGAGCGCGGAACAACCATCACCCTCGAGCTCGACGACGAAAGCAAGGAGTTTGCCGAAGAATCCAAACTCGGCGCCCTCCTTGGCAAATATTGCAAGTTTATGCCTGTTCCCGTGGCTATGGGTATGCAGAAGGAGTGGAAGGACGGCAAATACGAAGACACTGACAAACTGAACATTATCAACGACACCGAGCCCCTCTGGACAAAGAAACCTTCGGATCTCAAGGACGAGGACTACCTTGCGTTCTACAACAAACTCTATCCTATGCAGGAAGACCCTCTTTTCCACATCCATCTGAACGTCGATTATCCTTTCAACCTGACCGGCATCCTCTACTTTCCCAAAATCAAGAACAATGTGGAGGTGTCTCGCAACAAAATCCAGCTCTTCTGCAACCAGATGTTCGTCACGGATTCCGTGGAAAACATTGTGCCCGAGTTCCTTACGCTTCTCCACGGAGTCATCGACTCTCCCGACATCCCGCTCAATGTGTCCAGAAGCTATCTTCAGGAAGACGCCAATGTCAAGAAGATTTCATCCTATATAACAAAGAAAGTTGCAGACCGCCTCGAAGAGATTTCGAAGAACAACGCCAAGGAATATGAAGAGAAATGGGACAATCTCAAGCTCTTTATAGAATATGGTATGATAACCGACGAGAAATTCTGCGAGAAAGCCCTCAAGTTCGCCCTTCTCAAGAACACCGAAGGAAAATATTTCGGCTACGAAGACTACAAGAAAGCCATCGAGCCCAACCAGAAAGACAAGGACGGAAAGATTGTAATCCTCTACTGCTCAGACCCTACCGCTCAGTTCAGCCAGGTGGAGGCCGCCAAGGCAAAGGGCTACGACGTCCTGGTCTTCGACTGCCCTCTCGACGCCCATTTCGTCAATCTGCTCGAGCAGAAACTCTCCGACTGCCGTTTCAAGAGAGTGGACTCGGAAGCCACCGACAGGCTCATACTCAAGGAGGACGCCGCCAAGTTTGAAATCTCGGACGACGACAAGAAACTCGTGCAGGGAGTCTTCGAGGAGATTCTCCCCAAGGAGTACAAATACGAGGTTTCGGTCGAGAATCTCGGCGAAAACCAGTCTCCGATAGTCATCACCCAGAGCGAATTCATGCGCCGCTACCGCGATATGGCGGCCCTCGGCGGAGGAATGAATTTCTACGGCGAACTTCCTGAAAGCTACAACATTACGGTCAATGCCGAGAATCCTCTGATAAAGAAAATCGCAGGCGATGCAGGCATTGCTTCGATCAAGGCCGACAACGAACTTCTCAAGCAGGCCACAGACCTCGCCCTTCTGTCCAACAATATGCTCAGGGGCAAGGCTCTCGCCGACTTCATCGCCCGCAGCCAGGAGCTTTTAAGCAAATAAGGTACTTGGTTTACGAGGCATCGATACACGAGTATTTCCCTGACGGAAGCATATTTCACGGCTTCGTGCCCCTTGTGATGGGCACGAAGCTCGATGTGCTTCTGACAGGCGCCACCGCCGGATGCTGCGAAAACCTTTGGCGGCGGATGTGCGCCGAGGCCGAAAGGCTCGACAAACTGCTCAGCCGCTTCGACCCCGCAAGCGAAGTCGCGGGAATCAATCGCGGCGAAATCGGGCAGCCATCGCGCGAGCTGAGCGAAATCCTGGACATCTGCGATGCCTACAAGCAATCCACCGGCGGCCTGTTTGACATCCGCGTCGGCGGATTTTTGGATTTCGGAGGCTTCGGCAAAGGATTTCTTCTTCGGCGATTCAAGGAGATGCTGCTCGAAGAAGGCTTCTCCACCGCATACATCGATTTCGGCGGCAGCTCGATCACGGCTCTCGGCCACCATCCCCACGGCGACTGCTGGAAGGTGGCAGTCATCGACCCCTTCACGGGCGCCAAAGTGCGGGAAATCGCCCTTCGCGATATGTCTATGTCCACTTCCGGCAACCAGCCCGGCTACTCGGGGCACATAATCAATCCGCACACAGGCGAGCCGGCCGCACAGCGCAAGATGGTGACGGTGCTGTCGGAAGACCCGCTCACGGCGGAGGTGTGCAGCACCGCCGTGATGATTTCGGACGAAAAAGAACTTGATTTTATCAGGAAAAATAACGAACTTGCAGGGATTTTCGTATCGTAGCAAAAAGTTTATGGAAAAGGAAGAAAACGTCGATTTGGGACTCAGGCGGTTCATCAAAAGCCTCGGATATCTGGCAGGAGGAAGCATTCTGCTTTCGGCCACGCCCTGGCTCGCATCCTGCACTCCCGAAAAACTCAAGGAAGCAAGTTCGAGCGGCACCGCCAGACTCGGCCTTATCGGCACCGGCTCAAGAGGTCAGTACCACATCCACAACATCCTCGAAATTCCCTTTGCCAAAATAGTCGCCCTGTGCGACACCTACGAAGTCAATCTCGACGCCGCTTCGGCCCTGGTGCCCGACGCCAAGCGCTATACCGACTACCATAAACTTCTGGAAGACAAAGACATAGACGGAGTTATAATAGCCACTCCTCTCGGTCTGCACGCCCAGATGACTATCGACAGCCTCGCGGCCGGCAAGCACACTTTCTGCGAGAAGGCGATGGCCCTTACGATGTACGACTGCAAGAGGGTCCTCGACGCCTACAACTCCACCGACCGCGCCCTATACTACTGCCTGCAGCGAATGTACGACGAGAAATACGTCAGGGCCTTCCAGAAAATCCGCGAAGGCCTCATAGGAGACGTCGTGGGTATGCGCTGCCACTGGTTCCGCAATGCCGACTGGCGCAGGGAAGTCCCTTCGCCCGAGCTCGAACGCAGCATCAACTGGCGTCTCTACAAAGAGTATTCAGCCGGACTGATGACCGAGCTTGCATCGCACCAGCTCGAGGTCTGCACCCTGGTCGCCGGCAAGGTTCCGGAGATGGTGTCCGGATTCGGAGACATAGTTTACTGGAAGGACGGACGCGAAGTTTACGACTCCGTCAGCCTCACCTACAGATTTTCGGACGGCCGCAACATAGCCTACGAGTCGCTCATTTCCAACAAGTTCAACGGAATGGAAGAGCAGATTATGGGCCACAAGGGCACTGTCGATCTTTCGAAGGGAATCTACTATCTTGAGGAAGACAATTCCGCATTTGGAGTCAAGCAGCTCATCGAGGAAGTCAAGACCGGAGCATTTGCGGCAGTCCCCACGGCAGGCCCCAGCTGGCGCCCCGAACTCCGCAGCAAATACATCCCCCACGCCATTATGGAAAAGAACTCCACAGCAGTGGTTTCCGGCGAGAGTATGATAGGCGCCGCCAACGACGGATCGAAAGACATTATGGAAGCCTTCTGTCAGTCCTGTCTGACAGGCGAAAAAGCAGTCTCAGTGGTCGAGGAAGCCTATACCACCACAATCCTGTGCCTCCTGGGCAACCAGGCGATGGACGAAAGGCGCACCGTCCTCTTCCCCGAAGAATACAAAATCCCCTATATGAAATTCTAGCACTATGAAAGATATAGTCATATCGGGCAAGGCCGTCAAGAGAGAACTTTGGATTGCGCTCGGGTGCTTCATCGCCGCCGTCGTTTTCGACATCGTCGGCATAGTCAAATACGGCAAACCCTTCGTGGAAGTCTTCCAGACCATAGGCTACGAAATCGTCATCGCCCTGGTCATCTACTTCTGCCTGGCACTCGTCCGCGCCGTCGTATTCCTCATCTTCAGGCTGCTTGGGAAATAGCCGTCCGCCTCACGTTTCAAAATATCCCGTCCTGCCCGACGGCGT
>R18__coassemble_3002_pt1 | contig 9112 bp, 9 predicted proteins | sample R18__metabat2_high_PE_032 | metagenome-assembled genome bin R18
TCCCCCTATACCGTTCCGGGGGTGGAAAGGTCCTCCGGACCTTTGCTCCCTTCCACTTCCGCTCTCATCAAAATTCCGTTTAGCTAAGAATTGCAGCATTGATTCTTTTTATTTAATTCACTATTCTCGTAGCGGAAATTAGTAATCGTTAAAAAATAAACGGAGGCGGAGTGGATATTCGGTCTGGCGACCGTAGCCACCCTCGGCTCGTCAGAGGGAGGGGCCCGCTGGATACAAGTTATTTGCCGAAGGCAAATGACGCGGTAGACAGTGGGAGGGAAGGAGCGAAGCGGAAGTCGCCAGATTGAATATCCCGGAGACGGAGGTTATTTTTATGCATAAAAATTCATCGAATAGTTAATGTGGCTGAAACTCAGTTAATTATGGGAGGATTTGAAAGTTATTTTCAGTTTAATTATGTAATATTTACGGTTTTATGCGGGTACGGGGTGGCTTTGAAAGGATTATTATGCTGATATTCAGTATTTTAGCAAAATTATATAAACCTACGTTAATGTGAAATTGGTTTACAATTCGGAAATTTTATGAAATCTTGGAGTCGAAATTTTTGTAAACCGAAATAATTTTGTAATTTTGAACAAAAGAACAACCTAAGTTTACATTTTTACAATTCACATTTGTAATTCGCAAAATTTACATATATGAACACCCGATTACAGCAATTTCTGACGATGGAAGGAATGACTCCCGCCAGGTTCGCCGACCAGATGGGCATCCAACGCTCGGGCATCTCTCACCTACTCTCGGGCCGCAACAAACCAAGCTTCGAATTCCTGCAAAAAATCTTCACAGTCTATCCAAAACTCAATCCCGAGTGGCTGATTATGGGAAAAGGCAAGCCATATCTGGATCAGCAGCACGCCGTACTGCCTGTAGAAACCACAGAAGAACCTATAGTTCAGCAAGTTACGCCCCAAATCGAGCCCCTTCAACCCTCTGAGAATCCAAAATTTGAAGAGCCCCTCCCCACTATCAATCAAAAACAGGAAAGAAAAGTGACAAAAATCATCATTTTTTACTCCGACGGAAGTTTTGAAGAAAGGTAGTTGCAACAAAGAGAATAAATTTCTACCTTTGCAGCCGCAATGCAAAAAATCTGTCTTTTCAAATATTGGCAAGTTGCCACTCAAAGACTCAACCCTCGAGCCAGTGTGTAGTCCCGACATCCAAAGTCCACGGAACTACCGACACTTAACGCCCGAGAAAAATGATTCAGATTTTTTACAATTCCAACGGTCAGATCGAAGTATCTGAAAGCATCGACATACTGAAGAAAATTCAAGTCAAGGACACTCTTTGGCTCGACCTCTTCTCCCCCAGCGGAGACGAAAAACGAGCTGTAGAAGATTTTCTCGACACCACACTCCAGAGCCGCGCCCAAGCAGAGGAAATCGAGAGCTCATCGCGCTACTACGAAAGCCCTAATTCCATATTCGTCAACACTAACTTCCTGATTCCCAGCGCCGAAAATTACTCTATGGAGTCTGTGTCGTTCATCCTGACCGGCAACACCATCACCTCCATCAGGCAAGTGCCCCTGAGGAGTTTCACCGACATCCAGCGCCGAATCCTCGCAAACATCAAGCTCTACCCCACCGGCTTCCATATTCTTATAGGTATTCTCGAAAACCGCATCGACCTCGACGCAGATATGATCGAGCTTATGTCTAAAGAGATTGCCCAATACAGCAAAAGAGTCAGCCTCGGCGAAGATGTCAACGAAGAATTCCTCCTGGATATCAATCAGTTGCAGGAAAACACGATGCTCGTTCGCGAAAACATCGTAGATAAGCAGCGAATGGTTTCGAGCATACTCAAGAGCGACAAAACTCCCGACAGCGTCGAAGGCAAGCTCAATATTCTGCTCAAAGACGTAGCATCTCTCATCAACCACACCAACTTCAGCTTCGAACGTCTTGAATATCTGCAAAATACGGTCTTGGGTATCATCAATCTCGATCAGAACAAGATTATGAAGGTTTTCACCTTCGTATCGCTGATGCTGATGCCTCCCACCCTTATCGCAAGTTTCTACGGAATGAACATAAAGCTCCCCTTGGTCGGTGGCAGCTGGGATATGATCATAGTCCTCTCCGTGATGGCCGTAGTAATCTTCATATCCTTCCTCATCTTCCGCAAGCGCAATATGCTATAGAATACTAAACAGCAGATTCAGGGCGCTGGAGGCGAAGCGTTGGATGTTGACGGCGCGGTCTGTGCCGAACTGCACTTTGCGTGAGACCACATAGATGGAGCCGTCGGCCTCGCGTCGCGCGGCGGCAGTCCAGGCCATTCCGACGGGCTTGCCGGGAACTCCCCCACCCGGCCCTGCTATGCCGGAAGTAGCTACAGCATAGTCAGTTCCAAGTTTCTGCAAGACTCCAGAAGCCATCAGTCGCACACACTGTTCGCTCACTGCCCCGTGCTCGGCTATCACCTCCGGAGGCACACCCAGCACCCCTATCTTGACAGAATTGTCATACGAAGTGACAGAGCCCCAATAGTATGAAGATGATCCGGCCATAGAAGTCATAAGATGAGAAATATAGCCCCCCGTGCAGGACTCTGCAGCCGACATAGTCTTGCCTGAGGCCAGAAGCTTGCGGGCAATCTCCGCCTGCAGGGAGGTGTCGCCATATCCATAGATATAGTCTCCAATCAATTCCCGCAGGCCTGAAAGATAAGGTTCAAAATCGACATCCTCACCACCATAGCACGACAAGCGAAGCCGCACCCCAAGCACAGGATTGGGCAGATAAGCCAGTTTGATAAACGAAGGTAAAGAATCTTCCCAAGAGGCAATCCGGTCTGCCAGAACCGACTCCGGCAAACCATAAGTACATACAGTACAATGAGTTATACATTCAAGCGAATAATGCTCGCGGATATCGGAAACCACTGCAGGAAGCAAGCCGAGAGCCTCGAAAGGCACACCGGGCAAAGAATACAAAGAACACTTGCCGGAAGGCCCAATTCCGTGGAAAGCCATCCCGGGAGCAGTCCCCTTGTGATTGACCAGCACGCAAGCCTTGTCGGGCACAAGCGCCTGCGCCCGATTGGTCTCCAGCATAGGAATGCCGCGCGCCGAAAGAATACGCTCAACCTCGACCAACTGAGAGGCGGACTCCACATAAGCGGCAGACCCCGACAACTCCTTCAAAGCCTCTTTTGTGATGTCATCTTTAGTAGGTCCGAGGCCGCCGGTGACAACCACAATGTCGCTGCAAGAGAGGCAATCTCCCAGCTCGCGGACTATCGCGCTATGTGAGTCGCCAATCGATGTCATTCGTACCACCTTGATACCCAAAGAGTTAAGCTCACGGGCAATATAAGATGAATTTGTATCTACAATCTGGCCGATGAGAATCTCGTCGCCTATTGTGCAAACCGATGCTGTAGTCATAATGTTTTAAGTATTCTTCTGACAAACGAAGGGCCGTTCTTTATGAGGCCCGTGGAAAGTGAAATCAAAGTAACGCCCTTGGACAGGAGTTCACGCGCGTGGGCAATATTGGACACATCTGCCTCTGCGACAACCGGAACTATGCCGCCCGCAATCGCAAGAACTGCGTCGAGATGATTCTCCGGAGCCTCGACGGCATCTACGCCCGCAAGCAGAGAATAGCGCACAACAGTCTCAATTTCAGACGCTTCCATATTCTGCGATATCTTGACCATCACCGGGCGATACACATCGTTGTAGCGGCGAACGGTCATAATGCGGTCGATGAGCTGGGCATATCCCACAAGAGGAAGAGCCAGAGCTATGACTGCCCCGAAATCATAAACAAGCGCAAAATCCTTTTCGACTTCCTTGACATATGCATCGCTGTGATGGCCTCCTACTACAACTATTGGGACAATGCCGCGCGGAGGATTGTCGGCAAGATTGCGTACAATTTTGACCGCATTGCGTGCCGGACCTATTTCCACGAATCCGGGGCCGAAGAGAGCGAGATCGTTGTAGTACTCCCCTTTTCTGTCCAGACCCGAAGCCACGCCGACCGGGTTCGGGAACTTAACACCAAACAGCTCAGTCTCAAGCGATTGCCTGCGGTAAACGAACATCCGGCGAGCCAGATTGTGTGCAAAGGGCACATAGCGCAGAAGCCTCAGAATCCGGAAAGCTATGGGGTGATATTCTTTGACAGGACTCATTTCAAACTATTTTTTACGGCAGAGCCACATTCCGAAGAATGTAAGCAAGCCATTGACTATCAATAAAGAAAATCCGAGGTCAAAGCCCAGGAAGGCTTTGAAGCAAAGATTCAGCGCAAGGCAAAGCAGCGGAGCGGCCACTGCCACAAACGGCACGGCACGGTCGCGGACTTCGCAGCGGGTGAGTATTCCAAAGAAGAACATTCCAAGCAGAGGGCCGTAAGTGTAGGAAGCGAGCTTATAGACAAGATTGACCACCGCATCGCTGCTGACAATCTGCAGGACAATGATAATCAGCAGGAAAACGAGGGCGACGCAGGCGTGGACAGTCTTGCGCACACGTTCCTTGCGCGCGTCATCCCAATCGGAGCGCTCCTTCAAATTGAGATAGTCCACACAGAACGACGAGGTCAGACCCGTCAGGGCCGCCCCGGCGCTCGGATAGGATGCAGAGACAAGACCTATCAGGAAGAAAACCCCAACTCCTACCCCCAGATACTGACTTGCAACTGTGGGGAACAATGTATCTGTCTTGTCAAAGGAAATTCCCTTGCTCTGGGCATACACGCAAAGCAGGGCTCCCAGAAGCACAAAGAAGAGATTCACCACCACTATTATTATCGAAGTGGTGTACATATTCTTCTGAGCCGACTTGAGATTCTTGCACGAAAGGTTCTTCTGCATCATTGTCTGGTCGAGACCTGTCATCGCGATTGTAACGAAAATGCCTGATACAAACTGTTTTATGGCGTTAGTGCCGTGGCTCCGGTCCCAGTCGAACCAGCTGGTGAAACTATGTCCATAGCCGACGGCTGCGGAATTTTCGTTGACTGTGCCGCCCACAACGGAAAGCATCTGCGTGAAACTCCACCCCATATCCTTGCAGATAAAGCAGATTGTAAGTCCCACAGCCAGAAGCATAAAGGTGGTCTGGAGCACATCTGTCCATATTATTGTCCTGACGCCTCCCCGATAGGTATAGAGATAGAGCAGAGTCAGGAAAACCGCTGTAACCAAAGCAAATACTGCCAAAGGCGACGAACTCTTCAAACCGGAAGGTATGAATGCGAAAAGCACCACCATCACCACAAAAATCCTCACGGCGGCTCCCAGCACACGCGAAACGAGGAACACTGTGGTTCCAGTCTTGTGGGAAACCGAGCCGAAACGTTCACCCAGATATCCATAAATGGACGTCAGGTTCATCTTGTAATACAGCGGCAGCAGGACCTTGGCAATCACGATATATCCGCCCACAAATCCCAGTACCAGAGGCATATAGAAGAAATTCTGAGCCCACACGTTGCCGGGCACCGAAATAAAGGTGACGCCCGAGATCGAAGCCCCTATCATTCCGTAGGCCACTACAGGCCAGGGAGCTTTCCTGTCGCCGGCAAAAAAGCCGCTGCCCTCACCGCTGCCCCTGCCGCTAAGCCACGATATGACAAATACAAGAGCTGTATAGGCCGCGAAAGCCGCCAAAAACAAAGCGAATGGAAATTCCTGTTGCATAACGGATCAGGGTTTGAAAAGCTGACGGCCGGCAATGGAGCGGCCAAGCGTGAGTTCGTCTGTATATTCAAGATCGTCGCCGAAGCCTACCCCGCGCGCAATTGCAGACACGGTGACATCAAACTGCGAAATCTGCTTGTAGATATAGAAAGAAGTGGTTTCGCCCTCCATTGAGGTGCTCAAGGCCAGAATTACCTCGCGTACAGAGCCTTCGGCGAGGCGCTCCACCAGCTCGCGGATGCGCAGGTCGGAAGGCCCGATGCCGTCCATAGGGGAAATTATGCCCCCGAGGATGTGGTACAGCCCTTTGTACTGCCCTGTGTTCTCGATGCTGAGGACATCGCGGATGCTCTCCACAACGCAGACGGTGGAGTGGTCGCGGCGCGCATCAGTGCAGAAAGGGCACCGGCCGTCGTCGGAAATCATTCCGCAGGACGGGCAGAACTTGACGCTGTCTTTCAGCGCTATGAAGGAGGCGGCTGCGTGCTCCACGTTCTCCCGCGGTGCGCCAAGGACGTGCAGCGCAAGCCTCAGGGCTGTCTTGCGGCCTATGCCGGGGAGGGCGGCGAAACTCTCCACCGCATCTTCCAGAAGCCGGGATGAAAGGCCGCCGCTAAGCATTGAGGGAAGTTTTGTGATATTCCATCAGCCCGTCGATGGGGTCGCGGAGGACCTTGCCGAGCCGCATTCCGGCCGCCGCCACAGTCTTTTCAAGAATATCTTTGTGATAGTATGCCACCGAACCCACGAAATTCACCGGATATTTTTTGTAGTCGTAGTGCACGACATTGCGCCGCAGGAACTCCTCAAAGCCGCTCTTGAGCATAGCGGAAATGTGGGGATGGTTGCGGAACTCGCGAAGGAAGGGCGAGAAAGACGCCAGAAAGCGGTTCGGCAGCGGTTCCCGATAGACCTTCTGCACAATTGCGGGATAGTCGAGATCGGGAAATCTTCTGGTAAATTCCTTTTCGAGGGCCGGCGGCAGAAGACCTTTTATAAAGTCCGAAAGGAGTCTTTTGCCGAAATACGCGCCCGAAGCTTCGTCTCCGAGTATGAATCCGCCGGCCTTGACAGGGCTCTCGGCGACCGCACCGTCGTAAAAACAGCTGTTGGAGCCGGTGCCGAGGATGCAGGCAATGCCGGGTTTGCGGCCGCACAGGGCCCGCGCGGCGGCAAGGATGTCTGAATATGCTTCGACTTTTGCTCCCGGGAACACATCCGACAGGCATCTTTCGAGTTTTGAATTGGTTTCTCCACCGACAAGGCCTGCACCGTAAAAGAAAATTTCATCGACCTTGCGGCCTGCTGCGGGGACAACCCTGTCTCTGAGAATGCTTTCAATCGCGTCTTCTTCCATAAAGACCGCATTGATGCCGGAAGTCTCGACCTGCGACACTTCGCCTGCGTCGGAGATAACTCTCCACGACACCTTGGTAGCACCGCTGTCAGCTATGATTTGCATATCATTTCAGATTTTTGTCATCGACATACACTCCGTGTTTGTGCCAGAAGCGCGCGCCATAGACCGCCAGCACCACATATGCCACATTGAGCGCAGCCATAAAATACATCCCGCTTATTGCAAATATAACAACCGACAACGAGTCGATCAGAAGCCAGAAATACCACTGGCAGATGTACGAGCGGCTCAGGAAAAAAGTGCCGAGCATACTTCCCACTCCCATAAACGTGTCGAAATATGGCAGGCTCAGGAATGCGGGGGCGCCGTGCGAAAAGGCATACGACTTGACAAGCGGCACAATGGCAAAGTAGGCCGCGACTGCAATCAGCGAAGCCACTCCTCCCACCTTCCAGTTGAAGCGCGCAATGGCGACCTTGTCGGAATCGCCTTCCTCGCGGCTGCCGTATTCCTCCATTGCAGCTTTTTTGACCTTGCGGAACTGCAAGAGGCCATAAAAGGCATTGCCTATATAGAAGAACTGTATGGCGAGCATCATAAGGTAGCTGTTGTGCCAGTACACGAAGATATTGATTATGGATGCGACTATGCACATATACCACAGATAGTGGCTTTTCTTTACCTGCAACAGCACATAGAGGAAGCCCACTATCATTGCGAAGACTTCCATCCAGCCGAAGAACCCGAGATTTGAAATGTATTCAAGCATAGGTTTTAAAATTAAAAAGGTGGACCTGTAAGCCGAATTCTGTACCCTTGCGGGCTTCTATCATTTATCTGGTGCAGCCTACCCCTCGGCAACGGACGAGCAGCCCTTGACTGCCGATATATTTGGCCTTGCAGCCCTCCGGTGCGTACCCCCGCGACGTCGCCGCCGCAGGTTGTGGGCTCTTGCCCCACATTTTCACCCTTGCCGCCCTTGCGGGTGGCGGTTGTTTTCTGTTACGCGCTCCAAAAACTTACGCCCTTCTGTGCTTTCCACAGGGAGGTGCTCTGCGCTGTCCGGACTTTCCTCACCGCCTCAGCGGCGGCGCGATAGAACGGTCCACCTTAAATCAATGCAAAGATATTGAATTTTTGGCTATCTTTGATGCGATGAAACAAAAGATTTTAACTGCAGCGGCATCCGTTCTTGCCCTATGCTGCGGATGCTCGAGCGGCTGCTCTGCCCAGAATGTCAGGACATACACCTTCAAGGTGGAGGAAGCACTCCCCCACGACGCCTCTTCTTACACCCAGGGGCTGTTTTTCGATGGCGGCTCGCTCTACGAATCCGCAGGTCAGTACGGCACTTCCTCGCTCCGCAAGGTGGATCTGCAAAGCGGAGCGGTGCTTCAGCGCTACGACTTCGACAGCCGCTACTTTGCAGAAGGCTCGTGCATAGTCGGCGACAAACTTTATGTCCTCACCTGGCAGGAGCACGAATGCTTCGTGTTTGACGCCGCCACTTTCAAGAAACTCGGCTCGGTCCGCTACGAAGGCGAAGGCTGGGGCCTCACAACAGACGGCAAATATCTGATAATGAGCGACGGAACCTCCCGCCTGAGATTTCTCGACCCCGATACCTTTATGCTCAAGAAAGAGCTCACGGTCACAATGAACGGCAAGAATGTGACCTACATCAACGAGCTTGAATACATCAAGGGCGAAATCTGGGCCAATCTCTACACCACCGATATGATAGCCCGCATCGACCCCGAAACCGGAAAAGTCACCGGAGTGGTCAACTGCAGCGGCCTGCTCCCCCGCTCCCTCCGCAAACCCTCCACCGACGTCCTGAACGGCATAGCCTACAACCCCTCCACCGGCCGCCTCTACCTGACCGGCAAATACTGGCCCAAACTCTACCGCGTCACCATCAAAGAGAAATAACTAAGAGAGCGGAAGTGGAAGAGGATATGGTTTCTGGCGACTTAGCCACCCTCGGCATAACAAGCGCCGTCGGGCGCTAGCGGAAGCTGAGCAGGGTAGTCCTTGCGGGATAGCAAAGCTGTAGCGGCG